>Ga0335081_10000965_pt1 | contig 46103 bp, 42 predicted proteins | sample Lox_Sample_35_FD_206713 | JGI IMG/M metagenome (GOLD analysis project Ga0335081, IMG submission 206713) | Soil microbial communities from Loxahatchee National Wildlife Refuge, Florida, United States - Lox_Sample_3.5 | ecosystem: Environmental > Terrestrial > Soil > Wetlands | place: USA... | reverse complement strand
TGCGCGCGCCGGGCGTCCTTGCGCAAGCAGGGCCCGCACCAGATTTCCGCCGACCAACCCCGATGCTCCCGTGATGACGATCATTTTACAAAACCTGTTGGGTCAAGTGGGTTAACACGATGGCGGATGCAGAGTTGCTTGAGTCGGTAAAATGCCGGCACCGCAGGTGTCGCTTGTCGAGGCGCGAAAGTGAATCCTCCAACACGGGTCAGTTGGGATAAAATCGTGGCTGTCAAAGTCCAAAGGAGGCTGAGATGTCGATGATCGGTGATCTATTGCGGTTGATGATGCAGAGCGGAGGACCTTCCGGCAACCCGAATGCGTTGCCCCAGGCCATCGGTGGAATGTTGGGAAATAACCAAGGCGGCGGGCAGGCTGATCAACTCTTGGGGGCGCTCGAGCAGATGATGGCCGGCGGCGGGCAGGGCATGGCTCAAAACATGAGCGGCATTGCCAATGGCGCGCCGCTCAATATGGTTCAATCCCTGGCGGAACAATTGAGCAGCAGGACAGGTCTCCCGTCTCAATCGGCTCAGATGGTGGTGTCTCTGGTCCTGCACCGCATGTTGACCAGCCACTCTGCGTTCGGGAACAATCCCCGCTTGAACCTTCAGGAGGTGTTGCAGCAAATGATGACTACCGGAGGCGTGAACCCCGAGGTTCTCCATAACAGCGGAATGGTCAACGATTTGGTGAACGCCGGAGGCATGGACCGGCAGGCCGCCGTCCAGCACCTGACTGAAGCGTTCCATCTCATGAGCGGACACATGCAAAACTCCTCGGGAAAATAAGCGGATCGTTGCGATACGGGCCCGCCGATGAAGAGCTAATAATATTGAATCTCAATGAAGTACAGAAGCGAAGGACGCCGAAAGGCGTCCTTTTGATTCTATTCTTGCCAAGGAAAAAGCTGCCGTCATAACACTTCCCGAATTGCAAGATTGCTGGCCGCTACTTTAGCATGTATATCTAATACTGAGTCGTAATTCCAAAATTTCACGTAAGGTTTGATCGAGTTAAAAGCATAGAAAGAAATTTTGTTGTCGAACTCTGCCTTTCTGTGATTATCCGCTACGATATAAAACTTCGTTCTGAAATCCTGTAGTTCTACGAATTTCAATAAGGAATTTTGAATATCCGTTGAATGTTCAATTTCAAATACTGAGCTTGGAAACTTTCTGTCGTTGAACCATGTCACATCGATGGTTTTGGCTCTTCGCAGTACATCGGGATACGTAAACTGATAGAACTCTAAAACTGTTGTAAGATTTCCCAACTTTTGCTCGGCGAAAGGCTTGTTTCTGTCTTGGGGAGGAACATATGTTTGATAGCCTTGTAAGTTTCCAATTTCTGCAACCAAACCTTGATAAAAGTAATGAGAATATTCTCTCTCTTTTGTTTTTGTTTCGCCACCCGAAAACAAGCGGAGGACCTTTTCTTTCTCCGCGGTTAATGCCCAAAGACCTGGGCGGATCTTACAAAATTCTTCGTGAGTTTGCACAATGCGACGAATACTTGCAAAAGGTGTTTTGGTCCCCCACTCGCTGCCAGGGATTTTAGGAGCAGTCTGATAAAGCTGCCCAAGCGTGGCATACCCGCCATTTTGTTTCATTGCGAGGATCACGGCTTCATGTTGTTTCATGGCCCAATCTCCATGTGCTCACCTTGCCGACGGAACAGGCTTGACCTGGAACTCTAATATCATACCAGCAATCATCGCATCAATCTACAAGATCGTTGGCGCCGTCTTCCTCCCAACAAATCGATGAGGATGAGATGCAGCATAGGCCCTATGCGCTCTTGAACAAATCCCGGTCTTTGAGATAATCCGATGCCCTCCAAATCGATAAGATCCACCCCCTTTGGGTGACTTCGTAGTCGACATAAGTCTTGGGAACTGCGGTCGAGGCGCGTGTACCACCGCCCCTGGGAGTCTGTCCCCCAAATGCCGACCCGCGGTTTTTACCGGACGATTATACTGACTTCGAACGTTTGGACGGGCGGCACGTCTTGCTCGAATGGCCGATGGTAGACCAGCTTCAGCGGCATCTGGCCAGTCCCGACTGCCTGGAAACGAAAGATGATGTTGCCTCCGCCACCGAGCGCGCTGCTGGACGGTTGAAATTCCGCTGCTCCGTTTGGCTGCAGGATGGCCGCGTTTCCGGCACTGACCTCCCATTGAAAGCCGGTGGTCGGGTTGGCAGGAAGGGTGACTTCGAGCTTGTCGCCGAGGTGCAATTGGATCGATCCGCCGGAATCGGATTCCGTAAGTCGCTTGGTAGACGCCTCCGAGGAGGATCCGACAGCGCACGCGCCCAATAAGCCGACGATGACAATCATGATCAGACGTAATAAAAACATACCTGGCTCCCATAGCCGGGACTGCATCACGCATTGCATGACCAGCCCCGGCAACACTTTCATCGATACCTTTTGGGCTAGAGGCCAAACTGCCCGGTATCGACCCACTCGCTCTGAATTAGCGACCACCAATCGGCGGCCAGCCCGTGCAGCACGTAGTCATACGGCAGCCAGCCATACCCGGCATCGCCCCAACCCGTGCCCCACGAATTGCGGATCAACAGCGCACCCGTGGTCGCCGTGGCACCCGGATTGGTGTTCTTGATTTGCATGGTATCGTCGTAGCCGACGGCATCAATGGCGTGCCCTCCCACGACCCGTTCACCGAGCGTCGGGAACGGAATCTTGCCGGTCGTTCCGGCTTGGACGTAGGAACTGTAGACGGAGAACCCAAACATCAGCGCCAAGCCGGCGGCCAGCCACGTCTTGATCGTGTTCAGGAGCGTTGCCGGCGCAGTGCCGGGCATATCGAGGCGATAGTAGCGGATCGCCTTATAATTCTCCGCAAAGGCGTAACAAAAGGCACTCGGCTCATTATCAAAATGGGCGATGACATACGGCCAGTATCGCTCAGGCGGCGCACCGAACAGGACCAGCGTGCCCATGGTGGTGCGGAGAAGTCCGCCCGTGTCGCCCGTCCAGCCCAACAGGTCGCGCTCCACTTTGTATATGAACAGGCGTGAAGCATCAGTGTACTTGCCGAAGGCACGGCGCTCGAAATATTCCAAGGCGCCCACGCCGGCGTTCGCAGTGCAGGAGCCGAGCGCCCCCTGGTCTTCGATCGGCGAACACCATTGCCGCAAATCGACCTTGGCTGGCAGAGTCGGCACAGGCGTTTTGAGCACGCCTAGTTTACTGAGATCTGCCTTCACAGAGCGCTGCCCCAGCGCTTTCAGCCGTGGCACCACCTCATCATGATTGATGTGGTAATCGCGAAAATCGGGATTGTCACGTAACCATCCCATCCCGTACAAAGTATCAGACATAGCATTTGCTCCTTTCTGAAACATGCCAACAGGTCAGCTGATGAACGCGATATCCAACAACGTTAGCAACCAGCCCCTGCTAACGTTGCCCCTCGTTATCGCCATATCGAATGATCATCACCTCCTTCGCGTGCGCTGAAGACGCCTCGGCGTCGCGCTGCGATGCATGTCAAAGACCATCCACTACCAAGGTTCGACACGCTCTACTTGGTCATGGCCTGTTGTCTACCCCCCGATTTTGTTAATCCACATCCATCGAACATCAAGCTCGAGCCCTGGATTCATTATTTGGTGATCGTAAACGGCAATTTATTGGCACTTTCCTGGCCGCCGACGATAAGCCCGATTTGGACTGTCTGCCCCGGTTTCCAACCGTTTCCATCTGGATAAGTGGTCGGCAGGTCAAACTTAATTTCATCGTCTTTCCACTTAATATGATTGGGAAGTGGGATGTTCATTTCGTCGAGCGTGATCATGTTGCCCTGAGGGCTGGTTCCGAACGAAACGCCAGACAAGGTCACCTTGGTCGTAGCCGGCCCGGCGGTGGGCGATACCCCGGTAATTCGGGGAACGTCAGTAGTGGTCAGCTTCTTCCCCAAATAGGCCCCCTGACCGAGGCCCATGAGCACCATCATGGCCGGATCGATGTCGGGCAATTCAGGAAGCGCGGCATGCATCGTCTGTACCAGGCGACTCAGGTATATGCAGCTGGCGATCAACGTCCAGGCCAGCATCTGAATCTTGCTCAGATCAGGCTCTCCATCGTCATCACAAAAGATGGAGCCGAGTCCTGGCTTGTCCGTTGAATCCTTGACCACGTGACCGCTGGCGACATACGAAGCCGTTATGCCTTTCGCCCCGGCCATCGTGACAATGCTAAAGCCCATGGCGGTGAGCACGTTCGCCGGTATTTCGGAAATGACCTCCCAATGGCCCTTGGAAATCCTGGCTGTATAAACTGCCGTATAAGCGAAGAAGACCACCACCGTCCACATGAACCACTGCAGTTTAGATGAACTTAATCGCCCATCGGCACCTTCGATCAGTTTTACGGGATTCGGTGTGCCGGCCAGCATCCAGTAGAAAAGCCACAACACGATCAGCGTGATGGCCCCAACGAAATAAGCAACAGTCTCCATTTTGCACCTCCTTTGTGCCGAAGATACCCGAATTGCATTGAGTTTCCGATAGCCTTATGCTAAGTTATGGCTGATCGAACATCCATGTTTGTTTTCCCGTGTCGTAGATCAGACGATAATTTAAGACTTCAGTGTCGGTGATACCGCTTCGGGTGTGGAATGTGGCGTTGAGCTGGCAGTTCACCGAGGTGTTGCTGAGAGGATTAATCACGATATTGTTCAAGTCAACCTGCTCGATCGTTTTCCAGAAATCCACATAATCGCTATAACCGCCGGGGTCATTGACCTTCCGGAATTTCGGGGTAAGCATGGACCAGGCCAGGCCGTAATCCTGGCCATCTGTGACCAGGGAGAAATATTGACGCAGGAAGCCTTCAGGGGTTCGAACATCCAGCGTGGAAATGGGGGTGGGCGCCGGCGAGCCGGTGGGTGTGCAGGGCTGGCTGGCGCTGCCTTGGATCTGGGGAAGCGATAGGGTGTAGGTGTAATTTGTTTCATAGGGTTTCCCACCATATTTGAAATCCATCGTTGATTGATAGACTTGGTCGTGCCATTCGATGACGTAAGCCACATAGGAATTGGCCGCAGCCTTCATGGTAATGCTGTTGGTTTGTTGAGTGCTGACCTGAAATGCGGTCTCGTAAGTACTTTCGACTTTGTTCTCCAGGTCCACTTTTGCCACCTCGGGAATGCTGAAACTAACGCCGTTGGTATCGACGGCAGTTGAGCTGACATCTACGTTTTGCTGAACCGTTGCAATGGATTCCAGCGTGTATGTGAGCTCTGCACTCCCTGCGCAGTTGGGCAGGGGAACTTCCTGAGTACCCTTGCTTGACTTAACCTCCATCGATGGGACTTGGTGGACGACCACATCCGTGGCTAATTTTGGCCCGCAGCTTACCAGGTTCAAGCCTGCCACGGCGATCAGCGCGAGCAAGATCAAGCGGTTGACTTTCATACTTGACTCCTCCCGGAAATATCATGGTCAGAGTGCGGATAACAAGTGCTTTTTTCGATATTTGCCATGGAGCACGACCCAAATAAAAAAAGCGAAACCTAAACGACGGGTTTCGCTTAATGATGGCCAAGTCCTTGCCCCCTTACGGGTCGATCTAGAATGTTGGGTCTTGGTTTATTGTTCCGTTCCTGGTTTTATTCTAGCACGGAAAACTACTCGATTCAAGTCTGAACTGTTGTGAGGGCCGATCCAGCGAAGGCGTCTGTACGCCGCCCTGCCAGCGGAACACTCCATGGTCATCCTTCGCTCGTCGGTCGTTCATCCTGTACTCGTCTTGACTTCGCTGCTTAAAACCCCAATTCCTTCAAGTTTTGGTCCTTGTTTCTTTTTCCTGCGCCGAGCAGTTCCTTCCAGAACTCGTCATCGTAACGGCGTGACTTGACCGGCAGCGGCATTGGCACACCCCAACCCAAGAGCAGCACTTCTTCCTTCGGCTGCAGTCGCGCCAGCATGCCGCGCAAGGCTTCGCGTCCCGAAAGTCCCGAGAGCACGGCGTGGATGTCGTCGTCATCGCCCAGCCAGCCGCTGATGCGCGTCCCCAACTGCGACATGACCTCATCGTAAATTTGTGACGGGCGCTGGTCAATCACCAACAAGGTCACATAATATTTCCGCAGTTCACGTGCGATGGTGGCGAACGTGGTCTGCGCTGCCATTTCGCGATTCAACAGCTTGTGCGCCTCTTCGATCACGATGACCAACTGCTTCGGCTCATCTTTACCCGTCGAGCGGTACGCGTTGGTTTTCCTTTCCCATGCTTCACGGATGCGGCGCGTCAACAAGTTGGAGACAAACAGATAATCCAAATCGGTCTCATGCTCGCCGAACGACAACACGATGTGCTGTCCGCTCTCGAGGGAGCTGATGATTTCATGGATCGAATCTGCGGCGGGCTTGGAAACAATATAAGGCTTGTTGAATAACCGTCGCAGTTTGTTTTGCAGTGCTTCCGCCGCCATCACATTGACCCCGTTGGCATTCGCCCAGGCCGCCACGCTGCCATTCGCCGGGACTTTCTTGCCCTCGTCCGTCGTGATGACTTCCTGCGTCATGGCTTTGAATTCGCTGAACCAAGCGTGCTTGAACGAGTTCCATAACGCATCGAGCGTGGTTGCAGTGGTTTCCTTCAAGTCCAATTCGCGCGTCAACAATTCGATATCGGAGGTTGATATGTCGCCCTCCGCGATCTCCAGATTGAAGTCCGGCGTGGCGCCGCGAATCTTTGTGCCGCTTCCGAGTCCTACCACGCGCACCTTCGCTGCAAATTTGTTTTTCAATCCGATCACGCGCAGGCCCGTGTCCGAAGCCGTGTCGTCGAAGCCATATTCGTTGTGCATGTCGAACACCAGCACCGAGGCTTTGTTGTAATGAATCAATCCGGCGAGCACGGCGCGCGTCAGGAACGATTTGCCCGTTCCCGTTGCGCCGAAGATTCCCGAGGAGCGCTGGACGAACTTTTCCAGGTCAATGCACACCGGATGATTCTGTTCCCGCGTATAGCCGATGACGAAATTTTTATCGCTCGGTTCTCCAAAGATGCCGGCGATGTGTTCCGGCCGCGCCAACTCGACCGATGAGTGATGCGGAGGCACGGTCTTGACCGGCAGGGGCTTCGGGTCTTCGGGATTCGCTTGTCTCCAGTCTTTATATTCTGCAGACATCGGATCCGGCCCGATATCCTGCATCAGGGCCGGCAGGATTTCAAGATTAGTGTAGAGCGTCTGTCCATGCAACGCCTTGGCGATCGAGGCGGGCAGGCGTGCTTCGGTCTGCTCATCCGCAAAACGAGGATCGGTCGCACCCAGCTGAATGTCGGTAACCAGGCCGTAATACCGCCAGCTGGCATTCTCGATGACGACGAATGCGCCTTCCTGCACGTCCTGCGCCGGGACGGTGAGCCGTGCCTGGAACGATTCCTTCAATCCGCCGCCGATGATGTATCCGATGGAATTTTTCTCAGTCATTGCATCACCTCTATCTCGCGACATCACTCAATGCATTCAAAACCGACATGAGCGTTGGATAATCATCTCTCAATAATTCGATCAATTCCTGAGTTGCGGCTTCATTCCATTTTTCATCCTGGATCTTTTCCTGAACTTGCTTTAGATGTGCGGCGAGAATTTCGCCAACAGGCAGATCGTCCGCACGCAGAATGTGTCGGAAATATCCAAACCTGCCTGCCGCGACAAATCGTTTGATTTCTTTATCGTCGCACAAATAAATCACATCCAAACTCAATGGCGGCCGAGGCGGAAGAAGGTGAAATATCCTGCCGCCCTGTTCATATCCCACTGTCAACACGGACATCTCGACCGGCACAATACGCCGCTCGCGGTTATCCCGCATCACTTCCTCGCTGACATTATCCGCCGTGACCAGCTGGCGCACCAAGCCATCATCGTCGATACGAAGGTCATGGATCAGGCCGTAGACCTGATAATCATTTTCCAGTGGAACGCGTACCAATGCGCCGAATGCTGGCGCGTCGAGTTGATTGACCCGGCATCCCGCGACGAAGCCGGTCGTGCCTGCGCGCAGTAACCTTCCGATTTCGATGGGAGTCATACTTTACCTCGTTCTTCCCTTCAAATCCTTCGCCGATTGCTTATAAGAACCTTCATCCACATCTTCACCTTGATTGCGAAGTTCCTGCATCAGCATCTGCTCGATTTGCTGTCTCTCTTCCATCTTCACCAACGCCGTCTCATGGGCGCGATGCAGAAGATATGGATACGGTTTTGCACCCATAATCTCGCATTGTTGAATCAACGACGCGTGCAAGATATTTGCTTTCTCTTTATCTTCGGCAACCCACGCGGGAATCTCCACGCGCACGATCCACGGATGCCTGTCGCTGCCGACATTCAAATAAAAGAAATGGATTTCCAATTGGCCCCTGTAATGATTGCGGGAACTCGATTGAATGACAAAGAGCGCCGAACGTTCGCCTTTCTTTAAGAGCGCATTACCTTCCTGGCCGAATAACCAGCGATCGGTGACGCCGCGCAACGGATGGATGTCGCGCACATTTTTCATATCGCTTTCCTGGATTTGGCTGATCTCCAACAGGCGCGTCACCAGCGCCGCGGCAGGCTTGTCAATGTAACCGGCGGTGATGATGTTTTCCGACTGCATTTGCGAAAGAATCGCAAGATGCCTTTCACGGTTGCGGCGATAATCTTCCTGTGCGCTTCCTTCCGCGCCCCATAGTTCAATGGGTCCATCGGTCAATGTGATCACTGGCTTTGGATATTGCGCTCCCAAGTCGAGCAGTTTCTCTCGCTCTGAGAGATCACGCCCCAATACAATCAAATCTTCCGTCATCAAGCCGTGATTCGAATAAAGGTCATCACCGTATTTCAATTCGGTAAAGGTTTTTACATCCGGTGCGTCGCCCGAGCCCGGTTTGAAGATGATGACGCCGATATTGATCAGGGAGTACAAAACGGACGCGTGACGATCCGGAGTGATCTGTGAGCCATCGGCAGCAATCAACATCGCCTCTTTAGCCGAACCTGTGATCGCATAGTGTGAAAGGAGCGACTCTTTGGCCGGTAGGGCGCAGCGGATATTTGCGTCAATCGCTTTGGCGGAATCCACTTTGGCGCGCAGAAAATCCAATTGATTTGCATAAGTCGCCAGCAACTCACGCGCGCGCTTTCTTCTTTCCTCGATCTTTTGACCTCGTTCTTTCGCACCCGCGCCGATTTCTTTGATGCGCGCATGGAGTTGTCGATAATCGACCGGCATTAGCGCGCACCTTTGCGCCCGAATTGTCGTTCGAGCATCTCGACCGATAGATGGATCATCGTCGGCCTGCCATGCGGACAGGTGCGCGGTGAATCGCAACGCTCCAAATCCGAAAGCAAAGCGCGTTGTTCTTCCGCTGAAAGCGTCTGCCCGCCTTTGACCGCCATCCGTTTGCAGACCCGCGCCGCCAGCTTTCTTTCGATTTCATTTTGCAGCGGTGCTTCGTCTTCCTCGAAATCCTCGACGATGGCGTGCAATGCCACGGATGGATCGCTGCCCGCGAACAGGCTCGGCATGGCGCGCACTTGGAAAGTATTCGTGCCGAACTCCTCAACTTCAAAACCAAAGTATGCCAGCACCGGTAATTGAGCGTTCAATAATCTTGCGCTCGCCGGCGGGAGATGAACCACCGCCGGAGACAGCAGGGACTGCGATGGAATTTTCTTCTGGTCGTGTTGGGCCATTAACTTTTCAAATAAAACCCGTTCGTGCGCGGCATGTTGGTCGATCAAATACAGGCCATCGGGGCCCTCCGCCACGAGATACGTGGCTCCAATCTGACCGACGAGGCGGAGCAAAGGAATTTGGTTGGGGGTGGACAGCTGTTGGTTAATGGTGGGCGGGCTGCCGGCAACCGGCTGCCCTTCGCCCTCGACCGTCAACTGGCTATCATGCGCAATGGTCCAGTCCAATCCAACCTGTGGCGAAGACTGGCTGCGCGTTCCCCACAGACTTGGCGCAACTTGTGGAACGGGTGAGTAAGCCAGCAGGCCGCGTCGTACCGCGCGCTGCACAAAGCCGAATGCTTGGTCCTGATTCCGGAAACGCACCTCGGCTTTGGCGGGATGAACGTTCACATCCACTTCTTCTGGCGCGATCTCCACGAAGATTGCTGCCAGAGGATAACGTCCCACCATCAATAAGGTGTGATACGCCTGAATGACCGCAGCGGTTAAGGGGGTGTCCTGTACCCAGCGTCCATTGACGAAGAACGTGATGTCTTTGCGATTCGAGCGCGTCAGCGCGATGGGGCTGGTGAATCCACTTAATCGCAGGCCTTCTTCTTCAGCATTGATTTCCAACAACTGCTTGGCAATTTCCACGCCGTACAATGCGGCGAGGATTGCGCGACGGTCACCGTCGCCGGATGTTTGCAACGTGACATTGCTTCCTTCGGATAATTTAAAGCGCACAGTCGGATAGGCCAGCGCATAACGCGTGATCAACGCGTCAATGGCGCGGCGCTCGGTGACATCCGTCTTCAAGAATTTCAAGCGCGCGGGAACGTTGCAAAATAAATCCTCGACGCGCACGACCGTCCCGGTCGGCGCGCCGATGGATTCGACTTTGCCTTCGCGTCCGCCCTCCACTCGAATCTTTGCACCGGCATTTGACTTTGCAGCTTTCGAGGTGATGGTCATGCGCGAGACCGAGCCGACCGAAGCCAGCGCCTCGCCCCGAAAACCAAGCGTCGAAAGATGGAACAGGTCAGCGGCCTGCGCCAGCTTCGAGGTGGCGTGACGCGAAACCGCCAGTGCCAGTTCCTCTGCAGCGATTCCGCTTCCATCATCCGACACTTCAATCAATTTGCGGCCCGCCTCTGCAATCGAGATCGAAACAGTCTTCGCACCGGCATCCAGCGCGTTCTCGATCAACTCTTTGACCACCGAGGCCGGACGTTCGATCACCTCCCCGGCGGCGATTTGTGAGGCAACTTCAGGAGCGAGCAAACGAATGGGCATATCGCAATTATAATTGCGCAATGCGTTTTACGACCGTCTTCTTCGATCTCGATGACACACTGTATCCGGCGTCCACCGGGTTGTGGCCGGCCATCAAGGAGCGCATGAATTCCTACATGGACGAGCGCATGCACATCCCGCGGGATGAAATCCCGCTCCTGCGCGAAAAATATTTCCGGGAATACGGCACCACCCTGCGCGGCCTGCAGGCGAAACACAATGTGGACGTTCAGGATTTCCTGGCCTACGTTCATGATTTGCCTTTGAAGGATTATCTGCGTCCGAATCCGACCCAGCAGAAGGTGCTCGCTTCTCTCACGACCCGCAACCTCATCTTCACCAACGCGGATATACCCCACGCCCGGCGCGTGCTCCGCCAACTGCAGCTCGAGGGATATTTCGCGGACATCGTGGATGTCAACCGCATGGACCCCTACTGCAAACCCAGCCCCGAAGCATTCAAGATTGCGTTGAACGTCGCGGGCGAAAGCAATCCGTCCACGTGTGTGATGATCGATGATCTGCCGCATACCACCCGCGCCGCGAAAGAGTTCGGCTTGTACGCCATCCTGTACGGCGCTTCCGCGCTCGGGCCGGACACAGACGCGGTCTTCGATGATTGGCCCCAATTGCCCGCTTTGTTGAACGGAAATCGTCCGTGAACTCCATCGCCATCCTCGCGATCGTGTTGATCCTTGTTCTCGTGATTCTGGCTGGCAATACCATGATCGCGGTGGCCTTCCTGCGCGGTCGAAAGGACCATTTCAAGACCCTGGGCGGCCGCGACGATGCCGCGCTGGATGAGCTCCACCGGCGCGTACAGGAAATATCCAGGAAAAAGGATTGATGTAGATAAACGGTTTACAATCTTCACACGGATTCTCAATATAAGTTTCATCATCTTTTAATCCCGTCATGATATGGTGTATCCAAGGTAAGAAGAAATGGAGGAGTTTGTGGCCAAGGTTTTAAAGGTTATCCTGTTCGTTTTGATCGGTGTCGCGCTGTTGCTCGGCGGTTTTTCCGGCGGCTTTGTGGTGGGACACATGTTCCCGTTGAGCGGTTTTCAAGCGGGTTTGCCCGCCGCCCTGTCCGGTGCCCCCACCGTCTCGCCGGAAGCGCAAGCGGCAACGCCGCAGAATTTGCAGACGTTGTTCAAACCGTTTTGGGAAGCGTGGCAGATCGTCCACACCAATTACGTTGACCAGCCGGTAGATGACACGAAACTGTTGGAAGGGGCCATTACCGGCATGGTGCAATCGCTGGGCGACCCGCACAGCGAATACATGGACCCGCAAGTTTACAAGGATGCAACCGACGAGCTCTCCGGCTCGTATGAGGGGATTGGTGCCTATGTGGACACCAGCGGAACTGTTCTGACCATTACTAAGCCGATCCCCGGCTCTCCGGCTGAAAAAGCCGGATTGATGGCAGGCGACCAAATCATTGCCGTGGATGGCGTTGACATGACCGGCGTCAGCCCGGAAGAGGTCCGGCTGAAAGTGATTGGTCCGGCGGGCAGCACGGTTCATTTGACGGTTCGTCGGCCGGGCCAATCCGCGCCGCTTCAATTCGACGTGGTGCGCGCCCAGATCAATGTCCCGAGCGTCAGCGGAAAGATGCTGGATAATGGAATTGCGTATGTGCAGCTCACGGACTTTGGTGAGACGACCGGAAGCGAGCTGCAAAGCACCCTGACCACACTGATGGCCCAGAACCCCAAGGGACTCATCCTGGATCTGCGCGATAACCCCGGAGGATATCTGCAAACTGCCGTGCAGGTGGTGTCGCAATTCGTGGATCACGGGCCAGTGGTCTTTGAGCAAAGCAGCGACGGAAGCAAAAAGGAATATGATGCCATGCCCGGCGGGCTGGCCATCAAGATCCCCATGGTAGTATTGATCAACAGCAACAGTGCCTCGGCCTCCGAAATCACGGCGGGCGCATTGCAGGATGATGGGCGCGCCAAACTGGTCGGTGTGGTTTCGTACGGCAAGGGTTCTGTACAGATCCGTATCCCCTTATCCAACAACGAAGGGGCCGTAGCCATCACCATTGCGCACTGGCTGACCCCGAAAGGCACGCTCATTGATAAGAAGGGCCTGACGCCGGATGTGTATGTTCCGATGACCGCGGCAGACGTCAACGCCGGGCTCGATCCGCAGCTGGATGCGGCCTCGCAGACCCTGCTTGACCTGATCGACGGGACCCCGATTCCGACATCCATGCCAACGGCAACGCCCACTCCAGTTCCATAAATTGAAAATCCTTTGCGAAGGGCTTGAGGCTTTCGCAGAGGCACTGAGGTAAAAATGTTCTTCTTCGATCCAACCTATCTATGTTTCATGGCGCCAGCATTTCTGCTGATGCTGCTGACCTCCTGGTATGTAAAATCCGCGTACAACAAGTGGAGCCGTGTGCGCGTACGCAGCGGCTTGACCGGTGCGCAGGCCGCTCAACGTCTGATCACGAGCGGAGGATACAGTAACAACGCCTGGGGCGTTCAAACCGGCGGCGGTTTGGCGGGAGTGCAAATCCAGCGCATCGGCGGCAACTTGACCGATAATTATGACCCGCGCACGAAGATCTTGAATCTCTCGCAAGGCGTTGCCGATGTCCCCTCGGTGGCGGCGGTCGCGGTAGCCGCTCATGAGCTGGGTCACGCCATGCAGGATGCGGATGATTACTTCCCCATGCGATTCCGTTCCGCGCTGGTGCCCATGGTCAATATCGGCTCCTGGCTTGGATGGATTTTGATCATCGTCGGCCTGCTTCTTCAGTATGCCCAGCTGGCCTGGATCGGTGTCCTGGTTTTTTCAGGCGGCGCATTGTTCGCCCTGGCTACCCTGCCCGTGGAATTGAACGCTTCGGCACGCGCCAAGCGGCTCTTGGCGGAAACCGGGATCGTCAGCGGTCAGGATGAAATCAATGGCGTCAATAATGTGCTCAACGCCGCCGCGCTGACGTATGTCGCAGGTCTTGCCACCGCGCTACTGCAGTTGCTCTACTTTGTGTCTCTGGTCGGCGGACTGGGCGGTCGGCGGCGAAGCTAGCTCTCAGGCAATCCACACTGGAATCTCATCATCCGCAGATAATTGTCTGCGGATGTTTTGTTATAATCCTGCTTTACATGCGGAAACTTATCTTGGTCGCGATCCTGTTCCTTGGAGTCACGTTCGTTATCCTGTATTTCTCCGAGCTCCAGCAGATCATCACCACCCTCCAGCGCGCCAACCCTTGGTATCTTGCCGTTGCCTTGATCATTCAAGCAACGTGGTTCGCCGTTGTCGGCCTGACCTATCAGTCCATTTATACTCTGCTTGGCCTCAGGGAAAGCCGCCGTCACATGATGTTGCTGGCTGTGGCGGCAAATTTCGTCAACATCGTCACGACCAGCGCGGGAGTCGGAGGCATGGCGCTATTCATTACCGATGGTCAACAGCGCGGGCAATCCTCCGGCAAAGTGACCGTGGCGGGCGCGCTCTATCTGCTCGTTGACGAAGCGGCCTTCCTGTGCGTTCTGGCTGTCGGCACGATCATCCTGGCACGTCGTAATCGCCTTAGTGATGGAGATATTGCTGCCTCGCTCACTCTTTTGGCGATTGCCTGTGCCATTGCATTATTCCTTTACTTGGGGTATCGCTCCGCCCAAACCTTGGGCAATGTACTGGCGCGATTGGCTCGCATCATCAATTTCATGGTGAGACCCTTCCTGCGCCGTGAATATTTGAGCGAGGCGCGCGCTCACGCCTTTGCAGCGGAAATCGCCGAGGGACTTTCGGCGCTCCCTCAAAAACCAACCAGTGTGATTTCGCCTTTGTTGTTTTGCCTGCTTGGGAAAATATTACTGATGGGCGTGCTGACCTGCGCGTTCCTATCCTTCAATATTCCGTTCCGCTTTGGGACGATCATCGGCGGGTTTTCCATCGGCTTTTTGTTTCTCATTGTTTCGCCGACCCCTTCCGGCGTCGGGGTGGTGGAGGGAGTGATGGCTTTGGCCCTTCATTCCTTGAGAGTGGCATGGAGTTCCGCAATTCTGATCACCCTGGCTTATCGCGGCGTGACGTTTTGGCTGCCCCTGCTGGTGGGAGCCTGGGCGTTCCGCAGGATTAATTCCAGACAAAAACCCAAGGTCCAAGAACAGACCAAAGAATCGCTGTGAGGCGGTTTCAGGGATTCTTCTTCACGGGTAGCAATCGATAAATGCCGCCATCCCGGCTTACAAAGAGCGGCTCGATTTGTGCAATGGGGCTTAGTTCCTGGGCTGTGTAATAATAAGAATACATATTGGGTTCGAACCAGATCAAATAAACGTCGAGACCGGAAGAAAATAATTCAGAGGAATAATCGCTCACCGGGAACTTCGTTTTTCCATAGGGGCCCGAGTATTCCGCAGGAGCGTTATCGCAGTCATGCCAGGTGTAAAACGCAACCCCGTCGGGGTAATTGCTGAACAGGAGATAATTTCCCTGCGGCTCGTGCGCCAGCCAATAGTTCACCACACTATTTTCATGCCAGGCTTTTGTATTGAAGCTGCCTGGAGCGCCATCGGCATGAGATTCCAGGATCAGAGGAACTGTGACTCGGGAGAGAAAGCCAGCGGCGGCGATGCCTATCCCGATCATGCCAAAGGAGATGATTTGCCGCAGGGATCGCGAAGTTAATTGCTCTGCACGTTGAATCAAGGTTCCGCTCACTACCGCCAGAAGGGTGATGAGCGGAACATAGATGGGGAGCAGGAACCGTCCGCTTAGTTTGTTGAAATAGGTGATCGAAGCCGAGCCGAACAAGGCGAGAATGTAGATTGTTCCATAGGCAAAGAGGGAAATCTCGAAAGAAGACAACGCCTTTTTGCGGGTGGAAAACCCCAACAGCAGCGCGACGAGACCCCCGATGATTAGCCACAGGACAACGATATCCAGATTGAGATGGTGTTGGATGGCCTGCGGCTCAAAGAACCATTCGAGGATGGATCGTGAAAACCACGAAAAGTTTTCGCCAAAGCTGACCGGCGCCCGCTGGTTGGTCAACCTCGAGGTAGCCAGGAGCCAAATCCCGGCCGGAAGAATGGCCAGGGCCATCAAACCGCTTCGGGCGATTCGGCGGCGTATATCTTCCGTCGAGGAAAAGAAAACAAGGACGGTTCCTGTTGCAATCGCGGCCACTCCCAGATAACGCTGAAGCATCGACAGCATTCCCACCACCGACATCCCCAGCAGAAAGCGAGGTGACCGGGTTTCCAGGTAATAACCGGCCAGCACAACGAACAACAGGACCAGGAAGAGATGCACATAATCCGAACCGACATAGAGGAAGGCGTCGGGGACGACCATGCCTATGTCCGAAAGAATGCTGGCTGAGAGCGCCAGGTAAAAATTTTCTGGAAAGATCCTCAAAAAGAGGATGGAAAGACAAATCGAAATCCCCAGAAAGGATATGGCCTGCAGAATAGTGGCTGAAACGAATGGATCGAAGCCCGTGACAAGATGGATGAGCGCCAAGAGCATGGGGTAAAGAGGCGGCCACAACGAAACAAAGCTGCCGTCGAATGAAAATAACCCCCGGCCCTGGGACAAGTTTAGAGCGGCGAACAAAAGATGACTTGAATCAGTGGAAATGCCCAATCCATACTTTGATATACTAAACCACAAGATGAGTCCCCAAAGCATGTGGAAAGTCATCAGTGTTGCAAGTTTTCCTTTCGGCGTCCACTTCATAAGAAAATTGTAACATGCGAATTTAACCCGAGCATTAATGTCATTTGATTCTCTTCTGCGACTCTGGCATACCGATCCCGAGACCGCGCCGAATTTTGCCGTCTGGCGGACAACTCCTGCGCGCCCGGCACGGACCCACCCCTTTCCCGACGATTTGCCCGATTTGCTTCGAAGCGCCCTGTCCCAGCGTGGAATCGATTCTCTCTACGTGCACCAGCTGGAAGCCTGGACGCACATCCGCGCCGGGAGAAATATTGTCCTGGCCACGGGGACGGCCAGCGGGAAGACGCTGGCGTACAACCTGCCGGTCATTGCGTCGTTGCTTTCCAACCCCGAGGCTCGCGCTTTGTATCTCTTTCCGACCAAAGCGCTGGCGCAGGATCAGCTGGCGGCTCTCCATCCGCTTCAGGCCCGCATCCAAAACCTGAAACCTGCCATTTATGACGGAGATACACCTCCATCGCACCGCGCCGCGATCCGCGGCAGCGCACGCATCCTCCTCAGCAATCCCGATATGTTGCATACCGGAATCCTGCCTCACCATACGAATTGGTCAGACTTCTTTCGGAACCTGCGTTTTGTGGTCATTGATGAGATGCATACGTATCGCGGCGTGTTTGGCTCGCATGTCGCCAATGTCATCCGCCGACTCAAACGCGTTTCAAGGTTTTATGGGGGGAGTCCGCAATTCATTTTGACCTCGGCGACCATTGGAAATCCCAAGGAGCTGGCAGAGCGGTTGATCGAATCGCCCGCCGAGTTGATCGATCACGATGGCTCGTCGCGCGGCGAGCGTCATTTTCTCCTGTATAACCCACCGGTGGTTGACGAATCTCTGGGGTTGCGAAAAAGTTCCGTGCTGGAAGGCGTTCGCCTGACCCAGGACCTGCTTGCCAATCATATTCAATCGGTGGTCTTTGCGCGCTCGCGCCGAGGCGTGGAAATGATTTTGACATATTTGCAAACCCCGCCCGACCCTCACCCCCCTTCCGCAACTTCAAAGAATTTGGGCAGGGCTGGGGAAGGGCCAATTCGTGGCTATCGTTCCGGCTACCTGCCCAGCCAGCGCCGCGAAATCGAGCAAGGCTTGCGCGAGGGCCGCGTGCGTGCGGTCGTCGCGACCAATGCCTTGGAACTTGGAATCGATATCGGCGGATTGGGGGCGGCGGTGCTGGTCGGCTATCCCGGCTCCATCGCCAGCGTCTATCAGCAGTCGGGCCGGGCGGGTCGCGGTGAGGCGCCCGCGCTAGCGATGCTGGTTGCCTCTGCGAATCCGCTCGACCAATTTCTTGCGCACCATCCGGATTATTTCTTCGGTCAATCGCCGGAGCAGGGACTGGTCAACCCCGATCATCTGTTGATCCTATTGAATCATCTGCGCTGCGCAATGTTCGAGTTGCCTTTTCAAAAGGGCGAGGCATTTGGTTCGCTCGCTGCGGATCGCGTCGGGGAGTTTCTCGATGTTCTTGCAGCGAATCACGAGGCGCATCTTTCGCAGGAGACGTATTTCTGGATGTCGGACGCGTATCCTGCCGTGGGCGTTTCGCTCCGGACCGCGTCCCCTGAAAACGTGGTTTTGCAAACCACGCCGACCGCCGACCACGCCCCACAAATCATCGGTGAAGTGGATTTGGCAAGCGCCTATTGGATGGTGCACCCGCACGCAATTTATATTCATGAAGGACAGCAATATTTTGTGCATGAGTTGAACCTGGAAAAGAACGTCGCGGCGCTGACCGCGGTCGCCCTCGATTACTATACCGAATCGCAAAGCGAAACCGAGATCCAAATTCTCAGCGAATCGGAAAAATCCCAGATCACCGGCGGTGAAAAGGGGTGGGGCGAAATTCAGGTGACTACGCACGTGGTCGGATTCAAAAAACTGCGCTGGCTCACGCGCGAGAATCTGGGCGAAGAACCGCTCGACCTTCCGCCAACCGAAATGCAGACCACCGGCTATTGGATTTCCCTGTCGGAGGCATCGGTGGAGGCTCTGCGCGAGCTCGGCGCGTGGACCAATGATCCGAACGATTATGGACCGGATTGGCCGCGCCTCCGCCATGCGGTGCGGACGCGCGACGGATTCCTCTGCCAGGTCTGCGGCTCACCCGAAAGCGGACGCGAGCACGACGTGCATCATAAGATTCCGTTCAAGGCATTTTCATCCGCGGCCGAGGCGAACCGGCTCGACAACCTCGTCACGCTGTGTGCGTCCTGTCATCGCAAAGCCGAACAAAACGTTCGCATCCGTTCGGGTCTGGCGGGATTATCGTATGCGTTGAGTCAACTCGCACCGTTATTCCTGATGTGTGATCCCAGTGATCTCGGTGTTCACACCGATGCGGCCGGAACAATCCTTGCCCATCCAGCCATCGTGATTTACGATCAGGTTCCGGCGGGCATCGGCTTCAGCCAGAAGCTGTTTGAGATTCATGACGAGCTCATGGCGCGCACACTGGAATTGGTCAGCGAATGCGGCTGCGAAGACGGCTGCCCATCGTGCGTTGGTCCGGGCGGGGAAAATGGGTATGGCGGCAAGCAGGAGACGATTGCAATTTTGAAGGAACTGGGACGAAATGATTGAGCCTGCTTATCGAATCTAATGAAAACATTAAACTTGTGCCAACTTCGCTTGACGCTGATTCCCCGCGAATGGTAAGATGATTGCATGTATTTAAGAGGCAGTAAATGGAGCATGAACCGTCGGCGGCAGAAACGTCCGAATTGGTTCCTTATCATTTTCCTGTTGTTGCTGATCACCGGCTTTACGTACATGGATCGTTTCATCATCCCAACGGTCCAATCACCGTTTGTGCCCACGGCCACCGCCACCCCTCCGCCGGAGCAGTTTATCACCCAAGCGCAGGAATTCTTCAGTCAGGGCAAGCTTACGCAGGCCATCCAGGCCTACCAGCAGGCGCAGACTCTCAAGCCGAACGATCCATCCATCTATGTTGCGATGGCGCAGGTCCAGATCTTTGCCGGTGATTACAAGGACGCGCAGACCAATGCCGAGGATGCCCTTCTCTTAAATCCAAATCTCTCGGAGGCCAATGCGGTACGCGCTTGGGCTCTCGACTGGCAGGGAAATTATCTGGAGGCGGAGGCGACGATCAAACAGGCTCTGGCATTGGATCCCAACAACGCCGACGCCCACGCCTATTATTCCGAAATCCTTACCGATGAGTATCTGACCGGCAGCGGGACCTCCACAGATGTGCTTGATACCGCGATCACCGAATCCAAGACCGCGCTGGCGCTGGCGCCCAATTCCCTGGAGTCACATCGCGCCCGCGGGTATATCCTGGAAGCGACCGGCAATTATGAAGAAGCGATCCGCGAATATCAAGCGGCAGACGCCATTAATGACAACGTCGAAGACGTCCATCTTCAGCTGGGACTCAATTATCGCCAATTGGGTTCTTACGATCAGGCGGTGGAGGAATTCACCAAGGCCAATGCCTTGAATCCGTCGGACCCTACCTCTGATCTGCTGATTTCGCGAACCTATGCCACCGTCGGCGAATACGCCAAGGCCGTGCAATATGCGGAGAGCGCGGTCAAAGCTGGCCCGTCCGATCCCAATTTGATCGGCAATCTGGGAGTCATGTATTATCACAACGTGGATTGGCCGGATGCGGTCAAAGATCTATCGCTGGTGATTCATGGCGGCACCACGGACGATGGCCAGAAGATCACGCCCATTCAGATTTCGACAGACACTCATGTTACCGAATATTATTTTACTTATGCCCTGGTCCTGGCCCATCTAAATCGCTGCGGCGAGGCACTGCAAGTCGCGCAGTTGATTCAATCGCGCGTCCCATCGGACGACACCGCCATGACGAATGCCGCGGCGGCTATCCAGATCTGCCAGAAGAATCTTGCATCGCCGCCTGCGCCGACAGCGACGATATCTTCGACAGCAACCACCACACCGGTGCCGCCCACCACGACCTCCACGCCGGTTCCCTACGCGGCAACGGCCACGCCATGAATCTTTCTCCACGCCGCCCGCTTTATAACCGGCGCTCCGAATCCAACGTTTACCGCATGTTCTTCTGGGCGCTGCTGGTGCTGGGCGGAGTCTGGCTGCTCATCCAGATGAGGACCGGCAGGATCGAGTCTCCCTTCCAGCCGACTCCAACCCCCACCCGCACCTCTCAATCTTATGCGTTGGAAGGCGATGCCCAATTTACAGCGGGCCAGCTTGACGCGGCGATCAATGCTTATAAACAGGGTACGCAGGTGGATCCCACCAATGCGGAACTCTGGGCAGAGCTGGCCCGCATCCAGACTTACTCCTCACAACTCCTGCTGACCGATGCCACGCAGAATGCGCGCCTGCAGGAGGCACTTGCCTCTGCCAATCAAGCCGAAAAACTTGCCCCCGACGACAGCACGGTTCATGCGATTCGTGCCTTTGTGCTGGACTGGAACGCGAACCCGTCCATTGTCGGAGATCAGCAGGCGCAAGATGACCTGTTGCAGGCGGATCAAGAGGCCGTCCGCGCCCTGCAGCTGGACAATACGAATACGCTGGCCCTGGCGTTCTACGCCGAGGTTTTGGTGGATGAGCAGAAATGGACTCAGGCCGAGCAGGAAATCAAACAGGCCGTGGATCGCGATCCTTCCCTGATGGATGTTCACCGGGTATATGCCTATGTGCTTGAGTCGTTGGGAGAATATAACCAGGCCATTCAGGAATACGATAAGGCGATTGCGATTGCGCCCAATTTGACCTTCCTTTATCTGCGTGCCGGCGCGAACTATCGCAGATTAGGATTTGCGAGCCCCAATGACGCCGTCCAACAGCAATTATTCGAAAGTTCGCTGGAGTATTTTGCCAAGGCTGTCGCCATTGACAAACAACTGGGTGTTAAAGACCCTGTGCCCTATCTTTCGATTGCAAAGACCTATTCGCAGGAAGGCGAATATTTTATTGCCGCCCGCAATGTCCAAGTGGCGATTCAGTTCCAGCCGGATAACGCCGATCTTTACGGACAGCTTGGGATCATTTATCAAAAGTCGCGTAACTATGAAGGGGCGGTCCCGGCGTTAAAGTGCGCCATCAAAGGCTGCACTGCTCAAGAATCCTGCGACGGGCGCGGCGGTTGTGGCACCGGCGATGTACCCACGGCAGTCACCGGTTTGCCGCTGTCAGACAGCACGTTGGTCTATTACTATACCTATGGTTCCATTGTGGCGGCGCTGAGTCGACCCGACGCCAACAACTGCTCCGATGCGCTGAATGTCTTGGAGGCGGTCAATAAAAAATATGGGAGCGATCCGACCATCGCCGGGATCGTGCAATCGGGCGAAGCCATTTGTCAATCCTTGGGGACGGCCAACACCTCCGCGGCCACGCCTACCCCGATCCCGGTTGAGGCCCAGTTTACATCCACGCCCTACCCCACTGCCAATCCGGCAACGCCTCAGCTTCCCTAGCGAGTTCATATCAGAGTTTCGTTAGAAAAATGCCGTTCCCCTTGACGGGGGCTTGTGAATTCGGTATCATACGATTAGCACTCAGAAAGAGAGAGTGCTAATTTCATGCGTATGGTTCTGCGGTCCGGAACCATTCCATACAACAAGACTTTTCAGGAGGTCAAAGATGGCAAGTAAACTGAAGCTCAAGCCTCTGGGCGGACGTGTGATTATCGAGCCGATCGAACAGGAAGAGGTCACGGCCGGCGGGATCATCCTGCCGGAGACTGCCAAAGAGAAACCGCAGGAAGGAAAGGTTCTGGCGGTGGGCCCGGGCGATCGCAATGAACACACGGGCGAGCGCGTGCCCATGGACTTGAAGGTCGGCGATAAGATTTTGTTCGCCAAGTATTCCGGCACCGAGATCAAGATGGATGGCAGGAAACTGCTCATCCTGCGCGAAAGCGACATTCTCGCGGTGGTCGTCGAAAGCTAATTCTGGAGGTAATGAACTATGGCTGCAAAGCAACTTGTTTTTTCTGAAGAGGCGCGTCGCAAATTAAGGAATGGCATGAATGTTGTTGCCAATTCGGTCGGCGCGACGCTCGGTCCGAAGGGCCGCAACGTGGCTGTGGACCGCAAATTCGGTTCCCCGACCATTACTCATGACGGCGTTTCCGTTGCCAAGGAAATCGAACTCGAAGATCCGTTCGAGAACATGGGTGCGCAACTCCTTAAGGAAGCGGCGACCAAGACCAACGACATTGCTGGTGACGGCACCACGACGTCCACCGTGCTTGCCCACGCGATTGTCAATGAAGGCCTGAAAGCCCTCGAAGCCGGCTACAATCCGATGCTCATCAAGCATGGCATTGAGCTTGCCACCGACTCGGTGGTCGAAGAACTGCGCAAAATGTCGGTCAAGATTGACACCAAGGAAGAGATCGCTTCGGTCGCGACCAACTCCGCTGCCGATGAAAAGATCGGCAACTTGATTGCAGACGTGATGGACAAAGTCGGCAAGGACGGTGTCATTACCGTTGAAGAGTCAAAGTCGCTGGCCGATGAGACCGAATTCGTCGAAGGCATGCAATTCGATCGCGGCTACATCTCATCCTATTTCATCACCAACGCGGATCAGATGGAAGCCGTGATCGCGGATCCCTACATTCTGATCAACGAGAAGAAAATCTCCGCCGCCCAGGATGTTGTGCCACTGTTGGAGAAACTCGTTCAACTCGGCAAGCGCGAGCTCCTGATCATCGCCGAGGATATCGATGGTGAGGCGCTGGCCACACTCGTGTTGAACAAACTGCGCGGCATGTTGAACGTGATTGCCGTCAAGGCGCCGGGCTTTGGGGATCGGCGCAAGGCCATGTTGCAGGATATCGCTACGTTGAGCGGCGGCACCGTGATCTCCGAAGAGACCGGACGCAAGCTCGAGACCGCCACCGTTCAAGACCTCGGTCGCGCCGAGAAAGTGGTCTCCGACAAGGAAAACACGACCATCATCGGCGGCAAGGGCGCCAAGAGCGCCATCGAAGGCCGCATCAAGGAAATCCGTGCCGAGATCGAGAAGAGCACCAGTGACTATGACAAGGAGAAATTGCAGGAACGCCTTGCCAAACTGAGCGGCGGCGTTGCGATCATCCGCGTCGGCGCGGCGACCGAGACTGAAATGAAGGAGAAGAAGCATCGCGTCGAGGACGCGCTTTCCGCGGCGCGTGCGGCCGTGGAAGAAGGGATCGTCCCCGGCGGCGAAATTTCCCTGATCAATTCCATGAACAAGCTGGATAAGATGTTGAAGAGCGACGAACACGATGAAGAGACGCGTGTCGGCATCAACATTGTCAAGAAGGCATTGGAGGCCCCGATTCGCAAGCTCGCCGCGAATGCCGGACAAGATGGCTCGGTCATCATCGATACGGTTCGTCGCAAAGCAGCCGAGGAAAAGAACAAGAATATCGGCTACGACGTTTTGAGCAACGAGTACACCGACATGATCACCGCGGGTGTGATCGACCCGGTCAAAGTGGTGCGCGGCGCTCTCGAGAATGCCTCTTCGATCGCGGCCATGATCCTGACAACCGACGTACTGGTGACCGATATCCCTGAAAAGGAAAAACCGGCACCCCCGATGCCTCCGGGCGGCATGGATTACTAAACCTCTAAACTCCATGATGGGACACGGCTGCGCTGTGTCCCATGGTTTTTTAATTGGTATAATTTGTAGGATGCATCTCCGCTCACGTTGGGTTTTGATTTTACCAACCTTGATGTTTGCCCTGAGTCTTTCCGCCTGCGGTTCCTTATTTAAAAGCCGGCCGACGCCCGCACCGATTGGGCCGACGGTACCGCCTGTACTTCCAACGGCCACCTCCCCGGCCATGGCTGCCACGGTCAATGGCGAGGGCATCACCGTTGCGGAATATACCGCCGAGCTTGCGCGTTATAAATCCGCACAGCAGGCGTTGAACAAAAACGTCTCGGACAAGGATGCGGGCCAAACGGTGTTGGAGGATCTGATCGCTCAGGTTTTGCTGGAACAGGGCGCAAAGGCCGCGGGATATGAAATATCGGATTCCGCTTTACAGTCGAGGGTCGCTGCGCTGACCTCTCAACTGGGCGGAGCGGATAAGTTGTCGCAATGGGAATCCGCCCATGGGTATACCGACGCATCCTTCCGCGCGGCGTTGAAACGTTCTATTGACGCGGCCTGGATGCGGGATAAAATCATTAATGCCGTTCCGACCCGCGCGGACCAAGTGCATGTCCAGCAAATTTTGCTCTATAATGCCAATGAGGCGCAAAGTGTTTTGCAGCAACTGCAAGGCGGAGCGGACTTCGATACGTTGGCAGCTCAATATGACCCCGATGCACGCGGCGACTTGGGGTGGTTTCCCAAAGGTTACCTGCTCGCTCCCAGTGTGGAACAGGCCGCGTTCAGTTTGCAGGTTGGCCAGGTCAGCGGCGTCATCCAAACCGACGTCGGTTATGACATCATCAAAGTTTTAGAACGCGATCCGCAACATCCATTATCACCGGATGCCTATCTTGCCATGCAGGAACAGGCTTTGAAGAGCTGGCTGTCTCAACAAAGAGCGCAGTCCGCAATTGTCCTGGCGCCTCAATAAGCGGTGCCGTAGTTTGAAATATTTTGCTGGATGGAGAAACTCCGATGAGCAATTTTAATTACAACGAACAGCCCACCCCGCGACCTGGCGGCCGGAAATTTAACCCATGGGATTTGCTGTCCATTGTGGTGTTGCTGGTCACGGTTTGCATCGCCGGCTATTTTGTGCTGGTGTTCATCAATCCCAGCATGCCTTTGAATCCGTTTCCACCACTGCCCACGCCGTTTCAGTTGCCCACCGCAACCATTACACCCATTCAACTGCCGGCCACTTGGACAGCGACCAACCCTCCGTTCATGACTGCCACGGATACGCCTCCTCCGACCTTCACTTTGATTCCCACGGAGACCGCCTTCTCGCTCATCCCGCCGACGAGCACGCCTCCGCCGAGCGCGACCCCGAAAGCGCCGTTCTCGGCAACACCTCAGTACATTCCCAGTACATATGTTTATCCTGATCTGGGCTGTAATTTCTTCGGCATAGGTGGAACCATCGAGGACTCTAACGGCGCCGATATTATTTCCATGGTGATCGGATTATATGGAACATTAAACGGCCAGTCGATACCTACCGGCACGGTGACGGTAAGTGGCCTGTACAAGGCGTACGGTACATCCGGTTTTCAATTTGACCTGGGGAAAATTCTTCACCTCTCTACGGTTCCAGTTGCCTCTACTGGTACTTTATATCTGCAGGTGTTGGATCAAACGGGCCAGCCTCTGTCGGACAACATTTATATCAATACCTATAATAACTGTTCCAAAAACTTAGTGCTGGTCCGCTTCAAAAAGCGATGAGACGGGAAATTCATGGCGGCCGATCGGCCGCCATGAATTTTTAAACTTCCACATTCCAATGATTGTAATTGGGATTCTTCGCGCGTAATAAATCATCGAACATCACCCGCAGTTTCGTGGTGATGGGGCCCATCATGCCTCTCCCGATCGGACGATGATCCACTTTGGTAACTGCCATGATCTGCGCCGCGGTGCCGGTCATGAAGAATTCGTCCGCGATGGCGACTTCCGTGCGGTCAATGGAACGTTCAACCACTTGAAGTCCCAGTTCGTTTCGAATCAATTCGATCACCGACTTGCGCGTGATGCCTTCCAGAATGTTGTCTGTGACCGGCGGTGTGATCACCACCCCATCGCGCACCATGAAGATATTCATGGCTGAACCTTCGGAAACGTGACCGTTCTGATCCAGCACCAGCGCTTCGTCGAAGCCGGCGCGGTTGGCGTCGGTTTTGATCAATGCTGAGTTGGCATACGCCCCGGCTACCTTGCCGCGGGCCGGGATCATGTTGTCGTCGATTCGCCGCCAGGACGAGATCGTCACATGCGCGTTGGTATCGTTCTTGACATATTTTTCATACGGCATCGTGAACAGGCAAAACTCGTCCTTGAGATCGTGCAGCTTCACACCGATTCCAAGGTCAGACTTATAAAACGTCGGGCGCATGTAAACATCCTGCTGGTAGTTATCCAGGCGCAGCACCTCCAACGTGAGTTCGATCAAGCTCTCTTCGTCGTAGCTGGTGGACATCGCCATCAGGCGCGCTGAATGCAGAAGGCGATGATAATGATCCCAGGGACGAAAAACGAAGAGATGTTTCTTCTCTTCGTTCCAGTACGCACGCAACCCGCCGAATACAGCTGTGCCGTACAAAAAGCCGTGTGTGGCTATGTTGATTTTTGCATCCGCAAGCGGGACAATTTTTCCCTCAAAGAACGCATGCTTCGAGAGATCCACAAGGCACCTCCAAAAGGGAAATGGACCGGCTCTTACAGATGAATTATAACCGATTCACTCCACTTCATTCCGGGCGGCGAGCGGCTGTCGTTGCATGGCGGAGCTTGACGCCGCCAGTTTTCACGGGTAGAATTTAATTAGACAATTATAAAATTAGATTTATAAGGATTAACATGGAAAACGAGTGGGTCGATTTTTACAAAGCACTGGCGGATATCAATCGCCTGAAGATCGTGGGTCTGCTGGCCCAGCGCGCCTACAGCGTCGAGGAACTGGCGGCATTATTGCATCTCAAGCCTTCGACCGTTTCGCATCATCTCGCCAGGCTGACGCGCGTCGGCCTCGTCCGCGCGCGGCCGGAGAGTTATTACAACGTCTATCACCTCGAAGAAAAGGCCCTGGAAGAAAAAAACCGCCACCTGCTTTCAGGCGAGGATTTCACAACGGCTGTGGAGGGCATCGACCTCGATGCCTATGATCGCAAAGCTGTTGCCGATTACACGCGCAAGGATGGAAGTTTGAAAATCATACCGGCTCAGCAAAAGAAGCTGGAAGCCATCCTGCGTTATATCGTCAGAGCGTTCGAGCCGGGCAAACATTATAGTGAGAAACAAGTCAACCGCATCCTGCAGCAATATCATGAGGATACAGCTTCGCTGCGACGCGAATTGGTCGGCTTTGGGTTGATGAAGCGCGCCGGCGGAGGCGGGGAGTATTGGAGAATCGCATAGCCCTAAGGGAGGTTGTTTTATCTTTTGCGCGGCCGGATCGAAATCGTTTCGTCGCCTGCCAAGGAAGAATTCAATGGCATGGAATCCAAGGCCATCACTTTGCCATTGGCAAAGAATCCAAAATTGAAGGCGGTGGGCTCCCCTGTTTTTTTGCCGGGGACGGGCATCAAACGGGCGGTCAACGGTTTATCCAGCCGAAGCGCCAGGGCAGACAGATCGAGCAGGAGCGGAGCGAGTTGTTCGGCCGTAACATCGCCAGGTAGCGGGACTGTATCCAATCCCGTTCCGCAAACTGCCGAATAAAGCAGCAGGTCTTTGATCGTCAATGTGCCATCCGCCGCGCGTTGGGCCAGGACAGAATCTTCGAGGACGGGCTGCATGAAGCCGCTGAAGCCGGTGCGAGGAAAATTGGCGCAGTCCACTGCCTCGGTGAGCAGCGCCGCCGCAGCCAGCGAACCATGGAATCCGATTTTCGGAACGCCCATTTTTTCCACGGCATTGCCGAGCGAATGCGCATCGTCCGGAAAAGGCGCGAGCGAAAAATCAATGCCGAAAAATTTTGAAAACTTGGAAAGTCCTTTGGCGACGCGGGCAAGCTCTTGGCCGTGTCTTTCGACCTCGGCGATCAGGTCCTGACGCCCAATTTCCAGAGTCTTCGCTGATTGAAACGCGTTCACTGCCAAATCGGCCGCTTCGGTGGCGATTGCAAATGCAGGTTGATTACCTTTGTGATAGGCCGCGGGAAAGAACGGCGATCCGGCACGGACATTTGCGAGCGCGGCGAAACGCAGATTGGCAAAACCGTTCGGGTCAATCGGCGCGGCCTTGACGATTACGTTTGCACACGCTTTGATCGCGGCCAGCGCGAGGCCGGCATTCTTATCCCCCATCACACCGCCAAAGAAAATGTTTTGCGACGCGGCAACCGCTTCCGCGATGATCTCATAACTACTCGGCGATTCCGGCAACGCCGGCCCCAAGGATAAATGTCCGACGCCGAGTTGCTGAATCAGCGTTTCGAGCTGTTCCCCCAGCTTTGGCAGATCGTTGATGTGTTTTCCGCCAAGCAACTTTGGAAACGGTATCGTCGCCAGCCGGGTGGTTTGGACTTCATAGCCCGCGGCTTCATAGGCGGACCTGGCCTCGGAAAAAAAATCTCCGGCTGCTTGGAAGACTTTTTCATCCAAAGGATATTTGGGATTGCAGAAGTAAGTGATGGAACGAATCTTCATATGAGACGACCCAATGAGCCAGCAAAAATAAGTAACACGGATCCCATATACAAAGGAGCGGCAGCCAAGCCCGACCCTCTTTCCACCCAAAGAAAGAGTTTTGATCGCGCCCGTAAAGGGAGAAGAGATCGAAAGGGCTTCCAAGACGGTGTTCTTTCATGGCATTGAATCCACGAAATTCGATGTTTGGAAGGATAGCGCCGGACTTGAACAAGCAAAAAAACGATGACCACAAAGCTGAAGATGCCAACGGGAACTGCCAGGAACGTTTCACTTCGGTTTTCTGTAAACAAACCTGCCTCACTTTGTTTCGGCCGACCTTTGCCTCATCACTTCAAACATCAACACCGAGCCGGCCACCGCCGCGTTCAACGATTCTGCTTTTCCTGCCATCGGGATTTTCACAAAGGCATTCGCCAATGTACGAGCCTGCTTGCTTGCGCCTTCGGCTTCTCCGCCAACGATCAATGCCAGCGGTTGACGGAAATCCGTCTCCCAGCAGGATTGACCGTTCGTATCGGCGATAAACAAACGCAGGTCTTTTATTTGCTTTTGAATTTCATCCCAGCCGGACGAATGGATGGGCAATCGAAAATGCGCGCCCATGCCCGCGCGGACCACTTTTGGCGCGAAGGCATCGGTGGTTTCGGGCGGGATCAAAATTGCCTGTACGCCTGCCGCCTCGGCCGTGCGAAGTAACGTTCCAAGATTGCCGGGATCGCGAATCGAATCGGGAATGAGAACAAAATTCGGTGAACTGGGGACTGGTATGCTTACAAGCTCAAGAACGGCAAGGAGGCCCTGTGAAGTTTCCGTTTCGCTGATGGATTGCAGCAAATCCCTTTCCACTTTCTCTGCCGCTATGTTCTGTTCCTCCAACTTTTCGATCAACCGATTTCCTCGCGCCCGTAATTCGTCTGAATACAGAACGAACCGAAACGGCCAATTTGCGGCAGAGGCGTCCTCGACGAGCCGCACCCCTTCGGCGAGAAACGCGTTGGCCTCGCGACGCTCCTTCGGGCGGCTGGTCAAGGCGCGGGCGAGTTTGATTTTTTGATTTTGAGAGGACGAAATCATGGCTAATGGTTCATGGAAAATGGTTATGAACCATGATCCATTCTCCATACTTTCAGAAAAGCATCAATGGTCAACTTATCGAATAAGACCAATCGAACCAATTGGATTGCAGATCGGTGTCGGGAAAAGTAATTTTCAATCGAATCAAAAATGATCCTCGCCGCACCCTCTTTCGGAAAGCCAAAGATGCCGGTTGAAATGGCGGGAAAAGAAATGGATGTGCATTTCAACTCCTCGGCAACCTCCAGCGAGCCGTGGATGGCCGCCGCTAATTTATTCGTTTCGTCTCCCTCGCCCCACACGGGACCCACGGCGTGGATCACATATTTCGCGGGCAGGTGTCCGCCGGAGGTCCAGGCCGGACGGGCATGGGAAACGAGCCCATTTCTGCGGACCCATTCGTTCGATTCCTGCTGGATGATCGCACCTCCGCCTCGGACAATGGCGCAGGCCACGCCGCCGCCATGAGCCAAATGTTCATTCGCGGCGTTGACAATCGCCTCCGTCGTTTCGGCGGTCAGATCGCCTCGGGCAATTTGTATCGTTTGTTTTGTGGAGAGGATGCCTTCTGCAAGAACGTTGTTCACGCAATGATTTTACCCCGTTAAAAAATTTCGGTCACGCCTCACGCGTGACCGAAAAAAATTATCTTGCTTTTGCGACCACCGCCGCGAACGCTTTTGGGTCGCGGACGGCGATGTCGGCCAGCATCTTGCGGTTGAGGGTGATACTTGATTTCTTCATCGCCGAAACCAGACGGCTGTAGGTTGTGCCGTTCAAGCGGGCCGCGGCGTTGATGCGGGCGATCCACAGCTTGCGCAGGTCACGCTTGCGGACGCGACGATCGCGAGTGGCGTACCACAGACTCTTCAGCATGGCCTCGTTGGCGCGCTTGAACAAAAAGTGCTTGGCGCCGCGCTGCCCCTTGGTGATCTTTAGGATTTTCTTATGGCGAAGGTGTCCTTGCGGACCGCCTTTAATTCTAGTCATTGATTATCTCCTGCGAACCTCTGAACGTCGGCAGTTTATGCCAGTTGTGTACATTCAGGAGCCGCAATAAAAAGCCGGATACGGTTTGCTACTTTTCCATGTTCGGCGCGAGGCGCTTCACATTTTTAACGTAGCTTCGACCCTGCACACTCTGCATCTCGGCGAGTTCATTTCTTGTGCGCTTCGATCGATTGCGGCGCAAATGACTTTTGCCGCCTTTGGTGCGCACTAACTTTCCCGCGCCCGTCAAGCGAAAGCGCTTGGAGGTCGCCTTATGGGTCTTGAGCTTGATTTTGCCCGATTTGGCTTTACGAGGCACTGTAACTTTCTCCTTTCAAACAAAATAAAACCGCGGGTTGGAACTTTCTCCCGCGGATAGGAACATCTTTGGGACTTACTCTTTTGCCTCGACGTTGACTTCCACTGGCGTCTCGGCCTTGTCCTTTTTCTTCGCCGGTGGTTTGCCCGGGGCCAACACCACCAGCATCGTCCGGCCTTCCATCATCGGAGCCTGCTCAATGGCGCTGACATCCGCCAGCGAAGCCGCAATCTCTTTTAGATCCTCAAGCGCTATTTCAGGATAATCCATTTCGCGTCCGCGGAACTTGATCGTGACCCGCACCTTGTGTCCCTGCAAAAGCCAGCGGCGAGCATCGTCCACTTTGAAACCTCGATGAGCCTCGTTGGTCTTTGGTCGCAGACGGATTTCCTTCACTTCGATCTTGGTCTGCGCCTTGCGCGCCTCGCGCTCTTTCTTGGTGCGCTCGTAAATAAACTTCCCAAAGTCTGTGACGCGGCAGACGGGCGGTGTGGCGGTCGGCGAAACTTCTACCAGGTCCAATTCGGCGTCACGCGCAATCTGCAAAGCTTGTTTGATCGAAACCACCCCGACGTTCTCGCCGTTCGGCCCGATCAGCCGGACTTCGGGGACCCGAATGTTCTCATTAACTCGAAATTCAACAGCGCTGATAATCTTCTCCTATTTATGATACAACCCACTTCAGCGGGTTTTTAGCGGGCTGATGATACCACGAAGGCGCGGGAATCGTCAACGAAAAGACGATGGATGATGGATCATGGTTAATCCTCCATGTTCCACCATCCCTTTTTACAGTTCGGCCGACCTTTTTGCGATTCGATCTTTTGCCCTCGCAATAAACTCGCCGGGCGCTATGTTGTTTTGCTGGCTTCCGTCGCGAACGCGCAGGGAGACCTGCTTTGCCTTCATCTCATTCTCGCCGACGACCAGCATATACGGAACCTTCATCAGCTGCGCGGCGCGGATTTTGGCGTTCATGCGCTGCGCACTGATATCGGCACTGACGCGGATTCCTTCCTCGCGCAACTGCCGGACAATTTGACTGCTGTACTCGTTCTGCGCGTCCGTGATGGGGATGACGCGCACGTGCTCCGGCGAAAGCCAGACCGGAAAGTTGCCGGCGTAATGCTCGATCAAAAATCCGATCATGCGTTCATGCGTCGAGAGCGGTGCACGGTGGATGCAAAGCGGCACCTCATCCACACCATCTTTGTTCGTGAATTTCAAATCGAAACGAGCAGGTACGGCAAAATCAACCTGATTCGTCATGAGGGAGAATTCTTTTCCGATGGCACTCCAGACCTGAACGTCGATTTTGGGGCCGTAGAAGGCGGCCTCATCTTCTGCTTCAACGAAAGGCACGTTGCCATTCTTCATGGCGCGGCGCACCATCTCTTCCGTCTTGAGCCACAGGCGCTCGTTATCCACATACTTCTTTCCGAGGCCTTCCTTATTATGCAAAGACAGTCGCATGACATATTTTTCAATGCCAAAGAGTTTGAAGTACTTAATGTATAAATCGACCACGCCCAAGAACTCCTGCTCGAACTGTTCCTCGGAACAGTAGATATGGGCATCGTTCATCTGCATCGAACGGACGCGCATCAGACCGAACAGTTCGCCGGATTTTTCGTAGCGGTAGCACGTCCCGTATTCCGCAAGACGAACCGGCAGATCACGATAGGAACGTCCCTTCGACGCAAAGATTTTGTGATGCATCGGGCAGTTCATCGGTTTGACGTAATACTTCACACCCTCCAATTCCATCGGCGCAAACATCGACTCGGCATAATAGGGAAGATGACCGGAACGAAGGAACAGATCTTCTTTTGTCAGGATGGGCGTGCGGACCCGCAGGTAACCAGCTTTCTCTTCCATTTCTTTGGCGAGCCGCTCCAGTTCCTCGATCATCACGCCGCCATTCGGAAGCCAGAGCGGCAAGCCGGGTCCGACCTCCTCATCGAACGTGAAGATTTCCAGCTCCCTGCCGAGCTTACGATGATCGCGCTTCTTGGCTTCTTCCAATTGCCAAAGGTAATTATCCAGGTCCTTTTTGCTTTCCCAAGCTGTACCATAAACACGCTGCAACATCTTATTGTGCTCGTCGCCGCGCCAGTACGCGCCGGCCACGTTCATCAGCTTGAAGGCATCCGGCTTGATCTCTTTCGTATTTTGAACGTGCGGGCCGCGACATAAATCCACAAACGTATCGTGTTGATAGATTGAAATATCAGGCTTCTCTTGGAGGGGGTTGCCATATTCGTCGAAGCCGCCTTTCTCAAGCCCATCAATCAATTCGATCTTGTACGGCTGATCCTTGAATATTTTCCGCGCCTCTTCCGCCGAAACCACTTTCTTCTCAAACGCGAATTTGCCCGTGATGATTTGCCGCATGCGTTTTTCGATTTGCTCCAGGTCTTCAGGGGTCAAGTTGCGCGGTAGATCAAAGTCGTAATAAAAGCCGTTCTCGACGGGCGGCCCGATCGTGACCTTCCCGTCGGGGAACATTTCCATAACCGCCTGCGCCATGATATGCGCGGCGGAATGCCGGATTCGATAAAGATGCGAATCTTCATACCGTTCCTGCATCTCTGGTTGTGACATTCTCGCTTCCTTTCTTGACATTTGGTTGGCTACTGTTTCAGCGAACGTTACGCGGCGGCAGAGGGAAACAGTAACAAACCTCCGAGCCGCCCTGCCGTGAGAGTGGATCTATCTTCAGGCATAGCGACCTCCTAGACAAAAAAATCTCGCCCGAATACGGGGCGAGAATTGGCTTCACGCGGTTCCACCCGAGTTTATGTCCTTTGAACGACATATCTCTTTGGGCTGATAACGGAGCCGACCGTTCTTCCTAATCACTCATTGCTTTCGGATTTACGCTCGCGGGTGGTTTTCAGCGGTTGATTCTGGAACAAGCTCTCAATCTTCGGCTTGTTTTTCCTGTCAGAAACGAGAACCGCGTACTCGTCCCGGTCCTTGCGTTTTATTTATGGATGAAGGCAATTATATGTTCAATTTAGAGTCTGTCAAGGAAAAAAAGAAAGTCGGGAGGGTGCTACCCTGCCCGACTTCAACAAGGGAAATTTCCTAGTGCGCGGCCGGAGTAGCCATTGTGGGGGGGACCCATTTGGCAAAACTGGCCATATGTCCCCATAAGGCGGCGTAGAATGTAACAGCCCAAATCGCTGCCGCCGCGACCAGGATCACAATCCCAATCCAGCGCACGGCCTGATTACTCTTGAACCATCTCAGGAACGGGAAGGCGCCCACACCGCCCAAACCCGCCAGAATGAAGCCAAGTGCTGCCACTAATGGTTCCTGACCAAGATTGAGCGAATAGAGACGTATGCCGCCGATGATCGCATCGATGCCGGCGAAGAAGGAATAGATGCTGACGGGCAGCAGGTTCCAGCCCTGCCATAACGAGATGGCTGTTCCCAAGAACACCACCCCGAACAAGGTAGCTGCATCACCATAAGCCACGTTGAAGCTGCCGGGCAGGGGCCACGTGAAGGATAATTGGAAGCCCGTGATGGTACCAACCAGGCCGGTCACAAAGAAGGCGGCCGCGTAGGGGCGCTGGTCTTTCTCGTCGATGCCCTTCCACAGATAATAGGCCAGCAGAACAGTACCGGCCACAAGGTTGATCATAACGAGCGTAAGGTAATCAATGAACATTACAGTATCTCCTTATTTAGCGAAATTTTAACCAGCTTTGCACTGATTATTACAATTAGGATAACACTTGTATTTAATTATCGTTACTCCACTTTGTCACGGTCCGGATAGGATATATGCAATAAAAAAGCCCCGATTTGGGGCCTCTGCTCTGTGGGCGGAATAGGGCTCGAACCTACGACCTCTGCTATGTCAAAGCAGTGCTCTAACCAACTGAGCTACCCGCCCGGGAGACAAACATTATAACGAGGAGAAACGGATTTGACAACCCATGAGGTGTTTTCCTATCCTTGATCGTAACAACCTCTATCTTTCCGACTCTGGCAGAATCAAAGGAACATTGATGAACGGATGTCTGAGGACTTGCACCGGCAGGCCATACGCCTGCGAGATCAGTTCAGGCGTCAGGACCTCTCCGGGCAAACCGACGGCTTGGATCTCGCCGGCCACCATCAAGGCGATACGATCGGAATAGCGCGCGGCTAAATTCAAATCATGCAAGGCAATCAACACGGCCAGTTGATCCTGGTGGGCGAGATCACGAATCAATTTCAATAAGCTGACCTGATATTGCAAGTCTAAATGGGCAGTGGGCTCGTCCAACAACATGATCGGTGTCGACTGACACAAAGCGCGCGCTAACAGCACGCGCTGCGCCTCGCCTCCGGACAACTCCCCCACGCGGCGATCCGCCAGAGCGAGCGCCGCGACGCGCGTTAATGCACGGCGCGCCATCTCTTCGTCGGCCTGAGAAGTCTGGCCGATAAAACCAAGATACGGTGTGCGTCCCATCAGCACCGTTTCCCAAACTGTGAACGCAGGCGGAAGGGAAACAGCCTGAGGCACGACGGCCAGATATTTTGCGCGCTGCATGGGGGGTAATGAGTGGAAATCATCACCGTTGGTTCGGACAGATCCGCCTTGTGCGGGGATCACTCCGCTGACGGCACGGATCAAGGTGGATTTGCCCGCGCCGTTCGGCCCGATCAAGGCCAGCACCTGTCCCGACTTTACGTCCAGACTGACCTGGTGCAGCACCATTCGCCGACCGTACGAGACGGACAATTCTTTGATTTTCAACATGGTGTCAATTGGGTATCAGATCACAATACTTAAAATGGTCATCTCTGCTGAAGGTTTCGCCTACCTGGAAGGATAGGCATCGCTTGAAAGTGGGCCCGTCGTAGACAAACGTATGATATTCGCCGTGTTCTCCACAAACATCGGCGGTTCTCGGATAGTCGAACATAAAGCTCCAATCAATGACCCTGCCGATAAATTGGTCGCCGAGTGCGCGCGTATTAATCGATACGACAATTGCTTTAAACCCCAGCGAAATGATGGACTCCATGATCTGAAAGTCCTTTCTTTTCCAAAGAGGAAAGATTCCCTTCAATCCGAGCCGGGCGAGATTCAATACGCGATATTTTCTTAGGTCTTCGCGAAAAATGTCGCCAAAAACGACCGAGGTCACGCCTGATTCTTTATATCTCCTCAAAGCCTGTACAAGATTTGCTTCATAATCGGCATTGGATGTGTGACTCGATATGGACACCATTTCCAGAGGAAGGCCCAAGGACTCGGCCTGCCTTTCCAGCAAACTGCAGCGGACATCGTGCATAGCAAGGCGATCACAATTGCCTGTGATTGTGGTCAGCAGGCCAACAACTCGATATTCCTGGCTTGCCAGGACATCATGCAATGCCAAGGCGCAATCTTTTCCACCGCTCCAAGAAATAAGCACTTTCTGCACTCGGTTCCTCCTGGCTTTGACCTTTTCTGGAAGGATGAATGCTCTCCGTATTAAATACATTCTAAAGGCATCTTTCCTTCCATGCAAGAGAATCCATCAGGCCGTGCACCGCAACAATCACCAATATCCTTGATTCTTGGAACGGCGCAAGATCCATAAGAAGAACGGCGCGCCGACCAGCGCCGTGACGATTCCCACCGGGATTTCCTGTGGCGCGATCGCCACGCGCGCAACTACGTCTGACAATATCAACGCCGATGCCCCGCCGATGATGGACAATGGAATCAAGCGCCGATAGTCCGCGCCGAACCATAAGCGCATCACATGCGGGATGATCAGCCCGACAAAGCCGATGATACCGGAGAAGGCCACGGCGGCGGCGGTGGCAAGCGACGCCGCCACCAATAAAATCGTTTTGGCACGCGTCACATTGAGTCCAAGCTGCTGAGCTTGGTCGTCGCCGAATTGAAGCAGATTTAGCGCGTGTCCGCTCACGGTCAAGACGCCCAGGCCGATGATTAGATACGGCACGACCGCAAAAACCGCCGTCCATCCCGATTGGGTCGCACCACCCAGCAACCAGGCCAGTGCTTGGCGAACTTCATTGTTTGAGCGAAGCATCAGGAAGGAAGTCAGTGACGTGGCAAAGGCTGAGAACGCCACGCCTGCGAGAATCAGATTTGTCGTCGGAATCGTTTTGCCCACGCGCGCCAGGGAGTAGACAATAAAAATGGTCAGCAGTCCCGCCATGAACGCGGCCAGCGGGATTGCCATTAAACCCCAGAATGAATAGGGCCACTGGATGCTCATCGCAATTACCGCGCCCAAGCCGGCCCCCGAAGCCACACCGATCAAGAACGGGTCTGCCAGTGGATTACGGAACAGGCCTTGATATGCCGCTCCGCTTCCGCCCAATGCCATTCCGGTCAATGCAATTAATACCGTGCGTGGCAAACGGATGTCCCATAAAATGGCCTCCGAGACCTGCGAGCCACGACCAATCAAAGTATCCCAGAGTTGTGCGGGCGAAAGAAATACTGAGCCAATGGCAAGACTCAGAATCAAGGCCGTGGCCAAGGCGAGCAGGGAAAAAAGATAGGGGCGGAATTTCATGTTAAATGTGGGGCATCGCGTCATTGTGCCTTCCCACAGGTTTATTGGAACAATTCTGGGTGCAAAAGTTTTGCCAACTGTTCCAGACCATCTACCAAACGCGGGCCGGGACGGCTGACAAGATTGTCATCGAACGGAAAGATCATTCCGTTCTGCACGGCGGCCACCGTGCCCCAGCCGGCGCGCGCGTTCACTGCCGCGGGCGTTGCGCCATACGCCGAATCGCCGAGAATGATGATCTGCGGATTCGTCTTCACGATCTGCTCCAAACTCACTTGCGGATACTGATCCGTAATCCCCGCCGCGTCCGAAAAATTGACCCCACCCGCCTCTGTGATCAATGCCTCCCCAAATGTTCCGGGACCATACGTATAGGGCTTGCTGGGATCGGTGGCGTCCACTTCGTAAAACACAATCGGTTTGTTCGTGGCCGTGGCAATCTTCGCGTCCACCGCCGCGACGCGCGCCTTGAGCGAAGTGATCAACTTATTCGCATCATCTTCGTGACCCGTAAGTTGCGCGACGATCTGCAGGTTTTTATACATACCCTCAAGCGTGTCTGGATTGCTCAAATAATAAACCGTCAAGCCGAGCGACTCAAGGGACTTCACTTGATCGGGCGTATTGATTCCCGCGGCCAAAACCAAATCGGGTTTCAACGCGACGATTTGTTCGTTGCTGTAGTTTCCCATCGATCCGCCCACGCTCGGCAGCGACTTGGCTTGCGCCGGATAATCCGAGAATTCGTCGCGTCCCACGACTTGCGGTCCTGCACCGATGGCAAAAAGGATTTCTGTGTTCGATGGTGCCAACGAAACGATGCGCTGCGCTGGCCCGCTTAATTTGACGGTCCGTCCGAGTCCATCATCCACCGTCACGATGGTGGCTGAGGAAGGTGTTGGCGGAACAGTCGGCGCCTGCGTCTGGACTTGAGGCGGTTGCGCCGCGGCAACTGTCGGCGCGGGCGGAAGCGCGGGTGCGCATCCGAAGAAAAAAAGGGTCAGCAAAGTCAAAACAAGAATCTTGCGATACATGTTTTCTCCTTATAGAATCAAATTCCCCAGTCGTTGACTGGGGAGGTTGGAGAGGCAATCCGATCAAGCCGTTCTCCACCTCCTTTCCACGAGAGAGTGGTGAACCGGTCCGCGCGGGCGACCTGACTCATTAGCAGAGCTAACTCACAGTTGCGGGACAGTGCCGGAATTGCACCGGCTTCGCCGCTGACTGACCGTTCTTCAATTGTTGTATGTTTGGATTTTATGCCGTGCGCGTCGAAAAGTCAAGCTCTGGCAGTTTGCGCGCGTGAAGGAAGTGAAGCCATGTTAATGCCAATGTGACCCAGAGCAAAGTTGGATCACCCGCCGTGCGGCCAACGAGCACAATTGCAAAAAAGGGAAATAGATAAAGGACGATCAAGAAGGCCCGCTCGGGCCAGGAGCGCGATTTTTCCGACAATATTGCAAACGGAATGAGCAAAAGAATGAAATCATAGTTATAAAGATGAGGAATTGCCAGAAGAACGACCAGTATGGAAACGCTTAATAAATCATCTGCCGACGTTAGCAGGCGTGAACGCAGTGAACCAAACGAAAGGATAAGAACAATAAACAATATGGCGCCGACCCAGGTCATCTGGGAGAGGGTGGGATCGGGAATTATGTGAATTGCCAGCCACGCGGGCAGGCTGTCACAGGCGGCACAGGAGGCGATATCGGCGCCGGTTTGATACGTCAAAAATGAACGCGGATAATCGATCAGCCACAGCGGATCGGCTATCAAGCCGATCAGGCAGAGAAATGCCACGCTGCCGAAAATCCAAGCCAACGCGCGGCGGCTGAACACATCCCGTCTAAAGAAGAAGTACGTCAACACGGCAAAGATAACGAGAAGCCCGATGTGTGGTTTAAAGACCAAAAGGGCTGCGCCGATCGAAGCCAGCGCGGGGCGTTGACGTCGGATGGCGTGGATCAATATCGCACATCCCAGCAGGACCGGGAAATCATATTGACCAACGCCAAGAGTCCCAATGATCGGAATGAAAAAGAACGGCGCCAAAAAAGAAAACAATCGCAGGCGCGGATGCCAGTCGGAACTGAGAAACCAAACGGTCAAAAACAACATGAGCAAATTGATCTCGAACCACAGCATGGCCGCGGATCGGATGGGCAGTAAACCCAAATAAAACGTGCTCAGTGCAAACCATGGCGGATAAGGGAATTGGGGCACATACACATTTTGGGGAAGCGTTCCTATTTGTTCCGCCATCCGTTGGACCTGGTTTTGATAATCGTAGGGTTTGATATGTTGAAGCAGGCGCAGGTCCGCGTCGTAGATTGCCAAAAAGTCGGAATTGGTGTGCAGAGAATTCGGAATGTAAAGCGCGACGGCGATCATCAACGCCGGCAGTAGGCCAATCATGATGATCGCCAGAAAAATCTTCGCAGAAAGTTTCATCGCGACTCGCTTCGACGTTGGATGGCTCGGATTAGACCGCGAAACACCAGCCGATGCAATGGCCCGAGCAAATACCAGTAAAGAAAACCCGGCAGGCCGTGTGGCGCAAAGAAGGCAGTTTGGGCCAAGAACGTTTTGTTTTCAAGCGCCGCGATGCTCCATTCCATCCAGCCGTCACCCGGAGCACGCAGTTCTGCATGGAGGCGTAGAAGCTGATCGGTCTTCATCGTTTCAATGCGGTAATAATCAATGACGACATTTTCTTTGACGGGATCACTGCGGCCGCGCAAACCCGCTCCGCCCAATCGTTCATCGATTCTTCCTCGCAGTTGCCACAGCCAATTTGCGTAAGGCCAGCCATGTTGTCCGCCGAGCGATGTCAAAACTCGGTAAATGACTTCGGGGGAAGCGTTGATTTCAAGGCGGCGATAATCGATGAAAAAGCCCTCGTGCTTGATATGTTGGACACTGCGATTTGAACCTTCCCAGACACGTTCGGTGGAAGATGGCGAAAGGCGATGCAAACTGCTGGTTGTTGCTTCTTCAAAGTTGATCAGCTTAATATCCGGAAAGATTCGCCGCGCTTCATCGTGTTGAACAATGCTATCGCCAGCAAGACCGCCGATCAGCGCGTACGCGATCCGATACGGGACGGGTGTCAGGATTCCCACTCCCACCGCCATGAACCACGGCGGAATGCCGGGCAGCAACAGCAGTTTGCGCTTCAATCCGCGCCGGCGGGCGTATCGCAACATCAAATCGCCATACGTAATGACTTCATCACCGCCGATCTCGAAGATTCGATTCCGCTTATCGGAATTTTCGAGCGCGGCCACCAAATAATCAATAACGTTTTCGGCAGCGATGGGCTGAGTCTTGTTTTTAAGCCACATGGGTCCGATCAATAAGGGAAATGCCTCGGTCATGAAACGGATCATCTCGAACGAGATGCTTCCGGAACCGGCGATCACACCTGCGCGCAATTCGGTGACGGGGACTTTGCCTCGCCTCAGCATTTCGCCGGTCTCCATGCGCGAACGAAGATGCGAAGACAGGTGCTTATCATTTGGATTCGCGAGACCGCCGAGGTAAATGATCTGTTCCAGGCCCGCCCGCTCTGCGGCGGCTGCGAAGTTGCTTGCTCCTTCCAGCTCAACCTGTGTATAGCCGTGCCCAATGATCATATTATGAATCAGATAATAGGCGGCGTGAATTCCCTCCACTGCCCGTGCCAGACTCTCGAGATCCCGGATATCGCCGCGTCTGAACTCAACACAATTGCTCCACGGGCGCGCCGCAAGCTGTTCGGGTCGACGCGCCAGGACGCGGACGAGATACCCTTGTTCCAGTAAACGCGGGATCAATCGGCCCGCGATGTATCCGCTTGCGCCGGTAACCAGGACGAGTTTTCGATTCATTTTTTTCTTATCGACTTGATCAGGCGTCGAAGCGGGCAGAATTGCTGGCCAATATCCGCGCCCGCGAGGCCAGGCGGCGAATCAAACCGTTGAACAAGAAAGCATGGAATGGCCACATCGCGTACCAATAAACGAAACCCCAAAGGCCGCGCGGCGCGTAATACGCCGTCTCGGTGAAAAGCGTTCTGCCATCCTGCTGTGAGACCGATTCGAATTGAAGCCAGGCTTTGCCCGGCACTTTCATCTCGGCTCTTAATCGCAGCAGACGATCCTGTTCGACCGCCTCGACACGCCAGAAATCCAGCGACTCTCCCGCGCGGATTTCATCAGGATGACGCCGGCCGCGTCGAATGCCGACGCCGCCGATGGCTTTATCCATCCAACCGCGCATGGCCCAAGCCCAATCCATATACAGCCAGCCGCGCGCGCCGCCGATGCCGGCATAGGCTCTAAAAACGAAATCGGCTGAGAGGTTGAGCAGAAGGGTGCGGCGCTCCATCATCATGCCCTCTTCCACCTTGAATGTGTAAGGCTGGGAATCTCCCATCGCGGTGACCAGTGCGTCCGACCAGGAGGTCTCCACGTTATCACGTTGGATACGTCCCAGAGCGAGGTGGACCGCGGTTTGAAAATCAATCGGTTGGACGTCGGGGAAAATCTTCCGCGCGGCGTCGTCATGAACGATGAGTTGGGCGCGCAATCCCTCGATCAGCGGCAACACCGAGCGCCAATGGATGGGCGTGACCATATGCACCCAATACGCGGAAAGGCGAGGCAGATACAGCGGCGTGCGAACGAGGGCCCGCTTGAGACCGCGCTCCGTTGCGTATCGAAGGAGCATCTCCGCATAGGTGAGGCGTGCCGGACCGCCGATTTCGATCAGCCTGCCGATGCTTTCATCCGTTTCGAGCGCGGCGATCAGATAAGATAGCACATCGCGAATCGCAATGGGTTGCGCGGTCGAGAAGAACCACGCTGGACAGACCAAAACCGGCTCGCGTTCCGAAAGATAGCGGATCATCTCGAACAGCACACTGCCGGAGCCAACGATCATGCCCGCCCGGAATTCCGTGACCGGCACGCGACCGCGGCGCAGAATCGCTCCCGTCTCGTGACGCGAACGAAGGTACGGCGAAAGATTTGCAGTTGGATCAACCAGCTCGCCGAGATAAATAATTCGTTTGACGTTCGCCCGTTCTGCGGCTTCGGCGAAATTGCGCGCGGCATTCATATCGCGCTCCGCGCCGGCTTTGTTACCCTGTATTCCGTGAATCAGGTAGTATGCGGTTGAAACATCCTTGAACGCCGCATCCAGTGTTTCGGAAGTCAACGCGTCGCCTTCGATGACTTCAACCCGCTTCAGCCACGGACGTCCGCATAAGCGGCTTGCATCGCGCACCAGACAGCGGACGCGATAGCCGGCATCGACTAGTCGCGGTGCAAGCCGTCCGCCGACGTAACCCGTCGCGCCGGTCAGGAGAATCAGTTCACTGTTTCCCATGGGCTTGATTATAACTGGCTTGTTTGTTGTCCGTCGCCAGACCCCTTTTATTGTACAATCTTGGGGTGACCTTGCCATTGCTTTGGGTATCATCGGCCTTCCTGTGCGGCATTGTATGGAATCGTTTCTTGCGCGCCCCGTTGGATGTTTGGCTGATCATGACACTGACACCGATCCTTTCGGCCATGATCCTTCGCAGGAGAATTCCGCGCTTGGCATCGCTCAATATCTGGCTGATCGCGGCGGCCTGTGTCGCACTCTGGAGCGGGGCTTTTCGTTATGGGCAGACCATTCATAAAATAACGCCTACGGACCTTTCTTGGTATAACGACCGCAAGTACGATGTGCTTGTCACCGGCACGCTGATCGATCCGCCTGATTATCGCGATGCGTATACCAACCTGCGTCTGAACGTCGGCCAAATTGAGAATGGCAAAAACATCCTTAATGTGAGCGGCGTATTGCTGGCGCATGTTTCCATCAACCGGACCTATGAGTACGGTGACGAGATCCGATTGCGGGGCCCGTTGCAGACGCCGCCTCAGGACGAGGAATTTTCTTATGAAGACGATCTGGCTCGTCAGGGTATCCTCAGTTACATGCCAACCAGCGAGGCAACCCTTCTGCCGGGCCATGACGGGAATCCCATCCGCCGCGCCGTTTATTCGTTCAGAGATAAAGCCGTCGATACTATCTACCGCCTCTTTCCCGATCCCGAAGCTTCCGCGTGGGCGGGCATGTTGCTCGGTGTAAACGGCGGCTTGTCCATTCCGGTCCAACAAGCATTTCGAGATACCGGCACTGCCTTGGTTATTGCCGTCTCTGGCTACAAAATCTCAATTCTTGCCGGCATCTTTCTGCTTCTTTTTGGCCGCCTGCTCGGGCCGCGGCGGGGTTCACTCCTTGCGGTGCTCGGCATTGCCTTCTATACGTTTCTGGCCGGTGCTAACGAGGCGGCAGTGCGCGCGGCGTTGATGGCGACCTTGGCCCTCTTCGCGGCACAAATCGGGAGCCGTGCGCAGGGACTTAATACATTGGTATTCGTCGCCGCGCTGATGGCATTGTGGAATCCGCTGGTGTTGTGGGATGCCGGCTTTCAAATTTCTTTTTTTGCGACCCTGGGACTCGTTCTTTATATGGAGCCGCTTCAGCGGATTACGGAGCGTCTTCTCATGCGTTTCTTTCCGCAATCGGAGGCTCACCAGGTCATTAAGTGTGTCCTCTATTATTTCCTCCTCATCCTTGCCGTGCAATTGACCACGATCCCCATCATGGCATATCAATTCAAACAGATTCCGCTCGTCGCGCTGATCGCCAACCCTCTTATCATGCCGGCTCAACCAGTGGTCATGATCCTTGGTGGATTAGCGGTGGTTCTCAGCCTGATTATTTTCCCTGTCGGCCAGCTCATGGGGTGGGTTGCGTGGCCCCTGACCGCCTATCTGATTCGCATGGTGGAATTATTCGACTACCTGCCGCATGGAACGATTCCACTTGGGAATTTCTCGCCCGCGCTGGTCGTTCTATTCTATGCAGTGCTTCTTCCTTTGACTTTTGCCTCTTCCCGCATCCGGCAATTTATGGCCTCCCTTTATCGAAGATTTTCGAACCTATCTGTTATAACTGCCCTGACCGCGTTGCTGGTCTGCGCAATTTTATTGTGGCGAGTCATTGCCACCACATCGGACGGCAAGCTTCATATCACGTTTCTCAATGTCGGTTCGGCGGACGCCATCTTGATCCAAACCCCCAGCGGCAGGCATATTCTTATTGACGGCGGGCCGTCCGCCTCTTTGCTCTCGGATGCGTTGGGGGAAAGAATCTCATGGTGGAATCCCGATCTGGATTGGCTGGTGATTGCCTCCACGAGCGAGAATGAAGTTGCTTCCTTGCCGCGCGTTCTCTTGCGCTATCCGCCGGCCAATGTCTTGTGGAGCGGAGATCAACAAGCATCCTTTTCATCGATCCAGCTGGCGGGCCGGCTGGCACAACAATCCACGTCCGTTACACCGGCGAAAGCAGGGCAAACACTGGACCTGGGCAGTGGCGTCACGCTGAAATTGCTGGACGTTTCTCCCCCCGGGTCGACGCTTTTGATTCAGTGGGATGGCTTTCGCGCATTGCTCCCCATCGGAGAAAACTTGGATACGCTGGATAATCTGCAAAATGGAAAGTCGGTGGGCCGGGTGACTGTCTTGTTGTTATCGCAAAGCGGCTACGCTCCGCTGACGCCGCCGGGATGGATTCAGAATCTGAATCCACAGTTGGTTGTGATAAGTGTTGCTGCCGGAGACGAAGGCGGCCTGCCGGATCAAGAAACGCTGAATGCATTAACCGGTTATTCCCTGCTTCGAACGGATCGCAATGGCTGGATTGAGATCACCACAGACGGCAAGCAAATGTGGACGACCACACAAAAGTGAAAGGCTCTGTCATTTGACAGAGCCTCGGGGAAAGTTGACGGTATAGGCCTGCTAAACGCTGGAAAGGCTGGAATTGATTTGGCTGAATGTGTTGCCGATTGTAGGGCCAAGGATCATCATAACAGCAATAACGACAATAGCGACCAAAACAAGAATCAGCGCGTACTCCACCAGACCTTGTCCCTTTTCTCTAAAAGCGAGCAACATAGTATATTCTCCTTTCTTTGAGGATTTCTCCAATCACAGAGATGCAGGGATTATATTACGGTTATATAAAAACAGGGAGTCCTGGCAATCATGACTTTTTCCCGTATCCCCTGATGGCGGACTTTCACGGGGTCCGTCTTTCTCCGTCTGGCCGTTCTCCCGTACCTGTAGC
>Ga0335081_10000964_pt1 | contig 46111 bp, 48 predicted proteins | sample Lox_Sample_35_FD_206713 | JGI IMG/M metagenome (GOLD analysis project Ga0335081, IMG submission 206713) | Soil microbial communities from Loxahatchee National Wildlife Refuge, Florida, United States - Lox_Sample_3.5 | ecosystem: Environmental > Terrestrial > Soil > Wetlands | place: USA... | reverse complement strand
AGAAGCATTTTGCGGGCCAAGCGGAACTTCTTGTAGGCGAAGGATATGGACCATTGAAATCGCATTGCGTGTGCCCACATGAGGGCACTGCCTTCAAAAGGTCATGACCAGATGCGGGCTTGGGGGCAATGGCTGCTAGGGGTGAAGAAACGGCGCAAGCCTGTGTTAAGACCTGTTTACGTCACCTACGATCTCTTCGTAAGATGGGCGAAGGGTCAACCATCATGAATACGGTCGAGTTTCGCGGTCTAGTGGCACGTGAGTTCCCACAGCTACAAGACGAACTTGAGTACTGGGAAGATGACCTGCCTCACCTGCAAGTAGGAGAGTTTTTGAACTTCACTCAAGAGGCAATCGAGGCACGCTCATGCGATGTGGTGAGAAAGAGCTTCGAGATTGCTACTACTGCCTTCAAACGCGGTGATGACGCGCTGCTCAATGCGATTTATGTGGCGTTCCTTGAACAACTCGACTTTCGCAGCGACGCCGGGAAAGAGGCCTTGCACCTCATGCCCGCTGAATTAAAGAAAGGTCGTTGCGACATTCTGGACTACGACGAAAAGCTGCTTGGTCGAAAGTTGGCCGTCGACGACTGCGCCTGGGGTGACAAAACATCCAGCAGACTGGCAGACTGGCGAAACATCGCCGTTAGACTCAGAATCACCCCTAGCGGAACGCCGTAGTCATCACTAGGAGCGCCGAGCCACAAATGCAGCGCACATCGATGTTCTTTTTAAAACTCTTCGGCTACTGTAGCTGCTAGTGCTTCGCTAGGCGGCGAGGCCACTGTTCCACCCCCAGCCTGCGTGATCTGGTAATCGCGATATTCAATGCTTAGGACCGCCGTGCCGAAGACGCGTACCTTGGTTTCGCTCTCGTTCGACTCCGGCAACCAGAAGTCACCGATTTTCTGGTAGCGACGTTTGAAGTCAGTCTTGACGGTCCACCAGGAAGGGTTGACGGCCGGCTCGCCCTCGACTCGAGTGATCGCGAAGTCTTTCGCATTCACCCAAATGTGGCCCCGAAACAAGAACTTGTTCTTGCTTCGCGGCCGTGCATCGAGCACGTAGAATTCCTTGGTGTCGGTCTTCTCGTAATCGGACACTTGAAATCTGTAGTTCTCGGGCGTGATGGCCGAACGCTGCTGGTTTTCGTCCTGCATGGACTCCTGTTCGGCTTCCAGAAGCTTCTTGAACACTTTGTGCCGCACCGTGTCAGAGCCGCTCTCGGACACGATCGTGAACTCTTTCTTGTTCGGTGCCTGGTAGTCGGTGCGTACGACCATGTCGGCCTTCTTATGGGACAGACAGTGGCACTCCAGGTGATAGCTGCGAACGCTCGAGTAGCTTTCGAGTGCCTTGGCACGCATTTCGTTCATCTGAACGACACGTCCCATCACCTCATCAGCGCTCAGAGGTGCAGACACATTTGCCTGCTGTGCAACTGCCGGAAAGCCGATAATCAACAAAGCGAATGCGCGCACAAACCAGCGCCCATCAGATTTCCTCGCGTGGTAAAGCGGAGTCATTGTAAAGTTCTCCTGGTGAGATCTGAGAATCCAAACCTGCTCGTGTTTTTCGATGCGGTTTCTTGAGCATCATTGTCGAACCGAGGTGGTGCGCCCCGCAACTGGGTTAGCGTAAACTCTTCCTTCCGCTCTTGGGTCCTGGCACGGACGGATCGAAGAGATAAATCGTGCTCGCCAAAACCGGTCCGACGCGGATTTCACTATGGGGCATCCCAGAGTTTCCCAATGCGTCGAAAAATCGCTGTGTCTCAAAGAAACGACGCGAAGGCTCAAGCACGATCAGATCTCCGTCCCGCGGTGCATAATGCGTGTCGTAAAGCGGCACAATCTGAAGGTCTGCGCGCCCGCAGGCCTGCAGGTAATAGGCCATGCTCATCGGCCTGGCGGTTGCTATTGTTGCCGCAGCGGGGGCGAACGGACACACGTTTTGCGCAACCTCGCGCGTGTCAAACTCGGACACCTCATCCATTGCGAAGTAGCGTGTGATGTTCTGTTTCTCTCCGCCAATTGAGTTCAGGTAGAACGAATAGTGGGGCGCCCAGGACTGCAATTCAAGCAGCGGCCATCCAAGCAAAATGACGGCGGCAGGACCCAAAAGGGCCTGGGACAGGACTTTTCCTTTCGCGGCCTTCAGCGTTTGTTGAACCGCATATCCGCCTGCCAGGTAGAGGAAGGGCAGGAGCGGAAGTGAATATCGAATCCACTTGGCTCCGCTGACAGACAGCCCGGCTAATTGAACCACCCCGAGCGATAGAAAAAAGCACGACGCGAGTGTGCGGCGATCTCGCAAAAGCAGTGCGGAGCCAACTATGACGGTTATGAGGATTGGAATCGGTGTCTTTACCAGCACCAGCCAGAGATAGTAAAACCACGGCACTCCCGCAAGTAGACGCGAGGGAAAGTTCATATACAGCCTGCCGTCGAAATCGTAGCCACTGTGCCTCACCCCGTCATGATGGAGCCAATGCACGATGGCATTGAAGTTGGCCGGAAAGAGAATGACCGGGTTGACCGCAACAAAGGCGAGGAGCATCACGAGGAAAAACCGGCTGTAGCTGAATTGAGAGGGCTTGCGATTCAGCCCCATCCTTCCGGCAAGAAACCAGGCAAGTGCATTCAATCCGAGAAGGTGAAGAATGTACTGCGACGCAAGACCCAGGCCAAAGCTGATTGCGCTCAGGTCGTACCATCGGCGTGCAGTCCGGCCCGCAAATGCTTGTTGAGCGCGACAGTAGAAATAACATGCCAGTAGGGTGAAGAACGTGAGCGGCGTTTCCTCCTTCGTAAGCCGATTCAATGCCACTGGCAAGGGCGCAACTGCCCAGAAAAAACTCGCCGCAAAGGACCCGGCAACGCCCATCATTCGACGGCAAAGCAAATAAAGGATTGCGGTGCTGGCGGCGCCCAATAGCACGTTGGGTAAACGAAGCCAGCCCTCAGGGTTTAACGAGGGCCAGCCATGCGTCGCGGCCACTCGACCCCATCGTTCACCCGTTCTCAGACTGGCCCAAGCTAGCATCTTCGGCAGCATCGGGTGCTCACTATTGACGCCGACAAAGTGTCCGTGCCGATACTCTTGAACGGCGACCCATTTGGCCACCTCATCCTCGGACAGACTGTTAAAGTCGACCCGGTAAAGGCGAACTGAAAATGCCAGGACCGTCAGTAGGAGTACAATCACGCCTTCCCGATGCCGGCCAACCCAACGATATTGAACCTCACTTAGCACAGGTGGTCCGGTTTGCGGCGCGCACTCTCGATCAATTGAGCTCCTCGAACGAGGTCGCTCAGCCTTGAATGTACTCCCAGGTCAGCCAACACCTGCCCGATCACCTGCGCAGTTGCACTCGAACTCAGCCTCTCGTGAGATCTCGGGCGAGCGGAGGTGCGTACTGTTTCTGGGTTGCCCCTCTTTGTTTGTGGTGTCCTCATAAACCCACCTCGGGCGTGAGCACAATCCTTCGATTTCCGTGCAAATCAATCACCTCAGACAGGGCGTAAGGTCTTCGGGCAGATGGATTGAAGTACTGCCAAACATTCAGCTCACCGAGTAATCCGAGCGCCACCAGTTGAAGCCCCACTAGGATCAGCACGGCCGCAAAGACCAACAGCAACCCGTGTTGCTGCACGACATCCGTCCGTGTAAGGACTTTCCATACCAGCAGCCAGAGTGCAACCGCCGATCCGAAACCCATGTTGATGATGCCCAGCCGGCCGAAGAAGTGGAGCGGCCGCGACATGTAGCGCAGAAGAAATCGGATCGTCATGAGATCGAACAATACTCGGAACGTGCGAGAAATGTTGTAGTGCGATTCGCCGTGCTTGCGATGGTTGTTTTGAATGGGTATTTCGCAGATCGAGGCCCCGTAGGCCGAAGCCAAAGCCGGAATGAAACGGTGCATTTCGCCATAGAGCGGTAGTTGCCGCAGCAGGTCGCCCCGGTACGCCTTGAAGGTTGTCCCAAAGTCGTGGATGTTGACCCCGCTGAGCTTGGCCATCAGCCAATTGGCACAGCGGGAAGGGATCTTCCGTAGCAACAAATTGTCGATGCGGTGGCTGCGCCACCCACTCACGATGTCGTAGCCCTCTTCGATCTTCCCCAGGAAGACGGGGATTTCTGCGGGGTCATGCTGAAGGTCGCCATCCATGGCGATCACGTAGTCACCGGTGCTGTGCGCAAATCCAGCAGCTAGCGCGGCAGTCTGGCCGAAGTTGCGACGCAGCCGAACCGCGATCACATGAGGGTCGAATTCGGCGAGTTCCTTCAGCAACTTGTAAGTGAGATCCGTGCTGCCATCATCGACAAAGACGAACTGGTAACTGCGACCGAGCTCCTCCATGACGCCTTGCAAACGGCCATACAGTTCAATGACGTTAGGTTCCTCGTTATGAAAAGGAACAACAACAGAAATCACGGGGACTGTCTTGATATCAGGCATGCTGTGCCATCCTTCTGGAGGCGCGATCGTTCGCATTGAGCCATTCCCAGTCCAGCTCGTTCAGCAACAATTCGGACTTGTGGCCCAGTTCGTTTAGTAGGGCGCATAGCCAGTTTGCAAACTCCCAATTTTGGTCGCAGACACTCAACACACTTTGTCCATCGCGCTGGATCGCGGGGACGCCATTGACTGCTTTTGTGGCGTACATATCGACTCCTTTGTTCCTACTTGACCCTCTCATGCCCTGGTAGCTCTGCCGGAATTGCCCTTTCGAAGCAGTTCAGCCATCGATGCATCGCAGCCCTGCTAAGGCATGTGGCTCGCCAAACACGTAACGCGGCAACTCACTGAATTGCAGAGCATGGATGCATATCTGGCCCGAAATCGGTGCCCGCATTGTGGCAGTGCCCTCGAAAGGTCATGACAGCCGGCGGGCGGAATTCAGGGATTACACCAAGGACCAACGGCTTAGCGAGATGACCGAAGTGGTTGGTGGCCTGCACCACGCACGGTTGAATTCAGTTCCGGATTAGGGGAGTCGGACTTTCTGGTGGTTGATGCCGTAAGCATCGTGGTCGCGGAAGCAGTCGGCACTACGCCCGAATTACCGTGTCGAAACTGTCATCGAATCAGACCTTCTCGTAGCGCTTGGCAATTGACATGCTCTTCACTGGGCATAATGGTCAATTGCTAAGTCTCACCTGGCCAGTCCACCCGATGGCGGGCTCCGTGCCCGCCACCTTCCTCAACTGATGTGTGCTCTCGTAGCCAAGGCGTAGCTCGTGTAAAGAAGGTCTCCGAAGCTTCCTTCGAGTAACACTCCGTCGTCTGCTCTTTCCATAGGCTCCGTTAACCCGATCTCGCCTGCCCGCATGCGAACAATGACCGCATTGAGGCAAATCGGCCGAATCGATCCGTGCAACCAGGCAATTCCCATCAATCAGATAGCGGCCGCAGCATTGGCATACAACTTGCGTTGCTAATAGGACAGGGAGAGCAGGACAACACGTTCCGAGGATGAACAATGTTTCGCGCAGAAATTCTGTGGTTCGCGAATGGTCCAACCCTGAAGATGGAAGGCAGGCTCGTCGGTGAGTGGGCGGAGCAGGCCAGGTACCTAGTCACTACTGACGTGGTGCCGAAGGGGTTGATCGTCGACCTGACCGAGGTGAGCTATGTCGATTCAGCCGGCGAGCGTTTGCTGAGTTGGTTGGGTAGTGTCGGTGCAGCATTTGTCACCAGCGGTGTCTACGCACCTGCCGTATGCGAACGGCTGGGTTTATCGCCTGTGCGGAGGATGCCTGCGCGGAGGCATGGAAATAATGAGGGAAGTCCTCAATCACGCATTCCCATGCAGGTTGATGCCGGTCCAGGGCGGCAGCAGAAAGAGGAGGAATGATGTCTTGGTTTCATGCGAGCACAACGGCTGGGGATGCGCGCAATCATGCATCAGCAGCTGAAATCGTGGCCTGCTTCCGGGATCAAAGAAATGTTCTGCATAGGCTTGCGTTCCTGATCACTGCCGACGAAGCAATCGCGGAACTGGCAGTCGCCCAGGCTTGTGCGATCACGCTTCAGGGAAACAGTCCTTTCCGGAATTGGCTTCTCGAGTGGGCCAAGGCTGCAACGATTGCCGGGGTGATATCGCTCCAGGGGGATGCGATTCGCGTGTGTGAAGCGATGTACAAAGATCGACGATGCCCCCATGTCGAGCACCTATGCCAGTTCGATGATGAGCGGCGGGCGGCTAGTCTCGCGCTCATTCTTCAGACGGACACTCAGAAAATCGTAACGAAACTGGACCCGCTGTGCCGCGCAATTCTGGTGCTGAGAATTGCAATCCGATCATCAATACAGGACTGCAGTCTCCGTCTGAACGTGTCCCGCGCTGCGGTGCTCGCCGCTAATTGCCACGCGATGACTTGGCTTGATCAATGCCGCGTGAAGTCACTGGAGGATGATCACAACGTTTAGCGTGCTCTCTAGAAGCACTGCAATTGGACTCTTGTGCCCTACGTCTCCTTGGCCTGGGGGCACTATTGGACTTCAGAATTAGGAGGATCTCATGATGATCGAACTCGATGATGACGAAACTCGGCTGTTGTATGCGGTCGTTCTCGAAAAAGCGCAGGAACACTTCAGCTATGCGAATACGTCCGAGGTAGCCGACAGGTTATGCAAGCTGGCGGCCAGATTCGCGCACCCTGTTAGAACTACCAGCATCACGCTGCATGAGTGCGAAATTCACGATAGACCAAGATGCTGAGCTCGAAGCTCTTCCCCATTTAGGGTCTTACCCCGGTATTCGCCTTCCATGAAGCCGGGTGGGAAGTCATCCTCGAGGCATTGAAGGCGGCGTCCGGGCAAATCTCGGGTCACGGCGGAGCGGCCGAACGCGCCGGTCTTAAGACCCTGCAGAACAAGATGAGGCGGCTCGGGATAGGTAGGGGGAACTATCGGTCGCACCATTGAGGCAATCTGTTCTGGAATTCCCTTTAACGAGCCACGGCAACACTGAGCCTTCCTTGCCTGCATATTTGTTGGAATATCGGCGCAGTGAGTACAGAATGTCGCCAGTGCGCGGCGGTGCTGATCGACCGCTCTGGCCGAGGCCTAGACGCGAATTCGTTGTGTCCTCCGGGGCTGAAGGAATGCTGGAACAAGCTGCTTGCGATGAACTCCTCTGCCGCCTGCATCATGTGCTTCCACATCTCAAACGCTCGACCCTCCTGATTGAGAAATATGAGAGCCTGCTGCCGGCTCACAGGACAGCCCTGCTCGTTTCCCAGTCGTATCAGGTGCGAAAGTGTGATTTCAGCGATCACGCGTTCTCTGTCTTTCTTGCCGGCCATTGCCTTGAACCTCCACTAGTTTATTGCTCTTCATGGCATCCTTGCAGCCACCCTTCGGAACCCAGCTTCCGCTAATTGCTAGAGGCGAGGGTACTCCGGACACATGGAATAAACCTACTGGCAATAATTCGCCCTCAAAATCCCCAGTCGGCGAATCTTGTTTTGTAGCGTCGTACGCTTCAATCCGAGACGTTCGGCGGCTCCCCCCTTGCCTGCAATGCGTCCCGATGCTGCTCTCAAAGCGTCGATGATTACAGAGGATTCCGCTTGTCGAAAAGTAGAGGCCGTTCCAACAGCAACAGTGGTCTGGGATGAGGTGGCAAGCTCGGCAAGCGGCACCTCTAACTCCTCACCACGTGTGAGGATGACAGCTCGTTCGATGAAGTTTGCCAATTCCCTGATGTTCCCCTTCCACGGACAGTTCGTCAGCAGCTCCATGGCGCGTTTGGGGATTGACTTTATCCGTCTCCGCATCCGCCTGGCTACCTTTGACACAAAGTAGTTGACCAGGAGTGGAATGTCCTCGCGCCTTTCGCGCAGCGGCGGGATCTCGATCGGGAAGACGTTGAATCGATAGAACAGATCCTCGCGGAACTTCTCGTCCCGAATCATGGCTCGCAGATCGCGGTGGGTTGCGGCAATCAGCCGCACGTTGACCTGGATCGTCTTCGAGCTTCCGAGGCGCTCGAATTCCTGCTCCTGGATTGCCCGCAACAGTTTCGGCTGGAGTTCCAGGCTGATGTCGCCGATCTCATCCAGAAAGAGCGAACCTCCGTCGGCCAACTCGAATCGGCCCTTTCTCTGCATTAACGCTCCTGTGAAGGCACCCTTTTCGTGCCCGAACAGTTCGCTTTCCAGCAGTCCCGAGGGAATGGCGGCGCAGTTCATGCGCACATAGGGGCGTTCGCGTCGAGAGCTGAGTTTGTGTATCGCTCGCGCAATCAGCTCCTTCCCCGTTCCTGTCTCTCCATGAAGCAGGACCGTAGAATCGGTGGGTGCGACGATCGCAACTTGTTCCAGCACCATCTGAATGGCTGGGCTCTTGCCGACGATGTCTTCGAAACAATGCTCAGAGCCAATTTCTGTTTCCAGATGAAGTTGCCGGTCTTCGATCTCGCTCATGTTGGGAAAACCTGCTCCTGCGAGATTTCCGAGGTCTGCGAAAGCAACGGCGGCGCTCATAGTTTCCTCCCGAATCTTTACACTTGCAGTGCTTTGCGAGCACTTATACGAACAAAAGTGACTAGCAGAGAGATATTTTCTCTTCGTTCAAGTATTCCTTGCTGCCCTGAAGAATCGGTTCCAGACGTGGCGCGGGATAGCGCGGTTCCAGACTTGGATACTTTGGGAAGATGGCTCGTAACAGTTTGTCGGAATCTTCCAGAAGCATAAAGCCGCTTTGTGTGGGAATGAACGTCATATGTCCTCTCAATCCGCAAAAGGTGGATAGCAGCTACGCTGATCTTTTCGCCTGTGGGCAAAACTCGATGATTTTTCCGAGTTGCGGCTGAGCCACGGTCCTGAACGGTTTGCGGAAGTTCTTCGGTATGTAAAACTCCATTACTTTTGCCATGACAATCTCCTGGACCCTAGTGAATCTCGGTGCTGCGGCTGCGCCAGATCGTTCGCTCGCCTTTGTCGCTCGCTATCAGTGCGTGCGCAACGTTCATTGCAGCCATGATTAGGACTTCCTGTAGCGTGAGTCCTCGAGTTGTGATCGTCCACATAAGCGGCTCCCGACCCTTGCACCTGTTGCCGTAGTGACGCAGCCATTGTGCAATCAGTTCTGTTCGCGCGCAGCCCCACATGGGGGCAGATCGCAGACTCTGGGGAGCGAATAGCCGCCTTCTTTTGAGGCAAGGAATTTTGGTCGTTGGGGCAGTCTATTGAGGAGAGTTAGGGCTACTTTTTGCGAGGAGGAGCTTCGATGCGCTTCCACCCGAAAAGGCGAGCATCGATGGACCACAGACCCGGTCCTAGCATTGCGAGGGCGGCAGCGGCAGTTCCTAACAGCAGCCACACCGTTTTGTCCCCGGCTACCGTCAGCATCTTCCAGATTTCAATCAATGCTATCGAAGTTCCCGCGATTGGAGTCCATAAACCTGCGATTACCAGTATTCCCGCTCCGATTAAGAGTACAGCGGGAACTGTCACATTGAGAGGGGGGGGATCGCTCCACAGCTTCAAGCTCGCGCGCACAATCAGTGCGGAGCCAACGACCACTCGCATGAGAAGCAAACCTGCGCCGGGCCAACCGCCAGCGAATGTTGAATATAGCCGTCGCAATGACGCACCTTTCAGTACATAACTAGACTCCCCCGTTTCGGGGGTCGATCGAAACCCCAAAAAGAGCTTTGATCGTCACTCTTTAGAGTTCTCGCTTTTCTAAGGCGGGCAGGCGAAGGTGGTGGAAACTACAGCTCGATGATTCCTCTCTTCAGGCCAATCATTGCGGCGTGCGTTCGATCGTTGGCGCCTAGTTTAGAAAGAATGTTCTTGACTCGACTCTTAACGGTTTCCTCCGTGATTAAAAGCTGATCCGCAATTTGCTTGTTCGCATTCCCGGCTGCGATGAGTCTCAAGACAAGGATCTCTGCTGGTGTCAGGGCGTCATCCGTCGCATGCTCGGCGATCTGGTACGAGGCCTCTGGGGAAAGGGTCTTCTTTCCAGTGTGGACGGCGCGGATCGTCTCCAGTAATTCTTTATGCAACGTATTCTTGAGCAGGTAGGCCTGAGCACCAGCCTTGAGCGCACGCAGAATTTGCGTATCGCCCGCGTACGTCGTCAGCACAATGATCTTTGCGTCGGGAAATTCGTTGCGAATCGCAATGAGCGCATCGATGCCGTTCATCTCCGGCATCTGCAAGTCCATGAGCGTCACGTCGGGATGGTGCTCCCGGAATTGCTGAATGGCGTCGCGTCCGTTGGATGCCTCGCCTACCAAAACCATATCGGTCTGAATGCCGACCAGACCTGCGATCCCCTGGCGCACAATTGGATGGTCGTCGACCGCGAGAATTCGAATTCGCGAGATGCCCTCGTTCATGAGCTCCTACTTCACGCTTTCGCCTTGTGTGAAAACCACGAACTTCTCGCTGCTCTCGCGTAGGCGGCGCTGGCAGGAACGCGCAGTTCCACTTCAGTGCCAGCATCGACTTCGCTCCACACCACTAGCTTACCTCCGATAAGAGTGGCGCGTTCCCGCATCCCGGGCAAGCCGTAGTGTCCCTCACTGGCTTGGCTGGAGAGAATCGCTGGATCAATACCTTTTCCATCGTCCCGCACCCGCAGTCGGAATTGCTCATTGTCATAACGGAATTCAACCTCGATCTGCCGTGCCCGAGAGTGGCGAAACGCGTTTCGCAGCGCTTCAGCAGCAATTTTGTAGATCTCGTCACGAAGGATGGGATGCAGATTTCGTGACTCGCCTTCAACCGCGACACGGAATGCAGGTCGGTGATCGGGAGGGTCGGTCGTGAGTTCTTCTCCCAGTGTGCTTATGGCCATTGCCAGATCGTTGCTTTGGACTGTGGAATCCCGCAATCCCTGCACTTCATCCCGGGTTTCAGTGATGAAGTTCGCGGTCTGGTCGATCGCATTGTCCAGCTTCTCTTTCGCTTCGACAGGGCGTTCTGGCAGCAACTGGGAAACGGTTTGGAACCGGAGCAGCACTCCGTGAGCGCTTTGAAGCAGAGTGTCGTGAAGGTCCCTTGCAATCCGTGTGCGCTCGCCCACACGCGCCTCGAGCGTCATGTCGAATTGATGTTGCAATTGCCGAACACGCCCCTGGTATGCCGCCCACAGCAGTGCCAAAAAGAGGACGGCGCAGAGGGCGCGAAACCAATGCGTCTGGTAATACGCGGGAGCGATGGAGAAATCCAACTTGGCGGCGTCATCGTTCCAGACTCCGTCACTATTGGATGCAATCACGTGGAAGGAATACTTCCCTGGAGGCAAATCCGTGTAGAAGGCCTGGCGGCGCGTGCCGGCCTCGTGCCAATCACGCTCATATCCATCGAGCCGGTAGCGAAATCTCACCTTCTGTGGAATCGAAAAGGTGGGTGAGGTGTAATCAATTTGCAAGTCCCTCGGATTTGGCGGGACCTTGAGATTGGGCGCTGCTTTGAACTCCTTTCGGTCAGCGACGAGCGATTCGATATAAGTCTGCGCCGGGAGCGCTTTCTGAGAGAGCCTGGACGGATCCACCATCTGTACGACAACTCCGCTCGCAAACCACACGCGGCCATCGGAAGTGTAGGCGGCCGCGTTGAAAGAACCTATGTTTGGCTGAGCCCCATCGAATGCGTCATAGACGCGGTTCTGAACCATCGCATCCGGGTTGACCCACCATCGTTGCAGCTCAGAATCTGAGAATTCCACCACGCCGCAACGAGTGTAGAGCCACCAGCGTTTCTCTTTATCCTGAATGAAGGAGATGACGAAGTCGCAGGGCAGAGCGTTCTTCGTCGTCATCCGCTGTACTTTACCCGCCCGCCACCCGACGAGCCCGTTCTCGGAGCCTACGAGAATGGAGCCGTCTGCCTCGGCGATAATTTGGCGGTTTAACGGAGAGCCTACCCGGCTTAGCGGAACGTTTGCTTGCAGAGCGCCATCCCGGAATAGCGCGATATCTCCTTTCAGAGTGTCTATCCAAATTCCTCCGTGTGGATCCGAAGCGAGATTATGTCCAGGAGGAACTTGCGACGCAGGGAATACTTCGCGCACCTGGAAATCGCGGATGCGCACAAGCTTTCGCGGGCTGCCTTTGCACTCTGTCCAAATATTCCCATCGATGTCTTCGGCCATTCCGACCACCATTCCAAGCGGCTGGTGATTGGGTTCGGGGAGGCGATGGAATCGCCCATCCTTGAACAGATACAATCCGTCATCTACTCCCACCCACATGTTCCCGGCGTGGTCTTCAAGTAAGGAGGTGACCTGATCGCCCGGAAGACCGTCACTCCTGCGAATGGATGAGACAGTCCCGTTCTTAATCCGGTCCAGCGATCCGGCATTTGCGACCCAGATTGTCCCGTCTCTGCTCGCCAGAATGCCCGCCGCTAAATCCTTCCCGAGTCCTTCCAAGGACGAGAACGTCACGACCCGTGGATCACGAAAGCTGTCTATTCCGCTTGTGCTTCCAGCCCAGACAATGCCTTCTCGGTCTTCAAAAAGGTCCCACACGGATTGGCTGGACAAGCCTTCCGCGTGTCCGTAATGCTCCACGGTATTTCCATAGATACGAAAGAGCCCTTTTGCATCGGTACCAACCCAAAGATTGCCGCCACGGTCGAACATCAAGCTGGCGACCTCGATCTTGCTTCCGTCGAAGGTGGGGGTGACGAACGGTTTCACCGCACCCTCCTTCAATTGTCCAAGTCCCAGACCTGGTCCTTCTGTCTCCATGCCGACCCACAGAGTTCCGTCACGAGCACGCGCCAGACTCCCCACGGACGCCTTGATCGGGTACGTCTCCGAGACGCCTCCATGCCAATGGACTAAGGCCCCCTGTCCTCCCAGCCAAAAGCCCCCCTTGCCGTCAGCCAGTACAGCATTGACGGCGGAAATCTGTATTCCATCAGCCTTTCCGAAACACTTAACTGCGCCATCCGTAACATGGCAAAGGGGCCCGTCTGAGGCGCGTAGGCCTACCCACAAAGAACCGTCAGGGTCTTGTGTGATGCTTTGAAATCCGTGAAGCCCTTTTAACTCGAAGTGAGAAGTGACAACTCCATCTTTTAGGTGAACGAGTTCATCCGCCACCACCCAGAGCCCACCTTCGTGGTCGGCAAGGATCTTCCCAATTGGTCCATTTGAAACACCACCAGGCAAGCGCCAAGGCAGAAACCGAACGCCATCGAACCTGTAGACATCGCCGGGGAGAGATAGGAACCAGAGAAAACCGTCGGAGGTTTGCGTAATCGAAAACATGCCGGCTGGCAGAGAGCCATCTTGTGTTCGCCAAGCCATGTGTACGTACTGGGTGACACGTTTATTGGGATCGAGGGCGTGAACCGTGCCTGCCATTAGCAAAACGCACGTGACACAAGAGGCCAATGTGGCCGCGATCGTGGTACGGGGCCAGCTAAAGCGAGGCAGAAGTACTCCGCGAAAAACTGTGTTCCGCATGTTGTACCCGAATAGCGTGAGACGACGGCTCATTCAGCCGCGCTTGTTCATGGTCTATATTAAAGAAAAACAGCAAAACCATGATACCTGACGGGGAGGTGTGATCCTCGAAAAGGAAACATGCTGCGAAGGAAATGTGTTTGTACACCCCCACGACCAGTTAAGGGACCGCAATCTTGTCCCAACGGCAAGGCATTCTTGTAGCCTGGGAACAGTCTCTAACCGGCTCGGGGAGCGTGTCTGCGATCTTTCGTATTCGATCTCAGGCAATTCTCCAAGGCTTGCAGGGCATAGAGGGCATTCTCGATAGCCTCAGTTTCGCCGTCATAATTGGGAGAAGTTTCGAATAGCTCTCGGGATCGAGAGACGACCGCCCTCCGAGCTTCTTCTATGCGTGATGGTATTTTGCTCGTGTCAGTCTCGAACAGCGCAGCTTTGTACAATCCGCGCCAGTTCCGGAGGTCTTCGGCAGACTCGGCCACGGCTCACCTCCTAAAAAGCTTCTCAGCACAAGAGGTCAACTGAAGGCAGTGACGAGAGACACAATTTGTGACTTCGCCGCCTGCTCATATCTATTAACCGCCGACCTGCACTACGGCCTCGTAAGGAAGATCGGCAGGCCGATCTTGTAGTTCCTTACTCAGGCACCACGCCGCGGCTCGCGATTCTACTCTCTCACAGAGACTCTCGACAGAACGCCCTCATGTTTACGACGAACCAACACGACAATGGATCGCGGGGCCACTTGATGAATCGTGTGCTCCAGCGGCAAACCGTGCTCGGAGAAATCGAGGGGACTCGGCAAGTCGGTGTCCACAATTCTGACCCAGTCTTGGGGCGCACCCTCCTGGATTTGAAACTGCAGCGGTTGCCAATATGCGTTGATCATTGCATAGATATCGTCATCACCCTGTGACGCGCCATGCAGACAGAACGCCAGGCTCCGGGAATCTGGCGATAGATCCACCGTGGGTCCAACGCCATACCAGGAAATGTCCTCACGCCAGAACCTGCTTCGACACAGAGAACGGTGAGACTTGCGAAACGCGATCATAGCTTTAAAGAACCGGTATACGTCCTGATTCGCCTGGAGCTGGCTCCAATCCAGCCAGGTGATTTCGTTGTCCTGGTTGTAGGGATTATTGTTTCCGAACTGAGTGTTCAGGAACTCGTCCCCGGCCCGGAACATCGGGATGCCGTTCGACAGCATAAGCAGACAACAGAAGTTCTTCACCTGTTTCCGGCGCAGTGCTAGAACCTCCGCTGGTGCGCCCTTGTCTGCTTCGTACCCGCAGTTCCAACTGTAATTCGCATCCATGCCATCTCGATTGGCATGGCCATTCTTCCCGTTGTGTTTGTGGTTATAAGAAACGAGATCGTAGATTGTGAAGCCATCGTGGCAATCGATATAGTTGACGGTCTGGAAGGCATGATAGGCATGCTCGCGGTTGTCCGGAAACAGGTCGTCGCTGCCATAAATGCGACGCATCAGATCTGGAACCATTCCTGCGTCGCCTCTCACGAAACGACGGACATCGTCGCGATAGCGCGCGTTCCACTGTAGCCAGGTCGTGCCCGGGAATCCGCGCCCGAGTTGATAGCCGCCGACGTCCCAGGGCTCTGCGATCAGGGCCAACCGGCCCAACTCGGGGTCCGCGGCAATTTCACTGAATATCGGAGCATCTCCCCAATTCATTGATCCCACTGCATTGCGGCTAAACACCGATGCCAGATCGAAACGGAATCCATCGATGTGCATCTCGTTTTTCCAATACCGCAAGCTGTCCATGACCATTTTGCGTACGTGCGCCTGGCTGAAATTCAATGTGTTGCCCGTACCCGAGTAATTGGCGTATGGACGGGTCGGGTCGGACGACAGCATGTAATAAGCTGAAGGATCGAAACCCTTGAAGCTATAGGTGGGGCCGAGGTGGTCGCCCTCACACGTGTGGTTGTAAACAACATCGAGCACCACGAAAATGCCGGCTTTGTGGAAAGCCTTGACCATATTCTTGAACTCAAGATGTTGCCCACCATCATCAACACTCGAGGCATACTGCGCATGAGGTGCGAAGAAGTTCAAAGGCATGTATCCCCAATAGTCACCCTCGTGAGGATCACGCTGAAATATGGGCATCAGTTCGACGACCGTGATCCCGAGTTCTTTCAGATACTGGATCTTTTCGATCAATCCGGCGTAGGTGCCGGCTCGCGAGGGATGCACGCCGGAATTGGGATTCTTGGTGAACCCCTTCACGTGAAGTTCGTAGATGATGGCTTCTGATTCGGGCCGGGGTGAAAAGTCTCCTGTCCAATCGAAGACAGTGCGACATTCGGGCAAAACTCCGAGCGGCGCCCTTCCATGATTCGGCCCTGGGGCCATGGCCAGCTTCCGGTCAAACTCCGGCGGGAAGAAAACATCTTTCGTATAGGGGTCGAGAAGAATCTTTTCGTGATCGAAGCCTTGGAGCCCGGTAATGGGCTGTCCCGAAACCGAGTAAGCGTAGTAGCGGGCATCGCGCATTCGAGAGAGTGGGATCCTGCAATGCCAGATCCGCCCTGACTTATTGCGGATAGGATCGAACTGAAATGTCAGAACTGGCCTTGCCAAATCAGAAGGGGAATAGAGAAACAGTTTCACATTCTCGGCATGTTCCGCACACACCGCAAAATTGAAGGCCTGCTCTTCCTCGATCCAAGTAGCCCCCATCGGCAATGGAAGCCCCTCTGCGTGTCCCCACGTGCAACGTTTTTGCGGCGACGCTGCTGAGACGGGGGCTGCGTCAGATACGAAGTCGCTGGCCGCAATGGATTGGGGAATTGTGTTTTTCACTTGTGAAGAAGCTAATGACACGCCGCATCATCCTGGAAGCTACCGCCGGCGAACATCTGCGCCAGAAATTGACCGCAACGGATGATCTTCTGGGCCTCCTGATCATCCTTGAGCGGGTTTTCCGATGTCGACAGGTTGGCCGCACTCAACGAATTCCGAGCGTCAACAAAGCTTTCAGCCCACGCCTGCACATTGTTGAACTCATTCCTCAGCAACTCGAGCCCGCAGTGGTCATCATCCATGGATGCAGCGGCTGAGGCTAATGCGACGCTGTCGGCAGCTCGCCCCTCGTACGCGCGAATCGTGTTTCCCGCCATGGCCTTCCCCACAGGATACCCATTTTGAACGATGACCTGCAGCATTCCGCCCCATTCTCTTATCGAGGCCATCGCCTCTATCGCGGCCCTCATGAACGCGGGCGAAAATCCTGACTTCGCGGCGGAGTCGCGGTCCGGCTCCGAAGCGTCGCTCGGAGCAAGTGTCAGAATGATTCGGTCCTCCTCGAAGCTCAGAGAGCCTCTTGTGATTCGCGCCAGGTCCTGCACATCCACGAACACACGCCCATGGCTTCGAAGGACTGTCGCCCGCCCTTGGTAGCCTTGCACCGAGAACGTTTCTCTCTGAACCTGCGTTTGCGCTAGTGCCATGACTGCCGACATTAGCATTGTCCCGACGATCACGGGCCGAATATTGATGCTGAACATCGAGTGCTCCCTGGATGAGACTTGCGGTCGAAGGGCAGCGTGCCTCATTCCTGAGGCGGTCCTGCCATGCTGCCTCTCTGTTCGGCGTATTTTGCCTGCGTGAGGGGAGGAAGCGTGGACTCGACCTGCATATCCATCATTAGATCGATGCGGCGCTCCAATTGAAAGAACTTCGCCACCGTAAGAGCCGGAAGCACTTTGTTGAACTTCTTGTAGTACTTCTTCTTCAACGCAGCCAGACAAGAGTCGTACTCCAACATTTGTTCTGCCATCGCTTTGGCCTCGGCATCAGTCAGCGTCGGGTACTTCTGGGTGTACTCCTTGATGACGGCAACGCGACCATCATCCAGCCTGGATCGTTCGTACTCGTACTGCTGATAGATCGGCCAGAACACGGCGCCATCTTTGTCGTTGAAATTCATCCCTGTTGTGATGAGGGTAGTCCTGTCTGCCTGCATATTGGCCCTCACTACTGCGATGGTGGAGTCGATAGTGGGCTCCTGATCTTGAGCGCGGCCAAGAGGGCAAAATGCGAGCACCGCGAACGTAACCGTGAGTAATGCAGCATTCTTCATCATCGATTGATCTCCTAAGCCGCTTGCTTCGTGACATTCGCGGGCGCAGCGGCGCAATGCGCCCGAGACATTTTTGTGAACGGCTCCTTGAAAGGACTGGAAGCAGTGCACCAGATGATGTAGGCACGCCACTTACCGAACTCATCTCAGAATCAAATCGTTTCTTATGTTGTAGTTCTGCAATAAACCTGGTTCCGCACGACCATACCGTGCCCGGTAACGGGCACGCGGACCTCATCTGGTCACGCCTCGGTCGATTGGAAGATCGTTTGTTCCCGTGCATAAGAGTATTCGCGGGGCCCTATTCGCCGTGGGACGGCTCTACTGCCGGATCTAGCTTCGCCGCTATGGTCCTCGGCGCCTCAGCCTTTTTCATAACGATCATGCACATGGCTCCAACCCCTGCCCAGAAGACGGTGCGTGCACGTCGGCACAATGCCAGGGTCAATCCTGTGGTGCTCGTCACACCGAACATCTTTGCAATGAGCATGCTCCCACCCTCGTAGGTCCCGAAGTTGCCCGGATTCAGCGCGCCCACGAGATTGATCACCTTCGTCAGGCCTTCCACGATGAACGCGCCGCCTAAAGTGAACCCTGCTCCCATAAACCACAGAATGATGTAAACCTCCAGGACTGCCAGCATGTGCCAAATGCCATTGAGGATCAGGGTCGCCCAGAACCCGGCGGGCGCTTCACTGTGAAAGGTGAGAAGGTCATGTTCGGCTGAGTCAACGATCGGCTGTTTGTCGCAGACCCATTTGTGCAGCCGCGGCAATCGCCCAATCGCTCGAATTGCGTTCCCCATCAACGGCCAGCGGCTTGCAATCGCTACAACCGCCAGGATCACCACTGACGCCAGCCCAGCAATCAGCAGAACTGCATATATTCGCCAGGTAACAGAAACAGGGCCAAGCATTAGAGTGGCTGAGATGCCCAAAACCGTTACCACTACGGCGGCGAAGCTATGCAGACCCCCGTCAATGGCGCCGGCTGCTAATGCATTCGATACGGGCACTACGCGGCCCAACAGCGATATGCGCGTCCCTTCGCCAACCACCTTTCCAGCGACACCAAATTGTCCAAGCCCGTCCGAGATCAATTGCGCGACGAAGCTCCGGGACCAGGAAAGGCCGCTGATATCGCAAGTAAACGCCTGTCTCCAGGCGCACGTCTTGGCCAAGTGTGAGAGCCCTCCCAAAAAGATAACGAGAGCGAATCCCCAGCCGATTGCCTGCAGTTGTTTCCAAACGGCCTCCGGGCCGCTTCTAAAGACCAAGTAACCTAGTAGACCTAGGCCCAGCAGAGCTGCAAAAAATCGGAGAAAGAGCTGAATGAGAGACTTTAGTCGGCGTGCAGTACCACCCTTACGCGGCAGCTTGAGGATGCTCGACTTCGTCGGCCGGTGCGTCTGCTGGATCCCCATCAGCGCACATTGAATCACTGAGTTACCCGCTCCCACATCGCTCTCCCCATTTCCAGCTGATTTACGTACCTGGACATTGAGAAACAGCAGATGGATTGCCAATCGGGATGTCCGCGTAAAAGCCTTAATTTCGCTTGTTTCCCAGGAGCCAACGTGGATTCGGCGTGCCCTGCCTACGGCAGTGCCTCAATTTGGGCAGAGGCTCGAAGGACAAAGATCGCGAACATTGTTGCGTTACAGGCACATACCGTTCGGTCTCGATTGGCACATTGCATGCAAACTGTTGAAAGTTCATGTACGCACGCAAAGCCCGTCGGTGAAGTAGGGGTGCGCTGCACTTGATCCCAAGCTCTCCCCAAGCAGTTACGGGTCAAGTCGCCCGCACCTCATCCGACGGTTCATAGGACGACAAGAGCGACGTTTAATTCAGCATGTCACTCATTGCAGCGGCTCTCGAACCACGGTCGATATTGATCGCAACGGATTTCTCTGAGGCGTCTGACAAGGCGCTGGGCTATTCTCTGGCACTCGCTCGGTTCTATGAGTCGAAGTTTTGCTTGGCGCACGTGGTGTCCTCCCTGGGTCTGACTATGGCGGGTCCTGCTGCAATTGCTGCCTGTGAAGAGGCAGTGTCGCGCGAGGCCGCGGATTTGGAGGACTCGCTGATTCGAACCGGGGCTCTTACTGGCATTCAACACAAATTCATTGTTCGGCAGGGTGAACTGTGGCCGGAACTGCGAGAGATCGTCCGACAAGAGAGCGCGGATCTCCTCGTCGTCGGCACACACGGACGACACAGCATAGCCAAGCTGTTTTTCGGCTCCATTGCACAGCAGATTTTCCGCCAAGCAGATTGCCCAGTCTTGACCCTTGGGCCAAACACCGATGGCCGCCCCTGGTTTGAAACGCCCTCCACGCGCCCTACATTCCTGTTTGCGACAGACTTCGGACCCGCATCTCTCCACGGCTTGGCGCAGGCCATTGCGGCTGCCAATCAGTTTGGAGCCAAACTCGCCTTTTTCAGTATCGTTCCGGCCATACCGTCATGCACTGACGAACATCCGAGGAAAGAGGATTCGCGCCTGAGAACCCTCGAGCGCCTGTCACGACTCGCCGACAATGCTGGGCTCGACCTAAGACCTGAGCTATACGTGGAATTCGAATCAGAAAGGCCGGTCAGTGAGAAGATCCTCGAAACTGCTGACAAAGTGCGGGCGGACCTTATTATTATGGGCCTCCATGATTCGGTCCACACCGGAATAATCTCGCACATGGATCTTGCCACTACCTATGATGTGGTTTGCCAGGCTGATAGTCCCGTACTTACGGTTCACTGTTCCTCAGGGTATGACCTTCGCGCGCGACCGACCACAGTAACAGCTTCGCCTTTATCGGAGACCGGTGTGATCCGCAGTCATAGGTTCGGAGCGAAGTGGTAGACGAGATCGCGATTCGCCGTCGACCAGATGAGTGACGGCCGCGAACAGAAGTCCAATCGAGACTCCTGACATCAGCATGCCGACCATGCTTTCGAGTGGGCCCAACAGGCGCCACTTCGACGGAAGAACGACATCCCCATATCCAACGGTCGCATAACTGCTCGCCGAAAAGTAAAAAGCAGATTCCCAAGACGGAAGGCAAAGCCAGCGATAGCAGCCCGCCCACAGCAGAATAACGATTCCGTGCAGAACGATGACGGCTACTGTGGTTTGCATGACGAGCGCCGCGCAGTGAAACACCTGCACCTCCCGAGTCTCTCTTGGAATGCTTCTTATCCAAATGATGAGCGCAGCGGCCCCGCCACACTGCAGACACAGCGTAATCAGCACGAGAAGAACCGCGGCTCCGGCTTGTTGCAGCAAGATCATCCTTCGAGATTGCCCTTGTAGTGAACGATGGCTGCCGTGACCTCAGGGCCCTTGGTTGTATGGAAGCCATCTGTCATCATTTATAGGGAACCGAGTGCAATCCACGGATATGGTGCTCAATGAAGAGCACCGCAGCCACGACCACGCAGATCACAATCCACGTGTTCCAATTTGTTCGCCTTATCACCTGATTCTGCCCTTTGCAAGTTGTTACGATTGAGTCTTTCTCTATGCTGCAACCGGAAGCGATCCTTTTAACAGCGCACAATGTTGTCGCCGTGAATGCCTTTCGTCGCGTTCCGCGTATCCACCACCAAGGATGCGTGCTGCGCGATCCAGGCGTAATCGTAATCCGAATGGTCTGTGACGATCAGCACACAGTCGTATTTGGCGACGTCGTCCATGGGCGCGCATTTCATCTGAAGATCGTATTTGCGCCCCTTGCCGATAAAAGGAAAATAGGGATCGTTGTAGCTGACTTGCGCGCCATCCGCCTGCAGCAGTTCAATAATGGTCAGTGCCGGAGACTCGCGCAGATCATCGATGTCCTTCTTGTACGCCACCCCAAGCACCAGCACTTTGGCGCCTTTGAGAGCCTTCCCTTGTTGATTCAGAGCTCTGCTGACGCTTGTAACCACGTGATAGGGCATGGCACTGTTGATCTCCCCAGCCAACTCGATGAAGCGTGTCTGGAAATCCCAGGCCTTCGCCTTCCATGACAGATAATACGGATCGACTGGGATGCAATGTCCACCGAGGCCGGGGCCGGGATAGAAGGGTTGAAAGCCGAATGGTTTCGTGGAGGCGGCCTCGATGACTTCCCAAATATCCAATCCCATGCGCAATGACAAAAGCTTCAATTCATTGACCAGGGCGATGTTCACGCAGCGGTAAATGTTTTCCAGCAGCTTAGTCATCTCGGCGACGGCCGGGGAGGACACTGGGACGACTCGGTTGAAGATTGCCTCATACAGCGTCGCGGCCAGTTCTGAGGCTTGGGAATTCAGGCCTCCTACGACTTTCGGGATGTCCCGACGCGCGATGCTGTCATTGCCTGGGTCCTCTCGTTCCGGAGAAAAGGCGACAAAAAACTCATCCTGTCCGTTAGCTGTTGCTTCGCGGGCGGCTTTCAAACCGCAGCCATTGCCTTCCTCCAGGATTGGAAGAAGCACTTCCTCCGTGGTGCCGGGATAGGTCGTGCTCTCGAGGACCACCAATTGACCGGCGCGTAAATGGGGCGCGATGGCGCGGGAGGTATTGGTAATGAAACTGAGATCAGGCTCTCGATATTCGTCCAGAGGCGTGGGCACACAAATGATGACGGCATCCATTTCGGTCAGGGTCGAAAAGTCTGCGGTCGCACAAAAGCCTCCTGAGCGCGCCGCCTGGATCTCAGTAGGTGGAATTCGATAGATGTAGGATCCACCGGAGGTGAGAGTTGCGACCTTATGCTGGTCGATGTCAAAACCGGTTACTCGAAATTTCGCTTCCGTGTAGAGCAAGGCAAGTGGCAGGCCCACATAACCGAGACCTATTACACCTATCCGCGCTTGGCGAGTTTCAATTCTGGTTTTCAGTTCTGAGAATAGACCGGCGGCGATGGTGCAAGTAATCATGATGAGGCTCCTTATCAGTAATCGATATTCCTGGCTAATCAGCGTAATGAAAAGCTGGTGTCGTAGGCTCGACTGCTGGCGTCGGCTCGGCGGCTACAGGAGACTCCCAGTTAATCAGCTTCAAGTCCAACACAAAAATGGAATAGATCACCGGCACAAGCAGCAGCGTCACAAACGTCGCGATCGTAAGACCACCGATCTGGGCGTAGCAGAGAGGTTCCCAGAGCGGGCCCCCGTGAATGGCCAAGGGTATGAGCCCAAGCACAGTCGCACCGACCGTGATCATCACCGGGCGCAAGCGCACGATGCCGGCATCGAGCAGAGCTTCTCGTAAAGGCTCCCCTCTCTCGTGCGCTTCTTCGATGAAGTCGAAGAGAACGATGACGTGACTGACGATCACGCCCACCAGGCTTGCGACTCCCAGGAATCCCATGAATCCGAAGGGCTGGCCCATAACCACCAGACCCGCGAGAGCTCCTGTCATTCCGTATGGAATTGCAGCGAAGACCAGAAGCGGCTTGACGGCGCTTCGGAACTGCACAACCAACGCGATGTAGATCAGCAGCACGGAAATCGCCATGACCACGCTAAGTTCCTTGAAACCTTTCTGCTGTTCGTCGTATTCGCCTCCGATCTCGAGGAAATAGCCGGGAGGCAGGTTCTTCTGGAACTCCTTTATTTTCGGCAGCAGGGGCGTGAGCACTTGGGACGGTAAGATACCCGGGATCGGGAACGCGGATACCGTCACCGTCCGGAATTGATTGCGGCGCTTGATTTTGGATACTGCCATTTCCGTTGTGACGTTTGAAACCTGCCGCAAAGGGACGCGCTGATTGCTGGTTAGCGAGTACACGTACGCATTTTGAATGTCAGAAAGCCCGGCGCGTTCCTCCATGCGCAAACGAACGGCGATAGGGATTTGTTTGTCAGCTTCTCTATATGTTGAGACTGGTAATCCACTCTCCGCAGCGGCCGATGAGAGTGCTATGTCCAGATTCGTAACGCCGGATAGGTTGGCGCGGTCCGGGTCAACTTTCAGCCGGACATTCATCGCAGGCTCTCCCCAGTCGTCTCGTACCCGAGTCGCATTTGGCTGGGCCCGAAAGATGGCCTGCAGTTCGCCAGAGAGACGATGCAAAACCTCCATCTCCGGGCCGGAAATACGAATGGAAACGGGGATGCCGACTGGCTTACCAGTTTCGAGTTGCCGTACATCGACCCGGGCCCCCGGGACTTCGCGGCTCAGCGCCGTCTGCAGCGGCCCAACCAGCTCGTTGGTCAAGTGCTTGTCGGCAACCTCGACCAGGATCTGAGCATAATTCAGTTGTTGTCGCTCGGGGTCGACGGAGAACCAGAATCTGGGGCCTCCGCCGCCAACGAAGGTGGTCAATGATTTCAGAACATCTTTCTGATGATGTTCGTTTCCAAAGCGTTCGGACTCTTGCCGAATGACAGTTTCCGCTCGTTGTGCGACCGCGTCGGTCGCGCCCAGCGGGGCATCGGGCGGAAGCCAGACATCCACATACGAAAGATATGACAGGTCCTTGGGGAAGAACTGCGGCTTCAGCATTCGGAAAAACACTCCGCCTAAAACCAGAACGATGAGCGAGCCGGCGAATGTACTCCAACGATGTCTGAGTAAACAATTCCCCAGTCGATAGTAGAGCGCCGGAAACCCGTGCTTTCTTCGCTCGGACATGGGCTCCTCAAGCTGCTTGGGCGGTTTGATCATGTAGTACGCAATCAGCGGCATGAAGGTGAACGAAACAATGACGGACGCGACCAGCGTGCAGGTCATGACGACGGGCAGGCTGTAAAGGAAAAAGCCTGTATCGCCGCTCAGCATGAGGAAGGGGAGATACGCGACGATGTTCGTGATGGTGGCAAAGACAATGGCTTTCGCCAGCTTCGTGGGTCCAATCCAGGATGCGAGATCGCGCGGAGAACCCGAGCCCAACTCGCGCTTGATCGCGTCCCCTGCCACAACCGGCATATCGACCAGCAGACCGAGCGCAATGATTAAAGTCGCGATCGAGACCTGTTGAATGTCTATACCAAGCACGTGAACGATACCGAAGGCCATTGCCAGGCTCAGAGGAATGGAAGCTGCCATCAGCATCGCAGCACGCCAGTCCCAGAAGCCAACCAGGGCGACGATTACGACGAGAACGATTGCCTCGTAGAGACTGCCCATCAATAGACTGACAAGCTCCTTCACTTGCCGCGGTTGGTCCGACGTGCGAGCCACATTCAGGTCCGCGGGAAGTTGCGGGCGCACGTTGGCTAGGGCCTGGTCAACCGCTATGCCAAACTTGAAGATCTGCTCCCCCGATCGCATTTGCACGGCCAGTGTGATGGCACGGTTACGATGCCAGCTGCCGTTCGGCTCGCGAGAGACCATGTAGTTGAGGTACCGGGTAGGCGTCTGATACGCCCGCGATATATCGACAAGATCGCGCAAGTAAAGTGGCGCCCCACCAGGCGACGAAGCCAGGAGCACGTTGCCAATATCTTTCGTGCTTTTGAACTCCGCGGTCGCGTCAACCAGGACGTTTCGCGATTGGGTCTGGACGATTCCACCTGGAGCCGTCACATTCCGCGCGTTCAGGATGTCTTTGATTTTCGTGGGCTGCAATTTCAATGCTGCCAGCCGCGCGTCCGAGTACTCCAGATAGATCTCTTCGGGCAGAACACCCACGCGCTGGACCTTTGCTACCTCCGGTACACGTTGCAGCGTGCGCTGGATCAGATCGGTGAAGTCATCAAGCTGCCGATACGAATACCGGTTATTGGCTACTTCTGCGATTCGCTCTTTCGTGGATTGAGGATCGCGAATGATAATGGGACCCCACGCGTCGGGATGAAAGTCGTACTCCTGGAGCTTCTTCTCAATGAACTGCTGTCCGTACGCGCGGATTTCGTCATCCGACTTCACCGTCGCAAAATCGATCCCGGAACAGCTCCCGACGGACAGGGAACGAACATCATGCGCGAATCCATCGCGCTGGGCCTGCGCAGAGAGGATTACAAATGGACGTTCAATGACGGCAGGTGAGACTGATGCCGGGTAACAGTAGAGAACGGTCACACGCCCACTCGTAACTCCTTGGCGCACTTTCTCAATCGCATCCCGTACACCGCGGGCGCGTAAGGCGATTTCAAGGTCCGGGACGGCCGGACTGGAGACGGTCAGCATCAGCGCTGCCGTGTCTCCGAAATCGCTGATCCAAGTGATAGGTCCCGCACCGTCGGGAAGGTCCGTGATCTGGTTCAGTCGTTGTCCAATATCCTGAAACTCCTGCTGGGTATTCTTGATGTTGTCCAAGAGCCTGACTTGCACAACAGAAATGTTGTCCTGAGTGGTGGACTCCACACGGTCCACCTTGCTGTTTCCAGTGACCGCTTGCTCGACCTTTCGCGTGACCAGTTGCTCGACCTTATCTGCGGAAATCCCTGGCCACGGAGTGATAGCCAGTGCGATGCGCACCGGTATGTCGGGGTCCTTGCGCTTCGGCATGTTCATGTACCCGAACACTCCCCAGGCCAGGGTTGCGAACAATGCGACCCAGGCAATCTGCCGGTTCTTGACAAAGAACTGTGCGACGTTACGACTGTTCTTGGGGTTCTCAGCTTTCATTGAAGGACCTCTATCGGCTGGCCATCCTTAAGCAGATTGGCGCCGGTGGTGATGATGCGCTCCCCGGTTTCGAGACCGCTGACTACCGTGATTTCACTGCCATTGACCGCACCAATGTCTACGCTATGGAGGCGAGCGACGTCGCCGGCACTTGAGTTTGAAACGACAAACACGCCATATTTCCCATCTTGCGCTTGCACCACTGCGGAAAGTGGCACCAGCAGCGCTGACGTTCGACTTGCGCCGTCGGCATTCGCGAATTGCAAGGAGCCGATCATCCCCACCCTCAGCAAGTGATCGTGATTCGGTATAGCGACTTCGACCTCGAAATTACGTGTAATCGTGTCCGCCGCCGATGACATGCGGCTGATTCGCGCATGAAATGTACGTGTGGGGAACGCGTCGATGGCAACATCCACGGGCTGGCCTACCTTCACGGAACCGACAATCGTATCGGGCACGCCGACGACGATCTTCACGACGTCGGTTTTGGCCAGCGCGAATGCGGGAACGCCAGGTCCGACGAACGCGCCGAGTTCGACTGATTTCCTTACGATGTCACCATCGAAGGGCGCACTTAGAGACGTGTCGCGCAGTGCGATTTCGGCCTCGCTCGTAAGAGCACGAACCGATTTCAGCTGCTCCTGGCTGGCATCGTACTGCGCGCGAGCAGAATCGAAGTCGGGCTTCGTAATGCTCTGGCTGTCGTATAGATGCGTAGCCCGATCAAAGTCGAGCTTGGCTTTCTGAAAAACCGCATCCGCGGCTGCTGCCTGCGAGGACGCCTGGTGCACCTTGTCCTCGTATTCAGAAGATCGGATGCGGACCAGCACGGCTCCCCGGCTAACCCGATCCCCCTCCGCAACATCGCGCATCCTGCCATCCTGGCCGCGCACCTGTTTGAGCGAAATGACGTATCCGGGAATTCTGAATGCCAGGGGAACTTCCGAATCGGCCGTCACTACCGCCGAGAAACGCAAGGCGTCGGCGCTGAAGCCCGCTTGCTTCTCAATGGCTTGAGCCTGGACCCCCTGTGGGGGCTGATTGAGTGGCTTATTCGAGCCACAGCCGGCCATGACGAACATCAACGAAAGTATTGCAATTGTGGTTCTCACTTTTATTCCTCTCCCATCGCGCGGCGCAAATCTGCAAGGGAACTCCAATAAGAAGAGAGCGCCTGCTGATACTGAAAAGCGGTTTCCGAACTTCGAGCCTGAGCCTGTAATAGATCTCGTACGAGTGCTGCTTGTTCTTTGTATTTGTTGCCGGTGACGCGAAATTCTTCGGCGGCGGCCTCATGACCGGTGCGGGTGGCCTTCAACAACAACGCAGACTCCTTCCACTTGCGGTACTTCGCCGCGACTTCCACCCCGATCTGCGATTCTGCCTCTTGTGCACCGTTGTGGGCTTGCGCCAGTGCGTTGGACTTCTCACGTACTCGATTGCGGCGCCGGCCCCAATCGAACGGCTCCCAAGTCAACGCAAAGCCGGCCACACCGACATTCGTCGGAAGGGTCTGCACGTTCTGAACCCCCATATAGCTGACCGCGAGACCAAGATCCGGTATGTATTCGGCCTTCGCAATGCGGCGGTCGTACTCGGCTTGTTTTTCCCTGAGATGAGCCTGGCGAATCTCAGGCCGACTCTCTGATGCCTGCTGGCGCGCCTCCTCCAGACTCAGAGTGGTCGCGTCCTCCTCAGGAATAAAATCAACCCGAAAGGGAGTTTCAAGATCCCTTGCTAAGAGTTGATTCAGATGCTCGTGCTGCGTGGCCAGACCGTTCTCCGCAACCGACAAGTCATACTGCGTCTTGGCCAAACGCGCGTCGACCTCCAACGCATCCCCCTTGAGCACGATTTTCTCTGCGATGTAACGCAGCGTAACTCGCTGCGCCTCTTCCAGGGTCCGTACTCCTTGCCGTGCTGCATCCACCGCAGCCTGCGTTGCTGCAAGCTCGAAATAGGCACTCCGCACTTCGGACGCGATTTTCTGACGCTCGGCGCGAACGTCTTCTTTCGCGATCTCGCGACCAAGTTCTGTGGCGCGGATCCCCAATCCGATCTTGTACTGCTGTGTCAGCGGCTGATCGATGCTGCCATTCAAAAAGGCGGTCAATCTTGCCGGCGTGTGAACCTTGGCGTCGGTTGACGGAATAGGCCCCGTTGATGGGTACGTCCCGAAGGCGCCTTTCGCGAAGGTGAAGTCAAACGGCTGCAACAGTTCGCCACCGAGTACTGAAAAGTGAAAGTTTGGCAGCCGCCGGCTACGAGCCGTGCTCACCTGGAAGTCGTATTTTCCCGCCTCCAGCACAGAATTCTTCACGAGCCGATTGTTCGAGAGCGCAATGGAGACTGCGTCGTCAAGCGAAAGCAGCGGGACGTCCTGCGTAGCTTGTTGGGCAAACGACCCAGGCGCTGATGCCAAGACGAAAATTGTAAGAAGCAGTGCGAGATGGTTCGATTTCATCATTCTTCTACCTGGAAGTTCGGCTGAGGCCTGATGGCACTTTGAAATTGAGCGAATCGTTTTGTCGCTCATGTGCACCAAGATTGCAGGTTCCGTACCAACCTAGGCTTCCTTGCAAGTTCTTGAATCCAAAGTGCGGGTGTCTAAGGACGCTGAAGAATGCCCATATCTGGTCGATGGGCGCTGCCCTAATGCGGGCAGTGGCATTTTCTTCCCGTCATCTGTCGCGAAGATAAGTGGGCAACGGTCGAGCACGACACCGGGGTGTCGAAGGAATGTCTGGAGCGAAATCGGCCACAACGTCGGAGGCAGGAATCGCTAGGGTTCAGCAGGGGCGGCGAACGCCTCTCGAAAACGGTGCAGGAGTGCCGTGAGGCTCGACAGATCCTCCGAAGGGAAGGACGAGAAGACCGCACGAAACTTAACCAGGTTCAGCTCGTGCTGCTTTTTGATGACGGCCTCGCCTTTCGCGGTCAGTCGCGCGATCAGCTTGCGGCGGTCCTCGACGTCTACCTGCGATTTCACCAAACCATCGCGCTCGAGAGCTGCCATGAGACCGGACACGGTTGCGCGCGTCACGCCCATAGCCGCCACGATGTGCTTGTGCGAGATGCCTTTCCCTTTACTCGCCCACAGCGCCATCAGGATCTGGTAACGTGCGACCGATCCCACGGAACCGGCCATCCACTCGCTGATCGCGTTGTCAACATGCTGCGCAGTCGCGCGCAGAGTGAACACTGTTCTCAGCCCGTGCAGCTCGGGTTCCGAGAGGTGCTGGCGAATCTTCTGCATGACCGCGGGCGGTGGTCCTGGAGGACGCTCGACCGGCTTTCGAACGCGCATGGCCTGTTTCCGGAATCAGTTTGGCACCTAACTATCTAGCACGTCAATACATTCCAGCTGCCCGCTCCGGACCCGCAAGCGGGCAGGTCCCGTCCCCCAAAAATTGTGCGACCATTGTTAGGAGCCTAACATCTATTTGTTTGGTGGCTAACCATCATGGGTCACTCGAAAGGAGAGTTTCCATGAACACCCAAATCACCGTCCATCCCAAACTGCAGCATTACGGACTTGCCGCTGCAAAACTGGATGCCATGATTGACTGGTACCGCAAAGTGCTCGGCATGACCGTCAACCAACGTGCGGCGGTGCCGCCCGAGGCACGGGACCGCGCGCCGTTTTCGGCCTTTGCATTTCTCAGCAACGATCAGCTGGATCACCGCCTCGTATTGTTTGAAGTGCGTGAAGCGTTCGTCGATCCCGACCGACGCCGCCACACCGGACTGCAGCATGTCGCTTTCGAATGTGCCACCTTGGACGACCTGCTTGGCACGTATGTTCGGCTGAAGAACTTGGGTGTCCTGCCGCAGTGGGCTGCCGATCACGGCGTGGGAATTTCGCTCTATTACGAGGATCCCGAGCAGAACAGAGTCGAGATCAACGCCAGCAACTACAGCGATACCTGGACCGCGACCGAGCACCTGAGAGTCTCGCGCGGAATGATGATGGCGCATCTGGATCCCGAAAAGATGGTCGCGGCGCGCAAGGCGGGCGCGTCGCCGTGGGAATTGCACGAGCGTGCCGTCGCCGGCGAGTTTTCTCCGGCCAAGCCGCACGATCCGAGCGCACGGCCATAAAACATCCTCACGATGGACTAACAGCGTCAGAATGCGCACGGGTGGGTCGCGCATTCCGTCGTGCAACTACTTGACTTGGGCGCCGGTTAGGCGTGCTAGTCATCGGCGACGAGGACGATGCCCGTTTCCGTCTGAATCACTCGCTTCGTGCGCGCTACGTTTTTGCGTGCCTTACCAACGGGAGCTGAAGCCGCTCGCAAACGTCCCGGGAATACGAAGTCTCGGCAACGAACTGAGCTCCGAGCCTCTTGACAAACAAAAGCACCCCTTCCCCGATGGCGTCGATAGACATCAAGTCCGTAAGATCGACAACTAATTCGAGTTTGGTATCGCAGCGCGTGACGAGCGTGCGGACTTCCTCAGCTCCCGCGCCGGTGAATCGGCCTTCGAGGCGGCAAATCAAAGCGCCGTCTAGTTCTTGAGTTTGGACACGTAGCATGATGGCCCCTCTACATTCGCTAGCAGCCTTAAATCTCTGGCTATAGTCATCCTTGCATCTGTTTTGCCAGGAATTCTGAGCGCAACCTATTGAGATTGAACGGTTTTTCGAACGTATGCCGCCCTTAAGAACGGGCAGTGCCAGCATGAGGGCATATTCGCGGCAAGCACGCCCAGCCGGGGTTTAAGTCATTATGTTGCAAGCCTTCGGAGATTGGTTCGTGGAGAGGAAGAGCTCCGCAATCCGTCCGCATGCTGGCGGGCGACCACATGCTGTCAGGCCGAGTAATCAGCGCGAGTGATACTAAGCCTCCGCATCTTATTCTGCAGGGTGGTTCTCTTAAGCCCGAGGCGTTCTGCCGCTCCGCCATTGCCGGCGATTCTCCCCGCCGCACCTTTCAAAGCATCAAGGATCGCCTGCCGCTCTGCTTGTTCGAAGGTCGATGCTGCTGCAACCACAGTGCGGCCAGCGGATCTCGTCAGCTCTGATCGCGGCACATTCAATTCGTCCCCTTGCGTAAGGATCACGCAGCGCTCAATGAAGTTCTCCAGTTCGCGGATATTTCCTCGCCAATCGGCATTCACCAGAGCCTCCATCGCGGGTCTCGGGACAGACCGGATGCGCTTTTGCATACGCCGGGAGAGGCGCGACACAAAAAAGTGGACCAGGAGCTGAATGTCTTCGCGTCGTTCGCGCAGCGGCGGAATTTCGATGGGAAAGACTCTCAGCCTATAAAAAAGGTCCTCGCGAAACTGATTATTGCGGATCATGCCTTCCAAATCCCGATGCGTGGCGGCAATCAAACGAACATCAACCTTGATGGTCTTGGTACTTCCGAGGCGTTCAAACTCCTGCTCCTGCAGGGCACGCAGGAGTTTCGGCTGCAAATCCATCGTGATGTCGCCGATCTCGTCCAGAAAAAGAGTGCCGTGATCTGCCAGCTCGAAGCGGCCTCGCTTCTGCATGAGGGCACCCGTAAAAGCACCCCTTTCGTGGCCGAAGAGTTCGCTTTCCACCAAACCCGAAGGAATCGCCGCACAGTTCAGACGAACAAAGGTACGCTCCCGCCGCGGGCTGAGATTGTGAATTGCCCGGGCAACCAGCTCCTTCCCGGTACCGGTCTCACCATGTAGCAGTACGGTGGAACTTGTCGGCGCCACGATCGCGACCTGGTCCAGCACCTTGCGGACCGCAGCGCTCTTGCCGACTATGTCTTCGAAGTTGTACTCAGATTCGATTTCCGATTCGAGGTAGAGGCGTTCTTCCTCCAGACGAGCTGCTGACGCGTGCAGGCGCCCATAAGCTAACGCATTATCCAATGCGAGCGATATCTGGATTCCAATCTCCGACAGAAGATCCAGATCCTCCTGTCCGAAGGCGTCTGTTTTTCGGCTGCCCATCGACAGCACGCCCAATGGCCTATTTTCGGTAGCCAAGCAAGCGAAAGCTAAGGACTTTATCGATTCGGCCTCCAAAGGTTCTCGAAGAGCAGCAGGCAGTTTGTCAAAGTCCGCAAGCGACCAGATTTCCGCCTTGCGCTGACGCAGCTTCTCAAAATCCAACTCGGCGGCGCTCAGGTCAGCAGAGGCGACAGCAGCCATCGGTCCTTTCTCGCCAGGAAAGTCGTGCATTACTTTTTGCAACTGGCGAGTATCCTCTTTGAGCACCCAGACGGTAATGGAATCACACCCGAAATATCTACGAATCGATGTCGAGGCCGAGCGAAGGACATCATCGATATCCAACTTCGACACGTGATTGTTGATTTCGAGCACCAGGCGAAGACGGTCCCGCTCGCTGGCGAGCTCACGCTGATACTGCTCTGCCCGATCCCTCGCCAATGCGCACTCAAGCGCAATGGCAACGTGCGAAGCCATAGATTGCATCAGCTTCACATCTTCCGGAAGAAATACCTGCCCCCGTTCCTTGGTTAATGCAAGGATTCCGTATCGTTTGTGCACGGTAGATACGGGAAACAAATGTGTGCTTCGACCGGCAGACTGGGCTGCATAGGAAGCCAGCTCAGGATGTTTTGACATCTCTTCCGCAACATCCGGGAGGAGAACTGGTTTCTGTTCGCGAATAACTTCAGCCACTGCACCGACACACGGAACTTTGGTGCCAATCGGGATCATCGGCGCGTCCACTTCTTTATCAAAATCGAGCAGACGTAGACTGCTCCCGTCCTCACTCAGCACATAGAGATCCGCTCCGTGCAATCTGGAAGTGCTGGACAGAACACTTCGCAGGCTTTGCAGGACGGCCTTAACTGTAGGTTGATCTGCTAGAGCGCTGGAGGCACCCAGCAGCATTCGATATCGATCTTCGGTGATGATCATAGCCCGTGAGCTCTCCGCAATTCTCGGTTTAGAGATGCGCACAACCTGGTCTTCGTACAGGATTGCGTCCCGATTTTTACGCCTTCAAGTATCTGCCAATCAAAGTCCCGCCGCAATCGACATTCCGGACGACCTTCTGACTTCGGCGGCCCGGGTTCCGCTTGAAATTCCTATCGCTCCCTTGCCAGCGGTGCTGGAACAGTAGAAAGAAGTTTGTTAATGGCTAGATCGACAGTCCGATTCATCTCGGAGACGACCCCGCGTACATTTCGTTGAGACACCGTTCCAGTTTCGGAAACTGCATTGCTCCAGACCGTTGCACCGTTCGCTACCTTGGTGATCTGTGCAGACATTGCTACTTCCACCTTGACCCTGGATTCGTAATCCACTTCCTCCAGCTTTTCCAATTTTCCGCTGAAAACGTAGTCGTTTTTCGGACGGCCGTCGTACATCGAGACCATGGAGAACTGACCGCTGGCGCGCAGATGATCGATGACGGCGCCAGTCAAAAGCGTGCGCGGATCTGCCGCCCAGCGGTGATATTCGTAGAAGCCGACTTCCTCCGGCGTCGTCCGGTAGACGATCGGCCCTTGCCGCAGATAACCAGGCGATTGGAATTCCCGTACCGCGATTGAGGTTCGGGCGTTTTCCGCAGCGGGCGGATCCGGCGGAGCCGGCAAATTGAGTGTGTAATATGCGGGATATCTCACTCTGCCGCATCCGGACAGAGCGGGTACCAGCGTCACCATCAATACAAGCGCCGTCGTGAGCTTTTTCATTGTCGATTCTCCTCTGTCCGCCTTATTTCGGAACCTGCCGGTCCCCGGGCTGTTTCAGCCGAACCAGGCTCCAGGGGCGCTGCTTTAAAGAATTCGTGAATTGATTCAGGTTGTCGGTCGCCTCGCGTAAGTTCTCCACCGTGTCGTTGATCTTGTAGTCGTTGGCTCGCACAATGATCTGCATGGACCGCAGCAAGCCTTTGGCCTCTTGCAGGGTTGTCTGTAATTCAGCCAGGTCGTTGCGCATGGGAGCGCGCAAATCCGTCACCGTGCCATTCACATTTTGAATGGTGTCATCCGCATGCTCGCTAACTCTGGCCAGCTGGTCTGTAAGACGATCAATCTTTGGGCGCTCGTCGGCGATCAATCGGTCAACATTGGTCAGAATGGCTTGAACCTTTTTCTGATTTGGCGGCCCGGTCATCGTATCCAGGTTGGCAAGCAGATGGTTCATGTTGCCGCTAATATCGCTGAGTTCTCCCTGTGCCTGCGTGATCAGCGTATTCGCGCTATCCGCAACGGTTGCCAGTTTCCCCGCAATCTCATCCAGGCTGGCCGCTTCTTGCGAAGCGACAGTTGAGTCTGGAGGAAGACGCTTGGCATCAATGGTGCCGGTTGTGATCGACAGGGCCGCGCTGTTCATGACGCTGACAAATCCTAGCTTGGCCACCGATTTCTCATTCAGCGGAGTGTCCTTCTTGACTTCCAGGAGAATTTCGATTCGGGTTGGATCCTTGGCCCAGGGTCGCACGGCTGTAACTTTGCCCACGTTCATGCCTCCGTACAGCACGGAAGCTCCGGGCTCAAGCCCTCCGGCATACCGCAAGTAAGTGCGATATTGCGCGGTGCCGCCACTATACTGCGCATTCAACAGGTAGATGACGGTGAACGCGAGTACAGCGAAACAGCCGAGGACAAAGGCACCGACCTTTGCTTCGGTGGTCATGGTTTTGCCTCCTGACTTTGCACATACCGTTCCAGATAGGAGGCCAATGCCGGCGTATGCATCGGGTTGGCCGGCACACGGTTGAGGAACTGCCTCACGCGCGGATTCTGGTTTGCGCGTATTTCGTCTTTTGTGCCGACTGCAAGGAGCCTTCCATCGAACAGCATCGCGATCCGGTCGGCAATTCGGAAGGCGCTGTGCATCTCATGGGTGACAACAAGAGCCGTAATCTCAAAAGTCTCCTTCAGAAATACGATGAGTTCGTCCAGTTCCGCCGCCACAATCGGGTCAAGGCCGGCCGAGGGCTCGTCCAGCACTAGGATTTCGGGATCCAAAGCGAGAGCCCGGGCAACAGCCGCGCGCTTCTTCATGCCTCCTGAGAGCTCCTGCGGGTGCAGTTTGCCGAAATCCGCCAGGCCCACCACCGCCAACTTCAACCAAACGATCAGGTCAATCACTGATGGAGCGAGCGCGGTGTGCTCCCGCAGAGTGAGCGCGACATTGTCTTCGAGCGATAGTGAATTGAACAAAGCAGCACTCTGAAAGGCCACCCCAACCGATCGTCGGATTGTCTTCAAATCCGCCTGTGAACAGGTAATGATCTCTGTGCCTTTGATCGAGATGCTGCCCGATTTCGGATGCTCAAGACCAAGAATTTGCCGCAACAATGTGCTCTTTCCCGAACCGCTGCCCCCCAGCAGAACGGTGATCTGGCCTGGCTCGATGTCAAGGTTCAAACCATCGAGCACACGCCGGCCATCGTATTCCACTACCAAGTCGCGCACGGAAATTATGGACATTTAGGTTTTTCCCACGAAGTAAAAGATGGTCGTGAATAACGCATCGGCGACGATGACCAGGAACGTTGATCGCACGACCGCCGAAGTTGTCGACCGACCCACGGCCTCGGGTCCGCCGCGCACCCGAAGTCCTTCAAGGCATCCCACGTGAGCAATGATGGTGGCGAATGCCAGACTCTTGATCATCCCGGCGACCACATCCCGCAACTCAATTGAGGTCAGCACGTATCGGAAATAGAGCAAAAGACCAAGGTGCGTGCTGAAGAACATAAATAGCCCCCCGGCGAGAATGCCGAAGAGGGCGGAGACGATCGTGAGACACGGAACTGCCACTAGCGCTGCCAGATACTTTGGCGCCAACACGAACTCCACCGGTTCGAAGGCCATGACCTTAAGCGCATCGATCTCTTCCGTCACCTTCATGGTGCCGATCTCGGCTGCAAATGAAGATCCCGATCGTCCGCTGACGGCGATCGCCGTCAGCAGAGGACCAAGTTCGCGTGTGAAGCCGACTGCGACCAGATCGATGACGAAGTGCAAAGCTCCGAACCGCCGCAGCTCAGATGCTCCTTGCATAGCCAGAATGAATCCGCTGCACATCGCCAGCAGTGCGACCATCGGGAGCGCTTCAACACCGATCTCAAGCATCTGGTGAACGGCTGCATGCCACCGATGTCGATTTCCAATTAGGGGCAGAGCCGCGCGCATCCCACGCAGGGTCGCCCATAATTGAATGTTCAGGCTCCCAACATAGTCGAGTTGACTGAGAGTCTCTCTGCCGGCAATTTCGAGAAGATTCGCCATCAGGCCGCCTCGCACCAAACGTGGTTCATCTCTCAATGTCCTCATGGAAGAAGGATAGAATGCCCGTCGCCTCAAATAGGCGATGTAAGCGATCATGCAATCCCTGCAGCCGAAGCTCGGTTTTACAGTTTCGTGCGATTTTTAGCGCTTCAATCAGAGTGGCAACGCCAGAACTGTCGATATGGGTGACGCCCGACAAGTCAATGCTCACTGTCCTCGGATGTGGCGCGTGCAAAAGGTCGATAAGCCGGTCGCGCAGTGCGGGAGAGGAATCGATATCAATGCGGCCCTTCAAAGACGCCAGAGCGCCACTCTCGGTGTCCACGATATCGATTTCTGGCTTATCGACTCTCTTTCTGTCAGCGAGCAACGGCAATGGTTTCTCCTCGGCGCAATTTCGCAGTCTTCATAACGGACAATCGCCACGATCAACCCGAACATGCTATTCGCAAGAGGATGGCCATTGCCGGCCAGTGATAACCACAGGAAACTCAAATACTTGCGCAGGAGAGGGATACTGAAAACGAACCATGGGGACACTATCAGGGCAGTCGTGCCTAAATACGGGCAGTCGATGTCAGCCGTGTTTGGATCTTGACCCTATTGGGTCATCGAGCGGCTAGGAGTGGTTGCGTGTGTCACATCCACAAGCATGGACCTGCGCCCAGTTCAACATTGTCTCTCAGGAAAATTGCGTTCGATCCTCAACGGAAGCTTTTACATTCTGGGTGAGCTTAAGCAACTCGGTCTGCGCGAGCGATTGAATCTGCGGGCCCCGCGAACAAGATTGCTCTCCCGAGCGAGGGCATGGAATGCGTGTGCTACCGAAGGCGTCTATGGGAACGAGACCCCGTGTGCAGCACCCCTCGTATCGACTTCAGCACTTTAGCTCGTGCCCGAGCAGTCTGCGCTTTCACCGTTCCGATGGGAACCCCCAGAACGCGCGCTGTCTCACAGACTGAAAGATGATCCACATACCGCAGGTGAAATGTTCTCCGCAAAATCGGCGATAGTCTTGCTGCTGACTCTATTAAGCGCGCATTCGCCCAAGCCTTGTGGCACTCATCCTCCGGATTGGGCCGGTGATCCACCAAAGTGTCGGACAGCGGATACTCCTGCTCTTCTCCGATTCGCGAATCCAGGGATACATGGATATAGCGTGACCGTTTGCGCAAATGCATTCTTGCGCAATTGATAACAATCGTGGTCAGCCACGTCGAAAGTTGGGCATCGCCTCTGAATTGGTTCAGGTGCTTGTAAGCTGCCAATAGCGCATCCTGTACTGCATCCTCGGCATCAGCTTTGTTTCCCAAAAGTCTATAGGCGTATCGATAAAGAGACGGTAAGCAATGCGTCAGAACCGAGAACATCTCCGCGGGTGAAGACTTCGCCGAGTCCAGAGGGACGTCCTCACGGCGCTCAATTAATTTCTCCACGGATGGCATGTTAGGTTCGCGCTCTTCTGTCGCCAGCGAAGCACGAGAATATTCCCGCGGGCTGGAATTTCGATGTCATCGAGATGCTGGGGCGGAGCACGGAAAAGGGACCAGCAGAACCGTGTCGGAGCTTGTCGTTTTCAACGGCTGCCTTGCCTGCTGCCCTGCTGCTTCGTCGATGTCATGTTTCAGAACATCATGGAGCGCGCTAAGCACCTGATACTGCATCATTGCCATTTGGTAGCTCTGCCGCAGAAGATATTCTGCCTGTTCGCGGGTAATTTGATTTGTTTGTTGGGCCTGCACGATTACGGAGAAATCGGCCGATGTCTTGTCTGCCACCATGCTCATTGCGATTTCGTAGGATTTAAGAACGTCTTGTGGGCCCAACGGCATTTGGGGTTTGAGCCCAATCAAATCGGATAAGGCAGGATTGGATTGCAAACTTGTACCCGCGAGAATGCTCTCCGGCCGAGGCGCATCTACTTCGATCTTCTTCTTCGGCTGGGCGGCGGCAGTGAGCCACTTCGTGCCGAGAATCAGGATCACCATAAGAATTTGTCGAGACTTCATCGGTCCTCCTCGTGCGAGCCGCACATCGTAATGGACCCGGCGGCTGATTGGGCGATCAAGCGTTGTTCTGCAAATCTCCTCCACGTTTCACCTTGTGCTTCCATCAAAAACCAGGAGATGTGTGCCGTCCGCTGTCAGAGTTGACGGGTGAGTATCGCGCCAGCCGCTCAGATCCTAGCCATGCCGATTGCTTGATCATCTTGGCGATATTGCGGGCCAAATTGTGGGTAGCGCGCAAATTGCTGCCGAAGAAGCGAACATTCCCGTTCACCGTGCTCTCCAGCACAATTCTGCCCTCGCGTGTAACGAGTTGACTCCGAACCGTCAACTTTGTTGCGCCGCTCACAGTGGTCACAGCACGCCGCGTTTCGCTCCCAGGCGTATACTCCACAACCATTGTTTTTAAGATCAGCAAGTCCGGAATCTCGCTAGCCTTACGGTCGCCCTCGCGAAGGACGTACTTGAACCGCTCCGTCTTATTCAACTCTTCCAAGAGGTTCTCGTAGATCGCGACTTGGAAGGAATGCGCGACGTCCAGCTGCCCGGGATCAATCCGCTCCACTTGCACGCTCCATTGCGTGCCAGAACCACTGCTTGCACCGGGGGATTTCACCCCTGCAGTTTGGCCAGCCAGTAAACCCGAAAATGCAACTGCAATCGCGACGCTGGCCGTCACCCAGAAGATCCATAAAGTCGGTTTACTTGTTTTCATGCGTGACCTCCGAGGTGCTTTGCTTCGTTAGCTGGTCTTCGCCATCGCTGGAAGATACGCCCCGAGCCACGAGTTCGTTCCTCACGAGTTCACCTTGCCCTTTTTCCAATTGGAAAATCGCACCATGGAGTCCGCCATTATTGTCAACGTATTCCAAGGTCAGCGTGTCGTATTTCTTATGAGCAAAGAGACTCACCACTCGGCCACCTCCGTACGGAGCGGCTGTCTTGCCTATCCTCATTGGCAATCCGCCGACCTGCACGCTTTCCTCACCCAGAGAAACATGCCGCACAGAAGCGATGTCTACCTCTGCGACAGCCTTGCCGTTTTGCTGAAATCGCAACACATTGTCTTGGGTAGACAGCCTTCCTTTACAATTGCTCTTTGTGTTTGGCAAACCCAGAAGATGAGTAGCGCGAATGCTGAATGGCGGGTTCGCCTTCAAAGTGGGAGCGGCGCTCTGGGCCAATGCGCCAATGCCGGAGCACAGCAGTAATGCCCAGAGACTGATAAGTGCGCGCCCGCCGAAGCAGCCGCTGTTGTCGTTCCTTAAAACAAACAAACGATACATTCTTCCTCCAGCTCCACTCGAATCGCTGTGTCGACATGTAACTCCTGAAAACACTCCTCGAGCGTGACTCTCCCCGCAGGCAGCACGCTCTATTTCGAGTGCTTAGGTTCGGTAACGGGTCTTTGGCTTTCTATCGGCACCTGAAGGGGCTGACCCAACATGTCGTTGTAGGTAATTGTGTTCTTTCCGACCAGCACTAAGAGCTCGCGCCCGGTTGCGCATTTCGGGGCGATTTCCCCCGCCGGTGTTGTGTACCGCACCAGATAAATTGTGCCACCCACCCTCACGGATACGTCATAGGTGATGGGATCAGACGCGTCCTCTCCCGCAGCCGGATGCGGCCTAACCTCAGTAATGGTGGCTATCTGCCACTTCGATGTGCTCTGACAAAGAGCCGGACACGTGCACAGGCACAGAGTAAATACAGGTATTAGCCTTCGTAGCATTCACTACTCCTATTGCTCCTTCTTGCTCCGCAGTCAAAGCGTAGCAACCAAGCGTTGGCCAAGTCAGGAGCTTGTCCGTAACATCCGCATTGGAACGCAATCGACATACCAATGGCCGAAGCGGTTGTAGAGTCTTCAACGAGTCTGTTGTTTCATGTCTTTGCCGCGCTCCGTGTTCGGCGGGTCACCACTCAACGCCCAAGTTGCCGACCACATCCGGGCATACATGCCTAGCGCAGGGCAATAGTTGTGACATTCGATATGCAACGCACTCAGGGAAAGCTTTGTTCGTGGCTCTGATTCGCTGTTTGGCATTGGCATCGCACGTGCACTCTCAGCTCGCAGCGAGGCGGCAGCCAGTTTGTGGCCGAGACGGACTCCGCAGCCAACCACTACGGGCAACTGAGAGCCGAAAAACCGCGGCACCATCTCCGTTTTTGTGGCCCGTCTTCTGCCCCTCGCATCTTTTTAGGATCTCTGGATAGGAGAGTGACTATGAGCACCTTTGACACACTGCCGGGTGAATCGAATCCGCACGTCATCTCGTCAATCATTAACTTAGTCTGTCCACAGTGCGGGGGAAGAATGTCGGAATTCCAATGTGAAGGGAGATGCTGCAGGAACTGGCTTGCTGAATGGGAATGGGCGAATCAGGCGACAAGAAGCTCTAACTCCCGTGTCTCGGGACATCGCGCCCGGCCCACGCGGTGACCTGGCCCGCGATCAAGTTCGCAAGCCTCATTCGCTGGTTTCGCTTGGGGCATACGTGCATTGTTCATTACCATGCGTCCCTAACACAAATGACACGCAAAAAGGCCTCGATACGAGTTTCAACATTATGAAAGAGTTCTGGCCTAGCGTACGCCGCAAGCTCTTCGGTCATTAAACCGTGTTGCGGCGAGTCGCGATGAAAACAGAGCAATGGCTGATAGCCAATTGGTAGGAAATTGATCAGAGTCTAAGGAGGATGCAGTATGCCCATCCCGAAAATGATGAGCGCAGCAGTCGTTGAAAAATTCCGCGAGCCACTCGTAATGCGAGAGCTTCCGGTGCCTACGCCTGGGCCGGGGCAGGCCTTGGTGGAAATCATGGCGAGTGGGGTCTGCCACACTGACCTGCACGCGGCTGACGGCGATTGGCCGGTGAAGCCAAATCTTCCTATCACCCCCGGACATGAGGGAGCTGGTATCGTCGTCGCGCTCGGGTCGGGTGTTACACATTTAAAGGAAGGCGACCGGGTCGGTATTGCGTGGTTGCATAGCGCGTGCGGTCATTGTGAATTTTGCCTTGCAGGCTGGGAAACCCTGTGTCTGGAACAGAAAAACTCCGGCTATTCGGTGAATGGCAGCTTTGCCCAGTATGCATTGGCACAAGCCGACTACGTGGGGCGAATCCCAAAGAACCTGCCCTTTGTTGATGCGGCACCGATTCTCTGCGCTGGAGTCACGACCTACAAAGGGCTGAAAGAAACCAATACGCGGCCGGGCGAGTGGGTGGTGATCTCAGGTGCGGGCGGCGGGTTAGGCCATGTTGCGATTCAGTATGCCAAGGCAATGGGGCTGCATGTGGCGGCAGTGGACTTGGGGCCGGAAAAGGCGGCATTGGCACAAAGGCTCGGAGCCGAGATTGCGATCGATGCCAGGACACAAGATCCGCCCACCGAGATTCAGAAACAAATTGGCGGAGCGCAGGGAGTTCTGGTAACGGCCGTGTCGACGATAGCTTTCAAGCAGGCGATCGGCATGCTGCGGCGCGGCGGCACCTGTGTGCTGAACGGTCTGCCTCCGGGAGAATTTCCGGTTTCGATTTTCGATCTAGTGCTGAACCGCTATACCATCCGGGGCTCGATTGTGGGCACGCGGCTCGATTTGGAAGAGGCGTTGAGCTTTGCCGCTGAAGGCAGGGTGAAGGCAATCATCGAGACACAGCCTCTCGAATCGATCAACGACGTTTTCCAGCGCCTCAAGACTGGGAAGGTCAACGGGCGAGTCGTGCTCACAATCGGGGAGCAAGCGTTCCGGGTGCAAGGATCTCATGGCCAGCTTGACCAGATCAGGTACCAAATGGGCGATCGCCACCAGCGGGCGTATGCAGACTGCGGTGCCGAACCTCACCATCCTCGGTGTGGGACCGGATGTGCCAATCATTACCCGCGAGCAAATCGCGCGGGCGAAACCGGATCCGGATGTGTTCCTAGCGGCCGCAGAACTGCTAAGAGCTCCTATTAGTTCGTCGATCGTGGTCGGAGACAGCGTTTGGGATCTGCTCGCCGCCCGTCGCGCTGGGGCGCTCGGAGTCGGACTATTGTCGGGAGGATACGACAGAGAAGAGTTGGAGCGTGCGGGTGCATACCGTGTCTACAACGACCCAGCCGACCTGTTGCGGCACCTTGATGAGCTGGGAGTCAGACGAGAGGGCTGAATCTATGCGGATGATGTCTGTATCTAAGCGGCTCTCGAACATTCTTAAGCCGTGCAAGTCTTGTTATCTGCCCGTGCTGGTAATAATTACAGTAGGGCTCTCAGCCCAAGTTTCGCCTGCAACATCCGATCTCCCATCAAACCAGCAAGTGATCGCATTTTTAACCGAGTCGATCGATTGGTATCACCATTGCGTGATCGAGCGCCAGATTGCAACTAACCCAGTCGACCTGGTGTTTCTGGAAGACAATCGGCCGAGTGCAGCGCAGGTTCTCCAATTATCGTTTGACTTTGCCAGAGCTGATGCACAGTTTTCCGCGACGCCCGCCGTGGATAGCCAAAAAGGGAGCACGGCGATTGCAACCGGCTCGCCGGACCTAGCGCAGTTTGTACAGTTAGAAAACAATACCGAGTTACAGAGCCGTCAAGCGAGCGAGGAACTCGAGGCAATCAACAAAAAGATCGAGACGGCGCATGGTGCCCACCGCCGTGAGTTGCAGGCCGCGCTGGATGCCACGCAGAGCCGACTGGACGTCCTGCAGGCGGGATTGGCCGCCCTCCGGCAGTTAGTTGAATTTATGCAAGCGTTCACAAGCCGCGAGACCGGAGATTTGGCATCGACTATCGACGACCTCACCCGAACTGTTCCCGATGTGACCAGTGCAACGACCATGGAGTCACAAACGCAAGCGTCGGCCCCCTCTTTGTCTGCCAAGTCGGGCGACTCCGGAATCCTTGCCCTCAGCTCAGAAGTGTCGGCGCTGGGAAGAAAACTCAGCATTCTGGACGACGAGATCCGCCGCACCGATACCCTGAGGCAATCTTCTGATGAATTGCACAATCCGCTTCTGGCTGCCATTAATAAACGTCTTCCAGCACTCGCTGAGAACGCTCTTCAGGGGAGCAATCCCGCCGAACTGCAGCGACAGAAAACCAGACTTGATGAGCTTGCAGCCTTAGTCAAGACACTATCTCCAGCGATGGTGGCGTTGGACAAGCAAAGAGTATTGCTTGCCGCATACACATCGCGCTTGAAAGCTTGGCGTGCCGCCGTCATCGCCGAGGACAAGAAAACGTGGAAAAACTTGATCTCGCGGCTGCTCGGTGCTGCCCTTGTGATTGGTGCCCTCGTGATCACCGGCGCGATCGTGCGTAGAGTGACGCGGCGTCATATGCGCGACAATGATCGCCGCCACATCGTCCTGGTGATCCAGAGGGTTGTCCTTTGGTTCTCTATTGTAGGGGTCGCCGCGTTTGCCTTTGCGTCGGATTTGACCTCTTTGGCTACTTTCTTTGGGCTATTGGCGGCAGGCGTTGCGGTTGCACTTCAAAGTGTAATTCTTTCCGCCGTCGGTTACTTCGTGCTGGTGGGAAGACGCGGAATAAGAATCGGGGACCGCGTGCAGATTTCGGGCGTGACCGGCGACGTTACAGATATCGGTTGGCTCCAATTCCAGCTGAAAGAGATCGACACTCGAACTCAGCAGCCCACGGGTAGCGTGGTTACATTTTCCAATTCGTTTGTCTTGGCGTCGCCTGCCACTGGTCTCTCCAAGTTCAAGGGGGACGACTTGAAGTCGGCGCAGTTGGAAGTCGCGGCAAAGGCATCGCAGTGCTACGGTCTGGCCGAGAGAACCACCACCGTATAGTGCTCGATCCGGCCCAGGGTGAACTCGCAGACGCTCCCGTGCAGAGAGAGGCCAGCCAACTGAGGCTGGGCCGCGTCCGGCGAAAGGACCTTTACCTCCCAGTGGCTCAGGTCCTGAACCAGCCCGCTCAGTTCCAGCCGGACTTTCACGTTCTCAGCCAGGACCTGGTGATCGTAGTTGAGCAAGTGAAGAATCAACGTTTGACCGTCGGGTTTTTGAGTCAACTGGCCCAGCACATAACCGCGCGGCTCCAGGCTGAGGCGAGGCCCTCCAGCTGCGTCTTCGGCGCGCGTCGCGATTCCCGGCTCCGCCTTTCCGGCCCTGATGATGACTCCGCCGCCGGCGGTGAACACATGCAACCGGGCCTTTTGCTCGGTGCTGAGCTTGGGGAGGTCAGCGGGCATCACCAGCACCTTGAAGTGGTCAAGGGGGATTCCCTTGTCCAGGTGCGCGAGCACTTTGGTCTCGAAGAAGACGCTCTGCTTTAGGAATTCGTTGGCCAGCGGGTTGTGCGGCTCCGCAGAGATCAAGGCGATCCGCGCCGCCGGCTCCGTCTGGTGGTGATACAACTCCCGATGCTCGACCAGAAAGTAGTTGTATTGAGCGATGGCCTTCCATGCCTCCCGGGCGTCCGGCTCGCCCTTGATCAGCGCGAAGAGGAATCGGCCCTCGATGTTGCGCGATGTGGCCGCGCCGAACGCATAGGCCTCGGCGATGGAAAGCTTCTGCTCGGCCGGGCTGGGGATGCAGCGCTCGCGGGGGCCGCAGTGGTAAAGGTCGTTCTCATACATCAGGGGCTGCCAAAGCTGCTTCTCGCCGCTCAGGAATTTGATCTTGCGCGCGTTGTCCACCTGCCAATGACCATCCCACACACCTGGAGTGTCTTTGCCGTCCTCCTCCCAGATCACCTCGTTGATGTCATTCATCGCAAACCGGTCCGGCGAAATGTGGACATTCGCATAAACCATGGCCTTGGGCCGGCCGGTCTCCCGCGCCTTCCGCTCCGCCATCCGCTGGGTGTCGTCGAGCAACTGGGCCAGGCCGACGTTGTACCCGATCATGTTGTCCCAGACGATCGCGTCCACGCCCGCGTCCACCGCCAGCTCCGCCTTCTTCAAGAGATAGGCCCGCCACCCGGGCTTGCGCGCATCGGCCAGACGGCGGTCCCAGGAGATGTGCAGATCGGTTTTGGTCGGGCCAGCGTAGAACATGGGGATGCCATGCATCCACAGGCCGTAATTCTTCGTTTCCGGATCGTCGCGATAGGTGCTCTTGGGGAACATGTTGGAAGCCGAGAGGTAAGCGGAGACGTGGATGCCATTCTCATGGCAGCGTGCGATCACCTTTTTCAGACGCTCTCGGTTCTCGTTCTCGTCCTTAAAGGACCAGCCGCTGCTCCAGGTGACCCAGATCCAGTTGAACTCCGCCTGCTTGAGCAAGCCGAGCATTTGCTCGAAATCGCGGTCATAGATGTGGGTCAGCACGTCCTTCTCTTCGGCGCTGAACTTTTTGCCCCACCAGGTGCGCTCGGCCTTCCAGCTCTCGATTTGTCCGCCGTCCAATCGGATGAAACGAAAATTCCCCTGCTCCGCCCAGGGCGGCAGGACCTCCGGCTTGGCACGATGCAGTTTCGGCGCCGGCTCAAAAGATTGCGCCGAACAAAGCAGCAGGCAGGCGGTGACAAAACCAATCAGTCGAATGCCGCTTACGATTTGGACACGCTGCATGGTTTTCTTCCCACGAAACGCTCATGAACAGATCGCTGACAGCTCGCAATCGCCCGATGGTCGACAGATCCGTTCATTGCATCAGCTGGACGCGCCATGTCTCAGGACTGGTCGCGTACAACTGCATCATCCAGGTAGCGCGCAACGGCAATCTCCAGATTGAAATACATTCCTTCACGTCCCAGCAACTGCCCCAGCGGTGATCGTTGTACAATGGCCAAAACTCTGGGAGTCATGCCAATCAGCCACAGTTGAACACCA
>Ga0335081_10000963_pt1 | contig 46236 bp, 37 predicted proteins | sample Lox_Sample_35_FD_206713 | JGI IMG/M metagenome (GOLD analysis project Ga0335081, IMG submission 206713) | Soil microbial communities from Loxahatchee National Wildlife Refuge, Florida, United States - Lox_Sample_3.5 | ecosystem: Environmental > Terrestrial > Soil > Wetlands | place: USA... | reverse complement strand
GACAGATACTCATCTTAGACGGGCGATGTGGTCCGCACCAACCGGAGGCGCGTGATGAGCCAGGGGAAGATCGAACACATCGTCGTGCTCATGCTGGAGAACCGCTCCTACGATCACATGCTGGGCCTGCTGCCCGAGCGGCAGCTGAACGGCGTGCTCGGCGCGGACGGCGCGACGATCGATCCGGGCCTGATGAATGCGGTGACCGGGCGGGGCTCGGGCAAGACCTCGAAATTCCCGGTGCAGACCGGCGCCACCTACACCATCGATCCCGAGCAGATCGACACGCGCGGCTTCGGCGGACCGGGGCATTCCTTCCCCGATGCCACCCGGCAGCTGTACAACACGGCCGTCGCGCCGCAGCCGGCGGGAGTTGCACCGCTCAGCGGCTTCGCGCAGAGCTATTTCGAGCAGCTGCGCCAGGACGTGCACCTGAAGAGCCCAACCGATGCCCAGATCGCCGTGCCGATGAGCGTGTTCCAGTCGGGCCAGCTGCCCACGCTGTGGCAGCTGGCCCAGGAGTTCTGCGTCTGCGATCAGTGGTTCTCCGAGGTGCCGGGTCCGACGCAGCCGAACCGGCTGTTCGTGCACGCCGCCACCTCGTGCGGCTTCACGCACAACGTCTGGAGCCAGAGCTTCCCGAATCGCACGGTGTACGAGGAGCTGGACAAGGCCGGGCGCGACTGGGGCGTGTTCTACTTCGACCTGAGGGACACCGACTCCTTCCCGCAGATCAAGAAGCGCATCGACCGGATCCAGCCCTTCGCGAGCTTCATCGCACAGGCCGGCTCTGGCACGCTCCCGTCCTACAGCTTCCTGTGTCCGCGCTACAACGAGCCGGCGGTCGCCACGGATCCGCCGCCGAACTCAGAGCACGCCCCGTACGACGTGCGCAACGGCGAGAACCTGATCGCCGATGTGTACGAAGCGCTGCGCGGCGGGCCGGCCTGGGAGCAGACGTTGCTCGTCATCACCTACGACGAGCATGGCGGGTACTACGATCACGTGCCGCCACCGACGACGAACGTCGCAAATCCCGATGGGCTCAACTCCCCGACAGCCCTCGATCAGCAGCAGGCCAAGGCCAATCCCAAGAAGAGCGGCTATCTCGTCAAGCCGAACTATCGGTTCGATTTCACGCGCCTGGGACTGCGCGTGCCGACCTTGCTGGTGTCGCCCTGGATCGCCGCCGGCTCGGTCTGCAAGGAGCAGCTGCAGCACACCTCCATTCTCGCAACGCTGCGCGACCTGTACGGCATCGGCACGATCACGCATCGCGACGCGCAGGCGGCGAGCTTCGCCTCCCAATTGAGCCTCGCCGCGGCGCGCGCGGATACGCCGCTGCAGCTCAACCGCCCGCCGGCGGTGGCGAGCGGCAGTCAGGCGCGACTCGCGCCGCTCACTCAGCAGCAGTCCGAGATGTGGCCGCTGCTGTCGCAGCTCGACGGACACAAGGATTCGGGCAAGGTGGTGGCCGAGCCTGCGACGCGCCGCGACGCCGCCCGGTATGTCGCCGAGCGCATCGCCGCGCACAATCGATTCCACCGCACGCGCCGGCGCAAGGCGCTCTATACGGTGACGCGCGCCGCCGAGGGCGGGTATTCCTGGACGCTCCACGATGAGCGCGGCAAGCCGATCGCCGCATCCCCGCAGGCCTATCGGACGCAGGCGGCGTGCGAGGCCGCGATTGCGAGGGTTCGGGACCTGGGGCCGTTTGCCCGGCAGCAGGCCGACGATGCGCTCCACCGCCAGCGCTCGTAAGGTACGATTCGCATCGCGTATCGGTACCGGCCGCGCGAAACATTGCATACCCGACCGCTGTCCCCCCGGACGGCCCTTATCTGTCTGACGCTTGGCGTCGTCCTACCGCGTTGCCCGGCAGCGGCAGGCGCCGCGGCCTTCGCGCCGCTCGATACGGCGGTAGTGACCGCAACGCGAGTGCCGGAGCCGGCCGATCAGATTCCGGCCGCCGTGACGGCCGTGTCGGGCAGTGAGCTTTCCGTTCGCGGGGTGAAGGACCTGACCGGCGCGCTGGACCTGGTCTCGGGCGTGGAGGCGCCTGCCGGAGGGGATGCCGGGCCTTCAGGCGCCGTGCTGTCGTTCTGGGGTCTGCACGAGTTCGACGCGTTCCTGCTGGTGGTGGACGGGGTCCCCTGGGGAGGCGCCTTCAATCCGGCGATCACCACGTTGAATCTCAATGACACCGCGCGCATCGAGGTCCTCAAAGGTTCAGCTCCGGTGATGTACGGCGCCACCTCGTTCGTCGGCGTGGTGCAGCTGCTTCACTATCCGGCCGGCGAAGCGGCGGATGCCGCCGATCTGGCCGTCGGTAGTTACGGTTCGGTACGCGGGTCGGCCTCCCTCGTATTGCCGCAACAGGGCAGCTATCGGCACTCCGTCGCGATCGACGGGGAGAGCGTGGGATTTGCCGACCGGCGCGAGTCTGTGGCGAATGGACACGCGCTCTATCGCGGGGCGCTGGACTTACGCTCCGGCGAGCTGCGAGTCGATGCGGATGTCGCGTTCGTGCGGGATGTTCCACCCAGCCCGATCCTTCGCGACGGCGCATTCCTCACGTCGCTGACGCCCATCGACGCGAACTTCAATCCGGCCGATGCCCGCATCGACGAGAATCGCTACCACCTCACGCTTGCCTACTCCCACCCGGCGGGCTTCGGTAACTGGGAGACGCTCGTGTCGTACGCGCGCTCGCGCGTGACGGACATCAGAGCATTCCTCGAGCCCGATCTGAGCGGCTCCGCCGACACGCAGAACCAGAATCGCACCATCGATGATGGCTATCTCGACACTCATCTGGCGAGCACGCTCCTCAAGGACACGACGCTGATCGTGGGTGCCGATGCGCTCTATGGCCTCGGGTCACAGACGACTCGCAACGGCAATGCCGCGTATACCGTGCCGCTCGACGGCTCGGTGCTGCCACCACCGACGAGTGCGGTGCAGGTCAACGAGATCGGGACGCTGCACGATCGGCGCTGGTTTGCCGGGCAGTACGCGCAGCTCGACTTCAAGCCCGACGAGCGTTGGGACGTACTTGCGGGACTGCGGCTCAACGAGGCCTACGAGCACAAGGCCTCGAGCGACTACGACTTCCTGTTGCCCCCGAGCTCGGCGGACGTGAGCAAGACGGTCATCCGGCCGACGCAGTTCCTCGGCGCCAGCTATCGTCTCTTCGCCGCGGGCGCGGACGAGGCGCTGCTGTACGCGGATTTCCGCAATGCCTTCAAGCCTGCGGCTGTGGACTTCGGCCCGGACTACACACCCAACCTCTTGAGCCCGGAGACCGCGCGCAGCTACGAGGTCGGCCTGAAGGGGGCCGCGCTCGCGGGTCGCCTCGGCTATCAGGCCGAGCTCTTTCGGCTCGATTTCGGCAACCTCGTGGTCGCAACGCCCTCGGGGGCGCTCGCGAACGCGGCGGGCGAGCGGTTGAGGGGGCTCGACACGGAGCTGCGCTACCGGATCGGTGCGGATCTCGTTCTGGCGCTCGAGGCGTCCTACCACGACGCCACGTTCCGCCATTACCTCTTCCTCGATGGCGAGACGAGCGTCGATGTCGAGGGTCGCCAGCTGACGCTCGCACCACACGTGCTCGCGACCGCAGGCCTGCTGTACACACCCGAGCAAGGCCTCGGCGCGACCGCGGTCGTGCGCTACGTGGGCCGCCGGTTTCTCGATGAAGAGAACACCGCACCCGTCGGCGGCTACACGACCCTCGATGCGACGCTGGGCTATTCCAAGGGTCGCTACCGCGTCGCGCTCGAAGGCACGAACCTCACGAGCCGGCGGGCGCCCGTCACCGCCAGCGAATTCGGCAGCGGGTCGTTCTATCTACTGCCGGCGCGCACGCTGTGGCTGCGCTTGCAGTGCACGCGGCGCTAGGGCAGGGCGAGCGCGAGCAGCTGCCCCGGCACATCCTTCGCACCTACTGCGACGACGATGAACTGCCGGCCGTCGATCTCGTAAGTCATAGGAATCCCCGACTGATTGGCCGGGAGCGTCATCTCATGCACGATGGCGCCCGTCGCCTTGTCGTATGCGAACAGCTTGTTGCCGCCGCCGCCGGCGCGGTACAGCCCGCTGCCCTCGCCGCCGAACAGCAAGGTCTTGGTGACGAGCAGCCCCACCTGGTCGAATGAGCCCGTTCGCGGCAGCGCGAGCCCGGCCAGCGCCGGATTCTTTGCCGCGTAGTCGGGCGTATCCGTGTTCGGGATGACCCACAGGTGATCGCCGGTATTGAGATTGATCGCAGTGATGCGCCCCCACGGCGGCTTGATGAGCGGCAGCCCGTACGGCCCGCCGAGCGACCCATGCGGAAACCCCTCGCCGTACGCGCCGATGTATCTCATATCGGAGATCTTCGGATCTTGGCGCAGACCGATCGGGCTCGTGGAGGAGATGGAGCTGACGTAGAGAATGCCGGTCTCAGGATCGACCGCGGCACCCTGCCAGTTCGCGCCCCCGGACAGTGACGGCCGCAGCAGCGAGCCGAGATTCTTGCCGTCGGCGTCGACCACCGAGGGCGGCATGTACGCAGGTCCGTAGCGATAGTGACTGATCGTCTCGAGCGCCTGACGCTTGATCTCAGGGGTGAAGTCGATCACGTCCTCGAGGCGCAGGCCCTGGGGCTCGTATGGCGCGGGCTTGGTGGGGAACGGCTGCGTCCGCGAGGTCTTCTCGCCCGGCACATCCGACTGCGGCACCTTCTTCTCGATGATCGGCCAGACGGGCTTGCCCGTGACGCGGTTGAAGACGAAGGCGAGGCCCATCTTCGTGACCTGGACGACGGCGGGGATTCTTTGCCCTGCGACCGTGATGTCGGCGAGCACCGGCGCGGCGGGCAGGTCGTAGTCCCAGATGTCGTGGTGCACGATCTGGTAGTGCCAGATCCGCTTGCCGGTCCTGGCATCGACGCACACCAGGGCGTCGGAATACAGGTTGTTTCCCGGGCGATGCCCGCCGTAGAAATCAGCCGTCGGGGCCTCGACGGGCAGGTAGACGTAGCCACGCGCTGCATCCGCGGAGAATGGTGCCCACACACCGGTATTGCCGGTGTACTCGTTGCTGCCATTGTCCCAAGTCTCGCTGCCGTCCTCGCCCTTCTGCGGTACGGTGTGAAAGGCCCAGCGCTCGGCACCCGTGCGCACGTCGTACGCGCGCACCCAGCCCGGAACGGCGACCTTCGAGGGCGGCGCGCCGCCCGCGGAGAACGCAACGCCCACCACGGCCACGTCACCGATGATCACGGGAGGTGAGCTCGAGCCCGGCGGGGTCTTGGGCAGCTCATCCACTCGGGGCAGTCCGACTTTCAGATCGACGCTGCCGTGATTCCCGAACGAAGGAATCGGCACTCCCGTGCGCGCATCCAGCGCCACGAGCTGGAATCCCGGCGTGATCGTGAGCACGCGGCTCGGCTCGGCCGGCGAGTCGCTGCGCCAGTACGCGACACCGCGCCCGGAGTTGCGCCGCGGAGCGATCGCACCGCGCGGGCCCTCATCGAGCCGGTACATCCACAGCGTCTCGCCGGTCGCGGCATCGATGGCGATGACATCGCGGCGCAGCCCGGCACTCGTGTAGAGGATGCCGTCCGCCATCAGCGGCGTCACCCGATAGTAGAACTCCGGTGTCGGCCCGAAGTTATCCGACTTCCAGCGCCAGACGATCGTGAGCTTCGCGACGTTGTCACGGTTGATCTGATCGAGGGGGGAATAGCCCGTGCTCGCGAGATCGCCGCGGTTGTTGAGCCACTCGGTGCGGCTGTGTCCGCCGCCGGCAGCCTGTCCTTCCCCTGCATCCACCGCCCAGCCGTTCGCGCGCCGGATGTGGGCGATCGCGGCTGCATAGTCGCGCTCGCTCAGGGAGCCAGGGTTGCTGGGCGGCATGGTCTGCCGCGTGAACTGGACGAGCGCCTCCGCCGGAACCGTGGACCACTTGCGCTGAAACGCGCTGCCGATCAGCGGCGGGCCGGTCTCACCGCCCCGAAGCTCCGCGCCATGACAGGCTGCGCACGTGCGCAAATACGCATCGTCGCTCCCCTGGGAAAGAGCTTGCCCTGACAGTGCAAGCGCCGGCACTGCCCATGCGACGCACGCGATGGCGCGGCGTCTCGAGACACTCGGCTTCACGGGCTCTTCCTCTTGCGCTTCGGGGCCTTCTTCGGGGAGGCCTTGTGGTGCGAGGTCCTCCGGTGCCCAACGATGGCAGGCTGGATCGGGGCGCCATACACGCCACGTTTGTGGGCTGGCGGGGGTGCATCCGGGCTCATCCTCGATCCGGCCTGCGGCGGTGCATCGGCCGCCGCGGCGAGCATTGCGGCGGCGAGCATTGCGGCGGCGAGCGCGGCGAGTGTGACCTTCTTCATATCTTCAATGAATTGCATGGGGCATCTTACATTAAGAGTCTTTCATCATCGTGCACCAGCCAGGGCGCCGCGCGTTCTGGCCATTAGCCCAATAGCTCAAAGGATACTGGTCATGCATAAGCTCGGTACATACGTTCGCAGCGCTGTCGTCCTGTTGACCGCCTGCAGCGCGCTTGCGGGTTGCGTCGTGGTTCCGGCGCGCGGTGGGGGCTATGTGGCCGCACCGGCGTTCGTGGCCGTGGCCCCTCCGGTACCGCGTGTCGAGGTCATTGGAGCGCCGCCGTTCTACGGCGCGGTGTGGATCGGTGGGTACTGGCGCTGGGCCGGTGACCGCCACGTGTGGGTCGCCGGACGCTGGGAGCACCCGCGCGCGGGCTATCGCTGGGTGCCGCACGCCTGGGTGCACGAGCGCGAAGGCTGGCGCATGGCCGAGGGGCACTGGGAGCGCCGCTGAGCGCTACTTCACGACGATCGTCCCCACCATCTGCGGATGGATTGAGCAGACATACCGGTACGTGCCGGGCTTGTCGAACTTGAAGCTGAAGGCGTCGCTCTCATCGAGCGGCCCGGAGCGGAACAGTTCATCCACGCTGTGAATGGTGTGAGGCTCGCCATCGAGATTCTTCCACTGCACGGTGGTCCCGACCGCGACCGTCAGCGAGCGCGGTGAGAACATGAACTCGCGAATGGTGATCTCAGTCTGCGCCGGCGCCGCCGCAGCGGCCCGCGCGGGATCCGCCGATTGCGCCTGAGTCGCGAGGCAGGCGCCGCCGCCCAGCGCGAGCAGACAACCGATCGCCAACCTGGTGCGGCCGAGAGGTATCACGCGAGGGTCCGGTCGGTAACGGCCAGCGTGCTCGGATGACGCTTGAGCGTGACACTGCTCAACCCGAGCATCCCCGGCAGCTGATCGCTCGGGACCTTGAGCGGCCCCGGACCGGGTCCGTTGCCGGCGGCCGGCTGCGGAAAGGCCGTCGAGCGGGCCGTATGGAAGGTGAGGTTGCCCTCGACCTTCTGCACGATCTGGTGAATGTGCCCGTTGAGCACCGTGACCGAGCCGAACCGCCTGAGATAGCTGGTCATCTGCGACGCATCGGCGGTGCCCCATCCCCAGGGCTCATAGATCGTCCACAGCGGCATGTGGGCGAACACGACGATCGGCGTGCTGGCCGAGCGTCCCTTCAGGTCCGCCTCGAGCCATTCGAGCTGCTCTTGCCCGAGCCCGGCCAGGCCGTTCGGCTTGAAGTTGAGCACGTTGATGAGGCCAACGAAGTGCACGCCGTGGGTGTCGAAGCTGTAGTAGCCGCGATTCCCGGAGGGCTTGCCGTAGCGGGCGAAATACTCAGCCGGTGAATCAATGACGTCGTGCTCTCCGGGCGTCGTGTGCAGCTCGGCGACCTTGAGCTCCCCGAGCAGCTGCGCGGCGGTGTCGAACTCCGAGGGCTTGGACAGCTGGGTGATATCTCCCGTGTGCAGGATGAACGCCGGGGGCTTCGGGAGCGCATTCACGAGCGCGACGGTCTGCCGCAGCGTGCCGGCGACGTCGGGATTCGCATCCTTGCTGAAGCCGATATGCGTGTCGCTCAACTGCACGAAGAGCGGTACATCGAGCGAGGGTGAGCCCTCGGTCGCCGCCGCGGCGAGGCTCCCCGGAGTGAGCACTCCGCCGGCGAGACCGAACAGGGTCCCGGCACTCCCGAAAGCAAGGCACTGCAGCGCATCGCGCCGCGACATCGTCGAGCGATCGGCCACGTGAATCTCCTCCATCGAGCGTTGCAGACCTGGAGGAGACTCCCCGGCGGAGCAATTTATTCCCGTGAACTATTGCGCCGCACGAATTCCCACGTCCTGGCTCACCGGCCGGCCACGAGAGGCAATGGAGCTGGCGCTAGTCCCAAACGATCCACCTTCCCTTGAACTTCTCCTTGCGCACAGCTTCGTAGTGTCTGTTCAGCAGGTAGTAGTCGCGCAGCACCGCGATGAGTTTGGGGTTCTTTTCAACGACCTCTCGCAGGTGCTTCCTGTAGGCGGGCATTTTCGCAGCAATCACCATCGCCGCCGGTATCGCCGCATAGCCGAGGAAGAACCCCTGCGTCTCGTCCTCGTTCGCCGTGTCGATGAACTGCGGCTTGCATACGTGCAGTCGCTTGCGCATTTCGGTGCGTGTTTCGGTCCCGCAGTGGATCTGGTATTCGGGCTCCGCGTTGACTTTGTTGTACGCCTTGTAGAAGGCGTCCTCGGACTTTTCGATTTCCTGCTGCAGCTTGCTCAGCTTCTCCAGATGGGCGCGGACGATGACCTCTTCGATGGGGTCCGGAATGATCTCGCGCACCATGCTCGAGGCGAGCTCCGCGCGCTGCTGCCCCGACTGTTCGGTCGCATAGAGCGATTTGAGGAAGGCTCGATCCCAATCCGTCATACCGGCGGGTGCCGCCTGAGAGGAACCCGCGAACAGCTGCAGAATGGTCTGGGCGCCGCCCACCTGCGCGGCAGGATTGACCTCTGCGAGGCCAGCTATCGCCACGTAGTCGGCCAGCTGCCCGAGCGCTACTCCCCGCAATTGCGTCCCGTCCACGATCACGAAGACCCGCGAAAAGACGGGTGCCGTGAGGAACAGGCCTTGCGCCTCGATCGGCTCCGGACCCCAGGCGGTCTCGGTCGCGGTGTTGTACCAGACCTTCACCGCGCGAGGCGCGCCTATGAACTCATCGACGGCGGCGGGGGCTGCGTTGACGCCGAATGCAAACGCGGAGTTTCGCTCCTTCATTCCCTGTAGGAGCTCCTTCGGCCGGGTGGTCACGAAGACGTAGAGATTAGGGCCGCAACGTTCGCCGGCCAGTGGCACTCCGGCTACCCGCCCAACCTCCGAGATCCGCGCGAGTATGAACTCACCTTCTTCTCGAGACAGGCCCGTCACTTGCGGGCAGAGCTGGTGGTTCCATCGAGGCAGTCCCTCTTCGTGCTCGAGAGCGGTGACCTCGTTTACGAACTCTTCGATCCGTGGCTTGAGTTCAGCGCGCTGAGCCGCCTTGGTGGCTTCGGGCTGCGGCCCCGCCAACGTGCGGGAGGGTTCGATGGTGGCGCACGCGAGGAGGAGGGCGCTTGCCGCAGCGAGCATCAGGTGTCGGGTACGCATGGCGATGTCTCTGAACGAGCAGGAAGAATCCATCCAGGCGCGGTCGAGCCAAAGTCAACTGTAGCGCCTCGAGGCGCATGTGCGCCAACGAGGCTGGTTACCGTTCGTTACCGCGCGGGAGCTTTGGGCCACCTCACTCACCGGGATCATGCAGGCGGCCTTACACTTGCCCGATGCCTTCACGGGCGTACTTGCTGTCGCTCCCGGAGCGTGTCATCCGAGCTGGACTCGGTCTGAGCGCAGGCCTGCTGCGTGAAGTCGGCGAAGTCGTGGTGCCACAAGGCGTGCGCCGCAGCCGGCTGTACAGGAACCTCGTGGAGGTCACGCTGCGCTACGTGATCGAGCAGGTCGGCGGCGCAAAAGGCATCTATTCCGCTGAGCAACCGCAGCCGGATGACTTCCTCGCGAGGCGCGGGGCAGGTCATGCGATCGAGCTGCTCGGCATCGCGGCCTTCCGAGTCTCTCCCGTGTGGGTGTTCGCAGCGCTGGCCGACCTCGCCGGCCTGGGGCGGCGTCTGATCCCAGAGATCGCTGAGGCGCTCAAGTCGGAGGGTCTGCTGGACAAGGTGACGCGGATCGAGAGCGTGGATCAACTATTGGACGCACTCGAACAGACCTCCTCGCGGCTCGCCCAGGTCGTCAATTTGCCGCCACTCGATGTTGCAGAATTGCGCGGTGAATGGCGAGCCATTCGCAACCAAGTGCGCCGTTCGAAAGCCGCGCAGCTTCCCTCTGCCGTTGCGCTCGCCGATCAATGGGCGGAGATCAAGGCAGAATCGACGCAGCAGGGACGGTCGATCTTCGAGACCTCGTCGCTGCTGGCGATCGCCGCCGTACGTGGACTGCCTGGCAGGGCGCGCTGGCTGTCAATGTCGACACAGGTCGGCGCGAGGCGTGCCGGGAAGGTTCTGGCATCGGATATCCTGGATGGCTACCGTCAAACGCTGACCGACTTGCGCAAGGTCGGCTATCTCACCTATGCGAGGCGGCAGTTGAGTCCCTATTTGCGCGCCTGCGTCGATCAGTTCTCACGGCAACGGCGAACGCTCACGCAGCGGCTGCTCAACAGGGTGCGCAACGAGTAAGGCGCGTTGCTGGACCAGGATTCGCCCCGGTGCGGCTTCAGAGCCTCCGGCGCGCAAGCCACTTGCGCAACTCCTCCAGTATCAACATGCCTGCCGCGAAAGGAATGACGACCGCCCAGACGCTCTTTCCAACAGGGGCGGTTCCGAGGAGCGCATTTCCCCAGGGCGTATCGCTGATCAGCAGGAGGATGGCGATCTCCGACAGCACGCCGACAGTAAGGAGCGCGTTGCCAAAGAGCCCGGTTGACAACACGGATCGAGTCGCGCTTCTGCAGAGAAACACATTCACGATCTGCATCACGACAATGGCGCTCAGGCAAGCGGTAGTGGCTTGCCGGTAAATGGGATTCGTGACCGCCAGGCTCTGCCCGTATTTCCACCCGGCGCTGTCGAGTACGAAGAAGAAGGCGGCCATGGCCCCAGCCGCCTCGATCAGGCCGAGGAACAGATAGGCGCGAAACGCCACAGGCCAGTTCAGCAGTCGCTCGCCGTGCGGGCGAGGGGGCAGGCGCATGAGCTGCGGGTCGGGCCGTTCGACACCAAGGCCGAGCGCGGTGAGCGTGTCAGACCCCATGTCGACGGACAGTGCTTGAACCGGTGTCAACGCCAAGGGGATCTTGAAGAGCAGAAAGCCGAGGTAGGGAATCAGCTCCGCGACATTGTGGACCAGGACGTAAGTCAGGAATTTGCGGATATTTTCGAATACCGCGCGTCCTTCCTCGACCGCAGTCACGATGCTGGCGAAGTTGTCATCCAGCAGAACCATGTCAGCAGCTTCCTTGGCCACGTCTGTGCCGGCGATGCCCATGGCGATGCCGATGTGCGCAGCCTTCAGCGCGGGTGCATCGTTCACGCCGTCGCCCGTCACGGCCACGATCTGCTTGTTCGCCCTCAACGCCTCAACGATGCGCATCTTCTGATCGGCGACGACACGCGCGAAGATGACCTCTCGCGCGTCGAGGGCAAGCTGGAGCTGAATGACGGAGAACCGTCTCAGCTGCTCGCCGGTGATGATCGTCGGATTCTCCGACTTGACCAGTCCGATCTCGCGGGCGATCGCCGCAGCCGTCCGAGGGTGGTCACCGGTCACCATGATGACCTTGATCCCGGCCTCCTGGCACTTGCGCAGTGCCTGCGGTACTTCGGGCCTGGGAGGATCCTCCAGTCCTACCAATCCGCTAAAGATCAGGTCCTCCTCGAGCCGCTCCCGGTCATAACCGATCGCCAGATTCCGGTAGGCAAAGGCCAGCACCCGCAGGCCCTGCTGCGCCATCGCGTTCTGCGCTTGCACGACGCGCGCCTTTGCCTCGACGCTGAACGGCTGAGTCTGACCGTCAGTGAGAATGTGTCGGCAAAGAGGCAGCACCGACTCGGGCGCACCCTTGCAGTAGAGGGCAGGAGCCTCCAGTCCCTGGTGCACCGTAGACAGTCGCATGCGGTCGGCGTCGAATGGGATCTCGTCCAACCGAGGACAGACTGGACGATCGGATACGAAAGGCAGCGCCATCTCCCACAGCGCGAGCTCCATGGGATCTCCCAGGAAGGCTGGTCGTCCCTGACTGATCGTTTCCTTCAGATCATGACACGCCCAGGCCGTCAAGAAAAAAGGGCGGTGAGCCTCCGCAAGCCCCGGCTTGCGTTCGAGGTCAGACGGCGAATACAACTGTTCCCGCAGGTAGAGCCGCTGCACCGTCATGCGGTTCTGCGTCAGCGTGCCGGTCTTGTCCGTGCAAATGACCGTCGTGGAGCCGAGCGTCTCGACCGAGGGCAGGTAGCGGATGAGGACGTTGCGCTTGGCCATGCGCTGGGTGGCCAGCACGAGCGCCAGTGTCAACGTGGGGAGCAAGCCTTCCGGTACCATCGCGACGATGATGCCGATCGCGAAGATGAAGTCCTTCCAGAAAGGGATGCCGATCACCCAGCCGAGCGCGAAGAAGAGGAGACTGATCAGCACGGAAAGCATGGCGGTCAGGCGGGCCAGGTGCGCGATCTCCTTGCGCAGCGGTGAGACCTCCTCGCGGGCCGTTTGGGTGAGGTGAGCGATCTTGCCGAATTCGGTGTGCATCCCCGTTGCGAAGACGACCGCCTTGGCCTGTCCCGTTACCATCGAGGTGCCGGCCAGCACGATGTTCTTGCTGTCGATCAGGTTGTCGGCCTCGGAGGCGCCGGCCTCTCGCGCCTTCGGTAGGGACTCACCGGTGACGGCCGCGTTGTTGACACGCGCGCCGAACGCCTCGATCAGCCGGCAGTCTGCGGGGATGTTGTCGCCCTGCTCCAAGAAGACGACATCCCCTGGAACCAATTGCGGCGTAGGCACCCGGATGACTTTGCCATCGCGCAGGACCTGCGCCTGCCGCGGCAGGAGTTTCCGCAACGCCGCGAGCGTCTGTTCGACGCGATACTCCTGCCAGAAGGAAAACCAGCCACTCACCAGAATGACGATTACGATGGCGTAGCCCACATTCGCCATGCCTTCGCCCGGCGCGCTCCATTCAGCGAAGCAGGCGAGCCCTGCGGCGACCCACAGCAGCAGCGAGAAGAAACTGGTGAATTCCTTCATGAGCCGCCGCCACAAAGGCACGCCGGCTACTTTCTCCACCTCGTTGAGCCCGAATTCCTGCAGGCGGCGTTGGACTTCGACGCTGCTCAGCCCTGTCAGGGCGCTCCTCACGCTCGCAACGGCATCGAGCGCAGACAGCTGGTGGATCGTCACAACGCTAGGCGGCCAGCAATGCCCTCAGCAAAGTGAGGAGCTCATCGGCATTGACCGGCTTGCTCGCGACCCGCATGCCAGGGTCGCGCGGCAAATCCGCGATGGCCGTGGAGGTATCGCCCGTCATGAGTACCGCCTTCAGGGGAAAACCCAAGGCCTCGCGAACTCGCGTGATCACCTCTGTACCGATCTCACCATCACCGAGATGGTAATCCGTGATGAGGAGATCCAGCTCGTCCAACTCACGGACTGCTTGCAGGGCCGCGGGCAGACAGGATACGGCCGTGACGCCGTAGCCTTCCACGCTCAAGAGCATACGCGTTGCCGCGCGCACGCTAGCGTCGTCTTCGACCAAGAGTACGTGGACCTTGCCAATCCGCGGGGAGGGTGCGGAAACCGACGCGCGTTGCGACGGTGTGCCGTGAACGTGGTCGCGCGCTGCCGGTAACGCGAGCGAGAACGCGGAGCCTTTTCCGACCTCCGACTCGACGTCGAGTCTGAGCTTGAGAAGCTTGACGATGCGATGGACGATCGCCAATCCCAGCCCGTAGCCGTCACGCGAGCGATTGGCTGGAATGCCCACCTGGTAGAACTCATCATAGATGAGCGGCAGCTGATCGGCGGGTATACCGATGCCGGTGTCGAGCACCTGGACACGAACGAGTGTGGCCTCATGCAGGCATCGCAACCGAATCGCACCTTCCCGCGTATATTTGATGGCGTTGGATACCAGGTTTCCCAAGGCCTGCTGCACGAGCGACTGATCGCTGTGCACGTAGTCCTCACATGTCTCGATCTCGAAGCGCAGGCCCTTGTTTGCTGCCAGGCCGGCGAAATCTCGCCGCAATTCATCGAACAACGCGGCAACGGTGAAATCGGTGGGCTCGGGCTTGATCGCGCCTGATTCGAGCTTGCTGATATCGAGCAGCGCATTCAGGAGCCGCGACATGGCTCCGATCGTTTGCTCCTCCTGCGCGAGCACCTCGGCAGCATCGGCATTCGGCAGCATGCGCCTCAGTGTGCCGTTGAGGAGAGCCAGGGTCTGCAGCGGTTGACGCAGATCGTGACTGGCGGTTGCCAGGAAGCGGCTCTTGGCTTGATTGGCGCGATCGGCACTCGCGCGTGCAGTCTCAGCCGCCTGACGGGCAGCGACGAGCTCTGCTTCCGCGCGCTTGCGATCGCTCGCATCCCGGATGGCTGCCGCGACCAGCAAGCGTGCATCGTCAATGGGACTGAGGCTGATCTCCACGGGGAATTCCGACCCGTCGCGACGGCGACCGAAGAGCTCGAGGTCCTGTCCCATGGGGCGAAGGCGCATGCTCGCGAAATAGTGCTCGCGGTGGCCTACGTGGCGGCCCCGAAAGCGCTCGGGCATCAGTTGCTCGACGCTCTGACCGACGACCTCATCGTGCGAGTACCCGAAGAGGGCGGACACCTGGCGGTTCGCATAGCGCACGCATCCGGAGGCATCGATGATGAGCATCGCATCCGGTGCGGCGTCGAGTGCGCGATGGGCGAGTTCGGTCGGTGTCGACAGCATGACAGCAGCGCAGCGCGGTCTTGGTTTCGAGCAAGCGGAGCGCTTGGCGCGCCACCCTATTAAATATTATCTCACGATTCGAAGACGACCAGCGTTAGGCCGCGTCCTGTAAGATCAATCGGTTACGCCTGCGCCGAAAATTTTTGGTGGGAGCAAGGTTGCTCGGGAATTCAGTCCACTCCTGAGGCGCGTCACTGACGGTACAATACTTGCGGTAGATCAGCGTACACGCGCCTGTATTGCTGCCGGATGAACCGGTAGCACTCACACGATTCCTTCGCCAAGTCGGGCCGATCGAGAATGCGGATATCGCCGCGGCGATACGTGATCAGGGAGGCTTTCTGCAGCTTGCGGGCGCCTTCGGTAATGCCCTCGCGACGCACTCCAAGAAGGGCGGCAATCTGCTCGTGAACCATCAGGAACCCGCGTGAGCCCGAATAGCCATTCATGGTGAGCAGCAGGCGCGCCAGGCGCTGTTGTATGTTGTGGTGTTGGCAGCAGGCTACCGACTGGCTGATGACTGCAAGAAACGTCCGCGCGTAGTTGAGCAGCAGCCGCTGCAGCGCACTGCCAAAATGCAGTTCCTTCCGCAGGTCTCTCGCCTTCATCCTGATCGCTTGGCCCGGGAGCTGCACGATCGCCTTGTCCGGTGTGACGAGACCGCCCAGGAAGATGTTGATGCCCACGATTCCTTCGCAGCCGATGATGCCGACCTCGACGGTGCGACCATCGTCCAGGCTGTCGATCATGGCGATCACGGCTTCTTCGGGAAAGTACACGTTCTCGATCTTCTGATCCGCCCGATAAACGACCTCTCCGCGTCGCAACGTCACGCGCTCGAACTTGGGCAGAAGCTGCTTGTATTCGGTGGCGAGAAGGGCGGCCAGGATGTTGTTCCTGACTCGACCGTCGGCGCGCGGGGCCCGTCGTGTTCTATCTGTGGGCCTATGTCTTGTCGCCATTGACTGGGAATCTAGCCGACTCGAGACCCGATCTATGTTCGGTACCGCACTGTCATCTGCTCTACCCGTTTGTTGGAATATCGGCCCAAGGTCTTGAGCTGACAGAGACTCACCAGCCAAAGCTTTGCCGTTACAGGCCCTTCGGGGTCTGTCTTTTTGGGCTGCGCGGCGGGAGGCCGCGCTAACGGAAGGCGACGACCACGCAGGCCGTCAGGACGAGCAGCAGCACTGCCTGCACCCGGTAGTTGCGCCACGCCGGTAGCGAGCGCAAGCGCTCGCTCTCGGCGCGGAAGTATGCGCGCGACCAGCTGAGCGACTCGGCAGCGGCCTTCGGCGGCCCCGATGAGCGGCTCACCGCGATCAGAATTCCCGCATCGATGACGAGCAGCACGGGTGCGACGTACAGGAAGTGCAGATGCACCCAGTGAAACACCACGTTGGCGAGGAACAGCAGCACTCCGGCTGCGGTGCCGAAGAGGAGCATCGCGTTCGCCCCCGCCACGTTCGCGCGGCGCCAGAAGAGCCCGACGACGAACAGCGCGACGATCGGCGGCACGGCATAGGCGAGCATCGCCTGCAGGTACTGCCACAGCGAGTGGAAGCTCTCGAGCCGCGGAGCCCACAGCATCGCGACGAGGAGCAGTCCTGCGGTACAGGCGCGTCCGATCCGCACCACGTTGCGGTTTGACAGCGACGGCACCGTGCGCCGGATGATATCCATGGTGATGAGCGCGGAGGCGGAATTGAGCGTCGAGGCGACGGAGGCCATCGTGGCGGCAGCGAAGCTCGCAGCGACGATCCCGAGCAGGCCCGTCGGCAACAGGCCGAACACGAGCGAGGGATACACCAGATCGACGCGCGCGACGTGCGGGAACAACAAGATCGCGCACGTCCCGGGCAAGACCATCAGAAACAACACCGGCAGCTTCAGCAGCCCCGCGAACAGCGCGCCCCAGCGCCCGTGATCGAGGCTGCGCGCCGAGAGCACGCGCTGCACGATGAACTGGTTGGTGCACCAGTAGTAGAAGCCGAGCACCGGAATGCCGAACAGCAGCCCGGGCCACGGAACGCCCGGGTCGCCGATCGGACGGATGAGCGAGAGCGATGCCGGCGGCACCTGCGTCATCACCGCGTGCCAGCCACCCGCGCGCGCAAAGGCCGTGAGCGCGATGAGAACGGCGCCGATCAGCAGCAGAATCGCCTGCACGGCCTCGGTGTAGATCACCGCGCGCAACCCGCCGAGCAGCGTGTAGATGCCGGCGGCACCTGCCAGAGCGCTGACGATCACCCAGAGCGGTGTGCCCGGAAAGAGCACGCGTGTCACGAGCGAGCCGCTGTAGAGCGCCGCCGCCGCATCGACAAAGACATTCAGGAACAGCGTCAGGCAGGCGAAATACAGGCGGGCGCGCGCATCGTAGCGACGCTCGAGAAACTCCGGCATGGTGTACACACGGCTCTGCAGCACGAAGGGCAGCAGAAAGACGCAGAAGAACACCAGCACGACCGCCGCCGACCACTCGTAGTCGTACACCGAGATGCCGGTGGCGAAGGCCGCTCCGGCAAGGCCGATGAGTGCCGTCGAGGAGATGTTCGAGGCCAGCAGTGCGAGCCCGATAGCGGGCCAGCGTGAAGCGCGCGAGGCGAGGAAGTAGTCCTCGGCGTGCGCCTGGCGGCGCGAGGCCCAGGCGCCGAGGCCAACGAGCGCCGTGACATAAGCGACGACGAGCGCACTGTCCCACCAGGCCGGCAACCCGGCTGTCGGTCCGCTCGCCACGTGCCCCCTGTTCTTGTTCGTACGCCCGCGCGATGACTGCGCGGCATCTTCCTACGAATCGGTGGGGTGAATGCTATGATAGCGCTGTCTGACAGCGCTGTCATGAACACCATTCATCCTCCCTCGATCACGATCCAGGAGGTCGCTGCACTTGCGCAGGTCTCCTCGAAGACCGTCTCGCGCGTTCTCAACAATGAGCCGGCCGTTCGCACCGAGACGCGCAATCGGATTCTCAAGGCGATGGAGCAGCTCGACTATCGCCCCAACCTCAATGCGCGCGGGCTGGCGGGAAATCGCTCGTTCCTGATCGGATTGTTCTGCGAGAAGCCCGGTGACTACCTGAGCGAGTTCCAGGCGGGCGCGGTGCAGCGCTGCCGGGAGTCGGATTTTCATCTCCTGGTCGAGCCGTGGGACAGCGCAAGCTCCGATGTGGGCCGGCAGGTGAACACGCTGTTGCGTCAGCTGCGCCTGGAGGGCGTGATTTTGCTGCCTCCGCTCAGCGACCACCCCGTCATCCTCAGCAGGCTCGCCGAGGTGGCGATTCCCATCGTGCGCATCGCACCCCGCCACGAGCCCACCGACTGCGCCTGCGTGGGCATCGACGACCGTACGGCGGCGCGCCGCATGACCTCGCACCTTTTCGACCTCGGACACCGCGCGATCGGCTTCATCCTCGGACGCGCCGAGCATGGTGCCACCGAGCAGCGCTACCTCGGCTTCACGGACGAGATGCGCGCGCGCGGCGCAAGCGTCAACCCGAGCTGGGTGCAGACCGGCAACTTCATCTTCGCCGATGGTCTGCAGTGCGCGGAGCGGATCCTGCAGGGCCCGGGCCGCCCGACCGCAATCTTCGCCAGCAACGACGATATGGCCGCCGCTGTCATCTGCTACGCGCGCCAGCGCGGGCTCGATGTGCCGGGGGACCTCTCGGTCGTCGGCTTCGACGATGCACCTGTCGCCACCATGGTGTGGCCGCAGCTCACCACCATCCGCCAGCCCGTGCGCGCCATGGCGCGCGCCGCCGCCGACCTGATCATTCACTATTCACCGCGCATCCGCGGCTGGCCGCAGCCGGTCCCGCGTCAACGCCTGGGCTTCGAGCTGATTCTGCGCAACTCGACCGCGCCGCCGTGCGCTTGAGCGCTCTCAGATCGGCTGCTCGATCGACTTCGCGAGCCCGGTGAAGAGCTTCGGACCGGTGGCGCTCATGTACCAGCAGTCCTCGAGGCGGATGCCGAACTCGCCCGGGACGTACAGGCCGGGCTCGTCCGAGAAGCACATGCCCGGCGCGAGCGGCGTGGCATCGCTGCGCACGAGATACGGGGGCTCGTGACCGTCGAGACCGATGCCATGGCCGGTGCGATGCGACAGCCCTGGCAGCGCATAGTCCCTGCTCCAGCCCTTGCTCTCGTAGAACGCGCGCACCGCGGTGTCGATCGTCCCGGCCGGAACGCCGAGCATTGCGCTCTCGAGCGCGATCTCCTGACCGCGCTTGACCGTGTCCCAGAGCTCACGCTGTCGCGCGGAAGGCGTGCCGAACACCCAGCTGCGCGAGATGTCCGACTGATAGCCGTGCACCGAGCAGCCCGTGTCGATGAGGATCACCGATCCCTCGTGCACGCTCTGCGGCTTGATCGAGCCGTGGGGGAACGCGCTCGCCTCATTCAGCAGCACCAGGGAGAACTCGTGCGATCCGCCGAGCGCGGTGGTCGCCGCGACCATGAGATCCAGCAGCTCGCCGCTCGTCATACCGGCCACGATGCGCGAATGTGCGTAGCGCAGAGCGGCCAGAGTCACATCGTTGGCGGTCTGCAGCAGCGCGAGCTCCGCCTGCGACTTGATCATGCGGCAGGCACGCACCAGCTCATCCGCCGAGACCACTGAGCGCCCGCCGTGCGAGGCTTGCTCGATCCGGTCGAGGATGAAGAAGCGCACCGTTTCCTCGACCGCGAGCGTGCCGCTCGCACCGGCCTGCTCGCGCAGAGCGCCCGCGAGCAGCTCGAACGGACCCTCGTCCTCGACCCAGTGGCGGATCTCCGCGGGGACCTGCAGCGTCTCACGGATGGAGGGCTCCTCGAAGTACGGCGTGACGACCACCACTGTGCCCTGCGCGGGAACGAGCGCGGCTGTGGTTCGCTCCGACCGCCACCAGCGAATGCCGGTGAAATACTCGAGCGATGAGCCCGCCTCGATGAGGCAGGCGGCGATCTTGCGCTGCTGCATCAGAGCCTGCAGCTTCGTGAGCCGCGCATTGCGCTCGGCTTGCGAGATCGGTTGCGCGCTGCCGGTGAGGGGCGTGAGGCCGGGGGCCTTCACTGCGGCTGCGACCGACGGGCCGACCGCTGCAGCGCCCGCGGCCAGGGCCGCGCCGAGAAACGCACGCCGGGACGTCCGGTGCATGTACTGCCTCCGCCTCTACGGATGCTCCGCGGAATCCTTGAGCGAAATCGCCCGCACGATGAACGGGTCGGGGCTCTGGCCCCGCAGCTTCGGGTCCATCAGGTACTGGACCTTGCCTTCGGGCGCGTACACGGTGTCGCCGATGCGCGTCACGCTCGTCGGGGAGTTGAGGCCGCTCGCCAGGACCCGAATCGTCGCCTGGTCACCCGTGATCGTGACCTCATCGATGCGTCCGGCGCGCCCTTCCGCGAGCAGGAAGCGGTTGCCGGCGATGTGACGCAGCCCGTCGGGCCCTGCGAGCGCTTGGGAGGTGGTCAGCTGCGTGAGCCCGACGAAGTGACCCTGCGCATCTCGCTCGACCCGGGTCAGCTGATTGTGCGTGATGTTGTCGATATAGAGCGTGCCGTCGTCACCGAACGCAATCCCATCGACACCTTTCAGGGCCGCATCCTTCGCGTAGAGCTGCAGCGTGCTCGAGTGCGCATCGAGCCGATAGATCTCACCGCTCACGATGTCGATGATGAACGCCGTGCCATCGCGGGCGAGGGCGATGTCGTCGCAGACGCCGTGCGGTTGCGGCAGGGGGTGCGTATCCTTGAGCGCGCCCGTCTTCAGATCAAAGCGCAGCACGGCCGTCGCGCCGTTCGGGATGCCGCCGGGAAGCGCGGCCGGCGCCGTGCACACCCACAGGGTGCGAGTACGGTCGTCGGCCAGCAGGCCGAACACCGACAGCAGGCCGTTATCGCTCGAGTGCCGGATCCAGGGCTCGGCGGTACGGCTCCCGGGAGCCGCACGATAGATGATTCCCCCCAGACTGCCGACGAAGACGGAGCCGTCGGCCGATGAGGTCAGGCTCTCGGGGTAGATGCCCGAGCCCTGGACCGTGATGTCGGGAAGCGAAGGGGCACCCTGCGTGGCAGAGGCTGCGCTCAGGGCGAGGATCGCCGCGAGCATCAGCTGCCGTGGCCTTGGACTTCGGACCTTTCTCAAGCCTACCCCCCGCCCACTTTTGGTGCCAGAAACCACGCGAAATCTTAGCAGAGGCTGGCGGTCGTCATGGCCTTCGGGCCACACTGTGCGCGCCCACCAAAGGAGTCATGCGTATGAGCGATGAAGTGGTGTTCTATTCGAGCCCGATGTCCCGCGGGCGCATCGTGCACTGGATGCTGGAGGAGGCGGGCGCGCCGTACCGGTACGAGCTCGTGAACCTCGAGAGCGGAGATCACAAGAAGCCGAGCTATCTCGCCGTCAATCCCATGGGCAAAGTGCCCGCCATCTTCCACCGCGGCGTCGTGGTGACGGAATGTGCGGCGATCTGTGCCTATCTCGCCGATGCGTTTCCGGCCGCGAAGCTCGCGCCTCCCACCGACAGCCCGCTGCGCGGGACCTACTATCGGTGGCTGTTCTTTGCCGCCGCCTGCGTCGAGGCGGCTGTCATCGACCGCATGCTGCAGCGTCCGGCAGTGTCGCGGCCCGGCGCACTCGCCTACGGCTCCTACGAGACCACCCTCGACACGCTCGAGAAGGCCATCTCACCGGGACCCTATATCCTCGGCACGCAGTTCACCGCCGCCGATGTCGTGGTCGGGTCGCAGATCAGTTTCGGCACGATGATGAAGGCCATCGAGTCGCGCCCGGGGTTCGAGGTGTACAGCAACCGCCTCCTCGCGCGGCCCGCCTACCAGCGCATGATGGACAAGGGCAACAAGCTCACCGAGCAGATGAAGAAGGCGAGCTGAGGATCAGCACCGGGCACTCGGGATCCGAGTGCCCGGCACTGGCCGCATGAAAGCGCTCATTCGCGGGCTCTCCGAACCGGTGGAGTTCGCGATCGTCGAATTGGTCGCGTTCGGTCTGCCGCTGGTCAGCGCACTGGTGCTGCTGATCGCACCGGCGACCGTCCTGCGTGGCGCACCGCTGTTCAACGACGGGCGTCTGTTGCGGACGATTGCCTATGAAGTCGTCATCGCCGGCCTGCTTGGCGGTGGGCTGGCGCTGCGGGGATGGACCCTCAAGCGCCTGGGCCTTGTGCCCGACAGCGGCCGTCGGGAGATCAGCACGGCCCCGCTCATCGGCGCCGTCATCTTCCTGGGAACGTATCTCGTTTACCTCGCGCTGTGGGTCACCGTCGCCAACCTGTGGCCGCAGCTCACGCACTCCGCGCTGGCCGAGCGGGCGGTCCCGGGCCACCTCGCGCCGATCGTGGTGCTCGCGGTCTGCGTCGTCAATCCGGTATTCGAGGAGGTCTTCGTCTGCGGCTACGCGATCGCCGCGCTGCGCGAACGATGGGGCACGACCACGGCGATCAACGTCAGCGCCGCGATCCGTGTCGCGTATCACCTGTATCAGGGTGCTCCCGGCGTACTCGGCATCACTCCCTTCGCCCTGATCGCCGCCTACTGGTTCGCGCGGACGGGCCGCCTGTGGCCCGTGATCGTCGCGCACGCTCTCATGGACCTCGTACCACTCTGGGCGAGCACCTGAGCCGAGTGCGATGCAGCGCGATGGACAGAGCCTTCGCCTCAGCGCGTCCGATCTCGTCGGTCACGTCGACTGTCACCACCTGAGCGTCCTGGATGCCGCCGTCGCACGCGGCGAGCTGAAGCGGCCGTACTTTCACGACGTGCTCCTCGAGACGCTGCTCGAGCGCGGGCTCGCGCACGAGCGTGAGTACGTCGAGCACTTGAGGTCGCAAGGCCGGGCGGTCGTCGAGATCGCCGGTGCGGGTATCGATCGGACCCGGGCCGAGCGCACGATCGAGGCGATGCGCGCCGGTGCGGATGTGATCGTCCAGGGCGCATTCCTCAAGGACAGCTGGGGCGGCCGGACGGACGTCCTGCTGCGGGTCGAGGAGCCGAGCGATCTCGGTGCGTGGTCGTACGAGGTCGTGGACACGAAGCTCGCGCGACGCACGAAGGGCGCCACCATTCTGCAGCTGTGCGTGTATTCGGAGCTGGTTGCGGCGGTGCAGGGACGGATCGCGGAGTTCATGCACGTCGTGACGCCCGGGACGGGCTTTGCGCTCGAGCGCTATCGGGCGGCCTCCTACGGAGCCTATTTCCGCCGCGTGAGGCGCGGCTTCGAGCAGTTCCTGACGAGCCTCGAGTCGAAATCAACCTACCCCGAGCCCAACGAGCACTGTGACCTTTGCGTGTGGCGGCTCGCCTGCGCTGCGCGCCGGCGCGGGGACGATCATCTGTGCCTCGTCGCCGGGATCACGAAGCTGCAGATCGGCGAGCTGCGCCGGCGCGAGATTCCGAGCACTGCGGCGCTCGCAGCGACCGCCCTGCCGCTGCCCTTCAGACCCGATCGCGGCTCGGCGCAATCCTACGAGCGTGCACGCGAGCAGGCGCGCATTCAGGTGGCGGGGCGGGCGGCGGGTCGCCTCCTGCATGAGACCTTGCCGGTGCAGCCGGAGCTCGGGCTGTGTCGACTGCCCTCGCCCTCAGCCGGGGATGTCTTCTTGGATCTAGAGGGTGATCCGTTCGTGGCTGACGGCGGGATCGAGTATCTCTTCGGCTATGCGTTCGACGCTGACGGTGAGCTGCAGTATCGGGGCGAGTGGGCCCTGCATCGGGCCGATGAGAAGCGAGTCTTCGAGGAGTTCGTCGATTTCGTCATGCGGCGCTGGGAGCGCTTTCCCGACCTGCACATCTATCACTACGCGCCCTACGAGCCGGGAGCGTTGAAGCGCCTCATGGGACGCTACGCGACGCGCGAGGATGAGATCGACCGCATGCTTCGCGGAGGACTCTTCGTCGATCTCTACCAGATCGTCCGGCACGCCATTCGCGCAAGCATCGAGCGCTACTCGATCAAGGATCTGGAGCCGTTGTTCTCCTTCAGCCGCGGCACCCCGCTCGAGGAGGCGGGACGGGCGTTGGCCACGGTGCAGACGCTCCTCGAGACCGGCGACCCGCAGGCGGTGACCGCGCAGCTGCAAGCGGCGGTCGCGGGCTACAACCGCGACGACTGTCTGGCCGCGCGCGGCCTGCGCGATTGGCTGGAGGGCGTGCGGGACGGGCTCATCGCGAAAGGCGAGAACATTCCGCGCCCGCCGGCAACGCCACCGGAGCCGACGGAGGATCGCAGCGCATGGCAGGCACGCATCGAGAAGCTCATCCGGCAGCTGACGAGCGATGTGCCGCTCGAGGTGCAGGAGCGGCGCGCTGAGCAGCAGGCCCGCTGGATTCTGGCCTACGTGCTCGATTGGCATCGCCGCGAGGACAAGGTGGTCTGGTGGGAGTACTTTCGCCTCGCTGCGCTCGCCGACGAGGACCTCTTCGAGGAGCGCGCCGGACTTGCCGGGCTGACCCTGATTGGCGCCGTCGGCGGAACCACGCAGGCACCGATCCACCGCTATCGATTCCCACCACAGGAGACCGAGCTTCGCGGGGAGGAGCAGCTGCACGCCCGAGGCGGGGACAAGTTCGGATCGGTCGAGGAGATCTCGCTCGAAGGACGCACGGTCGATATCAAGAAGCGCAAGGACACCGCCAGCGAGCATCCCGCAGCCGTCTTCTCGCACAATGTCATCAAGACCGACGTGCTGGCCGAGGCACTGGCCCGAATCGGCGAGTTCGTCGCGCGGCTTGGTATCGAAGGCGAGGGGAGGTTCCGCGCTGCGCGGGATCTGCTGCTGCGCGCGCCGCCGCGCTTGGGAGGGGCGCCGCTGCGGGTGCAGGGCGAGTCGACGCTCCAATGCGGCATGCGAATTGCGCCGAAGCTTCAGGGCGGGGTGCTACCGATCCAGGGGCCTCCGGGTACCGGCAAGACGCATGTCGGCGCGCGCATGATCTGTGCGCTCGTGCAGGCGGGCAGGAAGGTCGGCATCACGGCGACGAGTCACAAGGTCATTCGCAATCTGCTCGATGAGGTCATCGAGGCTGCGCCCGAGCTCGGCGTCACCGTCAAGTGCATTCAGAAGGCGAGCGAGCCGGAGGAGAATCAGCCGCAGCTGATCTTCGCGAAGACGAACGACGAGGTGTTCAAGGCGCTGCGGTCGGACTGCCAGGTGGCCGCGGGCACTGCCTGGCTGTGGGCGCGCGCTGAAGCCTTCGAGGTCGTGGACGTGCTGTTCGTGGATGAGGCGGCACAGATGTCTCTTGCGAACGTGCTCGCGGTCTCGCATGCCGCACCGGCACTGGTGCTGCTCGGCGACCCGCGACAGCTCGACCAGCCGACCCAGGGTACCCACCCCGATGGAACCAGCGTGTCGGCGCTGGACTATGTGCTCGACGGCCGACAGACGATTGGCGAGGAGCAGGGACTGTTCCTTGCCGAAACCTGGCGATTGCACCCGCAGATCTGCGCCTTCACCTCCGAGCTCTTCTACGAGGGGCGGCTCACCTCGCTTCCCGGGCTCGAGCGCCAGCAGATCCGCTCCACGGGGCGGGTGCAGGGCTCGGGGCTGCGGTATGTGCCGGTGGAGCACCAGGGAAATCAGAGCTCATCGCCCGAGGAGGCGCAGGTGGTCGCAGGGCTGGTGCGCGAGATCCTGTCGGCCGGGACCACCTGGATCAATCGCAAGGGCGAGGAGCGACCGGTGCGGCTGCAGGACATCCTCGTCATCGCCCCCTATAACGCCCAGGTCTTCGAGCTGCAGGATCGAATCAAGGGCGGCCGGATCGGCACCGTGGACAAGTTCCAGGGACAGGAGGCGCCGATCGTCATCTACTCGATGACCACCTCGACACACGCCGATGCGCCGCGCGGAATGAATTTCCTCTACAGTCTCAACCGGCTGAATGTCGCCACTTCGCGCGCGAAAGCCCTGAGCATCCTGGTGTGCTCGCCCGCGCTCTTTGAGCCGGAGTGCCGAACGCCGGAGCAGATGCAGATGGCGAATGCGTTTTGCCGGTATCTGGAGATGGCCAGAAAGTTTGACCCGCCTGGAGGTTAGCGAAGTGTTCTATAACTACCACCACAGTCTTTGGGGCATTCTCGTCCTGATCGCCGACGTCTGGGCGATCGTCAACATCGTGCAGAGCCAGAAAGAGACCGGGACGAAAGTGCTCTGGACCGTCGTGGTGATTCTGCTGCCGGTGCTCGGATTCATCCTGTGGCTGATCTTCGGGCCGAGGACGGGAAGGGGCTGAACCCCTAAGGCCCCTGACCCATCACCAGCCCCTTTGGCCTTGCGGTGGCCGGGAGGAGCAACCATGGACGTCTTCGCAGACCAAGGCAAAGTTCGCGCGATCTACCATGTCTCGGTTGGTGTAAGCGACATCGAGCGTGCGAGGCGATTTTACAGCGCGATCTTGGCTCCCCTCGGATACAAGCTCCTCTATGAGGTAAAGGAGCAAGGAAAGATCACATCACTCGGATGGGGTCTGCACTTCCCCGAACTCTGGACCAACATACCTCTTGGGGGCGCAACGCCACACCCAGGAAGTGGCATCCACGTTGCGTTTCACGCGCCGAATGCCAACGCCGTAGATGGATTCCACGCTGCTGCTCTGTCGGTCGGCGGTACCGACAATGGGCCACCGGGCTACAGGCTCGATTACGATCCTGCCTACTACGGTGCTTTCGTGCTCGACCCAGATCGAAACAAGCTGGAAGCCATGTGGTTCGATCACCGGAGAAGCAGCGCACCTGCACCGGCAGCGTGAGCGCCCTCCGTATCTTTTCAGGGGAGTTCGGTACCGTCCGCGTGAAACCGCACGCGAAACGAGCCGCAAGCTCGAAGCGCCTGTCCGTTCTGCGTAGCGGGTAGGTAGCGAGCATCCGCCGCCCACTTCAGCGCCGCCTCATCGAGTGATCGAGAGCCGGAGCTACGGGCGAGTGTCGCCGAGGTCAGCTGACCGGTCTCCGACACGCATACGAAGATGCCGGGAGAGCCTTCCTGAGGCTTGCGCCGCGCCTCACGCGGATAGTAGCGGCCAAGCGGAGGACTGTGCTCGAGATCCACCCTCAGCGGAACGCGTACCCCCGTCACTTGACTCGAGGTGCCACTCACCGAGGGCGCGTCCGGCGGCGGTGCCTCAGTTGCCGTAGTCACGGCCGCTGCGGGCGGTGCGTCGTCGGCCATTGCAGGCGTTGCGAGCGCGAGTACCCCTATCGCACAGGCAACGCTCGTGCTCCTTGATGCACCCATCGCGGGTCTTGACTCCTGGTCGGCTTCAGGCTGCTGGTGCCCCGATTCTGGTCTTTGACCGCCCGCGCCGCAAACTTCCCAGGACCCGCACCGTGGGCGCGTCAGGCTAGATCAGCACATTGACGAGCGCCGCGGTGACGCACGTCGCCAGCGTTCCGCCGAGCAGCGCGCGCAAGCCCATCTTGGCCAGCTCCTCGCGGCGCGACGGCGCCATCGTCGCAAGTCCCGTGACCAGAATCCCCACGCTCCCGAAATTGGCAAAGCCGCAGAGCGCGTAGGTGGCGAGCAGGCGACTGTGCTCGCTTAGAGTGCCGGCGGGCAGTGCCGCGAGGTCGCGATATGCGACGAGCTCGTTGAGCACGATCTTGGTGCCGAGCAGCTCGCCGAAGGCATGTGTCTCGCCCCACGGAACCCCGATCAGCCAGGCAATCGGGGCAAACAACCAGCTGAACACGCGCTCCAGCGACCACGGTGCACCGTTGAAGGACGGCAGCAGCCCGAGCAGCGCATCGGCGAGGTGCACCAGCGCGACGAACACCAGGAGCGTTGCGATGATGTTGAGGAACAGCTGCAGCCCGAGGCGCGTGCCGTGCATGATGGCCTCGAGCGAGCCGTGCACCTCCATATCGCGCACGATCGCTCCGGGGGTCGGCACCCCGCTTTCCGGAATCATGATCCGGGCGATGACGATCGCGGCGGGCAGGCTGATGACCGAGGCTGCGACCAGATGGCCGGCGGAGTCCGGAACGATGGGTGCCAGCAGCGTCGCGTACAGCACCAGCACCGTGCCTGCGATCCCGGCGAGGCCGACGACCATGACGATGAAGAGCTCGCTGCGGGTGAAGCGCTCCACGTACGGGCGTACCAGGATCGATGACTCGACCATGCCGAGGAACGGGTTCGCCGTCGAGCACAGCGCCACCGCGCCGCCGATGCCGAGCGTGCGCTCGAAGAGCCACGCGAACGCGCGCACGATGAGCGGCAGCACGCGCCAGTACATGAGGAGCGCCCCGAGCGCGCTCACCACGATGGCGAGCGGCATGAAGCGGAATGCGAACACCACGCTCGCGCCGACCTGCGTCTCCGCATACGGCAGAGGGCCGCCGCCGAGGAACCCGAACACGAACGAGCTGCCAGCGACGGTAGCCTCCTGGAGCGCATCCACCGCGTGGTTGATCCCCCGGAACACGCTCGTTGCGTAGGGAAGCTTCAGGATCAGCACGGCGAGCGCGATCTGCAAGCCGATGCCGAGCGCAACCAGGCGCCAGGGCACGCTCCTGCGCCGCTCGCCGCAGCAGAAGGCGATCGCGAGCAGCGCGATCACACCGAGGGCGCTCTGCAGGCGCGGCATCATGGGCGGATCGGCGCCTCAGCCGTGCAGCAGCACACCGCTCGCCTGCAGATGCCCGGCGATCTGCTCGGCCGCCTGGTCGGCATTGACCGTGGTGGTGTCGATGCGGATCTCGGGCGCCTCGGGCGGCTCGTACGGCGAATCGATGCCGGTGAAGTTCTTGAGCTCGCCGCGCCGGGCCTTCTTGTACAGGCCCTTCACGTCGCGCCGCTCCGCTTCGGCGAGCGGCGTATCGACGAACACCTCGAAGAACTCGCCCTCCTTGAGCAGCGCGCGCGCCGCGCGGCGCTCGGCACGGAACGGGGAGATGAAGGAGACGAGCACGATGAGCCCGGCATCCACCATGAGCTTCGCGACCTCCGCGACGCGGCGGATGTTCTCCACGCGGTCCTGCTCCGTGAACCCGAGGTCCCGGTTGAGGCCATGGCGCACGTTGTCACCGTCCAGCAGATAGGTGAGTCGCCCCGCCGCGTGCAGCCGCCGCTCGAGCAGGTTAGCGATCGTGCTCTTGCCGGCGCCGGAGAGCCCGGTGAACCAGACCACACAGGGGCGTTGCCGGGTGAGGGCCGAACGGGCGGTCTTGCTCACATCGAGGAACTGCCACTGCACGTTCTGCGACCGCCGCAGCGCGAAGTGCAGCATGCCGGCGGCCACGGTATCGTTGCTGAGCCGGTCGATGAGAATGAAGCCGCCCAGATCGCGGCTGCTCTCGTACGGCTCGAAGGGGAGCGGCCGGTCGAGCTCGAGCTCGCAGACGCCGATGTCGTTGAGCTCCAGGCGTTCGGCTGCCAGGTGCTCGAGCGTCACCACATCGAGCCGGTGCTTGAGCGGGTTGACCGTCGCCGTCACCGTCTGCGCACCGAGCTTCATGAGGTAGGAACGGCCCTGCAGGATCGGCTGCTGGTGCAGCGCGACGAGCGTCGCCTCGAACTGATCGGCCACGGCCGGGCGCTCGCGCGCGGCGGCGAGCACATCACCGCGGCTCACGTCGACTTCGTCGGCGAGCGTGACGGTGACGGACTGTCCGGCAATGGCATCCGTGAGGTCGCCGTCTCGGGTCACGATGCGCGCCACGGTGCTCTCGCGACCCGAGGGCAGCACGCACACGCGATCCCCGGGGGCGAGTGCACCGCTCACGATGCGGCCCGCGAATCCGCGGAAATCCTGATCGGGGCGGCTCACCCATTGCACCGGCATGCGAAACGGATGGGCGTGCGAGTCGTCCTCGACCTCGACGGTCTCCAGGTGGCTCATGAGAGTTGGGCCACGGTACCACGGCATCTTCGCGCTGCGCTCGATCACGTTGTCGCCATGCGGGGCCGACACCGGAATGGCGGTGATGTTGGTGAGGTGCAGATGCTCGGCGAAGGCACGGTAGTCGCGCTCGATCTCCTCGAACCGCTCCCGGCGGTAGTCGACGAGATCCATCTTGTTGATCGCAAGCACCACGTGACGGATGCCGAGCAGCGCCACGATGTGGCTGTGCCGGCGGGTCTGCACCAGTACGCCCTTGCGCGCATCGATCAGGATCACGGCGAGATCCGCCGTGGAGGCACCGGTGACCATGTTGCGCGTGTACTGCTCGTGGCCGGGGGTGTCTGCCACGATGAACTTGCGCCGCTCGGTCGAGAAGAACCGGTAGGCCACATCGATGGTGATGCCCTGCTCGCGCTCGGCTGCCAGGCCGTCGACGAGCAGCGCGAAGTCGAGCTCCCCGCCACGCGTACCGACCTTCTTGGAATCCGATTCCAGCGCCTTCAGGTGGTCCTCGAACACCATGCGTGCCTCGTACAGCAGCCGCCCGATGAGGGTCGACTTGCCATCATCGACCGAGCCGCAGGTGATGAAGCGCAGCAGGCTCTTGTGCTCGTGCGCGTGCAGATAGGCGTCGATGTCGGTGGCGATGAGCTCGGATTTGTGCGCCATCAGAAGTACCCCTCCTGCTTCTTCTTCTCCATGGAGGCCGCGGCGTCGTGATCGATCACGCGGCCCTGGCGCTCGGAGGAGGTGGTGAGGAGCATCTCCTGGATGATCTGCGGCAGCGTGGTCGCCGTGCTCTCGATGGCGCCGGTCAGCGGGTAGCAGCCGAGCGTGCGGAAGCGCACGCTCCGGAGCTGCGGCCGCTCGCCGGCTTTGAGCGGCATGCGCTCATCGTCGACCATTATCAGCGCCCCGTCGCGCTCGACGACCGGGCGTTGCGCCGCGAAGTACAGCGGCACGATCGCGATGCTCTCGAGGTGGATGTACTGCCAGACGTCCAGCTCGGTCCAGTTGGACAGCGGAAACACCCGCAGGCTTTCCCCCGGCTGCTTGCGCGTGTTGTACAGGCTCCAGAGCTCCGGGCGCTGGCTCTTCGGATCCCAGCGGTGCTGCGCCGAGCGCAGCGAGATGATCCGCTCCTTGGCACGGCTCTTCTCCTCGTCGCGGCGTGCGCCGCCGAATGCAGCATCGAATCCGTGCAGGTCTAGCGCCTGCTTCAGGGCCTGAGTCTTCATCACGTCGGTGTGGATCTGCGAGCCGTGCGTGAACGGACCGATGCCCTGCTTGAGACCGTCCTGATTGACGTGCACGATGAGCTGCATGCCCGTCTCGCGCGCCACGCGATCGCGGAACTCGTACATCGCCCGGAATTTCCACGTGGTGTCGACGTGCAGCAGCGGGAACGGTGGCCGGGCCGGATGAAAGGCCTTGAGCGCGAGGTGCAGCATCGCCGCGCTGTCCTTGCCGATCGAGTACAGCATCACGGGATTGGCGCACTCGGCCACAACTTCCCGGAATATGTGAATGCTCTCTGCTTCTAAGCGCTGCAGGTGCGTGAGCTTGGCGTTCATTCAGCCCGGCAGCATAGCCAAGGAAGCGCGCGCCGCAAAATCGAGTCTTCAGGCGGACTTGCGGCTGCGGCGAGACCCTTTGAGCAGCATGAGCGGTAGTCCTGCCAGGACTCGCCACGACAGCAGCTGCCACCCCGCCCATACGTCCTCCGGGCGCAGATAGATGGTCGCGGGCATGCTGCCCATGATCTTGCCCTTCAGGACCAGCTTTTCGCCCTCGCGCTGGATGGACTTCACATCCATCATCTCGATCCCATCTTTGCTCAGCATCTTCAACGCTGTGATCCTCGTGCAGTGGCGCCTCTCATCCGTACAGCGCCCGCCGCAGCGCATTGACACGGTCGCGCCCGGCCGCGATCGCGACGCGCGCGTCTGCGACCATCTGGAAGCCATGCGGCGCAGCCGGATAGACGTGCAACTCGACCGGCACGCCCGCGCGTGACAGCCGCCGCGCATACTCGAGATTCTCCTCGAGGAACAGATCGAGCGCTCCCACGGCGATGAAGGCCGGCGGGAGGCGGCTGAGATCGAGTGCGCGCCCTGCGGCCGCGTAGACGGACACGCCCTCGCTCCCTGGAGCGGCGCCGAGCAGGCTACTCCAGCCGAAGCGGTTGTGCTCGGCGGTCCATACGTGCTGTCCCACGTGCGGATGCGGATCCGACCGGACGCACGTGCGGTCATCCAGCATCGGGTAGATCAGGTGCTGGAACCGCAGCGCTACCTCGCCGCGATCGCGCGCGAGGAGGGCGAGCGCCGCGGCCAGCCCTCCGCCTGCGCTCTCGCCGCAGACCCCGATGCGCATCGCATCGATGCCGAGAGTGGCCGCGTGCCGGTGGAGCCACAGGAGCGCGGCGTAGCAGTCCTCGATGGGCCCCGGATGCGGGGTCTCGGGCGCGAGCCGGTAATCGACCGAGACGATCGCACAATCGAGCTCGGCGGCGAGTGTGCGGTGCGTGTCGGCCTCGATCTCCGGAACCCCGACCACGTACCCCCCGCCGTGCATGTGGAATAGCACCGGCAGCGGTGCGTTGCTGCGGGTGCATCGATAGATGAGCACGCGCACCGGCGGGGCACCCGCGGGCCCGGGGATGCGGCGCTCCTCGACCGTGACCGGCAGATTCTCCGGCACGGGAGCGCTTGCCGCGAGCTGCACGATGCTCGCCCGCAGCACCGGCAGCGCCTGCGCGGAGAGCGTCATCTCCGGAAAGAACTCCAGGAGCGGCAGGAGCTCCCGGTCCATCATGGGCGGACCGCGGATGGCGTCGGGCGGTGCTTGCGCAGATCCTCGAGGTGATCGAGCCAGGCCTCCTCGTTGCACTCGTACGGCAGCAGGATACCCTTGGGATCGAGCGCCCAGCGCTTTCGTCCGATGACCGGCTTCGTGTAGAAGCTCGGATCGGTGAGCGTCCAGTCCGCGATGAGGAGCTTCGCGCCTTTCGCATCCTTCGCGAGGTGATAGCGCTCCACGATCCGCGCCTGCTCGCTGTGAGGGAACATCTGGTCTTCCTGCTCCTTGAGCGCCGTGGTCTCGACGACGAGCGTCGAGCCCTCCCAATGCGCCGTCGAATAGCCGTTGCGGGAGGGAACCCGGTCGCCGGGCGGGATGATCTTGGCGCCGAAATACCAGTGACGCACCTCGGTATGCGCCTCGTAGATCACGGTGATGTACTCCGGCCTCTGGATGATCTCCATCGGGTACACCCCCGAGAAGGTCATCGACTCCGGCATGCCCGATCCCAGGCAGTGCGCGCCGGGATTGTCGCTCTCCCCGCCGACGAGCGCCGTGTAGGCCTCGACCTTCGCCCTGCCTTCCGGCGTGAACGGCAGTGTCATGTCGAGCGCCGGCAGTGCGAAGCGCTCCCCCGGGAGGAGATATTCGGTCCACACACCGGAGAGGTCGGGATGCGCTGCGGGAGACTCGCGCGCGCCGAGCGAGGCAGCGCCGCACAGCGCAAGCGCCGCCAATCCGAGGGCCGTCCTATTGCGAGAGCTTGCTGAGCACTGCCGACATGCGTTCATCGTTCAGGATCACGCGGTAGAATTCCTTCAGCTCGCCCGCCTGCGCGACCGGCACGCTGACACTTCTGATCTCGAACGTACGCGTATAGCGCAGCGTTCGGCCGACGAACTCCGTCTTGCTGTGATAGGCGCCGAAGCTGCGCTCCAGATTGACGGGCGGCGGCAGGTTCTCGGCGACATAGTCGGCCGGCAGGATGATCTCGAACATATCGGTGTCGCGCACGGGACCCTCGAGCTCGATGTCGAAGCGACGCGGCTCCTTGGTCTCGAGGAGCTCGGTAGTCTTGCTGCCGAGCACACGCGGCCGCACCGTGAGCAGCTCCCCGCTCGCGCGCGCATAGTGATCGGCCTCGAAGACGTAGTTCCACTCGAAAGGCACGGCCGGGTCGCGCAGGTTCTCGAACACCGAGCGCATGAGGCGGTAGGTCGGGACGGAGTTCCCCATGAGCGACTCGATCAGCTTTGACTGGTCAGCCTCCCGTGCCGACGCTTCCGCGGCGCTGCGTGCACCGGCCGCGCGATCACCGCGGCGGATTTCCTGGACCTGGCCGCTCAGCTCGCCGTCCTCCTTCAGAACGAGGTGCGCCACGCGCTGCAACGAGCTGGAATCGGGCTGCAGTTGCGGCAGCTTCACGAGCTCGCCGCCGGTGGGCGTGACCAGCAGGCCAAAGCCAGCCTGCAGGGGCCCGCGCAGGGCGCCGAACGGCGTGTAGGGGTCGGTCGGATCGAATATCAGCAAGCGGCCGAGCCGCGGATGCGTCACGACGGCGAGCAGCGTCGGGTCCTCGAGCGCGGCCGGCAGCTGAACGGCGACGATCGCGTGATTGAACCCCAGATGGGCCGGTGTGGACTCGCTGATCGCGCCGCGATTGGTATTGACCAGGACGTAGTAGGAATCGACGCCGATCTCCTTGAGCATGGAGATGAGCAGAGTCGCCTTGTCCTTGCAGTCGCCGTAGCGGTGCAGGAATACGTCCGCCGCGGCATGCGGCTGGTGGCCGCCGATCCCGAGCTCGATGGCCACGTAGCGGATCTCGTTCTGCGCGAAGGCCGCGAGCGCCTGCATCTTGCCGAGCAGCGTCTGCCGAGCGGCCGTGAGCTCCGCGGTCTTCTGTTTCACCAGCGGTGTCGCCTCACGGCGGCTGCTCGTCAGCTTCAGGTACCAGTTGCCGAGCTCGCTCCAGCTCTGAAAGCCCGGGTCAAGACCCTTCGACGGCACCAACGCGATCGTCAGGCGGCCCATGATCGCCTGCAACGGCGGCATCTGCCGCTCGGGCTTGATGGCCGGCACGTCGTGAACGACCCACTGCCAGCGATTCGGTGCCACGATCGCCGGCGTCTCCTCGGGATGATTGAGCCAGGAGGCCTTGAACTGCCAGCCCCGCGGTAGCTCGAGCGAATACCGCGCCTCCTTTACGGCGAGTGCGCTCTGGAAGCCCCACTCGTCGCCGAGGTTGTACGGCTGCTCCTCCTCCTCGAGCTCGAATGCCACCGTGCTGCCGGGAATGCCCCCGGGAATCCGCAGATGCCTGGCGCGCAGGTCGGTCACGAGCTCCCAGTTGGGTATGCCGATGACGCCTGATTCCTGCGCATCCCGGTCGCTCACCTCGAGCGGTTTGCCGCCGGCGGGAATGCACCAGCCATGCATGCCGATGACGCGGCTCTCGGCACTCGAGTAGGTGAGGACCTGCGCATACTGCTCACCCTCGGTGCGCAGTATGCGCACGACACGGCGCTCGAGCCGCCGCAGCTTGCCGCTCGGCTGCACGCTGACGGAGATCTCGGAGTACAGCACTACCGCCGGGGCATCGGGGTCGTGCTCGGGGAGCGCGGCGCCGACCTGGGCCTGCATCCAGGCCGGCGGGCCCGCCAGCGCCGCGCGCCAGGGCCCGGCGAGGGTCGCCAGCACGCCGAGGAGCAGCGGCGCGAGCCCTAGGCGCAGAGCGCTGCACCTACTTGCGCGCGGGGCTGCCCGTGTATGACACCACGGCCTGATCCTCATCGCCTGTCCTCACGGTTTCGAAGAACTTGTGCAGCGAGTCGTACGACTTCACGGGCACGATCGTCAGATCCACCGTCAGCTCGCGCGTCACGTGCAGCAGGTTGGCATCGTGCTGCGCGCTCGATTTGTAGACCGCGCCCTTCAGGTCGAGCAACCGGGGCTGCGGCGTGCTCTCCAGATGCCATTCGGGGGGCAGCTCGATCGCGATGTCGTCGAGGTGGCGATAGGGGAAGTCGAAATACACCGGATGAATGCGCTCGTCGCGCTCGAGCATGCGCCTCTCGCCGCCACCGAATAGGCCGAGGGCGATCAGCACGCGGCGCCCCGCCGGCGAGGCCCAACCCGGCACTTCGAGATCGTACTCGGCCACGAGCGGCGTTTCAGCGCCGGTCCAGTCCGGGGCGTTGGTCAGCGTGACGTGGATGCCGCTGGGAACCGCACGCTCCACCTCGCTCTCGAGGTACTGGCGCCGCGCCGTGTCGTCCTCGGCTCGCTCCCGCAGGCGTCGCCACGACGCCTCGAGGCCCCTGTAGGTGACCGTGAGCTTGCCTTGCAGCGTTCCCGAATCGAACTTGAGTTGCGCCTTGCGCTCGATCCGGGAGTCCGCGGCCGGAATGGAGGGGATCTCGACCCACGTTCCGCCGTCACTGTCCAGACGCAGGGCCTGCTCGAAGGTCTCATACCAGGGCAGCAGGCCGAATGGCGTGAACGGAACGCCCGCATTGAGGAACAGCTCCCGGCCGTCGAGCCGCGCCTGAACCGCATTGAAGCGCAGCTGCCCTGAATTCATGAGCCGCCGGTCGAAGAAGGTCGTGTTGCGTGTCGGCACCAGCACCGGATCGGCGGTGATGCCGCCGGCCCGTGCCAGCGCCAGCAGCAGCCAGTTGATCTGGACCTCGTTGCCGTAGCCGCGCTTCCAGACATCTGCGACGCTGCGGATCTCCTCCGGCTTGTCCTGATGAGCCTCACGCTCGGACTGTCCCTCGTAGTTGACGTTGCGGATCTGCTGGACCCGCGCGTAGATCTTCCGCAGCCTTGCCTCCGGCGAGTCTCCCGCCTGGATGATCTGCGCGACCGCCTGCTGCATTGCATGGCTCTCGTCGATGAAACGGTGCACGCTCTCGAACATCTGCTTGCCGCGACCCTTCCAGTACTTGTCCGGGTCGCGATGGTCGAGGTTGGTGCGGTTGTCGTAGATGAAGTCCACGCGGTAGCGCAGCTCGTTCGCCGGCGGCATCAGCTCCTCGCTCACGAACGCGGGTACGTCGTGCGTCTCGAGGCGGATGACCCCGTGGTCCTCTTTGGGATTGTCGGTCCCGGGTGGAACGCCGCGAGGCCAGCTCAACAGGAGCTCGAGATTAGGATTGCGAACCAGAGAGAATTTCGCGTGGCGGGTGAAGAGCTCCTCGTTCAGAATCCAATGTGAGTCGTAGACCCACCCGTACGGCATCTCGTGGGTATAGCGGTATTCGACGATGCTGCCGACCTTCGCGGCCGGCAGCGTGAACACCTTGGCCATCACCTTGGCGTTCCTGTCGCGGATGATCGGCTTCTCGTAAACGGTGCCGTCGAACTCGACCGTGCTGCCGTCAGGCTGGATCGTGCGCGCGCTGATGTCGCGAATGCTTTCCGCCCCTGGCGCGAAGACGATCTCGACGTTGGCGTAGCTCAGGCCCGCCTCGGTGAGAATCTTGATCCGCTCGTAGCGGCGCTCGAAATAGCGGAAGTCACTGCGATCCACCTGGCGATAGAGATAGATCGCCGGCGCGCCCGGTGCCTGAGGCTCGCTCGTCATCTGCATCTCTTCCGGACTGACCGGCAGCCACGCTTCGGAGGCTGCGGTGGCGCGGCCGATGTCGAGACAGCTCAGTGCGCAGAGCGCCACGACGGCCGACATGCGCGACGGCATGGGACGCCCTCCCTGCTGTTTGTATTTGCGCCGTGTGTCGCTCGTATGGCAGCGGTAATCACCGACAGCGAGCGAAGTTTGAGTCGAAGTATGCCCAACTGCCGTGGGAGCGTCGAGTCTATCAGCCCTCGCGCAGCCCCGCGATCACGCTCTGGCGCGCTGCATGAATCGCCGGAAACACACCGCCGATCAGCCCGAGCAGCAGCGCATACAGGGTGCCGCTCGCCACCAGTGAGGGCGTCACGGCGAATGCGAAGCTTACCTGGCTGAAGCTCGAGTAGTTGAGGGTCGAGGTCTGCAGCCCATCGACCGCCAGATACGCGACGGCCGCGCCGATCAGACCGCCGGCCAGCGCCAGGAGCAGCGCCTCGATCACCACCGAGACGGCGACCGGCAGTCCGGCAAAGCCAAGTGCACGCAGCGTGGCGATCTCGGTGCTGCGCGTCGCGACCGCCGAGTACATGGTGTTGAGCGCGCCGAACACGGCGCCGATGCCCATGAGCAGGCCGAGCACCGTGCCGGCCCCGCGAATGACCGTGGCAAGGATGGCGGACTGCGCGGCGTAGAACTCCCGCTCCGTGAGCACGTTGAGGCTCAGGCGCGGGTCGGTGGTCAGCTGATCCTTGAACGCCTTGAAGCTTGCCGGGCTCACCAGGCGGGCGCGGACCGTCTGAAAGGAGCTGCCGCGTTGATAGGCGCCCTGCAGCACGCGCGTGTCCGTCCAGACCTCGGACTCCGAGACGCTGCCGCCGTCGCTGAACGTGCCCACCACGCGCCAGTCATTGTTGCCCCAACGCACCGTGCGCCCGACCTCGAGCCCGCTCAGGCTGTGCGCAGCGCCGCGTCCCACGATGACCTCGTAGCGCCCCGGCTCGAACATCCGACCTTCGATCAGTCTGAAATGATCCCGCGTGCGCAGCGCCTCCGGCTCGACGCCCCGCAGCGGCGCATTCGCGGGCGTGCCCGTCGAGCGCTTCGGCTGGTCGACGGTCGTAAAGAGCTCGGCCGAGACGACCGGAGTCTTGCCGTCCAGCGCGATCCCCGGGGCCTGCTCGATGATCTGCACCTGCTCCTGGGAGAAGTTGCTCGTCATCTCCGAGGTCGAATTGCCGCTCAGGACCACCACCACGCTGTCCGAGCCGGCGAGCTCGAGCGTGCGGCGGAAGCCCTCGCTGATCGAGAGTACGGCGATGAGGATGATGACGACGCCTGCGATGCCGATGACCGCCACCGCCGAGGCGGTGAGCCGCGCCGGCAACGCACGCAGGTTCATGCCGGTGACTGCGAAGATCTGTCGGAAGACGTGCATGCGGGGCGCCGTCCTAGCGTCGGGCGAGCGCATCGACGATGCGAAGACGGGAGGCGCGCGCGCCCGGCAGTGCACCCGCGGCGAGGCCGAGCAGGATCATGAGCGCGACCCCGAAGGCGAGCGAGCCCGGCGTCAGCAGGAAGGCCGAGACGTATGCGCGGAGCGTCGTGCCGACGCCACCCGAGATCAGCAGCAGCGCCCCGGCGATCCCCAGCCCACCGCCCACGAGGGTGATCAACAGCGACTCGCCGAACACCAGTGCGAGGACCGCCGGGTTGCTGAATCCGAGCGTCTTCAGCACGCCGAGCTCGGCGGTCCGCTCGCGCACTGCCTGCGCCATGGTATTGGCGCTCACCAGCAGCATGGTGAAGAACACCGCGACGCCGATCGCGACGATGATGGCGCCGATGTCGCCCGTCTGGTTGGCGAAGCTCTGCACGAAGGCCTTCTCGGTGCCGGTCTTGGTCTCGGCCGAGGAGTTGGTGAACGCCGCATCGATTGCGGCGGCGACCTGCGCGGAACGCTTCGGATCGGCGACGCGCTCGATGTACCAGCCGACGATTCCCTTGCTGATGCGCGACTCGTCGAGGTAGTCGTAGTGGAAGTAGATGCTGGAGAGGTCGCCGGCCGGATCCTCGTTGTCGTAAATGCCGTCGAGGACGAATTCCCAGTTGTAGGTGCCGTCGGGGCGAGGGTAAATGTCGGAGCGCAGCGGGATGCGGTCACCGATCTTCCACCCGTGGGCGGCCGCGATCGCGCGTCCGGCGATCATGCCCACCCGATCGTGCAGCCAGCGCTCCTTCTCCTTGGGGCTGAGCAGCATGTCCGGATACATCTGCAGGTAGCTCTCCGGCGGTACCGGATACACCGTGAGGACATTGCGCTCATCCTGGTAGTGGCCGCCGAACCAGGTCGAGTGCGTGACCAGCGTGACGCCGGGTACCTGCGCGATGCGCGACAGATAGCTGTAGGGCAGCGGCTGCACGATCGACACCTTATGCATCGTGATCAGCCGATCCGCCCCGGCCACCGTGATGGTGGCCTCGAAACCGTTCTTGACCGCCGCCAGCAGGCCGTAGAGCAGGAATGCGACGGCGATCGAGAAGATCGTGAACACCGTGCGGGTCTTGCGGCGCCGCAGGTTAGCCAGGATCAGAGGCAGATAGCGCAGCATCGGTGCCGTCAAAACTCGGTGACCGCCGGGGGCGTGTCGCTGCCGCGCCAGGCGGCACGGAACTCGCTCTGTGCCTGCGTGGCCGCCGCCTCCCTGCCCTGGGCGCGCAGCGCCGCCGCGAGGCCGAGTAGCAGCCGCGGATCGTGCGGCACACGCGCGAGACCCTCACGGAACACCGCTTCGGCTTCGGCGTTTGCGCCGCCCTTCAGCAGCAGCGCCCCGAGGCTCTCCCGCACCGGATAGAACCACGTCGGCGGCTCGCCATACGGCGTTGCGTCCTGAATCCGCACGGCCTCGCGCAGCAGGTCGGCCGCCTCGGCGGCCTGGCCGCGCGCCTGCGCCAGCCGCGCCTTGAGGATGGCCGTGGAGATCCTGAGCGTGTCCACATCGCCCACCTGCACCAGCTTGTCGAGGGCGTGCTCGACATCGAGCGCTGCCCCATAGGAGCCGGGCACCGGCAGGAGCGCCGCCTCAGCGCCGAGCGCGCTCAGCTCCTCATCGGCCCGGTCGAGCCGCGTCTTCGCGACGAAGGCCAGCCCGCGGCCGAAGTGCCACAGACCGCGCACGGCGTACACGCTGCGCAGGTTGATCCGCAAATCGGTCGCGGGCTCGGGGAAGCTGAGCAGGTCGTCCCACTCGTGGAAGCGCGCGAGCGTGGCGATCGAGTTGGAGGGATCGTGGTTCAGCTGCTGGTAGTCGCGCGAGGACTGCAGCGCGTGCGGCTCATCGCCATCCATCATGTAGGCGTAGCTCAGAAAGTCGACGCAATGCCCGCAGGTGCGCTCCTGCTTGGGATTGATGCTCAGGCGGTAGTCGAGCGCGTGGTGCACCGAGTGCTCGTTGGCCTCGATCGCGGCCGCCCAGTCCCCGACACGCAGATAGATGTGCGCCGGCATGTGTACCAGATGGGCAGCCGCCGGCTCCATCGGCAGGGCCGCGAGGCGCCGCGCCGCATCGAGCGCACGTCCCGGGTCGCTGCTGGCCTCGACCGCATGGATGTAGAAGTGCAGGAGGCCCAGGTGCGAAGGATGGCGCTTGAGGCCCTTCTCGAGCATCGCGACGAGCTCCGTCGTATCCGCGGTCAGGGGCTTGCCATCCGTCATCCAGAGCCTCCAGGGATGCAGGTCCATGATGGCCTCGGCATACAGCGCCGCCGCATCGGCATCCTCAGGATGTACCGCGGTGAGCGCGCGCATCGCCTCGCGGTAGTCGACCGCGAGCTTGTCGAAGTCGGGCTTGGGCTCGCTGCTGTAGCGCGCGCTGAGCGCCGCGATGTAGGCCCGCTCCTCGGGCGTGGCGCGCTTGTCGGCGAGGAGCTTCGCGCGCACGAGGGAATCGGCGGCGACCTGAGTGCTCTTCGCGTCCGGCTCGGTGTTGATGTCCGGCCCCACTGCGAGCGCGATGCCCCAGAAGGCCATGGCAAGGCTCGGATCCAGGCGCGCGGCCTCCCGGAACGAGCGCTCAGCCTCGTCCGACTCGTAGGCGAACACGAGCGTGAGACCCCGATCGAACGCGATCTGTGCCAGCGGCACGTCGGTGGACACCGGGTGATGCACGTAGGTGTAGGGAGCCGCCGGCCCTGGGGCGCGCGCAGGCGCCGCGGCCGCCGCCGCGCAAGTCAGCGCCAGAACTCCCCCCAGCAGCGCACCGCGCGCCGCGACGGCGCGCGATCCGACCTGGCTCGCGAGGGGATGGGCGTCCATCCCGCGAATGATGACTCATTCGTCGCCGGCCAGGAACACCTTGACGAACGCCTCGTTCGCCCGGTCGATGACGCCGCTGAATTGCTCCCGCAGGCGCGGGGACATGCGTAGCAGGCGCGAGCGGCCGTCGGCGGGGTTGTCGAGCTCCTCCAGATAGCCCTCGGCGATGGCCCTGCGGACGTACTTCATCGCCGTCTGCGTGCTGACCTCCTGGACGAGGGCGTAGGCATCGGTCTTGGGCACTGCGGCATCGCCGGCGAGCCACAGCTCGGTGAACAGCCTCGAGAAGTACACATCCCCGAAGCCGGCCTTGTGGAACGCCTCGACCCAGGCGCCATCGAGCTCCCGCAGCGCGAGCAGGAAGCGCGTACGTGCTTGGTCTTTCTTGCGGGCGGCCGGCTTCATCGCTGTCTTAAGGCGAGCTTAGCACACAAAATACTTGGAAATTTATACATAAATATGTTGATTAATACCCGTGCCTTGCGCTATATCCTCGCCATGAGTGCGCGAGCGCAGCTGCTGTTCCGCGACCGCGGCGATGCCTGGGCCAACTCGCTGGTGCTGATCCTGACCGGCGCAGCCTGGCTCGGTTCCTTCGCCCTGATGGCCGCTCCGCACCCTCTGCCCAACGTCCTGGGCGTCGTGCTGTGCGCGCACGCGATGGTGATTGCCGCCTACCTGGTCCACGAGGCCGCCCACCAGAGCCTGTTCGCGATCCAGCGGGCGAATCACTGGGCGGGCGAGGCCGCGAGCTTCGTCGCGGGATCGCCCTACGCCGCGTTCGCGCGCATCCGCCACATCCACATCCGCCATCATGTCGACCGCGTGGATCTGGTGTGTTTCGACTACAAGGCCCTGATGCGCCGTCGGCCCTCGCTGCGTCGCGCTGTCGAGACGCTGGAGTGGGCCTACATCCCGGCGACCGAGCTGCTCATGCACCTGCAGGTCATCTGGCGTCCGTTCTTCGTGCGCGGGCAGCGGCGCTACCTGCCGCGGGCCGCGGCGCTGCTCGTAGTGCGCCTCGGGCTCCTCGCCGCACTTTGCTGGTGGTCGCCGCGGGCGTTCGTTCTGTACTGCCTCGCCGTGTTCCTCGAGCTCCACGTCCTCAACTTCTTCGATGCGTTCCATCACACCTTCGAGCAGCATGTCGTCGCGCCCGACCAGCCCGTGTCGATGGCAGGGCACGATCGCGCGTACGAGCTCGCCAACACGTACAGCAATCTCATTGCGCAGCGCTGGGTGTGGCTCAATCTCCTCATCATCAACTTCTGCTATCACAACGCGCATCACCAGCGCCCGTCGCTTCCGTGGTGGCGGCTGCCGTCGCTGCATCGGGAGCTGTACGGCGAGGGCACGCCTGCGGTGCTGCCGTTCGCCGAGCTGCTGAGGACCTGGCGATGCAATCGCGTGCGACGCGTCATGGCCGATGACTATGGAGCGGGGAGTGCGCGTCCGGCCGACGATTTCGTGGGCACGCACGGCGTGTCGTTCCTGTCGGTCATCTGAGCGCTCGTGGGCGCGCTCGCGGGTCGCCAGGCGATCGTGTCCGGTGCCGCCGGTGGCATTGGCGCGGCGATCGTCGCCGGACTCATCGAGCAGGGCGCAACCGTCCACGGTCTCGACCGCGACGAGCCGGGCACGGCACGGCTCGCCCGCGAGCACCCGGGGCGATTCATCGGGCACAGCGTGGATCTCGCGGATCGTCGCGCCACCGATCGCGCCGTCGCCGCCGTGCTGGAGCGGCTCGCCGGCCGCTGCGACATCCTCATCAACAATGCAGGCATCGCCTGTCTCAAGCCTCTGGCGCAGAGCGACGATGCCTTGCTGGATGAGATCCTGGCGGTGAATTTCACTGCGGCGTTCCGTCTGACGCGCGCGCTGCTGCCGGCCCTGAGAGCGAGCGGCCGCGCCACCGTCATCAACGTGGCCTCCGAGCTGGCGTTGATCGGGGCACCCGGCTACGCCGCGTACTGCGCGAGCAAGGGTGCGCTGCTCGCCTTCAGCCGAGCTCTTGCGGTGGAGCTCGCCTCCGCAGGGATCCGCGTCAACGCCGTGTGTCCGGGACCCATCGACACGGCGATGCTGACGGGGGAGTTTGCCACCTCGGATGATCCCGCCGGGGCGCGCGCGGCGGAGATCGCCGCCGTCCCGCTCGCCCGGATCGGGCAGCCGCGCGATGTGGCCGCGGTGGTGGCGTTTCTCGCCAGCGATGCGGCCGGCTTCGTGTGCGGTGCCGCCTGGCCGGTCGACGGCGGCAAGACGGCACGCTGATGATCGCGAACCCGGTCCCCTGGCCCGACGCTGCGCGCTGCGCAGTGTCCTTCACGCTCGATATGGATGCCGAGAGCATCCTGCATCTGGCTCACCCGCGGGAGGCCCACACGCTGGTCGCGGCTGCCTCGATGCTGCGCTACGGCCCCGACGTGGCCGTGCCCCGCATTCTCGAGACCTACCGTCACTACGGCATCCGCCAGACGTTCTTCGTGCCGGGGTGGTGCGCGGAGCGCTATCCCTACGCCGTCGAGGCCATGATCCGTGCCGGCCACGAGGTCGCAGCGCACGGCTATCTGCACGAGCATCCGAACAAGCTCTCCGATACCGAGGAGCGCGAGGCGCTCGAGCGTACGGTCGCCGCGCTCACGCGCATCGCGGGCGAGCGGCCGACGGGATGGCGCGCGCCGCTCTATCAGTTCTCGCACCGCTCGGCATCCTTGCTGCTCGAGCTCGGGTTCCGCTACGACGCATCGCTCATGGGCGATGACGTGCCCTACCTCATCGGCACCCCGCGCGGCGCGCTGCTCGAACTGCCCTCGCACTGGGGCATGGATGACTGGCCGCCGTTCTTCCACAGCGCGGAGCTCGGGCTCGAGATGCCCATTCAATCAGCCGCGGCCGCATGGCAGGGCTGGTGGGAGGAATTCGAGGCGATGTGGGAATACGGTGGATTGTGGATCCCCGTGTGGCATCCATTCCTGTCCGGCCGGCTCGCGCGCTGGCACCGCACGCACGCGATGATCGGCCGCATGCTCGAGAAGGGGAAGACCTGGTTCGCGCCGCTGCGGGAGGTTGCGGCGCATATCGAGCGCTGCATCGCGAACGGCACCTGGTCACCGCGGATGGAGACGCCTCCCGCGGCGACGCCTCAGCTCAAGTGAGATAATCCGGGCACTCCGCGCAGTATTTCAGTACATCGAAGCTGACGCGCGTGAGCCCTGGCGGTCGCTCGCCCCTGTTCCCCCCCGGGCGGGCGGCCGCGGACGGCTGCGGCGGCCACTGACTACTGCGGCGCGGTACTCGACCACTCCGCGACGATCTCCTCGGTACTCGCGACCCTGCCGAGAATCCCGCCCTCACCGTCGATGCAGGCGAGCATCGCTGCATGGATCGCCGGATCGCCGGCCGCGCAGGCATCGCCGACCGTCACGCAGTCGAATCCGCGATCCATGGCCTCCCGCAGCGTCGAGTGCACGCAGATGTCGGTGGTCACACCGCACAGAATCAGTGAGGAGATGCCCGCGCGTCGCAATACCAGCTCGAGGTCCGTCGCATAGAAGGCGCCAAAGCCCGGCTTGTCGATGACCGCCTCGCCGTGAAGCGGCGCAAGCTCCTCGATGATCGCGTGCCCCGGCTCGCCGCGCACCAGCAGTCGTCCAAGCGGACCGGGGCTGCCGATCGGCGCGCCGGCGCGGGCGGCCCGCCGCCGCTTCACAGCCGTCAGATCCGCGAGATCGGGACGGTGACCCTCACGGGTATGGATGACGGTGATCCCGGAGGCGCGCGCCGCCGTGAGCAAGCGGCTCACGTAGGGAATCACCGCGCGCAGTACACGCACGTCCACCCCGCTCTGCCCGATGTAGCCCGCCGGATCCAGGAAGTCGCGCTGCATGTCGATGATCAGCAGTGCGGTGGAGGCAGTCATTGCAGCGCTCACACCGCCGTGAGGAATGACACGCCGACAGCGCCGATGAAGCTGCTCGCGCGCGCGCCCTGCGCACCGACGGCGCCGTAATCGCTCGCCAGCACGCGCGCGATGCGATGCCGGTGGTAGCTCGCGAGCAGGTCGCGGCACGGCATGATCTGCGGGTCATGCTCGCCATAGAGCTTGGCGTGCAGGGCAGGAAGCTGGAACCAGGGCACGCCGGTGCGCTCGTGATGGGCGTTGTGATAGGCGAAGTTGAGCACCAGTGCGTTGAGCCACGGCCACTTGAGGGCGACGAGGTTTGAGTAGGTGTTCTCATACTCGTAGCGGCGGGTGCGGCGCGGATCGGGCGGCGCCGGCTCGAGCGAGTGCGAGGGAAACACCTCGTAGGTGTGCTGGAACGCGTCCATGAAGCGCAGCACGTGCAGGAAGAGCAGATAGGCGAGCGCATACAGCAGCAACGCCTTCACGGAGATCACGGCAAGCGCAACCCACAACGCCACGCGTATCCCGAGCAGCACCACCATGCGCACCCGGTCACGCACCCTGCCGTAGCGGAACGGCGCGCGCACCACCATGCCACGCATGAGCAGCTCCACCGCCGGCACGTACGCCCACTCCAGCGCCAGCACGAGCCGCCGCAGCCACGACGGCCACGCCTTGAGTGCCGCACGGTAGTCGAAGGTCACGACGTCGAGCCGGTCGGCATGATGCCGCAGGTGCTTCTTCTTCAGGCGCTGATAGGTGGCGAGACAGGATCCGTTGATCCAGCTCATGAGGACTCCGAGGCGGTCATTGGCCGCAGGTCCCGCAAAGGCGGTGTGATGCGCGCACTCGTGGATCAGATAGCCCGAGCAGACGAGGGTATGCGCCGTGAGCAGCACGCCGGCTGCGTTGAGCAGAATCCCGGGCTGAATCAGCAGCCAGATGC
>Ga0335081_10000962_pt1 | contig 46236 bp, 43 predicted proteins | sample Lox_Sample_35_FD_206713 | JGI IMG/M metagenome (GOLD analysis project Ga0335081, IMG submission 206713) | Soil microbial communities from Loxahatchee National Wildlife Refuge, Florida, United States - Lox_Sample_3.5 | ecosystem: Environmental > Terrestrial > Soil > Wetlands | place: USA... | reverse complement strand
TGGACGGCAGCAGACCGGGCAGTCCTCCACATAGGTCTGCTCTTCTCCCCCCGAAGGGTCGACGAAGATCGTCGCCCATTCCCCGCAGTATGGGCACTGCACCTCGGCATCCACGGCGGGCAGTTATCCGCGCGGCCCGCCCTGGGCAAGAGCCCCGCCCCTGTGGGGCGCGGCCCGGCGCGGGCGCGCCGCCGCCTCGCTGGCCGCCGTCCGGCCGGTTATCATCGCGCCTCGTGGCCGACCAGAAGAAGCCTTTCCACAACCCCTTCGCGAAGCTGAAGGATCGCCGGGCCGAGCCCGGCCCTCTGGCACCGCCAAAGCCGCCACCCCCTCCCGAGCCCGCCTCCCGGGAGCCCAGCGACGGCGAGCTCTGGGCGCAGGCGGTCCTGGGCGCCCGGCCGGTCGAGGAGCGTGACAAGGTGGTCGCGGGGCGGTCGCCGCGGGCGGCGCCGACCGAGTTCTGGCACCCCGACCTGGACGCCATCCGCGAGCTCGAGTCGCTGGTGTCGGGCGAGGGCCCCTTCGACATCGCCGACTCGGACGAGTTCATCGAGGGTTCGGTCTCGGGGCTCGACCCGAACCTGGTGCGCAAGCTCAGGCGCGGGGAGTTCTCGGTGCAGGGGCACCTCGACCTCCACGGCATGAGCCGCGCCGAGGCGCGAACCGCCGCCAATGCCTTCCTGCGCGAGGCCCGGCGAAAGGGCAAGCGCTGCGTCCTCCTGGTCCACGGACGCGGCCTGCACTCGCGCGACCAGGTACCGGTCCTCAAGGAGGCGCTTCGGAGCTGGCTCGCCACCGCGCGCTTCGGCCGCCACGTCCTCGCCTTCGCCACCGCCCGGGCGGAGGACGGCGGAGCCGGGGCCGTCTACGTGCTCCTGCGCCGCCTCGGGCGCTAGCCCGGGCAGGGCCCTCCGGGGCCGCTCGTCAAAGCGTCGCCGCGATGGACCGGGCCACCCTCGCCGGGTCGCCGCCCTCCCGGAGCGGCCGGCCGATGACCACCACGTCGGCGCCGGCCTTCACCGCCTCCGCGGGCGTCGCCACCCGGGCCTGGTCGCCGCTGGGCGAGCCGGGTGGACGCACTCCCGGCACCACGAGCAGCGGGCCAGGGCCCAAAGCGTCCCGCACCGCCTTCACCTCGCGGGGCGAGCAGACGAGGCCGCCCGCGCCCGCCCCCGCCGCCAGCCGGGCCAGCCGGAGCACCGCCGCCTCCGCCGGGCCAGCGAGGCCGATCCGGCCGAGCGAGTCGTCGTCGAGGCTGGTGAGTACCGTCACCGCGAGGACGCGCAGCCGGCCGGACGCCCCTCTCAACGCCGCGCGAACCATCTCCTCCCCGCCGGAGGCGTGGACCGTCAGGAGCGCGGCACCGCTCTCGGCCGCGGAGCGCGCCGCCCCCTCGACGGTGTTCGGGATGTCGTGGAGCTTCAGGTCGAGGAACACCGGGCGGCCGAGCGCGGCGACGGCGCGGACCACCCCGGGACCCTCGGCCGCGAAGAGCTCGAGCCCCACCTTGAGCATCCCCACCTCGGCGGCCACCGCCCGGGCGAACGGCTCGGCCTCGCGCCAGCTCGCGAAGTCGACCGCGGCGCAGATCCGGTCGCGCGGGAGCATCACGCCCGGCCCACCTGCATGCGCCCGACCTCCTTCAAGGCCCGCTCCGCAGCCGCCCGCGGCAGGCAATTCTTCACCTCGAAGAGGGCGAACGCCAGGAAGGACTCGAGGGCCTCGAGTGCGCGCGCGCGAGCGGCCGCGCCCTGGCGTCCCCCCTCGGCGCTGACGTTGAGGAGGACCTGCGCCACGTCGAGGTCGCCGTCGGCCCCCAGCCTCACCCCCTTGAAGATGGAGCGCTGCCCCGGGGGCAGCCGGTCGAAGAAGCTGTCGAGGCGCCGGGCGGCGTTGGGCTGGACCATCGCCAACTCCTCGTAGATGAAGCGGAAGATTCGGCCGTAGGTGTCGAACGGGCCGCTCGCCGGCGGCGCGGCCGGCGCGGGCGCGGCAGGGGGTTCCTGCGGCGCTGCCGGTTTGGGCGCTCGCGGAGCCATCCTCTCGACGAGCCCTCCGCGCACCAGACCGGCGAGCGAGCGCAAGCCCTCGAAGAGCCCCAGCTGCGTCTCGTCGAGGAGCCGGCGCACGGTTCGGGTCCCGTCCGCCGCCGCCAGCAGCCTCTCGTCGCGTTCCTCCAGGCTCGCGGCCGCCTTCCCGGTGCGGCGGACCGGGGCGTCGCGGTCGGGCACGTCGGCGGACAGGCGCTCGACCTCCTCTCGCCGCCTCATCCCCTCCAGGAGCAGCTCGCGCGTGCGCTCCGGCAGCTTCACCGCGTTGCGCTCGTCCGGGGAGCCTTCCACGAAGACGAACTCGCCCTCCTCCTCCAGGAAGGCGTTCAGCACGATCTCCCGCACCTGCAGCGTCATGGCGGCGTAGAGCTGGCCGGAGTCGAGAAGCCCCTCGTCGACCATGACCTGGCCGAGCGGTCGGCCGGCCTGGACCAGGCGCGAGCAGCGATCCAGGTCGCCCTTGGTCGCGAGGCCGTTGCGCCACAGGACGGCGCCGAGCCGATCGGCGCGCTCGCTGGAGGAGGCGAAGGCCACCTGGCCGTCGCGGAAGCTGATGGTCTTGCGGCGCAGGCCCTCGGGCGTGTCCGGGGTCGCGCGCTCTTCCGGGGAGGCGAAGGAGAGCAGGAGCGTCCCCGTCTTGAGCGACGTGGAGAGGAAGTGGAAGACCTCGGGCACCGAGAGTGCCTGCAGCGATCCGGCCAGGAACCCCTGGTCCGCCGCCCGGGGGCGTTCCACCAGGGCGAACGACCCGCGCACCACGTGGAGGTCGATGGGATCCTCGTCGAGGACGCCCAGCGCCTCGGCCTCGCGCTGCGGCAGCACCACCTTCCCGTCTGGTCCGATGGCGAGCTTGAGACGCATCCGGCCTCCGCTACTTCACCTCGGCCGCCAGGAGATCGCGCGCCCGTCCTTCCACCCCCCCGAGCGGGACGAGCTCCACCGCCTTGCCGCGTCGCAGCTTCCACTCCACCTTCCCCTCGGCGAGCCCCTTCTTCCCCACCGCGATACGGAGCGGGCACCCGATCAGGTCCGCGTCCTTGAACTTCACCCCGGCCCGCTCGTCGCGATCGTCGTAGAGGACCTCCATCCCGGCGCGCCCGAGGGCGGCGGCGACCTCCTCGGCGGCCCGGGCGAGCTCGGGCTCCTTGCCCAGGGTGAGCACCGTGGCGTGGAAGGGGGCGATGGAGAAGGGCCAGACGATCCCGTCGGCGTCGTGGTGCAGCTCGACCGCCGCCGCCATGACGCGCTCGACCCCGATGCCGTAGCTCCCCATCACCAGCGGGGTCTCCCTGCCGTCGGCGAGGAGCACGTTGGCCTTCATCGACACCGAGTACTTGGTGCCGAGCTTGAAGATGTGGCCGATCTCGAGGGCCTTGAACACTTCCAGCGTACCCGAGCAGCGCGGGCAGCCCTCTCCGGCCTTCACCTTCCGGAGGTCGGCGACCCGGGCGTGGGGTAAGAGGTCGCGGGCCACGTCCACCCCCTCGAGGTGGAAGTCGTTCTCGTTGGCGCCGGTGACCATCCCGGCCGCCTGGGCCACTCCCTCGTCGACGAACACCGGGACCTTGGCGAAGCCCACGGCCCCGAGAGATCCGGCGTCCGCTCCCATGAGAGCCCGGATCTCCTCCGCCTGCGCCGGGCGCAGAGCTGCGGCGCCGGTGGCGGTCTGGAGCTTCGCCTCGTTCAGCTCGTCATCCCCGCGCACCACGGCGAGCACGGGTCGCTCGTCGGCGACGTAGACCAGGGTCTTCAGCTGGCGGGCGGGTGAGCGGCGGTGCGGCGGCTGCGCGAGCCCCTCGATGGTGCGGACGCCCGGCGTCGCGAACCGCCGCGGGGCGGGGAGGCGCTCACCCGGGTCGAGCGGGGTCGTGGACCCGCGGCTGCGCGCCGTCTCGGTGTTGGCGGCGTAGCGGCACTGAGAGCAGGCGGCCACGTCGTCCTCCCCCGCGTCCGTCCGCACCATGAACTCCTGCGAGGCGCTCCCCCCCATGGCCCCGGAGTGTGCTTGCACCGCCACGAAGTCGAGCCCGCAGCGGTTGAAGATTCGGTCGTAGGCCCCGCGCTGGTCCTCGTAGCTCTTGTCGAGCCCGGCCGCGTCGGCGTCGAAGGAGTAGGCGTCCTTCATCGCGAACTGGCGCACCCGGAGCAGCCCCGACTTGGGCCGCGGCTCGTCGCGGAACTTGGTCTGGATCTGGTACCAGATCTGCGGCAGCTGCCGGTAGCTGCGGAGCTCGTCCCGCGCCAGCGCGGTGAAGATCTCCTCGTGCGTCATGCCCAGGCAGTAGTCGGCCCCCTTGCGGTCCTTCAGGCGAAACATGTTGTCGCCCATCACGTCCCAGCGACCGCTCTCCCTCCAGATCTCCGCCGGGTGCAGCGCCGGCAGGTGGAACTCCTGTCCCCCGATCGCGTCCATCTCCTCCCGGATGATGCGTTCGACCTTGGCGAGCGATCGCTGCGCCAGCGGCAGGTAGTCGTAGATGCCGGCGCCGAGCTGGCGGATGAAACCGCCGCGGACGAGCAGCTTGTGAGATGCGACCTGGGCGTCGGCCGGGGCGTCCTTGAGGGTGGGGATGAAGAGCTGGCTGAAGCGGGCGAGAGACATGGTTGGCGGGTTATACCGCAGGGGAGGGCCCCGGTGCGCCTCCCCGGGGCCGGTCGTTCCGGCTTCCCGCGGTCCCGCCTTTGGTGTACGAACAGGCGAATCGTCCCTCGCGGTATCGGGCGAGTGAGCGTCCGTGAACTACCCCGTCTGGGAGATCGGCCCGGGCACCGGTCTGGCGGTGGCGCTCGTGGCCACCGTCCACTCCTTCGTGGCTCACTTCGCGGTCGGGGGCGGGCTGTTTCTCACCGTCACCGAGCTGCGAGCGAGGCGGGCCGGCGACCGGCCCATGCTCGGGTGGCTCGAGGCCCACTCCCGCTTCTTCACCCTCCTCTCGCTGGTCCTGGGCTCCCTCTCCGGCGTCCTCCTCTGGGTCGTGGTGGGCGTCGTCCAACCGGTGGCCACCTCGGCGCTCTCCCGGCTCTTCCTGTGGACCTGGGCGGTGACCTGGGTGCTCTTCGCGGTCTCGGCCGCCGCCGCCCTCTTCTACGAGTCCACCTGGGACCGGGTGGGGCCGCGGACCCACCTCGCCTTCGGGGCGCTCTACACCGCCGCTTCCCTGGGCGCGCTCGCCCTCGTGAACGGGATCCTCTCCTTCATGCTGTCGCCGGGGCGCTGGCTGCGCGGGGGCGGTCTGTCGGGGGCCTTCTGGAACGCCGGCTACTGGCCGGCCCTCGCCACTCGCCTCTCGCTCGCCGTGGCGTTCGCCGGAATCTTCGCCTTCAGCACCGCTTGGAGGGCCCCGGCGGCGCTGCGGACGCGCATCGCGCGCCTGTCCGCTCGCTGGGCCCTGCCCGGCCTGGCCGCCTCCCTCGCCTTCGGCTTCTGGTGGCTCGAGACCACCCCCCTCGGCCGCGAGGCCGTCGGCGGCGCCTCCCCGCGGGCCGCGAACGCGCTCCGGCTCGCCCTCTCCGCCGGGTTCCTCCTCGCCACGGTGCTCCTCAGCCTGCTCGCCCTGGCACGGCAGCGCCCGAGCGTGGTGTCGAGCTTCGCCGCCTCGGTGCTCCTGGCGCTCGGCTACCTCACCCTCGCCGGAGGCGAGTACCTGCGCGAGTCGCTGCGGAAGCCCTACATCGTGGGGAACCCCGCGGAGGGCTGGATCTTCGACGACGGCCTCACCGCGCCCCAGGCGGAGGAGGCGCGCCGGGAGGGATTGCTTCGTCGCGCGGCCTTCCGCGCCGACGCCGGGCGTCCGCCCGCGCTCGCCGACGAGAGCGCCCGCGGCGCCGACGTCTTCCGCCACGCCTGCCTGTGCTGCCACAGCGTGGAAGGGTACGGCGGGGTGCGACGCTTCGTCGACGGAAGGAGCCGAGGGGCCATCCTCACGGTCCTTCGGGCCCTGGAGCGGCGCCCGGGGCGCATGCCCCCGTTCCCCGGCACCGAGGAGGAGATGCGGCTGCTCGCCCGCTACCTCGACGGCCTCGACGGCGTCGTCTCCTCGGAGCCCGACCCGGGCTCGCTCGACGCGCGAGCGCTCGGGGCGAGGGTGGGGCGGGACTTCTGCCTCGCCTGCCACGTCCTCGACGGTCCTCCCGTCAAGCTCCCCCTCCGGCCGCGCCTGCGCGACTGGAGCGAGGCGGAAGCCTACGAGCGCCTGGGGCGCCTCTCGCGGACGAGCCCGGAGATGATCGATTTCGACGGCACCGAACGCGAGCGCCGCGCGCTGGCCGCCTGGATCGCGGCGGAGGGGAGGTCGTGAGCGCCCCCGCCCCCGACAGTCTCCCCCTGCCCGGCCCCCCGGGGCTCCTCGGCGCCCTGCTCGTCGGCGCCTTCTTCTTGCACGCGCTGCCGCTCTCCATCGCGCTCGGCGGGGCCTTCTGGACGGTGCTCGCCGCGCGGCGCGCGGAGCCCGCCTACCGCGATCTGGAGCGGCGCATGGCCCGCTGGCTCCCCTGGTGGACGGCGGCGGCCGTGGCCACCGGCGGGGGAGCGCTCGTGTTCCTGGAGGCGCTCTACGGGCCTCCGTTCTTCCGGGCGAGCGTGGTGGGCGCCGTCCCCTGGGTCGCCGCTCCGGCGATCGCCCTCGTGGGTTATGCGGCGTACTACCTGGGGGACGCGATCCCGGCCCGGGGGGCCCGCCTCGCGCTCGCGATGGTGGCCCTCGTCGCCTTCGCGGCCACCGCCGCCGCCTTCAGCAGCCAGTCCGCGCTCATGCTCCGCCCCGAGGAGCTCCCCGCGCTCTACCGTGTCGGCCGCTCGGGGTGGCACCTCGCCAGCGGGGCCGCCTACTGGGCGCGCGCGCTCCACGTCGTCCTCGGCGCCGTCGCCCTCGGGGGCCTGTGGGTGTCGTGGCTGGGCGGGCGCGCCATCGCCAGCGGGGATGACGTGGGCGGCCGAGCGATCGTCTCGCTCGGCGCCCGCGGCTTTGCCCTCGTCGCCCTCCTCGGCGGGGTCGCCGGCGCCTGGTTCCTCTCGGCGCTGCCCATCCCGGTGGCGCGCCCGATCCTCGGTGGCGCACCCTTGCCCGCGGCGGCGCTCGCCGCCTCCGCGCTCGCGACGCTGGCGGCGGCGGCGCTCGCGTGGAGCGCCCCGCGCCGACGCGACCCCCTGCGGGCCGTGCGGGGGGCGGCGGCGCTCGCGGCGCTGGTGCTCCTTCTCATGGCCTTCCTGCGCCAGGTGGTGCGGGGCGAGGCGCTCCGTGGCGCCTTCGACGCCTCGGCGCAGCGCTCGGTCCCGGAGTGGGGCGCCGCCGCCCTGCTCGCGGCGGTCCTGCTCGCAGGCGCCCTGGCCGTCGCCTGGATGGCACGGGCGGCCATCCGGGGCCGGCCGCGCTGACGAGGAGGAGACGCCTGTCGCTCAGGCGACGGGTTGAGGGTGCTCCTCGGCGACGGTGCCCCGCCGGATCATCCGGCTGTAGAGCGAGAGCGACGGATCGGTGAGGAACCGCCACAACAGCCGGGACCAGGACCGGTGGCTGTGGAGCCCGTCGTACAGCTCCGGGGCCATGCGATGCAGCGCGGGGAGGCGCGTCCAGGGGACGCGCATCAGGTCGTGGTGCTCGTTGTGGTAGCCGACGTTCAGGGCGACGACGTTCGCCGGGCCATAGTAGGAGAACGTCTCCTGCCGCCCCGGGAAGGTCAGGTAGTGCTCCTGGATCCAGCGCGCCCCGAGGGGGTGGAGGCCGATGGCGAAGGCGCTCGCGAGGAAGAGGTAGAGGAGCGCCGTCCACCCGGCGAAGTGCACCACCGCGACGACGAGGGCCGCCTGCGCCGCCACGTTCACGATGTACCAGGGCTCCCAGAGCTTGATGCGCTTCAGCTGCGTGGCGCGCAGCCCCTGGATGAGGAAGTAGAAGAGGAGCCACACCGCCTTGCGCCAGGTGGAGTTCCCGACGAGCCTCGCCTCGGTGGGCCCGGGGAGGTCGGCGTCGATCTCCGGGTCTCCCTGCCAGGCGTGGTGGAGGAGGTGGTAGCGCCGGAAGGCCACCGCCCCCGGGAAGAGGATGGGGAGGTTCGCGACCACGGCCGAGACCATGTTGGCCCAGGCAGGGCGGAACACCAGGTTGTGGGCCGACTCGTGGATGAGCACCCAGAGCGCGTGGTCGGCCACCGCTCCCACGAGCCAGGCGACGGCGAGCACGATCCAGGGGCTCGAGTCGCGCAGGAGCCAGGCGAGCCCGAGCTGGAAGGCCACCAGCAGGACGATGATGGCGAAGGACCACGGGACCGGCCCCTGGAGCGCCTTCGCCTCCGGATGCGTCGCGAGGAGCTGCTTCGTCCGGGCGCGGTGCGGCTCGGGGCCGTCGTCGACTTCGAAGTGGAGCGCGGTATCAGCGAGCACGGCCCGCTATCCTAGGAGCCTCGCCCGGGCGCGTCGACAGGGAAAAGGAGCCCCCGGGGGGCGACCCCCAAGTTCCGGCCTTGCCGGTTCCGCCCCGCGGCGAGGGCCGCCCTCCCCGGCCTGGAAGCCAGTCGAAGGGGGCTCGCACCGGGTCGGCCGCACCGCGACGAGAAAACGAAAGGCCCCTGCGCCCGGACGGGCACGCAGGGGCCGGATGCCTCTTTGCGCTGTGACTAGAAGTAGTACTGACCGGTCACGGCGTACTGGTTCGCGTGGACGCTGTAGTTGCTCGTCGCGGTGAGGCGGTTCGTCGTGAAGAAGTTCACGTACTCCAACGACCAGGAGAACCCGCCCACCCGGTAGCGGAGGAAGAGCGAGTTGTCGACGTTCGCCAGGCGGGCGTAGTCGTGCGCGCGCGCCTCGGCCCAGTTGATGAGCTGGCCGGTACCGATGAAGTACCAGAGCGAGAGCTCCTTCGTGAAGTTGAAGCCGATCTGGCCGTCCAGGCCCCAGCCGAAGAGGTCGGTGTAGGCGCCGGCCGCGTTGGCGTTGAGGAACTGGACCAGGTTGCCGAGGAGGCCACCCGTGTTCTTGCCGTACCAGCCGGTCCCGTAGATGGTGAGGGGCCCGAGGTTCAGCTGCAGGCCGCCGCCGCCGGCGAGGACGGTCCGGTTGACGGACTGGCTCGGGCTGCCCGGGGCCTGGCTCACGGTCACGTTCGGGCCATTCAGGTCGAGCTCACTCCAGTGGCCGGCGACCCAGAAATTGAACATCTTGCTGTTGAGCTTGTAGCGGAGCTCGACCATGGGGAGGCCGGAGGCGTCGGCCGCGGTGTAGTTGAAGCCGCCGCCGGCGGTCGAGCCGTTGAACCCGGCGAAGGTCCAGGTCGATGCGCCGACTTCGAGGGCGAGCTCGCTCTTCATGTCGCCTTTGCCGAAGCGCTCGAAGAGGAAGAAGCCCGGGTTGCGCCAGCCGATGTTGCCCGTGGCGTAGCCGAGCGGGAAGGTGATGTGCGCGTCGCTCACCGGCGCCGTGGCGAAGAACAGGTTGTTCTGCTGGCCCATCCAGATGGTGGTGTTCTCCCAGTTGAGCTCGGCGTAGGCGAAGCGGAGCCGCGGCATGATCGACTGCTGGCCGAAGGCGTTGTAGGCCGCGTTCGTGACCGTCGTCGTCGTGGTGCAGCCGGCGTTCGCGCACACCGGGACGGCCGTGCCCACGGTCACCTGGTAGGCGCCGTAGAAGTCGATCTCGACCACGCCCTTCGGGATGGCGCCCATCACCTCGGGCCCCTTGATCGAGAAGTTGAGGCGGGTCTGGCGGACGTCGCCGTTGAAGACGGCCTTGTCGGTGACGTAGTTCGAGGCAGGGGCGCCCGGGGAAGCCGCCCACAGCGCCTGGGTGCCGCCGCTGATCCCGGTCGGGCTGTCCTGCAGGTACAGGGTACCGCCGATGAACCCGTGGAAGGCGAACTCGAACGCCGGGGGCTTCGGTTCCTCCTTGATGACCACGGTCGTTGACTCGGTCTTCTTCTCCTCCACGACGACTGGCGTGGACTGGGCGCGGGCGGCTCCAACCACGGTTAGAAGCAACAGACTGAAGATGGCCTTGATTCTCACGTGTGTCCTCCGGTTCAAAGCACTGAATCGAGGAAGCGACGCCGCTCGCCGGACAGTTCCCATCCGTGACGAGTGTGTGAGTTTCTCGCATGCGTCCCTTTATTCCCGCAAGTTGCATTGCGTCATTGCACCCTCCGGGGATGCAACAATCGCGGAAATATCTTGACGTGAATCAAAAATTGGTGCTTTTTGCACGCGGTCGTCGCTAACATTGCGCGTCCGGGGTCTCTCGACGGGCGCTCGGGTGTGTTTTTCCTCGCGGCGGCGGCCGATCGCGACCTACACCGTCCGTCACCCCCGTCGTGTTTGCCGCTACGCTCGCGGATTCCCTCGAGTCTCTTGCCCCGCGGGCTTTGCTTGGTGTAGGACCCGAGCGATCGCTCCCATCTTTCCGACCCTGGAGGGAAACATGCGCCTTCCTCTTCACTCACTCGCCGTCGCCGCGATCGCGCTTCTCGCCGCCCGGCCGGCCGCCGCCACGGAAACGATCAAGATCGGCGCCGTCTTCTCGCTCACCGGAAACGCCGCCGCCTACGGCGCCCAGCAGAGGGCGGGCGTCCAGCTGGCGGCCGACGAGATCAACAAGAGCGGCAAGCTCCCGGGGATCACGCTCGAGGTCGTGCTCGAGGACGACGGCACGAGCCCCCAGCAGGGGATCTCGGTCTTCGACCGGCTCATCAACATGACCAAGGTGAGCGCCCTCATCGGGCCCACCCTCTCCACCCTGGCGGAGGCCGCCGACCCGCGCGCCCAGGCGCAGCGGACCCCGGTGGTGGCGGTCTCCAACACGAAGCCCAATGCCATCACCACCATCGGCGACTACATCTGGCGCGTCTCGCTGACGGAGGCCCAGGTGATCCCGTCGGCGATCGAGATCGCCCGGCGGAAGCTGGGCTTCAAGACCGCGGCCCTCCTCTACGGCAACGACGACGCGTTCACCAAGGCCGGCTTCGACGTCATGAAGTCCTCGCTGGAGAAGTCGGGCGTCCAGATCCTCGGCATCCAGACCTTCGCCACCAAGGACCGCGACTTCAACGCCCAGCTCACCGCGCTCAAGAACCTGAAGCCCGACGTGTTGCTCGTGTCGGCCCTGGTGGAGCAGGCGGGCAGCATCGCCCTGCAGGCGCGCCAGCTCGGCTACACCGGCCCCATCATGGGCGGCAACGGCTTCAACAGCACCAAGTTCATCCAGCTCGCCGGCCCCGCCGCCGAGGGCGTCCTCGTCGGGACCGCCTGGAACCGCGCCAGCACCGACCCGGTGAACGTGGCGTTCATCGCCGCCATGAAGGCGCGCGGGACCGATCCGGACCAGTTCGCGGCGCAGGCCTACACCGGACTCCTCGTCGTCGCCGACGCCATCCAGCAGGCGGGGATGAAGGGCGGCCGGGACGACATCAAGGCCGGCTTCGCCAAGGTGAAGGACCTCCCCACTCCCCTGGGGAAGTTCTCCTTCCTCCCCAGCCGCGACGGCAACCACCCCGCCGCGGTCCAGATCGTGAAGGGCGGGAAGTTCGAGATCCTCCAGTAGCCGGCGGCGCCGAGTGGGCCAACAGATCGTCAACGGCCTCTTCCTGGGGAGCATCTACGCGCTCTTCGCGCTCGGCTACACGCTGGTGTTCGGCGTGCTCGACATCCTCAACCTGGCGCACCAGGCGGTCTTCATGCTCTGCGCCTACGTGGCGCTCGCACTCGTCCTCCACCTTCACCTCCCCATGCTGCTCGCCTTCCCGGTGTCGGTGGCGGCGGGGGGGGTGCTGGGCGTCCTCGTCGAGCGGGTGGCCTTCCGCCCGCTCCGCGGCCGGTCCGACTCCAACATCTCCGGGCTCATCAGCTCCATCGCCCTCGCCACCGTCCTCGAGGCGCTGGCGCTCCAGCTGTTCGGTCCGGACGTGGAGCGCTTCCCCTTCGGCGTGGTCCCCGACCGCAGCCTCCGGCTCGGCGACGCGGTGGTTTCCGAACTACAGGTGGTGATCATCGCCATCGCCCTCGCGATGCTCGCGGCCCTCACCTACCTGTTGCGGCGCACGGTCCTCGGGCGCCGCATCCGGGCGGTGGCCGAGAGCCCGGCGGCGGCGCGCATCCTGGGGATCAACGTCGACCGGGTGATCGCCTCCTCCTTCTTCGTCTCCTCGGCGCTGGGGGGGGCGGCCGGGATCCTCTTCGGGCTCGCCTTCAACAGCGTCTCCCCCGACATGGGCCGGACGGTGGAGCTGAAGGGCCTCGCGGTCATCATCCTCGGGGGCATGGGGAGCATGCCGGGCGCCGCCGTCGCCGGTTTCGCACTCGGGCTCCTCGAGGTCTTCACGGTGGCGAAGATCGGCTCGTCCTACCGCGACGCCATCGCCTTCGGGGTCCTCTTCCTGGTGCTCGTCGTCCGGCCGCGCGGCCTGCTCGGCCCGGCCGCGCTCCGGGAGGCCTAGCGACCCGTGAATGCCGAGTCGCTACGGGACCTGTGGCTCACCTACCAGTCCACCGTCGCCTTCATCGGACTGAACGGGCTGCTCGCGCTCTCGGTCTACACCACGCTCTCCTGCGGCCAGCTCTCCCTCGCCCAGGCCGGCTTCATGGCGCTCGGCTCCTACGCCTCCGCCGTCCTCACCCTGCACACCCAGGCCCCCTTCCCAGCGGTCCTGCTCGCCGGGACGCTGGTGCCGGCGCTCGTGGCGGTGCCGCTCGGACTCCCGGTGCTCCGGCTCAAGGGGGTCTTCCTGGCCATCGCCACCATCGGCTTCGGCGAGGTGGTCCGCATCTTCTTCGTCAACCTCGACTTCACCAACGGCGCCCTGGGGCTCGTGGCCATCCCGCAGCGAACCCACGTCCTCACCATCTACGGGGCGCTCGCGGTTGCCCTCTTCGTCCTCTGGCGGATCCAGGGCTCGCGCGCCGGTTACGCGCTCGAGGCCATCCGCGAGGACGAGCCGGCGGCGCGCACCATGGGCATCCACGCGACCGCCTACAAGCTCTCCATGCTGGTGCTGGGCGCGGCGCTGGCCGGGCTCGCCGGCGCCCTCGACGCCCACTTCAACTTCATGGTGGAGCCCTCCAGCTACTCCTTCGGACGCGTGGTCGAGATGCTGGTCTTCGCGGTGGTGGGCGGGACCACCGTGTTCTACGGACCGGTGGTGGGGGCGGCCTTCCTCACGCTCCTCCCCGAGGTGCTGCGCGAGGTGGGCGGACGGATTGGGCTGCAGCCCGGCCCCCTGCGCCTCTTCGTGAACGGCCTGGTCCTGCTCCTCGTCATCCTCTTCCTCCCCAGCGGGCTCGTCTCCCTGCCGCGGCGCATCCGCCGCTGGCTGGAGGCGCGGCGGGCGGCGGCGCATGCGGCTTAGCCTGGCCGACGTGCGGCGCACCTTCGGGGGGCTCAAGGCCGTCGACGGCGTCGGCTTCGAGGTAGACGCCGGCGAGGTCCACGGCCTCATCGGCCCGAACGGCGCGGGCAAGACCACCCTCCTCAACCTGGTCTCCGGGCTCATCCGCCCCACCGCCGGCGCCGTCACGCTCGAGGGCCGTCGCATCGAGCGGCTCCCGACGCACCGCATCGCGGCGCTCGGCATCACGCGCACCTACCAGAACATCCGCCTCTTCCCGGCGCTCTCGGCGGCCGAGAACGTCCTGGTCGGCTCGCACCTGCGGCGCTCCGATCCCCTGTGGAGGCGGATGGTCTTCGCGCCCGGCTACCGGCGCGAGGAGGCGGACGCGCTGCAGCGAGCGCTCTCCCTGCTCGCCCGCGTCGGCCTCGAGGATCGCGCCCGGGAGCGGGCCAGCAACCTCTCCTACGGCGAGCAGCGCCGGGTGGAGATCGCGCGCGCTCTCGCCTCCGGCCCGCGCGTTCTCCTGCTCGACGAGCCCACCGCCGGCATGAACCCGAGCGAGGTGGCGTCCATCGGCGCGCTCATCAAGGAGGTGGCGCGCGCCGGCCACTCGGTGCTGCTCGTCGAGCACAACGTCAAGCTGGTGATGGATGTCTGCGACCGCATCACCGTCCTCAACTTCGGGCGGGTCATCGCCGACGGCACTCCCGCCGCCGTGGCCCAGGACCCGGCGGTGATCGCCGCCTACCTGGGGGCCGAGGGATGAGCGCGCCCGGCACTCCCCTCCTCGAGGTGAAGGATCTCCACGTCGCCTACGGCCACGTGCAGGCGGTACGTGGCCTCTCCTTGAGGGTGGACGCCGGCCGGATCATCGCCCTCATCGGGCCGAACGGGGCCGGGAAGACGAGCACGCTCGCCGCCATCGCCGGGACCGTCCCGCCTCGGCGCGGGCAGGTGCTCCTCGAGGGGCGCGAGGTGACTCGCTTCCCGACTCACCGGGCGGTGTCGGAGGGCATCGTGCTCGTCCCGGAGGGCCGGGCCATCCTGGGGCGAATGAGCATCGAGGAGAACCTGCTGCTCGCCATCGAAGGGAGGCCGCCCCTGCCCGGGCGCGCCGAGGTGCGGCAGATGGTGGAGGCGCAGTACCAGCGCTTCCCGGTCCTGGGCGAGCGCCGGCGACTCCCGGCCGGCTCCCTCTCCGGCGGCGAGCAGCAGATGCTGGCCATCGCGCGCGGGCTGCTCATGCGGCCGCGCATCCTCCTCCTCGACGAGCCCTCCATGGGGCTCGCGCCGCTCCTGGTGCAGCAGATCTTCGCCATCGTCGAGGCCATCCACCGCGAGGGGGCCACCCTCCTGCTCGTGGAGCAGAACGCGCGCCTCGCCCTCAAGGTCTCCGACCACGCCTACGTCCTCGAGCGGGGGCGCATCGTGCTCGAGGGGCCGAGCCGCGAGCTCGCCGCCGACGCGCGCGTCCAGGCGGCCTACCTGGGGGGGGACGTCTCCGGCTGACAGGCTACTTCGGGGCGCGCTCGGAGGAGATGCGCACCGCCTCCTCGACGAGCGCCTCCTCGAGCTCCTCCGCCTTCATCCGCTTCACGATCTGGCCGTTCTTGAAGAGGAGCCCGACCCCGCCGTGGCCGTAAGCCACTCCCACGTCGGCGGCGGAGGCCTCACCGGGACCGTTCACCTCGCATCCCATCACGGCCACGTTGACCTCGCCCTTGAGCGTCGAGAGGCGCTGCTCGACGCGCTCGGCGATGGGGATCATGGCCACCGAGCAGCGCCCGCAGGTCGGGCAGGCGGTGAGCGTCGCCCCGCCGAACTTGAGTCCGAGCGCCTTGAGCAGGGTGCGGGCCACCCGCACCTCCTCGAGGGGATCCGCCGCCAGCGACACGCGCAGCGTGTCTCCGATGCCCTCGGCGAGCAGGATCCCGAGTCCGGCCGAGCTCTTGATGGTGCCGGAGAGGAGCGTCCCCGCCTCGGTGATCCCGAGATGGAGCGGGTAGTCGAACGTCCGCGAGAAGAGGCGGTTGGCCGCCACGGTCATGCCGATGTCGTGGGCCTTGAGCGAAACCTTGATCTCCCGGTACCCCTCGTCCTCCAGCACGCGGATGTGGCGCTCGGCGCTCTCCACCATGCCCTCGGCCGTGGGCCAGCCGTGCTTCGCGACGATGTCCTCCTCGAGCGAGCCCGCGTTGACGCCGATGCGGATGGGGACCTTGCGCTCGCGAGCCGCCTTCACCACCTCCCGCACCCGGTTCTGGTTTCCGATGTTGCCGGGGTTCAGGCGGATGCAGTGGATTCCGGCCTCGATCGCCCGCAGCGCCAGCCGGTAGTCGAAATGGATGTCGGCGACGAGCGGCACCGGCGAACCCCGCACGATGCCCGGCAGGGCCGCGGCCGCCTCCCCGTCCGGCACCGCCACTCGCACGATGTCGGCCCCGACCTCGGCGAGCGCGCGAATCTGGGCGAGCGTGGCCGCCTCGTCGGCGGTCTGGGTGGTGGTCATCGACTGCACGGCGATGGGCGCCTCGCCCCCGACTGCGACCGAGCCGACGCGGATCTGCCGCGTCTTGCGGCGCGCGGCGATGGCCGCGATGTTTCCGTGATCGTAGGCGCCCATGGGGAGGTAGCCCGGCGGCTCCTTACTTATCGAGGAGCGGCCGGGCCTGCCAGCGGAAGGCTACTTCTGGGCCAGCTCGGCCTCGATGAGGTCCTTGAAGGCCTCGAAGGGCTGGGCGCCGGAGAGCAGCATCCCGTTCACGAAGAAGGCCGGGGTGCCGGTCACGCCCAGCTCTCCGCCCGCCTTGTACCCCTCCTCCACCAGCTTCGCCTTCTCGCCCGAGTCGAGGCACTTGTCGAACTTCGCCTGGTCGAGGTTCAGCTCCTTCGCGTACCCCTTCAAGGACTTCACGTCGAGGGCGCGCTGGTTCGCGAAGAGCTTGGAGTGCATGTCCCAGTACTTGCCCTGGTCTCCGGCGCAGTGGGCCGCCTCGGCGGCCTTGGGGGCGTTCTGGTGCATGGGGAGCGGGAAGTCGCGGTAGACGATGCGGACCTTGTCGGGGTAGGCGCGAAACACCTCGGCGACGGTGGCCTCGGCGCGGCCACAGTAGGGGCACTCGAAGTCGGAGAACTCCACGATGACGATGGGCGCCTTGTCCGGCCCCTTCGTCGGCCCCTTCGCCTCCACGTTCTGGCGCGGCGGCTTGTAGGCGGCGAGCAGGATCTCGACCTTGGCCTCCGTCTTGAGCTTGTCGTAGTAGGCCTGGAGCGCCTGCTGGGCCTTCTGCTGCTTCACGTAGCGGACGATGCTCTCGCGCACCTGGTCGAGCGGCGGCAGGTCGCGCCCCTGCCCCTTGGCGGCCTCGTAGAGCGCCTTCACCTCGGCGTCCGTCGGATCAGGGATCTTGTCGACCACCTCGGCGCGGATGTAGTCGTCGAAGGACTTCCCGGCGGCCTTGGCCTTCGCCTCCACCAGCCGCTTCACGATGAGCGCGTCGAGGCTCCCCCGGCGCACCTGGTAGCGCTGCTCCTGGTACTGGGTGTCGAGCTTCGTCAGCTCCGCCTTGGCGTACTCGTCGAGCTCCTTGTTGGAGATGACCTGGCTGCCGATCTTGGCCACCGCGGCGTCGGCGTCGGGAGCCTGGGCGGCGGCGCCCTTCGCCGGGGAGGCGGAGGGGGAGCTGCAGGCGAGCGCCCCCAGGGTGGCGGCGGCAGCGAAGAACACGTGCGAGGACATGAGGCTCCTAAGGCGGGGGTGGAAAGCGCCGGATTCTTCGAGATAACCCGTCAAAGGTCAACGCCATTCCTGCGACGGGAGTGCCACATCGAGCGGCGATCGGTAAGAATGCGCTCGGCCCCCGGAATCGGAGAGCGCGATGCCGAAGGACGTGTGGAACCCGGAGCAGTACCGCCGCTTCCGCGACGAGCGCGCCCAGCCCTTCTTCGACCTCCTCTCGCTGGTGCGGCCGAAGGACCACATGCGCGTCGTCGACCTCGGCTGCGGCTCGGGCGAGCTGACGGCGGAGGCCCATCGCCGGCTCGGGGCCCGCTCCACGCTCGGCATCGATTCCTCCGCCGCGATGCTCGAGAAGGCGGCGGCGCTCGCCGGCGCCGGCCTCTCCTTCGCCCGCGGCGATATCGCCGGGTTCGAGCCCCAAGAACCAGCGGGCTACGACCTCGTCCTGTCGAACGCCGCCCTGCAGTGGCTCCCGGATCACGAGGCGCTCATCGCCCGCCTCACCGCCGCGGTGGCCGAGGGTGGGCAGCTCGCGGTGCAGGTTCCCGCGAACCACGATCACCCTTCCCATCGCCTCGCGCACGCGCTGGCGGCGGAGGAGCCCTACGCCTCGGCCCTCGGCGGGTACGTGCGCGGCAAGCCGGTGCTGGATCCACCGGAGTACGCGCTCCTGCTCCGCCGCCTCGGGTACCGGGAGCAGCACGTGCGCCTGCAGGTGTACCTGCACGAGCTCGAAGGGGCGGCGGCCGTGGCCGACTGGGTTCGGGGCACGCTCCTCACCGACTACCAGAAGCGGCTCCCCGAGGACCTGTGGGAGCGCTACCTCGCCACCTACCGCCAGCGCCTCGCGGCGGCGCTGCCGGAGGAGCGGCCCTACCCGTACCCCTACCCGCGCATCCTCTTCTGGGGGCGCCGGTGATGGTCGGGTCTGGGGAACCCAGGGCGGGCCGGCACCCTCGCCGGCGAGCGGCCAACCCCCCGTAACCCGGGCCCGCCGCGGCGGAGCCGCCGTGGCACGCGCCGCGCAGTAGTGCTCACCCGTGCTGCTGCCCATCGGGTCCCCCGAGCCCGAGGCGACCCGAAACCTCGCCCCCTCCGAGGTGACGGCTCGCCTCGGGCGCCTTTTTTCGTCCCCGGCGTACCGTCCTCCGATGCTCCCGACGGTGGCGCTCAAGGTGATGGAGCTGTCGCGGAAGCCCGACGTCGACTTCGATTCCGTCCTGAGCGTGCTCGAGACCGATGCCATGCTCGCCGGCCGGGTCCTCGCCATCTCCCAGTCGGCCCTCTACTCCAGCCGGTCCCCGGTCACCTCCCTCCGCCAGGGGCTGGTGCGGCTCGGCATCAAGACCCTCCGGAACGTGGTCCTCGAGGCCGCGCTCAACATGCGCATCTTCCGCGTCCCCGGCTTCGAGCCCCTGACCGAGCGCCTGCGGGTGCACGCCAGCTCGACCGCGCACCTCGCCAGCCTGGTGGCCAAGCACTGCAAGCTCGACCCCGACACCGCCTTCATCTGTGGCCTCCTGCACGACGTCGGCATGGCGGCGGCGCTCGTCGCCATCGGCGAGGACCTGAAGGGCCGCCCGATGCCGGTAGAGGACCTGACCCTCATCCTCGACTCGGTGCACGCCCAGGCGTCTGGCCTCCTCGCTGACGTGTGGAAGCTCGTTCCCGAGGTGAAGCAGGCCGTCTCGCGCCACCATCAGCTCCGGTCGGGCGGCCAGGTCGATCGAATGGTGGCGGTGATCATGGTGGCCGAGCAGCTCGCCTACGAGAACGACGGCGGCATGGTCCCGGTGCGCTGGCCGGAGGAAGACGCCTCCGAGCCCCTGCCGCCGCCGCCCGGAGCGCTCGACGCCAACCCGCAGGCGGTGGTGCTGGAAGCGCGGGAGGCGCTCGGGCTCGGCGACGCCCGGATGGAGCCCCTCCGCCGCGAGGCGCTCGACCTCATGCTGCGAGCGGTGGAGCCGGAAACGGCCGCAAGCGCGACCGCTCCGCGGGCGGCGAAGAGGGCCTAGCGGCGCCCGGCACTCGCCTCCGGTGCCCGCCTCTCTCGCCTTCTCCGCGCCCCGAACCCTGCGTCGCCGGCGATCGCCCCCCCGGCGCGCGCCCCCTTGCCGCTGGGAAGGCCGACCGTGACAAGGGGGCGCCGAGGGGCTAAAGAGATCGCGTCCTTCCGCCTTGGAGGAACCATGTCCCAGCACGAGAAGCTCGTCATCGTGGGAGCGGGGCCCGCTGGCTACACCGCGGCGCTCTACTCGGCCCGGGCGAACCTCGCGCCCCTGCTCTTCGAGGGGATGCAGCCAGGGGGTCAGCTCACCATCACCACCGACGTGGAGAACTATCCTGGCTTCCCCGATGGAGTGATGGGCCCGGAGCTGATGGAGAAGTTCAAGGCCCAAGCCGAGCGCTTCGGTACCAAGCTCGTCTCTGCCGACGTCACCCGGGTGGACTTCTCGAAGCGCCCGTTCCAGCTGTGGAGCGAGGACACGCTCTACACCGCCGACGCGGTCATCGTGGCTACCGGGGCGTCCGCCAAGTGGCTCGGGATCCCCTCGGAGAAGGCCTACATGGGCAAGGGCGTGAGCGCCTGCGCCACCTGCGACGGTTTCTTCTTCCGCGGCGTCGAGGTGGCGGTGGTGGGAGGGGGGGACACCGCCGTCGAGGAGGCCACCTTCCTCACCAAGTACGCCACCAAGGTCTACCTGGTGCACCGGCGCGGCGAGCTGCGCGCCTCGAAGGTGATGCAGGAGCGGGCCCGCAAGAACCCCAAGATCGAGTTCGTCTGGAACGCCGTGGTGGTGGAGGTCGTCGGGGACGACAAAGCGGTGACGGGCCTGCGGCTGGAGAGCACCAAGGATGGAAAGAGGTGGATCCTGCCGGTCCAGGGGTTCTTCCTCGCCATCGGCCACGAGCCCAACACCCGGATCTTCCGGGGCGCCCTGGAGATGAACGAGGTCGGGTACCTGAAGGTGCGCGCCCCCAGCACGCGGACCAGCGTCGAGGGGGTCTTCGCCGCCGGGGACGTCGCCGATCCCACTTATCGCCAAGCGGTGACCGCGGCCGGGTCCGGATGCGCGGCGGCGATCGACGCCGAGCGCTGGCTCGGCGAGCACGGCGTGCACTAGGGGCCCCCCGTGAAGATGATCGACGTGGGCTCGAAGCCCAAGACAGAACGGGTGGCGGTGGCGCGCGGCTTCGTCTCCATGGATCCCCACACGCTGCGGATCCTGCGGCGAGGAGAGGCGGAGAAGGGAGACGTGCTCGCCGCGGCGCGGCTCGCCGGGATCCTGGCGGCGAAGCACACGCCGGACATCGTGCCGCTCTGCCATCCCATCGCCCTCTCTTCCACGGACGTGTCGGCGGCCGCCCGGGTCGGAGGCGTCGAGATCACGGCCACGGTGCGCACCGTCGACCGCACCGGCGTGGAGATGGAGGCGCTCACCGCCGTATCCGCCGCCTGCCTCACCGTCTACGACATGCTGAAGCGCTACCAGCGCGGCATGCGCATCGAGTCGCTGGAGCTCATGGAGAAGTCGGGCGGCCGGACCGGACTGTGGGTGCGCGGTCGAGAGCCCGCACCGCGGAGACGTCGAGGCGCAGCACTTCGAGCGCGTTCCGGCCGCAGACGCGCCGGATGACGGCCTCGGACAGGCCGAGCTTCGCCATCCGGTCGGCGGCGCGCGGCAGGGAGAGCAGGTCGCCGAGCCCCTCGCCGGCGTCGGAGGCGAGCACCAGCCCCTCGGGCCCGAGTTCGCCCACCAAGCGCGCCGCCTCCTCCACCGCGCTCTTCCCGCCCGGCCGTCCGGCGCTGAGGGACAGGACGGCCCCGTAGCCCACCGAGCGGATGATGCGAACCGTTCGGGCGTCCGCTCGGTCGACGAGCGTCGTGCGGGGCTCCACCTCCGTCTGGCGCATGAGCCCGAGAACGCGCCGGGTGACGCGCACCTTGTCCTTGGCCGGCGTGTGGACGAGCAGGGGCAGCCGGAGCTCCTGGGCCATCTCCAGCTGCCGGAGGAACACCATCTCCTCCCGCTCGGTCCCCCGCTCCAGGCCCACCGGGCCGATGGCCACCACCCCGGGCTGGGAGAGGAGTTCCGGGAGCTCGGCCAAGAGCGCCTCGACCCCGCGCGCGGGAATGCAGCGCGGGGGGATCCCGAGAGCAGCCCAGGCCGCGAGCCCCGCCCGGCGCAGGCGGCCGAGGGTGGGCCCCGCGAGCTCCTCCCAGGACCGGCGCAGGCGGACGGCGGTGGCGGGGGCCACCGCGGTCGCCGGGCACAGGGCCCCCTCCACTCCAAAGAAGCGGAGGTCGGCCACGTCCCGCGACGTGAGGCTCTCGGCCGTCAGGTGGGCGTCAAAGAGCACCCTTCGCGGATCGTACCACCGCCGGCGGCGAGGGAGGGGGGAGGGAGGCAACTAGCGGGTGGCCGGGCGCCGCAGCAGGCTCGCTCCCGCCACGTCCAGCCACTCGGCTTCGATCTCCTGCGCCAGCGGCAGCTCCACCGGGCCGAGGACCAAGATGCCGCCCGGACGGGTGGCGGCGAAGAGCTTGTAGAGAACCTCGGCCGCCAGCACCGGATCGAAGTAGATGAGGACGTTGCGGCAGACGACCACGTCGAACTCGCTCCCGGGGAGCGGGTCGGACACGAGATTGTTGCGGGAGAGGCTCACCATCTCCCGCACCTCCCGCACCACCCCGGCGGCGGGCGGCTCGCCCTCCAGGTAGCGGCGGCGCAGGTCGTCCGGGAGGCGTCGCAGGGACCAGGCGGGGTAGCGGGCCGTCCGCGCCCGGGCGATGGCGCCTGCCGAGATGTCGGTGGCGAGGATCCGATCGCCCCGGCCGCGCCTTCCGGCCTCCAGGAGCGCCATGGCGAGGCTGTAGGGCTCCTCGCCCGAGGCGCACCCGGCGGACCAAAGGTGCAGCGGGCCGTTCCCCGAGCCGACCACCTGCTGGAGCGCGGCCAGCTGCTCCGGATGGCGCCAGAAGCAGGTCTCCCCGACGACCGTGTGCTCCACCAGCGCCGCCACCGCCTCCGCGCCACCCGCCAGCGCGCGGCGGAGCAGCGTCTCCGGGTCGGTGCCGGCGGCGACGGCCGCCTCGCGCACCGCGCCGGGAAGCGCGCCGCGCATGCCGGCGGAGAGGGAGAGGCCCGAGGCGCCGCGAAGCAGCGACTCGAGCGCGGCCAGGTCCCCCTCGTCGATGCCCATGCGTTCCGCTGCCACGGTTCCCTCGCTCGAGCGAGCCGCGGACCCCTTTCGAGGATACGCCATCGAGGAGCGGGAGGCGACCGGTTCCACCCCGGGAGCGGGGTCGCGCGATCGCCTACGGCGCGGCCGCCCTCCCCTCGTAGCGGGGTTCACTCGCTCCCTCGCGCCAGCCGGTCGCCGGATCGACCCGGACCGCCTGGGGGTTGCCGAAGGGGCGCTCGGCGTCCTTCAGCCGATGTCCGCGCGCCTCCAGCGCCCTCCGGGTCTCGGTGTAGAGAGCGAACGGCTCCACCAGCACCACGTCCGGCCTCCATTGGTGGTGGACGCGGGGGGCTCCGAGCGCCTGGTCGAGGGGCATGTGGTCGTCGAGCAGGTGCAGGATGGTCCAGGCCACGGTGGCGGGGATGGTCGACCCCCCCGGCGAGCCCACCGCGAGAAGCAGCTCACCCGAGGGGGCGAACACCAGCGTCGGCGCCATCGAGGAGAGCGGCCGCTTGCCGGGTTCCGGGGCGTTCGAGCCGGTCCCCTCGAGGCCGAAGGCGTTGGGCGTCCCCGGGGCGGCGTCGAAGTCGTCCATCTGGTCGTTGAGGAGGATCCCGGTGCCGGGCACCTCGATGCCCGAGCCGAAGGGAAGGTTCACCGTCGTGGTGAGCGCCACGGCGTTGCCCTCCCCGTCGACCACCGAGATGTGCGAGGTGTGGCCGGGCGCGATCGGTGCCGAGAGGTCCTCCGAGGAGGTGGCCCGCTCGCCGATGGAGGCGTGGATCCGGTGCGCGAACTCCCTGGAGGACATCTCCTCGGCGGTTCGCAGCGCGCCCGGGACGAGGTCGGGGTCCCCGAGCTCGCCCGCTCGCCGTGCGAAGAGCCGCTTCTCGGCCTCGACGAAGACGTGCAGGAGCCGCTCGGCTCGCCAACCGTCCCGCGGGTCCTCCTCCTCCAAGGCCCCGAGGAGCCCGAGGACGATGGCGCCCCCGCTCGAGGGCGGAGGGAAGGCGGCGACCGGATGTCCGCGGTAACTGCCCCAGAGCGGCTGGCGCTCCCGGGTTCGATAACCGGCGAGGTCGGACGCATCGAGGATCCCACCCCGGGCCCGGACCGCCGCGGCGATCCGGATCGCCAGGCTCCCGCGGTAGAAGCTCTCCGGGTCGCGACCGACGAGCCGCAGCGTCCGCGCCAGGTCCCTGCGCACCAGGCGATGGCCCGGCGCCGGCACCTGCGGGCCCGCGGGCGAGGCGGCGAGGAGCGAGCTCGCCGCCGCCGGGCTCTCCCGCAGGCAGGCGAGGGCTGCCTGGGCCGCCTGGCGGTAGTGGCTGCCCACCGCAAACCCGCCCTCGGCGATCCGCGCCGCCGGCTCCACCAGGCGGCGGAGCGAGATCCGGCCGAAGCGGTGGGCGATCTCGGCGTATCCCTTCACCGCACCCGGGACCGCCACCGAGAGGCCGCCGCAGCGGGAGAGCGCCGGCGACGGCTTCCCGTCGCGCAGGAACATGTCGGGGCGCGCCGCCGCGGGAGCGGTCTCGCGGAAGTCGATGGCGTGGACTTGCCGATCGCGCGCCGTGTAGACGAGCGCCAGGCCGCCGCCCCCGATGCCCGAGCTCTCCGGCTCCACCACCGAGAGCGCGAAGGCGGCCGCCACCGCGGCGTCGGCCGCGTTTCCTCCGAGGCGCAGGACCTCGGCGGCCGCCTCGCTGGCGAGGGGGTGAGCGGTGGCGACGGCGGCCTGGGGCGAGACGGCGACGTAGCCGAGGAGAGCCGGGAGGGCGAGTGCGGCGGGGGCGGCCATGCCGGTCCTTCATACCCTCGCGCCCTCGGCCCCGCCCGGCCCCGATCCGCCGTCTCACCCCTCGGTCCGGTTCGCCGGAACGAAGGGGTGTCCCGCCGCATCGGTTCTTGATCTCGCCGGGATAGGGTCCTAGCCTGCCCCGCATGCAGACTTCCAGGAAGCGTGGCACCGGCCGCAAGGCCCCCATGGCCGCCATCGTGCTCGCCGCCGGCAAGGGCACGCGCATGAGGACGCACCGCGCCAAGGTCCTGCACGAGGTGTGTGGCCGCCCCATCGTCTACTATCCGGTGAAGCGCGCTCTCGAGGTGGGGGCGGAGCGGGTGGTGGTGGTGGTCGGGCACCAGGCGAGGGAGGTCGAGGCAGCCCTGCGCGGCCTCTTCCCTCAGGCTCCCCTCCTCTTCGCGCGCCAGGAGAAGCAGCGCGGCACCGCCCATGCCGTCCTGGCCGCCAAGCCCGCCCTGCGCGGGCACCACGGCCCGGTGATGATCCTGTCGGGCGACACGCCGCTGCTCACCGCTCACACGCTGGAGACGGTGATGGCGGCCCGCACGGCGCCCGGCTCGCTCGCCTTCGCCACCATGACGCTCGAGAACCCCGAGGGATACGGGCGGGTGGTGCACGCCCCGGGGAAGGGCCCGGCGCTCATCGTGGAGGAGAAGGACGCCACCGAGGAGGAGCGCCAGATCAAGGAGGTAAACGCGGGGCTCTACGTGTCGGACTCCGACTTCCTGTGGAAGACGCTCGGACGGGTGGACTCGAACAACACCCAGCGGGAGTTCTACCTTACCGATCTCGTCGCCCTGGCCGCCGACGGTCCGGGCGCGGTGGCGGCGCGCGTCTCCTCGGTGGAGGCGGCGGGCGTGAACGACCAGGAGGAGCTCTCGCTGGCGTCGCGGGCCCTCACCCGGCGCCTCGTGCAGGCGCTCTTCGAAAAGGGTGTGGTCATCGAGGATCCGGAGCGCCTCGACATCGACGACGGCGTCGAGGTGGGGGCGGACACGCTCATCGAGCCGTGCGTGCGGCTGCGCGGCGCGACGCGGATCGGGACCGGCTGCCGCATCGGCCAGGGTGCCGTCATCGGCTCCACCGAGATCGGGGACGGGGTGGTGATCAACCCCTACTGCTACATCGAGAAGTCGCGCATCGCCTCCCACTGCATCGTGGGGCCCTTCGCGCGCCTGCGCCCGGAAACGGAGCTGGCCGAGCGAGTACACGTCGGAAACTTCGTGGAGCTGAAGAAGACCCGGGTGGGCGCGGGCTCGAAGGCGAACCACCTCACCTACCTCGGCGACGCCAGCGTCGGTTCGGGAGTCAACGTGGGCTGCGGGACCGTGACCTGCAACTATGACGGAGAGAAGAAGCACCCCACCATCATCGGCGACGACGTCTTCGTCGGCTCCGACTCGATCCTGGTGGCCCCCATCCGGATCGGGAAGGGCTCCTATGTGGCGGCGGGGTCCACCCTCACCGAGAGCGTACCGGCGGGAGCCCTGGCCCTTGGGAGGGCGCGCCAGGTCAACAAGCGGGGCTGGGCGAGGAAGCGCGCCAACTCCCGCCGGGCAAGAAGGTAGGAAGGCTGCATGTGCGGAATCGTTGGTTACGTCGGTCCGCGCCCCTGCGTGGACCTCATCATCAGCGGTCTCCGCCGCCTCGAGTACCGCGGGTACGACTCGGCCGGCGTGGCCGTCGTCGGCCCCGGGGGTCTCGAGATCCGGCGCAGCAAGGGAAAGCTCTCCAACCTGGTGGAGCGGCTCAAGGCCGCCCCCCTGGCCGGCACCACCGGCATCGGCCATACGCGATGGGCCACCCACGGGCGCCCGTCCGATGAGAACGCCCACCCGCACAGTTACGGCGGCGTGGCGGTGGTCCACAACGGCATCATCGAGAACCACCTGGAGCTCAAAGCCGCCCTGCAAGCCCGCGGGCACAAGTTCTCCTCCGAGACCGATACCGAGATCTTCGCGCACCTCATCGCCGCCGCACTCGAGGGGGCGGCGCGCGGGGACCTCCCCCAGGCCGTCCGGGACGCCCTTCGGGAGGTGCGGGGGACCTACGCCATCGCGGTGGTCTCGGAGCGGTCTCCGGGGACGGTGGTGGCGGCCAAGAACGCGAGTCCGCTGGTGGTGGGCTACGCCGACGGGGAGAGCTTTCTCGCCTCCGACGTGCCGGCGATCCTCGAGCACACGCGCCTGGTGAACTACCTCGAGGAGGGCGAGCTGGCGGTGCTGACGCCGAAGGGGATCGCCCTCGAGGACCGCGAAGGCCGACCGGTCGGGCGAGCGCCGCGTCGCATCGAGTGGAGCGCGGTGGCGGCGGAGAAGGACGGGCACAAGCACTTCATGCACAAGGAGATCTTCGAGCAGCCCCGGGCGGTGGCCGACACGGTCCGCGGGCGGGTCTCCCTGGAGGAGGGCGACGTCGCCCTGGACGGGATCGAGATCGACTCCACCTATGCCCGCGACATCGGGCGGGTCGTGGTGGTGGCCTGCGGGACGAGCTGGCACGCCGGCCTCTCCGGGCGACTCATGATCGAGGCCCTGGCCCGGCTGCCGGTCGAGGTAGAGCTGGCGAGTGAGTTCCGCCACCGCGACCCGCTCGTGGATCGGCGCACCCTGGTGCTCGCCATCTCGCAGTCGGGGGAAACTGCCGACACCCTGGCCGCGGTGAGGGAGGCGAAGAAGCGGGGGGCGCGGACCTTCGCCATCTGCAACGTGTTGGGCTCGGCCATCCCGCGCGAGTGCGAGGGGACCCTCTACACGCACGCCGGCCCCGAGATCGGCGTCGCCTCCACCAAGGCCTTCACCACCCAGCTGGCGGCGCTCTTCCTCCTGGCGGTGAGGCTGGGGCGGCTGCGCGGGACCCTCAGCGCCGACGCCGCTCGCCAGCAGCTCGAGGCGCTGGTGCTGCTCCCCCAGCAGATGGACGAGGTGCTGCGGCAGGAGGCGGCGGTGCTGCCGGCGGCGCGGCGCTGCGCCGGCGCTCGGGACGTCCTCTTCCTCGGGCGGGGGACGCAGTTCCCGGTGGCGCTGGAGGGCGCGCTGAAGCTGAAGGAGATCTCCTACATCCACGCCGAGGGATACGCGGCCGGCGAGATGAAGCACGGCCCCATCGCGCTCATCGACGAGACGCTCCCGGTCGTGGTGCTGGCGGTGAAGGAGCAAAGCTACGAGAAGACGCTCGGGAACATCGAGGAGGTGCGGGCGCGCGGCGGGCAGGTGATCGCGGTGGTGGCGGAGGGAGACGCCCACGCGGCCAGCCTGGCCTGGATGGCTCTGACCGTGCCCGAGGCCCCGGCCCTGCTCTCGCCTCTCCTCACCATCCTCCCGCTCCAGCTCCTCGCCTACCACGTCGCGGACCTGAAGGGCACCGACGTGGACCAGCCGCGGAACCTGGCGAAGAGCGTGACGGTCGAATAGCGGAGGCGTCCCTTTCGTGAACCTGCGCCTCTTCCTGGCGCTCGAGCCGCCCGATCCGGTGCGCCGCAGGCTGGCCGCGATCCAGGAGCGCCTGCGCCACCAGGCGGGACGCCACGCCGACGAGGTGAGATGGGTGGCGCCGGGGAGCATCCACCTCACCCTGCAGTTCCTGGGGGCCGTCCCCGAGGAGCGGGTGGAAGCGATTCAACGGACCGTGGAGGAGGTGGCCGCCGGCTCCCGCCCGCTCCGGCTCGAGCTGCGCGGCGCGGGTGGGTTCCCGAACGCGCGACGCCCGCGCGTTCTCTTCACCTCGCTCGGGGGAGAGGTGGAGGAGCTCGGCAGGCTGGTGGCCGAGATCGGTCTTCGCCTTTCCCCGCTCGGCTTCCCTCCCGAGGAGCGGCGCTTCTCCCCCCATCTCACCCACGGGCGCGCCCGCGACGGCCGCGGCGCGGCCGGCCTCGGCGGCGCCCTCGCCTCCGCCTCCTCGGAGGAGGCCGTGCCCTGGAGGGCCGAGGAGATTGTCCTCTTCCGCTCGCATCTCTCTCCGGGGGGGGCGCGCTACGAGGCCATCGGCCGCTTTCGACTCGGCCCGGCGGCGGCCTGAAGGCCCCGGGCCCCGCCCCCGGGAACTTGCTCGGGAACATGTGTTCAGTTAATCTTCCGTTCAGTCCAGATGTCAGACGGGCCCGTTAGAAACCGGGGCGTCGAAACGAACGAGGCGGAACGAGGGGGCGCGGCAGGCGCCCTGGCAAGGAGCGGAAGATGCCCGTGGCACCGGAGAAGGAAAAGGCAATCGAGCTGGCGGTCTCTTCGATCGAGAAGGCCTTCGGCAAGGGTTCGATCATGCGCCTCGGCAACGAGGAGCCCCTGGTCAAGGACGTCCAGGCGATCTCGACGGGTTCCGTCTCCCTCGACATCGCCCTGGGCGTGGGTGGCCTCCCCCGTGGACGCGTCGTCGAGATCTACGGCCCGGAGTCGTCGGGCAAGACCACCCTCGCCCTCCACGCGGTCGCCGAGGCGCAGAAGCGCGGCGGGGTGGCGGCCTTCGTGGACGCCGAGCACGCCCTCGACGTGGGCTACGCCCGCAAGCTCGGGGTCCGCACCGACGACCTCCTCATCTCGCAGCCCGACACCGGCGAGCAGGCGCTCGAGATCGTGGAGACGCTGGTCCGCTCCGGGGCCATCGACGTGCTGGTCATCGACTCGGTGGCGGCGCTGGTGCCGCGCGCCGAGCTCGAGGGCGAGATGGGCGACGCCCACATGGGCGTGCAGGCCCGCCTCATGAGCCAGGCCCTGCGCAAGCTCACCGGCACGATTGCCAAGTCGTCCACCATCGTCATCTTCATCAACCAGATTCGCATGAAGATCGGGGTGATGTTCGGCAACCCCGAGACGACCACCGGCGGCAACGCGCTCAAGTTCTACGCCTCGGTACGCCTCGACATCCGGCGCATCGGCGCCATCAAGGACGGCGAGCAGGTCATCGGCAGCCGCACGCGCGTCAAGGTGGTGAAGAACAAGGTCGCTCCCCCCTTCAAGGAGGTGGAGTTCGACATCATGTACGGCGTCGGCATCTCTAAGGAGGGCGACCTACTCGACCTCGCCGCCCAGGAGAACATCGTCGAGAAGAGCGGCGCCTGGTTCGGCTTCGACGGCGACCGCATCGGGCAGGGGCGGGAGCAGGCAAAGGCGTTCCTCAAGGAGCATCCAGAGGCGCTGCAGAAGATCGAGGACAAGGTCCTCGAGAAGTTCGGGGTCCGCCGCGGCCCGGCTGCCGCGCCGGTGGCCGAGGAGCCCGCCGAGGAGGGCAAGCGGGCCAAGGTCAAGGCGGTGCGGTAGCTCCAGCCCAGGTTGCACGCGCCAGGTCCTTCGCGCAGACTTTGGACTCCGGTGCCCGTCGACCTCAAGAAGAAGGCCTGGCTGGCCGATCTTATCGGCCACCAGCTCGAGGGGTACGACCCCGCCGCGGCCCGGCTGCGCCTTCCCCGGGAGCTGCGCGATCCGGATCCCGAGGGGCCCGATCTCGAATCGCGGGCGCGGATGCTGGTGGTGCGGTCCCTGCGCCGGCGCCTGGTGGAGCCGGGGGCGGCTCCCGGGCAGGCCTTCGTCGGCATCGTCGAGGGGGACGTGGCCCTGCTCCTCGATCTGGCGCTGCTCCTCGGCGCTCCCTTCGACGAAAGCCGTCGCCGCGGCGAGCTCGCCTGCGTGCTGGCGGCCGGTTGCGGCGACCTCGCCTCCGCCCTGAAGGCCGCACCCGGACCCGGGCGCGCCGCCTCCCCCTCGACAGTCGAGCGAGCCCTGGAGAAGAGCGGCGCGGTCCTCCTGCGCCTCCACTACCCTCCCGGGGATCCGCAGGGGGGCCTGCGCCTCTACGCCGGGACCATCGCCATCCAGCGGCGGCTCCTCGCTCGCATCGCGATCCACTTCTTCCGCCACGGGAGCCTCGACCCGGACCACGCGGTCGAGCAGCTCGACCAGGCGCAGGACGAGGAGGTGCTGCTCGTCGAGGCCCTCGCCGGCCTCCGCGGCGCGGAGGCGCCGGGGCAGCTCCACGCCCGCCACGTCATCTATCACCAGCTCGATCGCCTCGGGCTCGACCGGGAGCGGGCGAAAACGGCGCGCAGCTGCGCGGCGTCCCCGCGAGACCCGGAGGAGATCTGCGCGGCCGCGCCCTCCCGCCTGCACCGCTTCCTCCTGGAGCAGCTCCTGCTCGCCGCCCTGGGGATGCCGGACGGCACCACCGCCCACGGGGACTTCATCGCCCGGTTCGCCGAGGCCGCCGGGATCTCGCCCGAGGAGCTCGCCGCCCTCCAGATCGAGGCGGCGGCCTTCCACGCCGACCACCAGGAGTGGTTCCGCGCCTTCGGGCTGCCCGCCGCTCCCGAATGGAACGAACTCGCGGAGGAGTGGAACGAGTTCGGGGAGCGCATGGTGGCGAAGGTGGCCGCCGTGGTCGCCGAGAACATGGAGGCGATTGCCACCGAGCTCCGCGAGACCGGCGAGCTCGGGTCCCTCCTCGCCAAGGCCGCCAAGGGCCAGAAGCTCACCGCCCCCGAGCGTCGCAAGGTCAAGGAGCAGCTCATCGACCTCGCCAAGGCGGTGCCGGCCCTGGCCATCTTCGCCGCCCCCGGCGGCCTGGTGCTCCTGCCCCTGCTCGCCAAGCTCCTCCCCTTCAACCTGCTCCCGTCGGCCTTCCAATCGCGGCGGAAGGACTCGCCTCCCGAGGACGCCGCCTAGTCGGCGCCCACCGCCTCGACCCCGATGGCGGCCCGCTCCTCCTGGACCAACGCCTCGAGGGTGGAGACGGCGCCGGAGAGCTCGGGAAGCCTGGCCTCCGCGAGGCGCAGCGTCCGGATCACCTCCTCTGACACGGCGGCGTGCCGAGCCTCGCGCTCGCGCATCGCGGACACGGCGCGCTCGAACAGCTGGAAGAAGTCCTTCAGCTCGTCCCCGCGGCGCAGCGGACGCATCCGCGGGTACCGTCCCTGGGCCAGCGCCGAGAGGTAGTGGCTCATCACGTAGACGGGGCCGGCCACGTGGTGCGTGAGAATGAGACCCACGAGCCCCAAGGCCGCCGACAGGGCGACCGAGATGCCCACGAAGACGAGCAAGAGCTGGCGGTCTCCCGCCTCCAGAACGGCCCGCAGGGTCGGCTCGGTCACCGCCAGCTCGACGGACTGCCGGTGTGCTTGCCACACCCACGCCCCGAAGACGAGCGAGAGAAGCATGCCGGCGCCGGCCAGCAGCAGCGCGTACTTGAGCTGGAAGCGCCGGTCGACCAGGTAGACGCGGCGCTTCGGCCTCGCCGCCCGGGGCTGGGGCGCGGGCACCTCGGTGGGCGGGTTCGCCATTTCGTCCCCTTTCCAGTGCGCGCCGCAACCCAGGGTGCGAGCGCGCCCCGATTCTAGCCCAGCGGGGAGATGACGGCGGCGCGGGGTTCGGTGCTATAGGAGGGCCGATGCGCATCGCCTTCCTCGGCACTCCCGCCTTCGCGGTCCCGGCGCTCTCCGCCCTTCAGGGCGCCGGCCACGAGCTCGCGGCCGTGGTCGCGCAGCCTGATCGCCCGGCCGGGCGAGGGCAGGAGCTCCGAGTGCCAGCCACCAAGGCCTGGGCGCGGGAGCACGGCTGCCCTGTGCTCCAGCCCGAGAAGGTCCGCGACGGGAGGTTGGCGTCCGAGCTGGCAGCGCTCGCCCCCGACCTGCTCGTGGTCGTCGCCTACGGCCGCATCCTGGGGAAGGACTTGCTCGAGCTCGCCCCACAGGGCGCCGTGAACGTCCACGCGTCGCTCCTTCCCCGGTACCGCGGCGCCGCTCCCATCCAATGGGCCATCGCCACGGGGGACGCCGAGACGGGCGTGAGTGTCATGCAGATGGACGAGGGGCTCGACACCGGCGACGTCCTGCTGCAGCGGGTGGCGCCGATCGGCGACGACGATGCCGAGACGCTCGCCCGGCGTCTCTCTCTCCTCGGCGGCGAGGCGCTGGTGGAGGCGCTCGCCCTCCTCGAGGCATCGCGCATCACGCCGGTCCGCCAGGACTCGGCCCTCGCCACGCTGGCGCCGATCCTGAAGAAGGAGGATGGACGCCTCGACTTCCATCTCCCGGCGGTGCGACTCGCCGCCCGCATCCGCGCTTTCCGTCCCTGGCCGGGGGCGTTCACCACCTTCGCGAGCCGGACGCTCAAGGTGCACCGGGCCGTGGCGGGCGGGGAGGCCGGCCTGGCGCCGGGCGCCGCCCGCGCCGAGGCAGAGGGGCTCCGGGTAGGCTGCGGGGAGCGCACCTCGCTCCTCCTCCTCGAGGTACAGCAGGAGGGAAGGAAGCGAGTCCCGGCGACGGACTTCGTGAAGGGCCAGCCCGTGCCCGACGGCACCCTGCTCGGAACATGACCGCCCGCCAGGTCGCCTTCGCGGTCCTGAGAAAGGTGGAGGAGGAGGGCGCGTACGCCTCGCGGGCGCTCGACGCCGCCCTGGCGCAGGCGGGGGCCCTCGACCCGCGCGAGGCGGCGCTCGCCACCGAACTCGTGTACGGATCGCTGCGCCGGGCGCTCCAGCTCGATCTGGCCCTGGCCCCATTCTCCCGCCGCGCCCTTCGCGACCTCGACCCGGCGGCGCGCGTGGCGCTGCGCCTCGGCGCCTACCAGATCCTCTTCTTGCGGACGCCGCCGCACGCGGCCGTGGCGGAGACGGTGGAACTGGCGAAGAAGGTCGACCATGGGAAGGCGGCCGGCTACGTGAACGCGGTCTTGCGAGCGCTGGCGCGTGCTCCCAGCCTGCCGACGCCACCACCCGAGGCGCTCGACCCAGCCGGCCACCTGTCCGCCGCGGAGTCCCTGCCCCGCTGGGTCGCCGAGGAGTGGATGGCATGGCTGGGTCTCGCGGAAGCGCGGCGGCTCGCCGCCGCCATGAACGAGCCGGCCCCGCTGTCGTTGCGCTCTCCTCGCCCGGCCGACCTTCTCGAGCGGCTGACCCGCGCCGGAGTGGAGGCGCGCCCGGCCCCGCGCTCCCCGCACGGCGTCCTCGTCTCGGCGGCCTCGGTGCAGCAGGTCTCGCGCGCCGCCGGCGGCGTCCCCTTCCAGGTCCAGGACGAGTCGGCCCAGATCGTCTCCCTCTACGCGTTCGCGGAGCTCACCGGCGAGAAAGCCCGCGTCCTCGACCTCTGCGCCGCGCCGGGAGGGAAGTCGTTTCACGCCGCCGAGATCCTCGGGCCCGGTTCCGAGGTGGTGGCGGTCGAGCTCCACCCGCGCAAGGCGGACGCGCTGCGGCGCGAGGCGGCCGAACGGGGCCTCGCGGGAGTGCGCGTCGTCTGCGCCGACGGAGCCCATCCCGTGCCGGGCCTCGAGCCGGGTTCCTTCGACGCCGTCCTGGTCGACGCCCCCTGCGCCGGCCTGGGGACGCTGCGCCGTCACCCGGAGCTGAAGCTCCGCCGGCAACCGGCTGACCTGGCGCGCTTCGCGGCCATCCAGCGACCCCTCCTCGAGACCGCCCTCGGGTACGCACACCGGGGAGCGCCCGTCACCTACTCGGTCTGCTCGCTCTCCCGGGCAGAGGGTCCGGAGGTGGTGGCGGGCGCGCTCGCACGGTCCGCCGGCCGCGCTTCGGCGCCCCCGAGCCTGCCCGGGGACGTCCTCACCGACGCCGGCGACCTGCTCCTCCTGCCGCACCGGCACGGTGGCGACGGCTTCTACGCGGCGCGGCTCGTTGGCGCGTGACCCCGCGCCTCGTCTAGACTCCCGGCATGCCCTTGCCCGTCCGCATCGCCCCCTCCATCCTTTCCGCCGACTTCGGGCGCCTGGCGGAGGAGGTGCGTCAGGCGGAGGCGGCCGGGGCGGACGTGATTCACGTCGACGTGATGGACGGGCGCTTCGTGCCGAACATCACCATCGGCCCGCTGGTGGTGGAGGCGGTTCGCAAGGTGACGAGGCTCCCCATCGACGTCCATCTGATGATCGTCGAGCCCGAACGCTACGTGGAGGCCTTCGCCGGGGCGGGGGCGAACTCCATCTCCGTCCACGCCGAGGTCTCTCCCCACCTGCACCGAACCCTGCAGGCTATCCGCGCCGCCGGCGCGGCTCCGGCGGTGGCGCTCAACCCCTCGACGCCGCTCGAGCATCTCGAGTACGTGCTCGCGGACTGCGAGATGGTGCTCCTCATGACGGTGAACCCGGGGTTCGGGGGGCAGAAGTACATCCCCGCCTGCACCGAGAAGGTCCGGCGACTGCGCCAAGCGGCGGACCAACTCGGACTGCCGCTCCAGATCGAAGTGGACGGGGGGATCCGGGAGGACACCGTGGGAGAGCCCGCCCGAGCGGGAGCGAACGTGTTCGTGGCCGGCACCGCCGTCTTCGGCGCGCCCGACTACGCCCGGGCCATCCGGGGGATTCGGGAAGGCGCGGAGCGCGCGCGCGAGTGAGGCGCCCGCGGCCCGCCCCCCGAGCGGCCGCTCTCCTGCTCCTCGGCTCGCTCGCCGGCCTGGGCTGCGCCCATGCGCCCGTGTCCCGCTCCGCCCCCGAGGTGGGGCTCGCGAGTTACCAGGGCCGGGAGAGGGAGGGGACGCGCACCGCCAGCGGCCGGCCCTACCGGGCCGCGGAGCTGTCCTGCGCCCACCGCACCCATCCGTTCGGGGCCGTCCTGGAGGTGGTCGACCTCGACACGGGGCGCTCGGTGCGGGTAACGGTCATCGACCGCGGTCCCTTCGTGGCGGGGCGGATCGTGGACCTGTCCCTCGCCGCCGCGAGGGAACTCGGGATGGTGGAGCGCGGCCTGGCGCGGGTGCGGGTGTCCCGGCTCGAGTGAGCCCTCGTCGCTCGCGGAAGGCGCGGGCGATCTCTGGGTGACGAGCGAGGAGCCTCAGCGCCTTCTCGAGGAGCGTCCGCCCCGGCTCCATCTTGAACCAGGTGGAGGCGCCGCTCGGGTGAGGGAGGCAGATGACGTCCGCCGCCACCCCGTGGTAGTGGGTCTGGATTCGCCTCCCCACCACGTGGTCGAGCTGCACCTTCTTCCCGAGCACCTGCTCGATGGCCAGCCGTCCCACCGGGACGAGCAGGCGCGGCCGGAGGATCGCGATCTCCCGCTCGATGAAGCCGCGGCTGGCCTCGATCTCGGCAGGGGACGGTACCCGATCTCCTCCCCCGCTCGTCTTCCCCGGAAAGGCCCGAACCACCGCCGCCATGTAGACCCGGGCACGGAACTCCTCCTCGGTCGCGCCGAAAGCGCGCTGCATCCAGGAGAAGAGGGTCTTGCCGGCGGTCCAGGCGAAAGGCCGGCCGAACCGGGCCTCGTGGGGGCCGGGGGCCTGGCCGAGCAGGAACACGCTCGAGACGACCGGGGGGCCGTGCACTGCCGGGCCAATGAGCCCCGGCATGCGCAGCGCCCGGATGTCGCGTTGCACCGCCTCGAGGGCCGCCTGCCGCTCAGGGGCTGCTAGCCGCGCCACGGCTCCTCTCGCACCGAGTAGATCCAGCCCTCGCTGCGCGGGACGTTGTGCGGCACCTGCTGATAGCCCTCCTCCTGCGCCCCCGCCGCCGCCACCGCGGCCAGGACCGCGTCCAGGGTCTCGCCCTCGCCGTCCTCCACGATCTGAGCCGCCTGCTCCATCTCGAACTCCAGGCGAGCCGCGGTGCGCAGCGTGCGCAGGACGGCGGCGCGCACGCTCGGCCGTGCCACGCCGTCGTCGTCGCGGTAGCTGCACATGCCCGCGAGGGTCCGCGGCAGATGCGGCGGGTAGACCTCGACCAGGGTGGGCTTGCCCAGCTGCGGATCGTCCCAGGGAAGGAAGGCAGCGTCGAGGCGAGCCAGCGCGAGCAGGCCGAAGAAGGTGCGCCGGTAGTTGCGCGCCGCGGTGGGGGGCTGGCTCACCGCGCGGTAGCAGTCCGCCAGCCGCGGCCGGTCCTTGCCGAGCTCGGCGCGGAAGGCGTCGGCGGCGCTGCCCACGTCGGTGACGAGCGACTGGAACTTCTCCCGGAGCCCCTTGCCGAGAGACGCCGGGCCGCGCAGGGCCTGGCGCAGCAGCCCGAGCTGCCGCAGGTGCGTCTCGGCCAGGCTGAAGGGGACATCGAGCCCGATGGTGAGCCGCCCCTCCGCCCACCGGGCCTGCTCCGTCACCCAGTCGGAGAAGCGGTCGAGCACCTCGTGCCGTCCCGGCACCTCCTGGAAGGGGCGCCACACCTTGGCGAGCCGCGCGCGCTCCACCTCGCACTCGACCTGAGCGGCCACGATCCGGTGGCCGGCGTCGTCGGCCCCACTCCAGGCGAAACCCAGGAAGATCCCGCGTTGAGGAAGCTTCACTCTTGGTGGATGACAGCGTCCGTGCGCGGAAGAAGGCGGCGCCACTCCATCGGTCTCGTGACTCGGCGCCATGGAGATTGCTCCTACCGTGGGGGCGGAAGAGGGTCAACCGCCTCCCGCGTCCAGGTCCCTTGGGGGTGCGGCCCGATCGGGGCTGAGCCGATTCGACCCCTGTGGTAATAGGGTCGGGCCTCAAGGCAACGTCCTCATCCCACAGTGGAGGCAACATGAAGAGAAGCTTGCAAGTGGCAGCCGGTCTCGCGCTTCTGGTCGGCTGCGGGATCCCGAAGGAGAAGTACGACGCCCAGGTGGCCGACGCCAACAAGTACCTGAAACAGTACCAGGACGAGTCGGCAAAGAGCGCGGACCTCGAGAAGAAGTTGGCGGGCGCGCAGCAGCAGCTCGCCGACGCCAACAAGCAGATCGATAACTACAAGGCCCAGCTCGCCGAGACCTCCCAGGCAAAGGAGCGCCTGGAGCAGGAGAAGAGGGCGATGCAGAGCCAGTACGAGCAGCTCACCGCCGGCCTGAAGAGCCAGATCGAGGCCGGGAACATCCAGGTGGAGAACCTGAAGGGCAAGATGCTCGTCCGGATGTCCGAGAAGGTGCTCTTCCCCTCCGGGTCGGCCAACATCAACAAGGAGGGGCGGGCGGCTCTCGATCAGATCGCAAGCTCCTTCAAGACGCTGACCGGGAAGAGCGTGGTGGTCTCCGGCTTCACCGACAACGTCCCGGTGAACCCCAAGACGACGGGCTACGCCTCCAACTGGGAGCTCTCGACCGCGCGGGCGCTGGCGGTGGTGAAGTACCTCCAGTCGAAGGACGTCGATCCCAAGATGCTGGGCGCCGCCGGCTTCGGCGAGTACCACCCGGTGGCCACGAACGACACGCCCGAGGGGCGCCAGCAGAACCGGCGCATCGAAATCGTGCTCGCGCCCGCCGAGACGGTGCAGTAGGTCGCGGGACTAGGTGCCCTCGGGCTGACGGGCGGTGCGGTCCGACGCCACTCGCGTCGGGCCGCGCGCCAGCCGCACCCAGCCGGGCACCCGGGCCGCCAAAAGCACGGCAAAGGCCGCCGCGAACATCAGCGGCCGGCGGTGATCCGCCTTCACGCGCCAGAGGAAGTGGACGATGGCGAGCGCGGCCGCGGCGTACGAGAGCCGGTGCAGGCGCTTCCAGCGGCGGTACCCGAGCCGCCGCACCCACCCGTCAGTCGAGGTGATCGCGAGGGGCGCCAGGACCAAGAGCGCCGCGAAGCCCACCATGATGAAGGGGCGCTTCGTCAGATCGACGCCGATGGTGCGCCAGTCGAAGAACTTGTCCACTCCCACGTAGAAGGCGAAGTGGAGCGAGGCGTAGGTGAAGGCGAACAGGCCCACCATCCGCCTCACCCGCACCGGCCAGGCGAGACCGAGGAGGTCCTTCGCCGGTGTGGGCACGAGAGTGAGCGCGAGCAGGGTGAGGGTCCAGAAGCCGAGGCGGTTCAGGACCGCCTCGATGGGATTCGCCCCCAGGCCGCCGGTGAAGGCGTCCACCCCCATCTTCGCGAGCGGGGCGAGGCAGAGCACGAAGGCCGCCGGCTTGAGCAGGCGCCGCACGCCGGCCCGGGCCGGGATTCCTGTTTCGGGGGCTCGGTTCACGGATTCCTAGTAGAGCTTGCGGGGGTCCATTCCCGCGTACAGGCTCGCGACCTCCGCCCCGTATCCGTTGAAGGGCAAGGTGTCCCGGCGAAAGAACTCGCCGATGCGCCGCTCCTTGGCCTGGCTCCAGCGGGGATGATCCACCGCCGGGTTGACGTTGGCATAGAACCCGTACTCGGCAGGCGACATCTGCGCCCAGGTGGTGCGCGGCTGGCTCTCCGCGAAGCGGATGTGCACGATCGACTTCGCCCCCTTGAACCCGTACTTCCAGGGGACGACGAGCCGGAGGGGCGCGCCGTTCTGGTTGGGAAGGACGCGCCCGTAGAGCCCTACTGCCACGAAGGCGAGCGGGTGGGTGGCCTCGTCCATCCGCAGTCCCTCGGTGTAGGGCCACTCGAGGACGCTTCGCTTCTGCCCCGGCATCTGGCCCGCATCGTAGAGGGTCTGGAACTCGACGTACTTCGCCTTCGAGGTGGGCTCGAGCCTGCGGATGAGGTCGGCGAGCGGGAAGCCGAGCCAGGGAACCACCATCGACCAGGCCTCGACGCACCGGTGGCGGTAGATGCGCTCCTCCAGCGGGAACTCCTTGAGGAGGGCCTCCAGGTCGAGGCGCTCGGGCTTCTTCACCTCACCGTCCACCGTCACTGTCCACGGGCGGGGCCGGAGCGAGTCCGCGTTCTTCGCCGGGTCGTCCTTGCCGGTGCCGAACTCATAGAAGTTGTTGTAGGTGGTGACGGCCTCCCACGGGGTCGGCTTCTCGCTCCCCGCGAGGTTGGTGGTCTTCGTGATCCGGAGCTCGGGCCCGGCGGGTCCGGCGGGGCGGACCGCCGCCGGGAGGGCCGCGGCCAGGGCGCCGGCAGCGCCTAGCCTCAGGAACTCCCTCCGTCGCAGGTACACGGGCTCAGGAGTCGCCTCCCGCTCGGAGAGATCGGGCTTCCAGACTGCCATGTCGCCTCCTCGACTGTTCATCCATAATCGATTCCGCATGCTCGCGCAGGTCGTCCACAGCGGCCTCGACCGGTTCGCCATGGCCTACGAGGACCGGTGGCGGCGCGCGCCCCAGGGCTTCCACCCCGGCCCCGCGGGTCCTCTCGATCCTTTCTCGGAACTGGGCCCGCTGCCCTCCCCGCCGCCGCGGTCGGGCCGCTGGACCGCCCCGTCGCCCTGGCCGTTTCAAGGCGACCGCCTCACCCTCTACGCGGCACCGTCGCATGGCCGGAGATGGGGCACGGCGATCCTCGTCCCACCCTGGAAAATCCCGTCTCGCGCGCTGCTGCGCGGCTGGGTCCGGCTCCTGGCGCGGGCGGGCCTCGACGCCTGGCTGTACGTCCCTCCCTTCCACCTCGAGCGCACCGCACCGGGCGCTCGCAGCGGCGAGGGCTTCGTCTCGCCCGACTTGGGAAGGTTCCGCGAGGCGCTCTCGCAGATGGTGCTCGAGCTGCGGCTGTGCGCGGCGCTCGCCGCCGGAGAGGGAGAGGTGGCGCTCGTGGGGCTCTCGCTGGGGGCCCTCGGCGCGGCCTGGGCCGCCACCGGGCCAGAGCGTGTCGATCAGGCCGCGCTGGTGGCCGCTCCCGCCGACGTGACCGCGGTCTTCCAGGGCACGCCCATCGGGGCGCGGTACGCCCGGCTGGCCGCGAGGGCGGGGACGCCGCTCCCGCCGCCGGCGGAGCTGGCGGGCTGGCTGCGGCCTCTCGCCCCCCTCGAGCGAAGGCCGACGGCGCGGCACGTCTTCGTCGCCGGGGGAGCCCACGACGCCATCGCGCTCCGGGGGCCGGAGACGCTGGCGCGCTCCTGGGGAGTGCCCTGGCACGCCTACAGCCGGGGGCACATGACTCTGCTCTTCGCCTGCCGAGCGCTGCGGCGGGACGTCGGCGGCTTCCTCGTCGCTTCCCGGGGGTAGCCGTGCTCTAGCCTGGGCCCTTCTTGCCGGCGCGGATGGAGTCTCGTACCGCCTTCACCTCGTCGAAGAAGGCGGCGGGCACCACCTCCCCGCGCACCACCGACCAGGACTTCTCCGCCACGCTCCGCCACGGGCCCGGGTCGACGTCCACCACGGTGAGCCCCTGCTTCTTCATCGCGGCCACCGCGTCGGAGTTGAGCCTCGCCACCTCCGCGTCCACCCGGTGGCCGAGATCGCGCGCGATCGCCGCTAGCTTCGGCCGCACGTCGGGGGCGATCTTGTCCCATGCGTCCTTGCGGACGATGGTGGCGCCGACCAGCCAGCCCCAGGGCACGTCGATCATGTAGGGCGCCTTCTCGAACAGGCGGGCGGTCAGCATGTAGAGAGGTACGTTCGGCACGCAGTTGATCATGCCGGTCTGGAGCGAGGTGACGACATCGGTGGACGAGAGCACCACCGGGGTGAAGCCGACGGCATTCCACGCCTTCACGCTCCCCGGATCGCCCTCCCAGGTGAAGACCTTCGCCCCCGCCGCCTCGGCCGGCGTCTTGTAGGATCGGTTGCAGAAGAGCTTGATGGCGCCGATGACGCCCCAGCTCAGCCCCACGTAGCCCTTCTTCTCGAGGAGGGCGTCGAACTTGGGAACGAGCACCGTGAGCGCCTTCTCCACCTCCTCGGGCGTGTCGAACATGAGAGGCACCGTGACGGCCTGCGGTTCGGGAACGATGTCGTGCAGGCCGACGCTGGTGATGGCGGCGCCCTGCAGCTGCCCGACGGCCATCTTGCGAATCATCTCCCCCTCGCTGCCCTGGGTGCCGCCGGGGTAGGTGCGCAGCTTCACCGTCCCTCCCGAGGCCGCCGACCACTTCTCCGACATCTCCTTCAGGAGCTCGTGCCAGGTCGATCCGTTGGGGGCGAGCGTTCCCAGCTTGATCTGCACTTGCTGCTGGGCCAGCGCGGGGGCGGCGGAGGCCCACAGAGCCGCCGCCAGGATGATGTTCTTCACGGGTGTCTTCTCCTCCCTCAAGCGAAGAGGTCGTCCAAGTGATCGAGGAGCGCTCGGGCCCGCTCCTGCGCCAAGACGTTGGCGAGGCGGAACTGGGGCGCGGCGTTCACGTCGGCGGCGAGCACCTGCCCGAGGACTTTCGCGAACTCGGCTCGGTTCTGGGTCTGCACCAGCACGGTCTCGGCGTAGCTCACCAGCGGTCCGAGCTTCTTCCCGTCGCTCAGCGCGAGCGCGCGATCGAGGTGGCTCTTCGCCTTCGCCGGCCCTCCTCCGTCGGCCTCGGTGCGCGAACCGTCCCAGGTGACGAAGAACTCGTGGAAGGCCCCGAAGTCGTAGCTCTCGTCGAGCTCGAGCCCCCGCCGCATCATCGCCACCGGCGCCGGGAGCTCGGAGACGAGCTCCATGTCGCCCTTGGCGGTCGAGATGGCGAGCGCCCAGGCCGCCGCCGTCCAGTAGAGCAGCGCCACGTCCTCCTTCTTCACCTCGACGAGCGCCGGCTCCAGGTCCTTCGCGCTCTTGAGCCGCGCCGAAAGCCCCGGGTGCTTCTGCTCCAGGCCACGGAGGCCGTAGTCGCGCGCCCGCAGGAGAAGTTTCCGGGCGCGCTCGCGCCCCGCCTTCGCCTCGGCGCTCCGGCCGGACAGCTCGGCGAGGTCCGCCTCCTGCAGCACGAAGGCGTACGAGTACTGGGTGAAGCCGGAGGTGAGGCCGCGCAAGAGCCCCTCGTGCTTCGGCTGGCTCTCGAGGAGCCCCTCCATCGTCTTCAGGCCGAACGGCACCGCCGCCTTCACGAGCTGCGGGTCGTCGTCTCGCGCGTAGGTGTCGCTCGCCTCCGACACCGCGTCGGCCACCGCACCCGTCGCGATGGTCTTGCACCCCGCGAGGACGAGCGGCAGCGCCGCCGCCGAGAGAGCCCTCTTTTTCCAGGTCGTCACAGGAATCGTGGTACTTCTATGCGGCCCGCACAGCCCCGTCAATCAACGATTCCGCGCCCTTCCGCCTCGCATGTCCCTCGAGACCCCGACCCCGGACCCGGCTCCCCTCCCGACGAGCGACCCCTCGGACGCGGTGCGCGGCCTGCGCCGCCTCCGGGTGCTGGGAAGGAAGGCGTCGGTCGAAGCCGGCAACTTGGCGGTGGTGCTCGTCCTGCTCGCCATGGTGGCGCTACCGGTGGTGGCCGCGCTTTGGCGCCGGCTCACCGGGCAGTCGCTCGTGAGCGCGGCGGTCCTGGTGCAGCACCTGACCCTGTGGATCGGCTTCCTGGGAGCGCTCCTCGCCACCCGGGCGAGCAGGCACCTGCACCTCACCACCCTCGACCTCGTCCCCGCGGGTCGCCCGCGGGACCTGGTGAAGCTCGGCACCAACTGGATCTCGGCGGCCGTGACCGCGGTGCTCGCGTACGCCTCGGCGAAGCTCGTCCGCGCCGAGACCGAGGCGCCGCGCCTGGTCGTCGCCGGAATCCCCTTCTGGTGGAGCATGACGGTGATGCCGGTCGCCTGCGGCGCCATCTCGCTGGTCTTCGCCTGGCGGGCCGAGCCGGGGCGCCTGCGCTGGCTGAAGCGGCTCTGCGGCCTGGGCATCGTGGCGCTCGTGCTCCTGTGGGGCGAGGCGGCCCTGCCCGAGCCCGCCGGGTGGCCGCTCTCGCAGCTCGGGGCCCTCGGCCGGGAGTTCTCGGCCGCCGCCGCCGCGCTCGGGTCCCTGCTCGGGCCGCTCGCGACTCCCCGCGCCGTCGCCTGGGTGTGCGGCACCGCGGTGGTGCTCGCGTTCCTGCTCGGCGCGCCGGTGTTCGTCGGCATGGCCGGTCTCGCCATGGTGCTCTTCGTGAAGGACGGGACGCCAGTCGCCGCAGTCCCCACCCAGACCTTCACGCTCGTGTCGTCGCCCACCCTGGCCGCGGTCCCGCTCCTCACCGTCGCCGGCTACATCCTGGCGGAGGGCGGCGCCGCCCAGCGCCTGGTCCGCGCCTACCGCGGCCTCTTCGGGTGGATGCCGGGCGGCATGGCGGTGATGGCGGCGGTGGTGGCTGCCCTCTTCACCACCTTCACCGGCGCCTCCGGGGTCACCATCCTCGCGCTCGGCGGGCTGCTCCTCCCCTCGCTGATCGAGGAGCGGTACCCGGAGGGCTTCTCGGTCGGACTGGTCACGGCGGCCGGGTCCCTGGGGCTCCTGTTTCCCCCCTCGCTGCCGGTCATCCTCTACGGGGTGGTGGCGGGAACGCCCATCGAGGACCTCTTCCTCGGCGGCGTCCTGCCGGGCGCGCTCATGATCGTGCTGGTGGCGGCCTACGGCGTGTGGACGGGGGTGAAGAACGGTGCCCCGCGCCAGCCATTCCGTCCGCGCGAGGCCCTCACCTCGCTCTGGGGGGCGAAATGGGACCTCGGCCTTCCCACCTTGGTGGTGGTGGCGGTCGTCTCTGGCTTCGCCACCATCGTCGAGGCCTCGGCCATCGCCGCCGCCTACGCCCTAGTGGTGGAGCTGGTCGTCTTCCGGGAGGTGAAGCCGTTCAGCGGACTCCCGAAGGTGCTCCTCGACGCCGGCACGCTGGTGGGCAGCGTGCTCATCCTGCTCGGGGTGGCGCTCGGGCTCACCAGCTGGTTCGTGGACGCCGAGATCCCCAGCCAGCTCGTCGAGTGGATGACGGCCCACGTGAGGAGCCCCGCCCTCTTCCTGCTCATGCTGAACGTGGTGCTCCTGGTCCTCGGCAGCGTCCTCGAGATCTACTCGGCCATCGTGGTGGTGGCACCGCTGGTCGCCCCTCTGGGCAGAGCCTACGGCATCGACGCCATCCACCTGGGAGTGGTCTTCCTCGCCAACCTGGAGCTCGGTTTCCTCTTCCCGCCCATGGGGCTAAACCTCTTCCTCTCGGCCCAGCGCTTCGGGAAGCCGTTGCCCTACGTTTACAAGAGGGCCCTTCCTTTCCTGGCCATCATGGCCGCCGGGGTTCTCCTCATCACCTACCTCGAGCCCATCACCACCGGCGTGGTGCGGCTGGTGAAGGGCTAACAGCGGTCACCGGCCTTCGGGTGCCGCCCCCGGCGACGGCCACCCTTCGCGGAGCGCGTAGAGGCAGAAGGTGACCGCCCAGGCGCCCACCACGTCGATGGCGTAGTGGATGTGGGCGAGGAGCACCGAGGCGACCACCGCCAGGTGGCCGGCGAGCGCCACCAGCCGCAGGAACGGCCGGTCGCGCAGGTAGAGGAGGAGCAGGAACGTGGTGGCTGCGTGGCCAGAGAAGAACAGGTCCTTGGTCAGGTGGGCGGCGATGGCTCCGCGCTGAAAGACCCCGAGCGGCGACATGAGCTCGAGGAAGGCGGCGCCGAAATCGCCCGAACCGGCGCCCAGCCCGGCGTGCGCCGGATCGGGGGCTCCCAGTCCGGTGAGCGCGATGGTGAGGCCGCGGACGAGCGACACGTAGGCACCCGTCACCATGTAGCGCACCCAGCGGCGGACGTCGGTGAGGAGCAGGGCGGCGGCGAGCGGCAGGTACACGGCGAGCCACGCGAGGTAGTTGAGCCGATCGGCGACAGCCAGGTATGGGAGATGCTCGAGGACCCGGTCGGGCAGGGTGGGCGCGGGGCGCCCCTCCGCCCAGAGCGCCAGGGCGGTCATGACGCCGTAGGCAGCGTAGCGGAAGGCGAGCGCGCCGGCGACCTCCCGCCACTGCGCCCGTACCGCGGACGCCGCCTGCCGGACGCTGAAGCCGCTGCGGTGCCGGCCCGTCGGGGCAGGTGCCGAAGCGTCCGCCGCTGGCTCTCGGGCTTGGGCCGCGGTCACGGGAACCGGCCGGCCGCCGCGAGCAGGTCGACCCTGGCCTGGCGAACGGCGTCCTCGGCGATCACCGCCGTCAGGGCGGCGTCGCGGGCGCGCTGCTCGGCGTCGATGACCTCCAGGTTGCTCGTGGCGCCCGCCCGGTAGGCCTGGTTGGCGAGGTCGAGCGCTGCGACCGCGCTCACCGCTCCGCGCCGGGCAGCCTCGTACCCGGCAAAGGCGTAGCGCAAGGCCTCGAAGGAGACGCGCACGTCCGAGCCCGCTTGCAGGAGGGCGCCCCGGAGCTGCGCCTCGCTCTCGCGAGCCAGTGCCTCGCGCTGCTGCGACAGCGCCGGGCGGAGACCGCCCTCGAAGAGGGGGAGGGTGAGGATGAGCTGCGCGATCCACCCCTCGCTGGGGGTGGCGGTAGTGGCGGGATTCTGGAGAAACCCCTGGAGGCTCCCGGTCAAGATGGGCATCCAGTCGGCCCAACTCTCTTTCCACACCGCCCTGGCCGCCTTCGCCTGCTCCTTCGCGGCCCGCACGTCCTCTCGACCCTCGATCCCCCCCTCCGCCTGCTCGAGGTCGGGATAGCTCGGGGCCGTGGGCAAGCTCGTCGAGTCGAGCGGGAGCTGGGAACCGCAGATGATCCCGAGCGCCTCGCGGCTCCTCGCCAGGGCGGTGTAGGCGGCCTGCAGCTGCACGTCGCTCGCCGCCATCTCCTGCTCGGCGCGCTTCACGTCGAGTTCGTTGCCGACGCCCCCCCGACGCCGTGCCAGCGAGTAGTCATAGTGAGCTCGTGAGGTGGCCACCGCGGTGTCGCTCACCTCCACCGTCCGGTGCGCGGCGACCACCGTCAGGTAGGCGTGCGCCGCGGTGATGGCCGCGGTCCGGCGCACGCTCGCATCCGAGGCCACCGCCACGTCGATTCCCTCGGCTCCCTGGGCCCACCCCACCCATGCCTGGGGCGCCACCAGCGGCACCGAGAGGGTTGCGCTGCCGTAGAGGGTCTGCTGCCCCTGGATGAGAATACCCCCGACGATGGCGCGCTGGTGATCGATGAGGGTGTAACTCCCGCTGAGCGTCACGAGCGGCAGGGCGGCAGAGCGCGCCTGCCCGAGCAATCCCTGGGCGCGGACGATCTCCTGGAGCGAGACGAGCGAGCTCGTCCCGTAGCGCACGGCGCGCTCCACCGCCTCCTCGAAGGTGACCGCCTCCGGGCCAGCCACCCGGGCCTTCAGGATGGCGTCCGGCAGCGGGGAGAGCTCCGGGGGGAGGAGCGCCCTCGCGGCGGCGGGCGCTTCCGCCTGTGCGCGGGCGGCGACGGGGCCGGCCGTCAGCAGGGCGAGGACGAGCGCCGCCCCCGAGTGTCGGGCTCCGCGGCGCCTTGCTCCGGCCCGGCCTGGAGCGCCGAGAAACTCCGCGAGGCGCGCGGACGCCGCTCGATACCCTGGCGACGACGGCGAGCGCACGGCGGCGTGGCATAACCCGGGCCCCGGGCATTGACAAGGCCGTCCTGACACGGGGGCGGGCAGCGCCCGCTCGTGCGACTCAGAGCGCCAGCGGTGATTCCTCGCCAAAGAGCTCCCGGACGAGCTTGGGCCTCACGCCCGCGGCGGAGAGGAGGGAGTCGAGCCGCTCGCGTGCGCTGCGGGACTCGCCGT
>Ga0335081_10000961_pt1 | contig 46242 bp, 37 predicted proteins | sample Lox_Sample_35_FD_206713 | JGI IMG/M metagenome (GOLD analysis project Ga0335081, IMG submission 206713) | Soil microbial communities from Loxahatchee National Wildlife Refuge, Florida, United States - Lox_Sample_3.5 | ecosystem: Environmental > Terrestrial > Soil > Wetlands | place: USA... | reverse complement strand
GCAGCGAACCTGGCCGCTGGCCCCCACGATCCGGGTGGAGCAGGACAGGCGAAAATGGCCGCTGAGGTGACGCTCCGTGTCGGCGGGCGGCGAGAGATGCTCCATTCCCTCGGCCACCTCCACCATGCACTCCTTGCACTTCCCCTGTTTCTGGCAGGAGGTTGGAACGCGCACGCCCAGTGCTTCCGCGCACTCGAACAGCGTCGCGCCCCACGCCGCGTCCGTTGCGTGTCCGTTGATTGTGAGTGCCACTGCCATGCCAGATCGCCCGTCAGCCCACACTCCCAAGAACCTCTTGGCTTTGACTTTCTTCTTCCGCGTCTCCGCGTCTCCGCGGTGAATATCCTAACCCCGCGCTTCCAACTCCGCTTTCACCGCTTCCGCCACTTCCTCCGCCGATCCGGCCCGTTCCTCCTCATCGCTCCAGCGCCACTGTGCCAGGTAGTCGTCCCCCCCTTGAAACCCTCGTTGCATCGCCAGTTGGTCGATGCGCTCCAGGAACCTCGCCGGCATCGGCACCGTCACTTCATCCTGGCCGTCTTCAGCCTTGATTTGCGACGGTACTTCCTGCCAGTACAGAATCTTGTAGGTTGCCATTTTGATTCCCGGCGGCCGCCAGCCGCAGAAACAGGTCGACCGCCGCGGAGGCGTTGGCGCCATAGCCGTCCGCGCCGATTTCGTCCGCAAACGTCTGGCTGATCGGCGCGCCGCCGACGGCCATCTTGATGTGGTCGAGGCCGGCCGCCTGAAAGCCGTCGATCACGGTCTTCATATAGGTCATGGTGGTGGTGAGCAGCGCGCTCATCCCAATGATGTCCGGCTTGCACTTAGCGGCCGCCGCCATGAACTTTTCCACGCTCTGATCGACGCCGATATCGTGCACTTCGAAACCGGCGCCCTCGGCCATCATCCCCACCAGGTTCTTGCCGATATCGTGCAGATCGCCGCGCACGGTGCCCATCAGCAGCACTCCGGCGCGTTTGGTGGCGCTGTCGTGCGCACTGAGCAATGGCTTGAGCACCGCCATCCCCGCCTTCATCGCCCGCGCCGCAATCAGCACTTCCGGCACGTAGAGCACGTTGTGTTTGAAATCCTCGCCCACCACGCTCATGCCGGCGATCAGGCCCTCGTTCAGGATCTCCTGCACAGGCCGGCCCTCCGCCAGGGCGTCCTTGGTCATCTGTTCGACGTCCTTGGCCTTGCCCTCGTAGAGGCACTGATTCATGAACGCGTAGTCAACCATGGCGGACACCGTGAGCGGCCAGCCGGCCGGCATTGAACTCTTCCAGCGCTTCCATCATGGCCACGATGTTTTGACGCGGCATTCCGGGGCTCGTCCCTCCGCCCACCGAAAGAATGATGCCCTCGCCACCGGAACCTTGCAGCACGTCGAGCGTCGCTTCGCGAACTTCCTCGGGCGTGCCCCGCACCCCGATCTCCAGCGGGTTCACATTGCCCATCAGGCACATGCGGTCGCCCACCCGCTGCTTCACCTCACGGATGTCTTTCTGCTTGCCCCAGTTCAGCACCTGGAATCCGGCGTCCGGCAAGTGGTCCAGGCACGCGTCCACCTCCGCGTCGTTGTGATAGACCTTGATCCAGTCCTCCGGAAATGCCTCACAGATACGCTTGAGATACGGATGGGCGAACTCCAGGTAGTGCTCTTCGTTGATGAATCCCACTATGTCATCCAGGATGAAGATGCTCTCGACCGCGTCGCCCATCACCTTGTGTTGAGCCTTCAGCCAGTCGATCACCACCCGCGTGCACAAATCGATCAGCTTGTGGGCGCCTTCCGGGTTCTCCACCAGGTCGATCATGAAATTCGTCGTGCCGCGCACGAACCCGGCCGTGCACAAAGGGCCGCGCGAAGTCACCATTGGCAGGATGTAGCCGTGGTCCAGAATGCGCTGCCGGTGCATGCCGATCCGGTGCAGCGTCAGGGCTGCGAAGGCGTCCGCCTCCACTTCATACTCCGGGAATTGATCCATGTCCTCCAGGTGATAAAGCGTATGGTATTCGCTGGGAGTATTGTCCTGCCAGAACTTGATCTTCGCGCCCAGCACCGAAGGCTCGGCTGCCATCCCGTATTCCATCCACCACGAAGGCACGAAGATGATGTCGGGGAATTCCCGCATGATCTTCAGGTTCGATTGGAACCACAACTCGGGGTCCAGGTAGTAGTCCAGGTGGTTGAGCCCCAGATAGCCCGGAATCCACGGGCTGTCGATGATCAGCGCCATCGGAATCTTGTCCAGCTTTTCCCGCCGGGCGGCTCGTTTAAACGTTTCCCATTGTTGTGGCAACATGGCGTCGCTTATCTAATATGGAATAGACACCGGCCGATCGTCCTCCGGATCGGCCCACCGGTGGTTTGGAATCGTCGGAGCCCAGCCCGGCCGTCCCGGATCCTGGTCGTAGGGATAACCGCCGAGCCTCTGGTACAGTTCGTTATATTCTCGCACTTTGCCGCGATCGAGCCGGACACCCAGACCCGGCTTGTCGGGCACGCGGATCGAGCCGTTTTCGTACCGCATCGGCCCGCCTTCAATAATATCGTCTCGTAAATGATGGTAGTGGGCGTCGGCCGCAAACGAGAGGTTGGGAAGCGCCGCGCCCAGGTGCAGCATGGTGGCCAGTTGAATTCCGAGTTCGCCCGAGGAGTGAACCGCCACGCCCAACTGAAACGTCTCGCACACCGCCGCCGCCTTCACACAGGCCCGGATTCCGCCCCAAAACGTGGTGTCGAGCAGAATCACGTCCACGGCGGTATCGAGCGCGTTGGCAGCCAGTTGTTCGAAATTGACCACCACCGTGTTGGTGGCCAGCGGAACACGCATCATCTGGCGTGTCCGCCGCATGCCGTTGAGCCCGAACACGGGATCTTCCAGGTAGTCGTTGCGCAGCCCTTCGATCGCCTGTCCGAAGCGGATCGCCTGCTCGGTGGACCACGCCCCGTTGGGGTCGAATCGCAACGAGTCGTTCGGAAAGGCAGCGGCCAGTGCCCGGTACGCTTCCAGTTCGTAATCCGGCGGAAAAACTCCGGCTTTGAGTTTGTGGGTAGTGAAACCGAAGCGGCGTTTCAACGCGCAGGTAGTTTCCAGCAATTGCTCGATGGTGCGCACTTCCCCGCGTCCGGTCTGCGGATCGGGGTAGCGGAAGAAGCAGTAAGCCGCAAACGGCACCCTGTCGCGCAGCCGCCCGCCGAGTATGTCGCACACCGGTACGCCCCAGGCCTGCCCCAGGATGTCGAGGCAGGCGAACTCCAGCGCCGCCAGAACCTGCGTCCGATTGTTATAGAGTGACGCGGTGGGATTAGCGATGCGAAAGCGCATCTCTTCGAGCCGCGCGGGATCGTGCCCCACCAGGTACGCGTTCATCGCGCGGAACGTCGCTTCCGCCGATTCTCCACCGCCACCCATTTCTCCGAGCCCGACCAGCCCGTTGTCGGTCTCGACTTCGACGATCGTGCGGACAAACCGTCCCCAATGGCATCCGTTGGCGTGGCGCAATGGCGCATCCAGCGGGACCGTGACCGTGGTCGGTCGTATATCCACGATCCGCATTTGGTTTCATGATACAACAAATTTGGCCGAAACGCTGCAACTTAATGAAATTGCGGCGCTAAGGATTCGCCATGCCGGGCCCTACAGCTCCGCGATCCGCCCGAATATCGGCCTTAACGCCGGATAGAGCGCCCGATAGACCGCGTACCCTTTGTCACAAATGGCCGCCTCCACTTCCCGCGGTGCGACCGAGTCGGTCTCTCGAATCGCCTTCCGGCAGATCTCCTCGATCGTGCCCTGCCCGGTCCCGGCTAGCGCCAGTATCGCCGCGCCGTAAGCCGACCCCTCCTGCGTCTCCAGCGTGACGATCCGTTTGCGCAGAATGTCCGCCAGCAACTGCCGCCAGAACGGGCTCTTCGCCCCTCCGCCCGAAGCGCGCACCGAGTTTACGGGCACTCCCAGTCCCTCGATGATCTCCAGGCAATCGCGCTGGCTGTACGAGACGCCCTCGATCAGCGCGCGAATCAGATCGGCGCGCGTATGGCTGGCCGTCAGCCCGATCCAACCCCCGCGCGCGGTGGCGTCCAGGTGCGGCGTGCGCTCGCCCATCAGGTATGGAAGCCAGATCAATCCCTGGGCGCCCGCGGGAGCCTTGGCTGCCTCCGCGGTCAGCGCGTCGTACTCCGTTCCCGGAGCAAGTTGGTTGCGGAACCATTGCAGGCTGAGACCGGCGCCCTGCGTCACGCCCATCACGTGCCACCGGTTGCGCACCGCGTGGCAGAACGTATGAACGCGTCCCGCCGGATCGTACGCCACGTCTTCCATGTGCGCGAACACCACGCCGGATGTGCCGAGCGTGCAAGAAACGATCCCCGGTTCGACAATGCCGTTTCCCACCGCGCTGGAGGCCTGGTCGCCGCCGCCGCCCACAACCGGCGTGCCCGCCTGCAAGCCCGTCAGTTCCGCCGCCTGCCGCGTGATCTTCCCGGTGATGTCGCTCGATTCGTAGCAGTCCGGGACGATTGCGCGATCCAGGCCCAGCCCATCCATCATTTCCCACGACCAGCGCCGCTTGACCACGTCGAACAGCGCCGTTCCGGAAGCGTCGGAAACCTCCGTGGCGAACTCGCCAGTAAGTTGGAAGCGCACGTAATCTTTGGGCAGCAGCACCTGGCGCACGCGTTCAAAGTTCTGCGGTTCATGGTCGCGCACCCACAGCAGCTTGGGCAGCGTGAAGCCCGTCAGCACCGGGTTAGCGATGTAGCGCAAGATATTCTCGCGCCCGATCTTGGCGTTGATCGCGTCCACCTGCGGCTGGCTGCGCTGATCGCACCAGATCAACGAAGGCCGGATGACAGCCCCGCCGCCATCCAGAATGACCAGTCCATGCATCTGCCCGGAGAGCCCGATGCCCTTGACCTCCGAGCCCGCTACACCCGCCTGTTGGAGCACGCCGCGAATCGCCGCCACTGCCGCGTCCCACCAGTTCTCCGGCCGCTGCTCCGCCCACAGCGGCCGCTCCATCCGCATTTCCTCGTGCGGCGCGGTGAATCCCGCGCAAACCGCGCCGCGCTCATCCACAAGAAGCGCGCGCGAACCCCCGGTACCGATATCGATGCCCAGCCACATAGAATTAATATGGTGTCACAACAAATGCCTGGCCGTAGGGCAGGCAGTTCCGCCGGCAGCCGGCCGACCCGCGGCTCGCGTCCCGAGCTGACCGGTGGATTCGCGCGCGGCGGTTCCCGGGCGAACCCTTCACCGGCTTCCAGACGCCTTTCCTAAGCTCAGCAGGTTGGCCAACAGTTGGTACGCTCCCTCGGTTCCAGCGGGCAATTGCCGCCACAGTCCGAGGCCGACGTAGATCCAGCGCCCCTTGCCAGGCTTGGCCTCGACCAGCGCACCGAGTTTTTCTCCGGGGTTATCCGGGAAGGTGTCCACCATGGAAACCAGGTCGACGTACTTGGGGTCCTTCTCGCCGAGAAAGTACAGCCCGCGCTCCTGCACCCATCCGGCCCACGTCGCCGGCCCGATCGGGTTCGGGTATTCGAACACCGGGTCGCCCGGCGCCAGTGCTTTGACCGGCGCCGTTTCGTCGGCTACGCGGTTGCCGCTAACCCTTGCAGGGTAGGGACCGTACTGCGCCTGGTTGAACTCCATCTTGTTGTACTGCACGATCACCGTTCCGCCACGCTCGACGTAGTCCAGCAGCCGGCGATTGTACGCGCGCAGGTCCGCCCGCCGCTCGTACGCGCGAACACCGGTCACGATCACGTCGTGTTTCGACAGGTCCCCCCACGCCAATTCGTCGCGGTCGATGAACTCCAGCTTCGCACCCAGCTGCTCGATCGCGGGCGGAACCTGGTCTCCGACGCCGTCGATGTAGCCGACGTTGACGTCGGACGTGACCCTCACACTCACCACCTTGAGCATCGCCTCCGCCGGCTTGATCACCTGCCGTCGCTGAATGTGGGGATATTCGATCTCCTGGTATCCGCTGGAGAACTTCTCGTTCCCGGCTGCGGGCGACGTGACCACCGCGCGCAAATTGTATTCGCCGGTTTGGACGCTCGCCGGAGCGGCAACCTGGAAGCGGGCCGAAAGCGATTCGTCCTCGTGCACAAAGCTAAGCGGCACGGTCGCCGGAGTGGCTTTCCACCCGGCTGGCAGGTCGAGCGCCACGCTCGCTTGCGCAGCTCCCTTGGTGCCGTTCGTCACCGAAACGTAAACCTCGCGTGCCAGCGCTGTCTCGGCGGCGCCGGCTCTCGGCGCGGGAATCACCGCCAGCGTGGGCGTGATGCTCACCGAAAAGGCCGGAACCACGCTCAATTCCGTCCTTTTCTCGCCGAAGTACGTGTCCTTTACATACCGGAATTGAACCGGCAGCTCTCTGCTGACCTCCGCATCCCCGGCTTTCACATGGAACGTGACGCGGAACGGCGTCGCCGCGAACGCCACGCCAAACGGCACATCCGGCTCGAAGATGTTGATCGCCGGGTTCGCCGGATGCTTCCAGTAGTCGTCGGAAAAATACGGCGTGGTCAGCGGCGCATTCTTCGGAACATGCGCTTCCACGGTGCAGGTGTAAACCGCATCCTTCTTTGCGCCGCCAGGCGCGCAAGCGGCAGGCGAATCGAAGCCGGAAATCGTCACGCCGGTGATGTTGATTTCCGTGGCGCCGCGATTCACGGCTAACATCGACAGCCTGACAGGTTGCCCCCGGATCACCAGGCCGTCGTCCGCCACGGCATCGAACGAGAGTCCGTGCGCGGCAAGCACCGCATCTTCGTAATCGCGTTCCTTGAGCCGCAGACGGGAATCGATTTCGTATCGAGCCAAGTCGGTCAGTCCGAGCGAACTCAGTTGCGCGCGCAATCCGCGCACAGCCGCCAGACCGGCCTCGACCGGCGCCGCCGTGCCCGCGTCGTTTCCAGCGTCGAAAGCGCTCTGCGCCTGCCGGGCGTCGCCTGCAATCCGAGCCAGCGCCGCAGTCAGCGCCGCCGGCGGATTGGGTCCGGCATATTGCGTCAGCGCTGCCAGGCTCGTTTCCACGCCGTCGAACAGAGACGTCTCATCTTTGTCCATCTGTCCGGGAATCGTAGTATCGACCAGTTGATATCCGGCCGGTCCGAAGCCGCCGCGCCCGCCGCCGATTCCCGGCAGCGGAGGCAGTCCGCCCGTCCCCTGGCACTTATGCGCGCCCCGCGCGTCGGCACCGATCTCGGCGTAGGTGCGGCCGAGCAGCGGATCGTACACCGCTGTGTTCACGCGCGTGAGCTTCACCGAGGGAGTCGCGGGCGTGGTCGGGGCCGCGGGCGTGTCGGGCCCGCCGCGCCCGCCGCCGCGGCCGCCGCCAAAGCCGCCCGCGAAATAGAGCTTCTTCGCCTGCCAGGGCCGCAGCCCTTCCCGTATCTGTTCCGGAAACTTCGACGGGTCGCCGGCCGCTTGGTAGGCCTCCCGGACCAGGATCGTGGTTGCCTCGTGAGCCCGGTCTCCGCCGCGTCCCTGGATATTCATGGTGAGCACCACTTCGGGCCGGAACGTCCGGATCAGCCGCACGAAGTCGCCCACGATCTCCTGGCGGCCCCACTTGCCGATCACCTCATTCGGGTCAAAGGAGTAGCCGTAGTCAATGGCGCGTGTGAAGTATTGTTCCGCCCCGTCCAGGCGGTGCGCCGCCAGCAGTTCGGAGGTTCGCAGCACGCCCATGTCGCGGAACAGTTCGGGCCCGATTTCGTTCTGCCCGCCTTCGCCGCGCGTGGTCTGCACGTCGATCGACCGCAGCCCCATGCCGCGCGTGAACATGGCGTAGAGCGCATTGTGCTCATCGTCCGGGTGCGCGGCGGCTTGTAGGAACGTGCCCGAAACGCCCAGCTTGCGCAGCGCGAGGCCGAGCGCGATATGGCCGTCATCCTCCGCGACGATGGAAAAGTTCATCCGATTCTGCGCCAGAAGCAATCCGGCGGCGCACGCGAGAATAAGCAGCCGTTTCATATTGTTTTCGCAGTATACATTGTGTCACACGCGCTCGTTCGCGCCGCGCGCCCCGGAACTTACTCGACTACGTTGCAGAGCACCCCAATCCCGTCGATCGCGATTTCGATCTCATCGCCCGCCTGCAGCGTGAACCGCTCCGGCGGCACGATGCCCGTGCCGGTCAGCAAGAAACATCCATTTGGAAAACTGTTTTCGCGAAAGAGATACGCCACCAGTTCCTCGGGGCGCCTCTTCATTTCCGCCAGCGTTGTGCCGCCGGAAAACACGCTCGCTCCCCCGCGGCGGATTTCCATCCGAATCCGTGTGCCTGGCGCGAGCGGCTCTTGCGTCACAAGGATGCCCGGCCCCAGCGCGCACGACCGGTCGTAGACCTTCGCCTGCGGCAGATACAGCGGGTTCTCGCCTTCGATATCGCGGGAGCTCATGTCGTTGGCGATGGTGTAGCCAGTGATCCTCCCGCCCGGCGACACCAGCAACGTCAGTTCCGGCTCCGGCACGTTCCACTTCGAATCACGGCGGATGCGGACTGCCTCTCCGGGACCGGCGACCCTGTGCGGCGTACCCTTGAAGAACAGCTCCGGCCGCTCCGCCTGGTACACCCGGTCGTAGAAGCTCATTCCGCCGGCCGCTTCCGATTCCGCCATTCTCGCCGTCCGGCTGCGGAAATATGTCACACCGGCCGCCCAGATTTCCTGTTGTTCGATCGGCGCCAGCAGATCAGGTTCGCCCGCGGCAGCTACACCTTCCGCATGCAACAGGTAATCGTGCAGATCTTCGCGCGTGGTGAGGCTTGCGGCCGACTCCGGGCGCGGGAGTATCCGGTCCTCGCTGCTCCGTTCGAGCCACCAACCAGACCGCGTCTTATACAAAATCATTTCTGCCCCAGCCGTTTCACAATCGCTTCCACGTCGAACACGCACCCGCCCCACGTTCCGCCGCTAACATCCTGCAACGCCGCCCACAGGCGCGTTTCCGGCGGCAGGTCGGGATCGGGCGCCAGGTCTCCGGGTGCACGCGCTGCCAGAACACGGCTTCCCTCCTGGACGCTGCCGTTCACCACCAGGTTGATCGATCCCTCCAAGTTCACCCGGTCGATGACGATCTCGATGCGGTCGCCCTCGCGCACCTTGCCGATCGGCCCGCCGGCCAGCGCTTCGGGCGTCACGTGCCCGATGCACGCTCCCGTCGAGACTCCGCTGAAGCGCGCGTCGGTGATGACCGCCACTTCCTTTCCGAAATCCAGGTACCGCAGCGCCGCCGTGACTTCGAAGATCTCTTCCATTCCCGATCCCATCGGTCCGCGGCACATCAGCACCACTACGTCGCCCGCCTGGATGCTTCCGTTCTTGATCGCCGCGATTGCCGCCTTTTCGGACTGAAACACGCGCGCCGGTCCGGTCTTGCGGTAGACGCCATCGGCGTCCACCACGCTCGGATCGATGGCCGTGCTCTTGATCACCGAGCCGCCCGGCGCGAGGTTGCCCCCGGGAAACGTGACCGTCGATGTGAGCCCGCGCCGCCTCGCGTCGTCCGGGCTCATGATCACATCGTCCGGATCGACCCCATCTCGTTCGCGCAACACGCGACGCAGGGCGGCGCGCCGCTCGGATTGCTCCCACCAGTCGAGCACCGTCCCCAGTTTCTCGCCGCACACCGTGAGCACTTCCGTCTCCAGCAATCCCACGCGTCGCAGGTGAAGCATCACTTCCGGGACGCCGCCCGCCAGAAACACCTGCACGGTGGGATGCATCTTCGGCCCATTGGGCAGCGCGTCCACCAGGCGCGGCGTCTGCCGGTTCACGCGGGTCCAGTCCTCCACCGTAGGGCGCGCCAATCCCGCTGCATGCGCGATCGCCGGAAGATGCAGAATAAGATTGGTCGATCCGCCGAAGGCCGCGTGCACCACCAGTGCATTCCGCACCGACGCGTCGCTCAGAATGTCGCGCATCGCCAGGCCGCGGCCTTCGAGTTCCAGCGCGGCACGCGCCGACCGCCGCGCCAGATCGGTCCAGATGGGATGGCTGGATGGCGATAGCGCCGAATGCGCCAGCGACATCCCCAGCGCCTCACCCACCACTTGCGATGTTGCCGCGGTGCCAAGAAACTGACATCCACCGCCGGGCGTGGCGCAGGCGCGGCACAAAGCCTCGGAAGCGGCTTCCAGGGTCAGTTGCCCGCGGGCGAAGCGCGCTCCGGCGGATTGGATCTTGCCCGCATCCTCGCCTTCTTGCGGCAGCAGCGTCACGCCGCCCGGCACCAGGACGCAAGGCAGCGTATGCGTGGCGGCCAGGGCCATCATCATCGCGGGCAGGCCCTTGTCGCAGGTGGCCACGCCGATGACGCCGCTGCGCGTCGGCAGCGAGCGAATCAGCCGCCGGAACACCGATGCGGCGTCGTTGCGGTAGGCCAGCGAATCATACATCCCGGTGGTGCCTTGCGTGCGGCCGTCGCAAGGGTCCGTGCAATACGCCGCAAAGGGAATCGCGCCGAGCGACGTCAACTCTTTTGCCGCCGCATCCATGAGCAACCCGACCTCCCAGTGGCCGGTATGGTATCCCAGCGCGATGGGCGTGCCGTCAGCCCCGCGAATCCCGCCGTGCGTGCTGAGGATCAGGAACTCCTTGCCGCCGAGCGCCCTCGGATCCCAGCCCATCCCGGCATCCTGGCTCCAACCAAACAAATCCCCAGCGGGACGTTTCAGCAGCAGCTCGGGCGTAAGCGGCAGCGAGCCGCGCGGCCCCGCGGCCTTGCTGTGAACGTCGTAAAGAGAGGAATCCCCGGAATCGAGAAGCCGGGCGAGGGAAGACGCCATGTCAACTGAAGTCTACCGCAAGGTGTGGAGGATTCGCCGTACGCGTGCATGGCCGGGAACCCGAAGAGTTCCCGGCCATTAGCAGCGGACCAACTAGAAACTGAGGCGTCCGTTGAGCTGGATCTGACGGAAGTTGCCGATGGTTGATGACAACACGCCAAACCCGGTGTTGTTGATGGTGCCGCTCGGAATACTGAAGTTGGGGTGATTGAAGATGTTGAAGAACTCCGCGCGGAATTCGAAGGTCAGGTTTTCCCGGATCTTCGTTTTCTTCACGAAATTTATGTCGACATTGGTGAAATTGGCGCCGCTGCAAGTACTGCGCAACGGGCTGTCGCCGAGCATGCCCGGACCCGGGTTCGCCAGCATCGAGGTATTTGCCCCGATCGTAGACCCGATAGTAGAGCCGGCCAGCAGGTAGCTCTGCGGCAGGTAATATGCGCCGGCGCCTAACTTATACACGGCGATATCCGAGCAGACCTGGCGGTCGCTGACACCAACCGCTACGGCGGGGTTCGACCCGGAGTTGCGGCTCACAGTTCCCCGCCCGGACTGGATGGAGACCGGCGGCCCGGAACGGGTGGTCCAGATACCGCCCATCTGCCAGCCTTCCAGAGCCTTACCGAGAATGCCGTGAGACACGAACCGGCGGCCCGTGCCGAACGGCATCTCCCAGACGGCATTCATGTGGATGGTGTGGTGGATGTCGTACGCTGCGCGGCTGCGGTTGAAGCGTGGCTGGCGCAAATCCAGGTCCGGGTCCAGCTCGCTCTGCGAGCCGGCGATGCCGGAATTGCTCAGCACCTTGCCCCAGACGTAGCCGCCCTGCAGTTGCACGCCGTGCGCCATGCGGCGCCGCACCTCCACTTGCAGGGCGTTGTAGCTGGACATCATGCCGTTGCTCAGGATGCGGTCCACGCCCGTCAGCGGATTAGTGATGAAGAAATTGGCGGGGTAGTTGCCCAAGCCTGCGCAACCGGTTTTCAGGAGAAATTGTTGCATGCAGTTGGATTGAACCAGGTACCAGAAATTCCCCGCGGCGCCCTGTGAGAGCGGCGTTTTGAAGGTGGAAGAATTCAGGTTGAAGCTGGAAGTGAAACCAATGCCAGTGAGCACCGGAGTCGGATTGCTGTGGCCGTTGAGGACATTGTCGGCAATGGTGTTGAATTCCGAGAGCAGCGCCGGGGTGAGGTTGGGCTGATCCAGGTCGTTGGCGCGGTATAGGCCGGTAGCGTGATTGCCAACGTAGCGGGCTTCCAGCGCGGTGGAGTTCGTGATCTGACGCTGGATCCCGAACGTCCATTGCTGCACGTAGGGCACCCGCATGTTGGTGTCGAAGGCCTCGATTCCCGGCGAAGCGCCGGTGGAGCTGAACGCCCCCAGGAAGTTCTGGTAGATGGGCAGGGGCACACTCAGCGGTGGAGGGGGGAGGGTGTAATTGCCGCTGCCGCTCAGCACCGAGTTGGCATCGCCTTTCACCGCATTGACCGTTGCGCCGCTGTGCAGGCCGGCATTGGTGCTGCCGACATTGGTAATGATCGTCAAGGTGTCGCGCACATAACTGATGGAATAGCCGGCCCGGATTACGGTGTTGGTGGTGGGCTGCCAGGCAATGCTGAGGGAGGGAGCGAAGCTGTGGTAGTTGGTGCTCCAGAATGGATTGCCGTTGCTGGTGCCGCCGCCAACCAGTTGCGTGGTGGATCCGAGGTTGGCCAGCAGTTGATTGAAGGTGACCGAGCCCATGCTGAAGACCGGACCATAAGGAGTCAAGTCCGCGGCTTCCTTAGTCGGGACGAGGTTACGCTTGTTGACCACATCCACGGCCGGCACGACTTCCCAACGAAGGCCGAAGTTCACGGTTAGGTTGTGGAGCAACCTCCAGGAGTCCGTAAAGTAGAAGTTGTAGGAGCGTTCGCGGAGGAAGATTTCGTCGGAAAGCCCTGGTAGAAAACCCCGTCCGGGAACGCCGTTGAAGCTTTCGGAGACGTTGTTCACCAGCCCGGTCAGGTCCACATACTGATTGATGGCCCTGGTGCAGATGTTGGTGCCGGTGCTGCCGCTGGGCAGGAACGGGAAGTTGGAGCAGGTACCCAGGCCCGCGTCGTTGGCAGGGGTGCTGCCCAATTGAACGCCGGGAATCAGTCCAAAAGTAGCTCCAGGGCCGGACCAGTCATTGTAACGGTGCACCGACGCCGAACTGATCAGGAATCCCGCTTTTAGCGTGTGGCCGCCTTTGAGCTTGGTGAAATTGTCCATGATCTGGTAGAAGGGCGACATCCGGCCCTGCGGGTCGAAGTTGTCCTCGGGGGCGGCCACGTTGCCGGTAAACCCGATTTTGAAACTACGCGGGAATGCCTGTGGCGGGAAGAACTTGATCGCCGGCCGGCTGAAGCCTCCACGCAGCTCATTGAACGTGGTGGGAGTCAGGGTGGAGTTGATGGCTGCGGAGAATAACCCGCTCTTGCTGGTTTCCGTGGCGGCGGAGTTGCACACATTTCCGAAACAATTCGGGGAGACCCCGGTGGGGAAGGGCGGATCGTCATAAGGAGCATAGCTGGAGTGCTCCCAGTGCCACTCCCCATCGAACCAGTGCGTGCCCCACTTGGAGCTCTCCTCGATCTTGTGGTCGACGCGCATGTCGTAATTGTTGCTGGGGTCGGCGCCAGGAACTTTGAATCGCACGCCGAGCGTGTTGTAGCCATCTCCGGTCGAGGTCTGAAGGCTGTAAGCCGGGTTGGAGACGGGGAGCGGCTCGGCGCCGAGCAGGCTCTGGGTTAGCGAATTGAGCCCCAAGCCGCGGGTGCTGACGGTCAAGAGGTTGATGGTCTGGACGCTTCCGTTAGAGCCCATGTAGCTGTACGACCCAGTCTTGGCGGCCGCGGTGTAAACGGTCTGCGTGGGCGTATCCTGAAAATGCTCGCGGAACCCGGAGTAGTCGAAGAAGAAGAAGGTCCGGTTCTTGCCGTGGTAGATCTTGGGAAGGTATACCGGCCCTGAAATATTGCCACCGAAGCGATGCTGATGCAACCGGCTTTTGGGCGTGCTGTTTTTGTTGTTGAACCAGGTGTTGGCATTGAAGGCGTCGTTGCGCCCAAAGTAGAACAGGCCGCCGTGCAGCGGGTTGCCGCCGCGAGCGGTCACCATGCGGACCTGAACGACACCATCGCCGGCATCGGCACCGACGTTTTGGCCAGTGATGCTGAATTCGCCGACGCTTTCGAGGTTCACATCATACCCGGAGTTGTTAGCGAAGCCGCTGGTTTTGATGAAGCTGTCGCGGATATCAATGCCATCCTGGGTGAGGTTGTTGCTGGAGCCACGCAGGCCGTTCATCACCGAGTCGCCGCTGTAGGCGGCGCCGGTAGCCGTGACGCCGGTCATCTGGGTGGCGAAGTCCAACGGGTTGCGCGTCGTAGAAGGCAAGTCCAGGACCTGCCTGCGTTCCACGTGAGTACTCAGCTCCGCGGAAGTGGTATCGACCAGAATCTGGGCTGCCTCTACGGTCACGGTCTCGGTAGCCGCGCCGAGTATCAGGGTCGCCTTGACCGTGGTGTCCTGCGCGGTGACCACCCGCACGTCCGAAGTTGTCCACTTCGTGAATCCTGGCGCGGTGATCGTGATCGAATAGGTTCCGAAGGGCAACCCCGGGACGGTGAAATTGCCTTCGCCGGCTGTTTTGCTCGTGTAGGTTGCCCCTGTGGCGCTGTCGCTGACGGTGACGGTGGCGTTGGGAACCACGGCGCCCTGCTGGTCGTAGACGGTTCCGACAATGGCGCCTCTTTGTTCCTGCGCGCTGGCAAGGGACACCGCCAGGAGCAGGACCAGTAAAAATGCTGCAATCCTGAACTTCATTGGACCCCCCTTGTTGTTCCAGTAGCTCGCTCGATGAGGAGAAGCGGCTACGGGAACTGAAGCAAATTGTCGCTTGGCTGGATCAGCCGGTTAGAGAACGTGAAACTGCCCGCGGTTCGTCAGGCGCGGAACCCCGTCACCAAAGCGAACCCCACCGACTTGCTAACTCACCCGGTCTAGCAAGTGGATTCATAATAAAGAGTCCTCTTTGTCCTGTCAAGCGCTAGCGCAAAAATCATAAAGATGCACAAAAGCGCATGAGTATAAACACTCCTATGCCTCCACGGGCCGGGTACCCGGCCCGGTACCGGGGCCCCGGTACGTACCGTATTTCCTTCATTTCGAAACTTTTGCCGAGAGCTTGCGTCTTATCAAACAGGAGGTCAGGATATGAGCACCACGAAGGACCGCTTGGAACTCGCTGAGGCAATCCTGGCCCTCATCGAGAAGAAACGCGCGGAGACGCACGATCCTTCGCTCGGCGAAGCCATCGAAAGCGTCATCATCCAGAGCCAGTTCCAGGATCTCGAGCAGGAAATCCTCGAGAACCCGGGCGCCATCGAGCCTTGGCTGGTCCGGCGGCGCCGGACCGAGAACTGACCTAGCCTTTCTTCAACGCCACTGCAATCCGTTCCGGAGTCATGGGTAGCTGCAACACGCGGGCGCCCGTCGCGTCATAAATCGCGTTAGCCAGCACTGCGCCCATGGTGATAATGGGTGGCTCGCCTCCACCTAGCGGCGCAACCTCCGGGTCGTCGATCAGGACGGTCTCGATCTTCGGCAGCCAGGAAAAGCGCGGGAGCTGGTAGCTGTCGAAATTGCGATCGAGCACCTCTCCGCTCTTGAAGTGCACCTCTTCGGTCAGCGCATAGCCCAGCCCCATGGTGATGGCGCCTTCCATCTGCTGGCGCATCCCATCCGGATTGACCGTCCAGCCGACGTCCAGCGCCGTAACAATGCGCTTGACTTGAACGTGACCGGACGACTTGTTAACAGCCACCTCCGCCATGGTGGCCACGCACGCGTTGGAATAGACGCCGCACGCCACGCCGACGCCCCTTCCGCTGGGCGCCTTGCCGGCCTTCCAGCCGAACTGTTTGGCCGCCGCATCCAACACGCGCCGAAGGCGGGCATCAGACAAATGATTCAGGCGGAACTCCAGCGGATCGGCGCCCACCTTCGCCGCCAGCATGTCGACGTGCGATTCGCGCGCGAAGGTGTTGGTGTTGACCGACGGCGCCCGCCACGGCCCCACGGCAAACGGATGCATCCCGGGAGGATTGCCGCCCTGCCATCCCCCGGCCGAGAGCGTGCGCTTGTTAGGAATGTCGTAGAACGGATACGCCTCGCGCTCGCCCGCGCCCACCACCATGCCGTCCCAGAACACGATCTTGCCGGCGCTGTCCAAGCCCGCGCGAATCTTCGCCACAGCGGCCGGACGGAACGTATCGTAGAAGAACTCCTCGGCGCGGTTCCACATCACCTGGACGGGCTTGCCCGTGGCCTTGGCCAGCCGCGCGGCTTCCACTGCCTGAGGCGCACCGCTCTTGCCGCCGAATCCGCCGCCCACGTACGGCGCGATAATACGCACGTTTTCCGGCGCGACGCCGAGAGCCTGCGCCACCGCCGGCTTTACCGAGAATGGCGCCTGCGTACTGGCCCACACCGTGACCTTGCCGTTTTCGATATTCGCCGTGGCCGTATGCGGCTCCATCGGCGCGTGCGAAACGTAGCTGTTGAGATAGGTTTGCTCGACGATGCTCGCCGACGCCTTCTCGCCCTCCGCCACATCGCCCGTTGGGCGCCCGGCGGGCTGGAACGGCGGGGCAGTCTTCAGCAGGTGATCGAAGATGGTCTTGTCGTCAACGCCCGGTGCAGGTTGGTCGAACTCCGCCTTGACTAAGCCCAATGCCCGGTCCGCCAGGTCTGGCCGCTCGTGCAGCACCGCAATGAAGTCGCCTTCTCTGACCACGCGGGCACCCATCTTTTCGGCGGCGCTGGTGTCGGCGCTCTTCAATTTCGCCCCGTGCGCCGGCGGTCTCACCAATCGCCCGTGCAGCATTCCGGGCAACTGGAAATCGCCCGCGTACTTGGCCTTCCCCGTGACCTTGTCCAACGCGTCCTTGCGCCTGGCCGGGTGAGCCGCAATCGTGAAATCCTTCACCCGCTTCAGCGGGACCTTCTCCAGGTGACGCTCGATTCGCTTGCCCTCGACCAGTTGCGCGTAGGTCACCCTGTTGCCAGTCGCCGAATCGGTCACCACGCCTTTCTTCACTTGCAGCCTTCCGGCCGGCGCTTGAAGTTTCTCGGCGGCCATCTCGAGCAGCACCGCGCGCGCTTCGGCCGCGGCGCCGCGCAGCGCCGGGCTGAACAGCGGGATGGTCATCGAGCCGAAGGTGCCCATGTCGTACGGGCACAGGTCGGTATCGCCCAGCACCATATCCACGGAGTCGTAGGCGACATCCAACTCCTCCGCCAGGAGCTGCGCCAGCGCGGTCATCGGCCCTTGCCCCAATTCCACTTTGCCGGCGAAGCATGCGACCCGCCCGTCCGCGCCGATGCGCAGGTAGGCGTTCAAGTCGCTCGGATACATCTGCCTCTGCGGCAGCCGCGCCGGCTCCTGGTAGGCGCTCACTCGCTCGACGCCAAAGAAGATGAACAACCCCGGTCCGGCCAGGGCGAGGAAACCGCGGCGGCTCAGATCCAGCGGATGGGATTCGGCTGTGTCAACCGGTTTCATTACACACCTCCCTTGGCCGCGCCCGCGGCCTGCTCGACGGCGTCCAGGATGCGCACATGCGCGCCGCACCGGCACAGGTTGTCCTCCATGTAGGCGGCGATCTGGGCCCGCGTCGGTTTGGGGGTCTTAAGCAGCAGCGCGTACGCGTTCATGATCATCCCCGACGTGCAATAACCGCACTGGAACGCGTGGTGCTCCACAAATGCCTGCTGAATGGCGTGCAGCCCATTCTGGCCAAGACCCTCGATGGTCGTCACGTGTTTGCCGGCAACATCCGCGACGGGCGTTGAGCAGGACCGGACGGCCTGCTTGTCCACGATCACGGTGCAAGCGCCGCAGAGCGCCTCTCCGCAGCCGAACTTGGTGCCCGTAAGGCCGAGGTCGGAGCGCAGCACCCACAGCAGCATGCGCCCGTCATCCGTCTTCACGCTGGTGGCCTTGCCGTTGAGCGTGAATGAAATGGTACGCTCCATGAAGAACTCCTAACAGAGGAACTGCGAGTCTGAATATCCTAAAATATTGTAGCCCACGGCGTATGTCCGACTACCCGTGGGGCAGCCTTTCGAGGTTGCCGCCGGGCTTCTGCCCGGCGCGGACCGGCTCGAAAGCCGGGTGCTTGCAGAACTAACATGGACTCGGCGACGTTATCATAAGGAGTTCGGAGAACCCCTTTGTACACAGCAGCAAACGAACGCTATGACACCATGCCCTATCGCCGCTGCGGCAAAAGCGGCCTCAAGTTGCCCGCCATTTCGCTCGGCTTCTGGCACAACTTCGGCGGTGTCGACACCTTTGAGAACGGCCGCGCCATGCTGCGGCGCGCTTTCGACCTCGGCATCACCCACTTCGACCTCGCCAACAACTATGGGCCGCCTTACGGCTCAGCCGAGGCCAATTTCGGCCGGTTCTTCCAACTTGATTTCGCCCCGTACCGCGACGAACTCATCATCTCCACCAAGGCCGGCTACGACATGTGGCCCGGCCCGTACGGCAACTGCGGCTCGCGCAAGTACCTGCTTTCCAGCCTCGACCAGAGCCTCCGGCGCATGGGACTGGACTACGTGGACATCTTTTACTCGCACCGGCCCGACCCCGAAACGCCCGTGGAAGAGACCATGGCCGCGCTCGACCAAGCCGTGCGTTCGGGAAGGGCCCTGTACGCCGGCATCTCCAACTACAACCCCGAACAGACCGCCGCGGCCGCTGCGATTCTCCGCCGCCTAGGCACGCCGTGCCTCATTCATCAATTCCGTTATTCCATGTTCGACCGTCGAAGCGAAGCCGGCCTGCTGGACAAGCTCCGCTCGGAAGGGATCGGTGGAATCGCATTCTGCCCGTTGGCCCAGGGCCTGCTGACCGACCGCTACCTGGACGGCATCCCGCCCGACTCGCGCGCCGCCAAGCCGCACGGTTTTCTCAAACGCAACGAGGTGGACGAGATCCACATCGCTCAAGCCCGCGCCCTGCAGGACCTGGCGCGCCGCCGCGGCCAATCGCTGGCGCAGATGGCGCTGGCCTGGGCGCTGCGCGACGGCGTGCTCAGCAGCGCCCTGATCGGCGCGAGCCGCGTGGAGCACGTCGAGCAAAACGTAGCGGCGATCAATAACCTGACGCTCTCCGCGGACGAACTGGCCCGCATCGACGCGATCCTGAGCGGCCGGGCTTAATTTCTGGAAAACGCGCCGGAGCGCGCGACGCCGCGAGGGACCCCCTGATCAACGCCTACGCACCGGGCCGCAATCCTATCGCGGGCGCGTGAATCCGCACTCCTTCCATAGCGTTTCCCAAGCCCAGATTCCGTAAGCACCCTTGCCGCGCAGCGGGAAGCCGAGCTGATGCGCCAGCATGCAGACCTGCCCGCGATGATGGGCGTCGTGCGCGATCATGTATGCCGCCATGGCTGCGCCCGCCGGCCACGGCTTCGCCCACCCGTCCCGGAGAAACGTCTTCACGCGGCCATCGGGCCGGGCCAAAGCCTCCAGGAGCATTTCGCAACAGCGCTCGGCGCTTTCGGCCAGGGCGGCCCGAGTCTGTTCTTGCGTGGCGTGGGTGCGGTCCAGCGGGGCGGGAAGCTTCAAATGCGGAGCCGAGAGCCTGATCCATTTGCGGCGGATGTTATGGACGTGCGAGAAGATGGCAGCGATCGTACGCGCCCGCTCCCCAAGCGGTTTGGCGCGCCACGCGCGCGGATCGAGGTGCTCGATTACAACCTGGTTCATCCGGTCGTTTACGGCGTAGCTCTCCGCCAGCGCTTGACCGAGATCGCGCGCAACTGCAGTCTGTGGGCGGGCCATCGGCTTTTCCTGTAGCACCAAGCCTACCATCGAAAGTGCGGGCCGGGGGCGTCCCGCACGGCTCAGGGGAGCCGCCCCACTTTCATCCGTCGTTGCCGTCCGACGGGCCATGAGCTACTCATGTCGCAGAGCTTCCATCGGATCCAGACGGCTCGCCCGGCGCGCCGGAACGTAGGCGGCGAGCAGCGCAACCAGAATCATTATCACGGCGCTGGCGGCAATCGCCGCCGCGCCTTTCACCGGAAGTCCGGGGACCAGGCCCGCTGCTGCGCGCCTCGCCCAGTACGCCAGCGGCGCGCCGATGACGAGGCCAGCGCAGGTGGTTCCGAGCGCCTCTCCCACGACGGTCCGAGCGATGCCCCCGGGCGTGGCGCCCAGCGCCATGCGGATGCCGATCTCGTTGCTGCGCCGCGCCACCCAATATGCCAGCAGCCCATACGTTCCGATCGCCGCCAGCAGCGCTCCCAGCGCGCCGAAGAGCCCGGAAAGCGTGACGACCAGCCGCTCCGGAACCAGGCTCGCGTCCACCTGTTCCTCCAGGGTCGTGATTCGCTCCACCGCCGCGTTCTTCAACACGCTGTCCACGATCCGGCGGAAGTCGCCCGCAACCCCAGCCGGCGCGCCGCGCGTCCGCATCGAAAAGCGCGAGAACAGGTGGCCCTCCTGGAATGCGTTGAAGTAGATGATCCGGCCCGAAGCCTCGCGCGGGTCGATGTACTTCGCGTCGCCCACCACTCCCACGATTTCGTACGGCTTCGTGTCCCCATCGAACGTGACGTGTTTCCCCAGCGGGTTCCCGTCCTCGAAATAATGCCGGGCCATGGCCTGATTGACAATCGCGGCCCGCGGGCCGCCCTCGTCCTGGAACGTGAAGTCGCGCCCGCGCAGCAGCGGCGTCCCAAAGGTCTCGAAATATCCCGGTCCGACCCAGTTCTCCGCCAGGTAACGCAGTTCTCCGGGCTTGTCCTGATAGCCCTCCACCGTCGCGTCGCGGTTGGCGCCTGCGCCCAGGACGGGAGTGACTCCGCTGAGCGTGGCCGACCGCACTTGCGGAAGCGCCCGCAGCCGCTCTAGTATCTCCTGGTACGGGCGAGCCAGTTGCGCGCGGCTGTAGCCCGTGCGCGACGGGTCGAGCGTCGCCAGCAAGACGTGATCGCGCTCGAACCCCAGCCCGGCATAGACGCTCGACAGGTGCTGAATGAACAGGCCGGCGGCGCTCAGCAGACCCACCGACAGAGCCGCCTGCGCCGTTACCAGGCCTTTTCCAACCAGTCGGCGGACCCGCGTATCGCCGCCCTTCCCGGCACGCAGCGACGTGGCCGGGGCGGTGCTCCAGGCGTGCAGCACGGGCGCGAGTCCAAACAGCACGCCGGTCAGCAACGCCAATCCGGCGGTAAACAGCAGCACGTGCGCGTCGGGAACCGGGTGGATTTCGATACGTTCCCGCCCGCCCGCGACGATCCGCACCAGCACAGTGGCGCCGAAATAGGCCACGCCAGCGCCCAGCAGCGTCCCTGACCCGGAAAGCAGCAACGATTCCGTGAGCGCCTGCCGCGCCAGGCGACACCGGCTCGCGCCCAGCGACACGCGCAACGCCAGTTCGTGCTGCCGTGCCGCTCCGCGCGCCGCCAGCATGCCGGCTACGTTCGCGCATGCCACCAGGAGCAGCAAAGAAACCACGCCCATCAGCAGCATCAGCGGTCTGGCGAACTCGTCGCGCGCCCGCGACAGGCCCGCGCCCGCGCCCTCCATCTCGAACTGCATGGCGCTCAGGAACGCCTTCGCTCTGCTGGCAGGCTCCTCCGCGACGGCCTGCCGGAATAAAACGGCCATCTCTGCGCGCGCCTGCTCGATAGCTACCCCGGGCTTCAAGCGCCCGACGAGCATTAAGCTGCTCCTCTCGACGCTGGTCCCCGCGACCAGCGACGGCGCCATCGCCAGCGGCAGCCACATGTCCTGCGGGTTGTCGAGGCTCAATCCCCGGAACCCGCGCGCCGTCACCCCGGCTATCGTCACCGGGAAACCCTCCACCGTGATTCGCTTCCCAATGATCGCGGGGTCCAGGTTGAAGCGGTCCTTCCAATACGACCAGCTCACTACCGCCACCGGACCGGGCGCGCTCAGCCGGTCGTCTTCGGGCCCGATGAGCCGGCCGAGCGCCGGCTTCACGCCCAGCATCGGAAAGAAATTGCCGGTCACACACACGCCGTCCACCCGCTCCGCCTCGCTCCCCCGGTCGCGCACGTGAAAGAAGGAGCCGAAATCGTGGTTGACTCCGTACATCCCCACGAGGCCCGAGAAGACGTCGTTGTGCGCGAGGAAATACTGGTATTGCCGCCAGGAGAACGTGTTGAAGTGCGGCTCGTCCTGAAACCGGTGAAGAGGTTCCGCGAGCTGCTCTGGATGCTCGACCGGGAGCGTGCGCAGCATCAGTGTGTTGACGAGGCTGAAGATCGCCGTATTGGCCCCGATGCCCAACGCCAGCGACAGCAGCGTAACGGCCGTGAATCCGGGGCTGCGCCGCATGCCGCGAATCGCGTAGCATACGTCCTGCCACAGCCTCTCGGCGGTGTTCCAACCCCACATCTCGCGCGTGGTCTCCGCGGCCAGCGTGCGGTTGCCGAATTCGCGCCGGGCCGCCCCTTGCGCCGCTCGTGGATTCTCGCCTCGTTCCATCCGATCCGCGTAACCATGTCCAGGTGCGCCCGAATCTCCTGGTCCATTTCCGGGTCGCGGCGTCCGCGCCGAAACCACATCCGCAGGCTCATAGCCGGCTCTCGTTCTACCCGGCTGCTACTCTCGACTCAGGAGTCACGTGTCGAGGATCTTCGTGGCCGCGCCCGCAGGGCAGGTTGCCAACCCGGTTGTCAACCCGCTCTACAGGGGCTCAGCGTTTCACTTTATCCGGCGACATGCGCTGGACGATTACCTTCCTCGCGTTCTCGACCAGCGCCTCCGCTTTCGGCAGAGCTTCCACGGCTCGCTCCACCTCGGGATCGGTCTGCGCGAACACGCGGTCGCTCTCGTCCTTGTTGAACGCCCACACGTACATCTCGCGGGCGAGATAGCGCTTGATCCAATCCTGGTCCTGCACCCATTCGACTTCCGTGAAATTGTTGTTGCTCTTCAGCAGGTACTCATGCAGTTCGTTGAGCGTCTGCTCGTCCGGCATCCAACCTTTCGGCAGCGTGGTGCTGCGGTTCGCAAAGTAGGTGCGGGTGAAGTTGAACAAGCCATTGCGAAGGAGCTGTGACTGCAAGCCGTCCAACGGCTGGGGCTTGTAGACCTCGTCGGGTGTGATTCCGCCCCCGCCGTACACCGTTCGACCGCTATCGGTCATCTTCACGTCCAGGGGGTTTCGGGTGTTCTCGTCGCGCTGGTTGTAGTAGTCGAAGAACGATTCATTCGAATAGTCGCGCTGGATCAAACGGCCGCTGGGTGTGTAGAAATGGGCGGTGGTCAACGCCAGAGCAGTACGTTCCGCGAGGGTATAAACGGTCTGCACCAGGCCTTTACCAAACGTGGTTTCACCCAGAATCCAGGCCCGGTCGTGATCCTGCAGCGCCCCGGACACAATCTCCGCGGCCGAGGCAGACAACCGGTCCACCAGCACCACCATAGGATAGGTGAGTCCGTGGTTCCCGTTGTAAGCAACGTACGACTTCTGGGACGACGAACGCCCGTGGTGGGAGACAATCAGGGCGCCTTTCGGCAGAAAGTGATCGGCTACTTCCACTCCGGTATCCAACAAGCCGCCTGGATTCCCGCGCAGGTCCAAGATCAGCCCTGTGATCTGGCCATCCGATCCCTCGGCGCTCTCGCCCAACTGCTTCAGGGTTTGGTCCATCTCCCTGCCGGTGTTCTCGTCGAAGCTCAGGATCTTCACATAGGCGATACCCGGACGGAGCCAGAACGCGTCCTGGACGCTCTTGCGGCTGATTTCCCCCCGGACAACCGTGAACGAAAGGTAATCCGGGGCGCCCTCCCGGGAGACCACAATCTTCACTTGCGTGCCACGAGGCCCCTTCAGGAGGTCGGCCACTTCGGTGGTGTTCAGATCCTCGGTGGACTTGTCGTTCACCGCCACGATGATGTCGCCCGGCCGCAGCCCCACTTTCCAGGCCGGCAACCCCGGGAACGGCGCTACAACCACGGTTTTGCCGTTGCGCTGCGTAACCTCCATCCCCACTCCGAAATAGTGGCCTGCCTGGTCCTCGCGGAAGAGCTGGTATTCCTTGGGATCGAAGAAATTGGAGTGAGGGTCCAGCGTATGCATCATCCCCGGAATAGCGCCTTTATAAATGGCCTTGTCGAAGTCGAGCGGCTCCGCCGAGTTCTGTTCCACGGCCACCAGCGCTCTAGCGAACAGGCTCATTTCCTTGTCCTTGGGGAGGTGGGGAACCTGATCGGCCTCCGGCGCGAGGCTTGCGGCTGCAACGTGGGCGCGCGGCCCGTAAAAGCCTCCCAGCATGGAGCTCGCCACGATCACCAGCGGCAACAAAAACAGGGAAAGCCTCTTACGAGCCATGGGGAATCAGTCTCTCTGTTGCAGAGTATACCTTACCTGGTTTATTAGACGCGCCGCCATTGACCCGGTTTCGTAGAAGGCCTCACGGTCTTCAGGAAGCCGCTGTCCGCTCCCGGTGGACCGCGTCCAGCACGCCGTTGACAAATTGCACCGATTCCTCGTTCGAGAATTTGCGCGCCAGTTCCAGGGCTTCGTCGATGGCTACGGCCGGCGGGGTTCCCCCGCGGGCCATTTCGTAGACCGCGAGCCGCAGAATGTTGCGGTCCACCGCCGGCATCCGTTCCATGCGCCAGTGCTCGGCGTGCCGTGTGATTTGCCCATCGACCTCGCCGATATGTTCCACCGTGCCGCGCACCAGGCTGGCCACGAACGGGTCGCGCTCCGGATGTTCCTCGGAATAGAGCGTGTCGTAGTAGGCGTTGATGGCCTCATCCACCGGCTGGCGCCGCATGTCCCAAAGAAACAGGATCTGCAGCGCGCGTTGCCGGGATCTGCGGCGAGAGGGCATTAGGTGGCCTGGCGGAGCGCGCGGAGAAGATTCGCGGTCTCGACCGCGGCCATGGCGGCGTCAAAGCCCTTGTTGCCGCCCTTGGCGCCGGCGCGGTCGATGGCCTGCTCCAGCGTGTTTGTGGTCAGCACGCCAAACGACACCGGTACCCCTGTTTCCATGGCCACGTGAGCCACGCCCTTGGCCGCTTCGGCCGCCACATAGTCGAAGTGGGGGGTCTCGCCGCGGATCACCGCGCTCAAGCAGATCACGGCGTCATACCGGTGCTGCCGCGCCACTTCGGCCGCGACCATGGGAACCTCCCACGACCCCGGCGTTTTGATCACGTCGATCAAGTCCGGACTGGCGCCGGTCCGTGTGAGCGCGTCCATTGCTCCGCCCAGCAGCCGTTCGGTGATGAAGCTGTTGAACCGGCTGACGATGATCGCAAAGTGCAAGCCGGCGGCTGAAAGCTGCCCTTCGAATACTCTAGACATATTTCACTTCCCCGCGAAGGCCGGCGCTCTTTTCTCCAGAAACGCCCGCGTGCCTTCCCGACAATCTTCCGTCGCCGCGCTGACTCCGAACGCGGCAGCCTCGAATCGCAAGCCTTCTTCCAACCCTGAGCCGAGTCCCACGTCCACCGCTTCCATCACCAGGCCGAGCGCGACCGGGCCGTTTGCCAGCGCCTTTCGCAGCCAGGCGCGGCTATGGTTCAACAACTCCGTTTGCGCCATTACCGCGTTCACCAGGCCAATTCGATGCGCTTCGGCTGCGGTGACGGGTTCACCCGAAAGCAGCAGCTCCAAAGCGCGGCCGCGGCCGACCAGGCGCGGCAGCCGCTGCGTGCCGCCGTATCCGGGTATGATCCCCAGCTTCACCTCGGGCTGCCCCAGACGCGCGTTTTCGCTCGCGAACCGCACGGTGCAGGCCATCGCCAGTTCCAGGCCCCCGCCCAGCGCGTAACCGTTGACGGCAGCCACGGACGGTTTCGGTATGGTCTCCAGCAAGCGAAAGGTCTGCTGTCCGCGCTGCGCGTACGCGCGCGCTTCCACCGGTGAGAGCGCAGCCAGTTCAGCGATATCGGCGCCCGCCACGAAAGCCTTCTCGCCAGCGCCCGTAAGAATCGCCGCTCGGATGGTTCGTTCCCGCGCGATTTGTTCGAATGCGTCGCGTAATTCCGCGATCACCGCCGCCGAAAGCGCATTCAACTTGGCCGGCCGGTTGATAGTGACGAGCGCGACACCGCCCTCGTCCACCTCAAACAGAACGTGGTCGCAAGGCATCATCGTCAGTGTAGCATTCGGCCTTGTGGGGTCAGGCTCTTGGACTACCGGGGCAGGCGGGTAAGAAACGGCTGAGCCACGTGGATTAGGCCTTCTTCTTCCAGCGGTCCTCGATCATCTCCTGCAGGTCGGCGATCCGCTTACGCAGGCTATGCTCCTTCCGCGAAATCTGGAAGAGGTAACCGAAGATCACCAGCCAGCCGATGCCGTATGCGTAAAAGAGCCAGTTCAGGTTTTCCATAAGTCATGCCACTCTCAAGTCGTCCAGTTCATGCGCGCGACGAACCAAGTCCTCGGCCGCGCGCTCCAGCCGCGCGACCCGCCGGCGCACGCGCAGAATACAACCCCACAGCATCAACATGGCGAACATGCCAAAAAAGAGCGTAGCCGCCATGTCCGGGGCCAGGCCCGAGTTCTCACCGCCGCCGATCACGGGCGACGGATGTTGCGTGCGGAATATGCGGTTGGACATGTAGACCAGCGGCACATCCAGCATTCCGAGAATGCAGACGACCGCGCACACGGTGGCGCGCGATTCCACCGGCGTGGACCGGCGGATCACCAGGTACGCCGCGTAGAGAAACAGCAGCAAAAAGGCGGTGGTGAGCTTGGCATCCCAAGTCCACCAGATTCCCCAGACGCGGTGGGCCCAGATGGATCCGAGCACGATGTTGACAATCTCGAAGACGACCACCGTCTCGTTCGCCGCCAGGGAAAGGTCGTCGTAACGGGGATCGCGTTTCACCAGATAGAGAATGCTCGCAATGCCGCCGACAAAGCAGGCGACGAATGCTGTCATTGCAGCAGGCACGTGAAAGTAGAAGATGCGTTGAATGATCCCCATGGTGGCTTCTGTTGAGACCCACGCGAAGATCAAGTAGAGCTGCACCAGCAATGCGCCCGCCGCCAAGGCAAGCTGCCAAAGGGGCACGGCCGGCCGATCATCGGTCAACATATCTGCCATTTTGGGGCTCTCCGGTCCAGTGTGCTTCTATCAATCCTACCTAATCCAGCCTGGCGCGAACGCGCGCGAGCGATAGGAAGGATATTACCCGCTCCGTGATCCGTTTCTCAGACCGCCTCCCTGCCCACAGGCGCCCCATTCAGCCAGTCGCGGTTGCGGCGGCGGCCCGTCGCGAGTGACCCGCCAGAGCGCCGCAGAACTTCTCTTGGCTTGTAGCGCAGCTTCTTCTTGGGGAGAGCAAACTGGCGCCGATCCGAGAAGGTTGCGGAGCTTCGCGCTTGTCTTAACGAGCGTCATTGCAGGGCCTCGTTCAGCACCCGCGCCAGGCGCGCCCCGGCTTTCTCGATCTGCAGCCTTACCACCGGGTCGGCTTTTTGTTCGTACCTGGCGTCGATGGTTAATACCGTTCCCGCTGGTGCCTTCGGCAGGCGGCCGTACGTGGTTTTCACTGACAACTTGTGCGCTTCTTCGGCCCAGTCGTACACCGTGCCTTTCGACCATTTCTTCGCGTGTTTGGCGGAATCGGCCGAGTACTGGGCGTACAATTCTTCTTCCTTGGGCATCCTGTTCAGTAGGGCGCTGTCCCAAAGGCTATGGAGGTTCAACGTCCGGTCGAAGAATTGAACGCGCACGGAATTGCCGCCGCGATCCTGGTTGTCGGAGCAGTGCAGCGGCTGGTGCATGTCGCCGACGAAGTGGACCAGGAACATCAGGTCCTCGCGCCGCTGGTCCGCCGGAATTGCGGGGTCCTTCAGCGCCTTGCGAAAGTCCTCGATCTTGGCGAGCACGCAATCTCCTTTGGGGCAGTCGCGGTCCATGTCGAGGTGCGGTTTGTTGATGGGGATGTCGATGAAGTGCCAGTTGGCGGTGTCTGGCCGCGAGCGGCGGACCTCGTCAGCCCAACTGGAAATCGACGGCAGAGTTTTGTCCGGCCCCAGGATTTCAGCGATCCGCTGTCGGACTGCCGGAGTGAGCTGGTCGTAGGCGATCCGGGCGATCAGGATGTGACCTTCGCCGCCCCATCCGAATGCACACAAGCGCCCGCACAGAGCCGCAATCACCAACTTTCGCATAAGAGACGAGCGTAGCATGCGGTGAATTGAACCATAGAACAGCGTCGAGGTCCGGATACAATGTGGTTCGGAGAAGAGGACGACTATGACCAGATCGCGGAGGAAGTTCCTGAGCCACACAGTGGTTGGATTGGCTGGTGCGGCCGCGGCGTGTGGCCGGAAGGCGCAGGGACCCGCCGAACTGCCGCCCGGGGCTCCGCCTGCATTCGGCACCGCGCCGGGTGTGGGGCCCGAGGTGTCGGTTTCCACGTTCGTTCAGGCGGAGAAGCTCGTGCAAGTGGAACTGGCGGCTTCGGAGCGCGACGTTGCCGCCAAGAGCTGGCGCAGCAATATGGCGCCGCTCTACGAACGTCGCGTCGGGCCGCGCAGAACGCCGCTGGAGCCAACGGTGGCGCCGTGGTCGCGCTGGGATGCGGTACTGCCCGGGCAGAAAGCAGGGCCGGAACGCGACCGGCTGGTACGAAGCAAGATTGATCCGGGACCATTGCCTGCAAGTGATGCGGACATCGCCTTCGCCCCTGTGACCCGGCTATCACGATGGCTCGAGACGCGAAAGATCAGTTCCGAACGGCTCACAGGGCTTTACCTGGAGCGGCTGGAACGCTTCAATCCGAAACTGCGTTGCGTGATTACCCTGACGCGCGACCTGGCGCTGGCGCAGGCGAAAAAGGCCGACCAGGAGATCGCCGCAGGCAAGTATCGCGGGCCGCTGCACGGCATCCCCTGGGGCGCCAAGGATCTTGTAGACACCGCCGGCATCGCGACGACGTACGGGGCAGAGCCGTTCCGCGACCGCGTGCCCAAAGAAGATGCCACGGTAGTCCGGCGCCTCAGCGAGGCGGGCGCGGTGCTCGTCGCCAAGCTAAGCCTGGGGGCTCTGGCGCTCAACGATATCTGGTTCGGCGGACAGACGATGAACCCGTGGCTGCTGGAAGAAGGCGCATCGGGATCGAGCGCGGGTCCGGGCGCCGCCACCGCCGCGGGATTGGTGGCGTTCGCGATCGGAAGCGAGACTGGCGGCAGCATCGTCAGCCCGGCGATGCGCTGCGGCATCACAGGATTGCGGCCGACCTACGGACGCGTGCCCCGCACCGGCGCCATGACCCTGTGCTGGTCGCTCGATAAGCTCGGCCCCATGACGCGAACCGTCGAGGATGCCGTTCTCGTGCTACAGGCCATTTCCGGGCCTGATGCAGGGGACGTTTCCAGCGTGCCGAGCCGGCTGGAGTTCGACGCGGGCGCATCGGTTCAAGGCCTACGCGTGGGCTATTTCCCGGGTTGGATGAAGGAGAACCCCGCCACCGATGTGGACCGCGCTGCATTGGAAACCATACGGAAGCTGGGCATGGTTCCGGTGGAGGTGGCTCTCCCCGACTGGCCCTACGGCTCGCTCAACCTGATCCTCTTCGCCGAGGGAGCGGCCTCGTTCGAGGAACTTACGTTGAGCGGCGGGCTGAGCCAACTCAAGGTTCAGGTGCCGGACGCCTGGCCGAATCTTTTCCGGCAGGCTAGGTTCCTATCCGCTGTGGACTTTGTCCAGGCCGACCGGCTGCGGCGCAAAGTGGCGAATGAGATGGCCCGCATCTTCTCGCAGGTAGACCTGCTGCTGGTTCCGTCGCTGCGCGACGAAATGCTCACCATCAGCAACTGCACGGGGCATCCTTCACTCACGCTGCGGGCAGGCTTCGTGGACGTGTCGGAGGCGCGCAGCGACTGGGCGCCTGATCCGGCAAATCCGCTGCCCAAGTTCTCGCCGCCGCGGCACGTGCCGCATGGCGTCACTCTCATCGGGCGTTTGTTTCAGGAAGGCACGTTGGCGCAAGCCGGGCTGGCGCTCGAACGGTCGTTTGGGGTGGCTGGGGAGCGGCCCCCAGGTTTCTGACCTTGGAAGCGTCAGGCGCTTGGGCGGACCGGCCGGTACACCCGGCCTACGGACGTGTTGCTGCCCTGGTCGTCGTTTTCATCGGGCTCCAGGTACATGTGGCAGTAGTAGCTGGCCAAGCCGCAGCCCACCAGCAGCAAGAGCAGGATCCCCAGCCATTTCAGCGTGGTGGCATTCCAGGTCCGCGCTCCGGATACCGCAGCCGCGGTGGCCTTCACCGCGGCTACGGCCGCGCCGATGCCAAGCCCCAACTTCCAATACCACGGCATATAATCCAGGTGGCTTTGTCCGCCGACCTGGCTCCACAGGATGAACACCGCGATCAGAGCAATCAGGAATTGCGTCGCGTAAGCGAGACGGAGGAGAGGCATCTTGTTTGTGCGGACTCCTTATCTTACGGCATACAGAAACAGGTGGGCCGAGCCGGATACGAAGCCAGACACAGGTCAAACGACGATAAGGCTTGTCTGGTACCCCCAGCACCTTTTGGCGGTTCCCCAGGTGCTGGCAAGTCATTTCATCTCGTTTAAACTGGTGGTGGGGGATTCGCCACCGGTGGCTACGACTTCGCCTGTCTCGACGCCGCAGAGTGCGAGCGCAGGCCGCTTTGAGGGCCTCGATCCAGAACAACTGATCCGGGCGTTTCGCATCATGCACACCGCCCGCAGGCTCGACGACCGCGAAGTCGCGCTCAAGCGCCAGAATCGCATCTATTTCCAGATCAGCGGAGCGGGGCATGAAGCCGTGCAGGTAGCGGCAGGCATGGTGATGCGGCCGGGATACGACTGGTTCTACTCCTATTACCGCGACCGGGCCTTGTGCCTGACCCTGGGGGTGACGCCGCACGAGATGCTGCAACAAGCTGTCGGAGCGGCCGCCGATCCGGCCTCCGGGGGACGCCAGATGCCTTCGCATTGGGGCCACCGGCAGTTGAACATCGTCAGCGTTTCGTCGCCCACGGGCACGCAGTTCAACCAGGCCGTCGGCTGCGCGGAAGCCTCGCGCTATGGCGGGCATGGCGGCGACGACGTGACGCTGGTCTGTTGCGGTGACGGAGCCACGAGCGAGGGCGAGTTCTGGGAAGCCCTCAACATGGCCTGCCTGAAGAAGTTGCCGCTGCTCTTCCTGGTAGAAGACAACGGCTACGCCATTTCGGTTCCCATCGAATGCCAGACGGCAGGCGGCAGCATTTCCGCACTGGCAGCCGGCTTTCCCGGCCTGCTCCGGCTGGAGGTGGATGGCACCGATTTTCTGGCTTCCTATCGCGTCATGAAAGAGGCGGCAGCCTGGGCGCGCGAGGGGCGCGGGCCTGCCATGGTCCACGCCCACGTTATCCGGCCCTATTCGCATTCCCTTTCCGACGACGAACGGCTCTACAAACCCCTGGCCGAGCGCCGAGCCGAAAGCGAACGCGATCCGGTCATCCGCTTCCCGCAGTTCCTGGTGGAGGAAGGCGTCCTTGACCGCCAGATGCTTCAGCTCATGATGCACGAGATCGACGAAGAGGTGCACCAGGCCACACACCAGGCGCTGCATGACGATATGCCCGCGCCGGAGACCGTTCTGCGGCATCTCTATTCGGAAACCGTCGACCCGACGTCCGAGCAGTTTGTCAGCGAGCCGAAATTCCGAGGAGCCCCCACAACCATGGTGGATCTGCTCAACGCCACCTTGCGGGAAGAAATGCGCCGCAATCCGAACATCCTTGTGTTCGGCGAGGACGTGGCCGACTGCAGCCGGGAAAGCTGCCTGTCGGAAGTTAAGGGGAAAGGCGGCGTATTTAAGGTTACCGCCGGGCTCCAGCGGGAATTCGGACCGGAGCGCAGCTCTAACAGCCCGCTTGCCGAGGCGGCGATTGTGGGCCGCGCTATCGGGATGGCCACACGCGGTCTGAAGCCCATCGCGGAGATCCAGTTCTTCGATTACATCTGGCCGGCGATGATGCAACTGCGCGACGAGTTGGCCACGATGCGGTGGCGTTCCAACGGGAATTTCTCCTGCCCGGCGGTGGTGCGCGTGGCCATCGGCGGCTACCTGAACGGCGGAGCCATCTATCACAGCCAGTGCGGCGAAGTGTTGTTTACCCACATTCCCGGCCTGCGCGTGGTGATGCCGTCGAACGCTTTGGACGCTTGCGGGCTGCTGCGCACGGCGCTGCGATCGGACGACCCGGTAATGTTCCTGGAACATAAGCGGCTCTACCGCGAGCCCTACAACCGCTCGCCGCACCCCGGCGAAGACTATACCATCCCATTCGGCCGCGCCAAAATTGTGAAGCCGGGCGAGAGCCTCACGGTAATAACATACGGCGCCCTGGTGCAGAAGTCGGCGTTGGCGGCGGCGCAGCTTGAGAAGCGCAGCCCGCACGCCACCATAGAGATTCTGGACCTGCGCACGCTGGCCCCGTACGATTGGCCGGCCATCCGCACTTCCGTGGAGAAAACCAACCGCGTGATGGTGGCCCACGAGGACTGCCTTTCCTTCGGCTATGGCGCGGAGATCGCGGCCCGCATCGCGGACGAGTTGTTTGACCGGTTGGACGCGCCGGTGAGGCGGGTCGGCGCGCTGGATACCTGGGTCGGTTATCATCCGCAACTGGAAGCGGCGATCCTGCCGCAGACCGAGAACCTGGTTTCCGAGATGGAGCGGTTGCTGGCTTACTAAGAGGTCCGCTCATCGGCGCTCTATCCGTGAGCGCGGGCTCAGCCCCGGCCCAGCGCCCGCGCTGGTATACTGGAGTTTCCAAGTTCACAGTCAAGGAGTTACATGATTTCCGCAACACAACTGCGTCCGGGGATGATCATCAAGTTCAATAACGACCTGTATTCGGTCTTCACTATGACGCATCGCACCCCGGGGAACCTGCGCGGGTTTGTCCAGGCCCGCATGCGCAACCTGCGCTCCGGCACCATGATCGAACATCGGTTTTCCTCTGAAGACCGCGTGGAAAAGGCGCAATTGGAAGAGCACGAAATGGAATACCTGTACGACGACGGGGAGTATTTCTATTTCATGAACACCGAGACCTTCGATCAGATGCACCTCATGAAGGACCTGTTGGGCGACGCGACGCAATACCTGGTTCCGCAGTTGAGAGTCAAAGTCGAGTTCTATGAGGGCAAGCCCCTGGGCGTCGAACTGCCCGCCACCGTGGACCTCACCGTGGTGGAGACCGAACCTGGGCTCAAGGGCGCGACGGTGTCCAACGTCACCAAGCCGGCCAAGCTGGAGACCGGCCTGGTGGTGCAGGTGCCGCCATTCATCACCGAAGGCGAGAAAATTCGAGTTAGCACCGCCGAGGGAACCTACCAGGAACGGGCTTAACTCCCAGCGGCTACCACGGCCGCCTGTGGAAAACCGGCCAAACCATTTTCTATCCCAAATGTTTTTATTGGATTGCCCTGTGCAAAAACCGTGGCGAATCTGGACGGCTGAAAGATACTGCAAAAAGTACTATAGAACCCTTGTTAATCAGGTGACTGTAGTGTATAGTACATAGCCGTTAAGGAGGTACCCGTGTCCCCCGGCGTGGTTCTTCCCATGGACCGGCGAAAGAGTCGCCGGTTTCCCATAGCACTCAAAGTCCGCTATCGAATGAGGTCTGCCAGGACCGGAAGCGGCGAGGTGTCCGACATTAGCAGTGGCGGAATCAGGTTTCACAGTGACCGCATATTACCCGTCGGGCAAAGCATCGAAGTCAGCCTGCCTTGGCCGTACCTGCTGGAAGGCCGCTGCCGGCTGCAACTGCATATGCGCGGCCGCATCATCCGCAGTAATGCGGCGGGCACCGCCGTGGCGATTAAACACCACGAATTCCGCACTGCGGGCAGTCACCTCATGGAGAACCAGGCTGCCCAGGTGGTTGCGGTAAGGGCCTTCGCAGCAGGCCGTTGACGCGAGGGTGGTTACGCCCACCGCTATCATCTTCGACCAGGACTTAGGGTATATGTTCGCCCTATCGGAAGCACTGTCGCAGGTCGGCTTTTCAACGGTTCCGGCGCGGACGGTGGAAGAAGCGGAGTTTTTGCTGGATGAGCTGGGTCTGGTCGCCGACATGCTGCTCGTGAATCCTGGTTTGCGGGAGGCCAGGGCCGCCGGTCGACGCCTGCGCAAGCGCAATCCGGCGCTTAAGATTGTCCCATTGAGCCGGTACAAGGAATCGCGCCGTCAACGCGCTCAGCGCAGCGGTTGACGGCGATGGTCGAGGCCTGAGAAGACCACATGCCTGCGGATAGGCATCTCCGGCACTTTGATTTCAAGGTGGAAGATCGCCTCTTCCGGTTGAACGCCGCGCTTCAGCGAGAGGTGCGCCGTGGTTCTATCCAGGACCGCGAATTCAGGCAGACTCTTGGGCTCGATCGTCAGATCGTATTCCCCTTCGCGCAGATTGTAGAATGCAAACCGGCCGCCAGCGTCCGGCGTCGTGTAGCGGTCCGTCGGCAATAGTTTCAAGACAATCCCATCGAGCGGCGTTCCCTCCGGACCGATGATTCTGCCGGAAAGGGCAATCAGAGGTATCACGCTTAGTCCCACAACGGCCGTGCGTCTGGGTTTGACATCCACAGCCACCGCGGGCGCTGCACCGGGGTCGTAGTCGGCCGGCAGTTGATCCATGGCGATTGCTACGCGGTGCCGTCCTTCCGGAACACCCGCAAACTGAAACATCCCCGATCGGTCGGTCACGGTCGTTCGACCCTCGTCCAGCACCACCGGAATGCCCGGCGCCGGACCGCTGGCTGCCGTCTCCTCCTCCGCGACGGTTCCTTGGATTGCTCCAACCACCGGGATCTGTTCGGACGTGTACCGGTCCAGATCGCCTTCGGGGAGCCCGCGACCCCACCGAATATTCCTCCTGAGCCGAAAGTAAGCCGTCCATTGGTTCAGGCCTGAGATGGCGCTGGTAACGAACGAGCCCTGGTTTTGGAGCAAGAAGACGCTTTCCGGATTCAAGTCAGTGGTAAGCCGGCTCTGGGATGCTTCAATCTGCAGGTTCCATGCCTTGTTGATCCGTAGTGCGCTGCCGAAAACAGTTGTGCTGAAGGTGCTCGTCAGAAACACCGTCTGATTGGCGAGATCGTTCCCATGTTCGATGTAAGCGTAGGCGGAAAGGCGGCCGAACTGCACTTGGGCGCTGCCGCGGATGAACAGCGTGTCGTGCGTCTGATCGGCGATCAGCCGCTGGTCCCGGACGGCCCCACCCAAGGAGAACCTCTTGAATTGAACCACGTCCTCAATCTCCAGGGATCGCTGGCGTTGAGGCGCCTCCTCGGATCGGAGATCAAGATCACGGTAGGAAACATGGATGTTGTGCTTTCGAATCGGCCTGCCCAGCGTGGCTACGAGCTGCCGATTGTGGGATTCGGAGAACCCGTCAGCCGCGGGTTGTTTGACCGAGAAATCAATCGCTGAGAGCTGGCCGCCTGCGCTGAATCGAAACGGTAACGAAATGGAAACACCGGCGGACGTCGAAGTGCTGCGAAAGGTCGGGAGATCCGGCGACCTCTCCAGATTGTCGCGGTAGGCACTGGCGGAGCCGAAGAACTCGGCGCCCTCCGCGGCCTTGAACCGGGCTTCGACGAACGGCCCGCTTCGGTCGCCGAGGAAAAATCCGGCGACCGGCAGGTAGGAAGGAGGTTGGTAGAGGTAGTTAGCTTTGACCGTGAGCTTCTTTGAATTCCAGACGGGACCGAACGTGAATGAACCGGGTTGCTGGTGGGGAAGCGGAACCAGCGAGCCGCCGCTGGTGGCCGCGGCCGACGCCTCCGCATAGACCTGGAGATTGGCAGAAGCGTGGTAGGACAAGTCCGCGGAGAACGTGGTTGCGGTGCGGAAATCCTGGCCAGGAGCGAAGACCGTCAACCCGGAAGGCTCGGCGCCCGTTGAGAGATTCAGAATGCGAACACCGAGATCCATTTTCTGGCCGACCTTCTGAACCACCGATGCCGCGAACACATTCTGGGGGACTCGGAAGCGGAATGGAACGCGAGGACCGGCCACCAGCGTTTCCATGCCGTACAGCAGAGTGTATCGACGATTCGCGTCCCAGGCTTCGACCTTCACGCCTTCCGCGCCTAAATCGGGAAGAACGATGTTGGAAAACGGGAGCGGCAGCAGCGCGGTAGGAACGTGGAAATCTCCACCCGTGAATCGCCAGTGGAGTCCCATCCAGGAAGCGCCGTTCAGATCCAGGAAGTTGTTGCCGGTTCTGAATCTTCCGTCGGAGCCGTAGTTCTCCACGCTGCCGCTGATCAAACCAAGGCCGGGAAAGAACGTGCGAAAAGTCGCTGCGATTCCGGTTATGTCGGATAGATTCTGTACGCCGCCGCCCAGGTAGTAGCCCTGAAACGCAATTTCAGCCTGCCCGTCACCTTGCGCATGCGCGAATCCCGCGCCCAACGTGAGTAGGGCAACGATCCGACACGAGATGGCTGCGCGGATTCTCATCTTGGAGCAGGGGCATCGCTCAGGCTCAATACGCCGCCACAACTACAGCGGTCCCCTCCTCGATTTCATTTCTTCCAATGGAGACCCGTGCGCGAAGCGTGTAAGTGCCGGGAGCAAGGTCATGCTGGAACGGGATGATATAGCGCTGTTCCCGTTTGGGCAGCGTGGGAAACGGCGTGAAGGCAACAGACTCCAGCACGGCGCCGTTACCATCCAGGATCGACAGCTCACCTACCGGCCGAAAATGCGTCAGGCTGAAATTGTTCAATACCACCTCGCCGATCCAGCGCGTCTTGCCTCCATTCGCCTCACGGACTAGCTTTAGTTCTTTTACACCGCCTTCTATTCCGGGGTTGCCGAGCGTGACATAGAAGGCAGCGACCACCTGGACCGCCGCCCTGATCCCGCTTTTCTCCATCTGAGAGTCCGTAGGAAGCGTGGTAAATCCGACCGCGCAGTGATAACCACGAGGTGAATCGGCCGTCCCGGGCACTCGTACGGTATACCGGACATTCACCTGGCTCCCCGGAGCCACCTCGGTTTCCATGGGATTGACGCTCAGCCACTCCCGGCATGAAAAAGAGCTCTCCGACTCCAGTTTTCCCTCGAACTGCGGCGTCTGGTTCTGGTCGATGAGAAAGTCCAGAATCGCGGCCCGGACACGAATCTTGTCCCCGGAATCGCTGCTTAGCACTAACGCACCGGAAGTCTGTTGGCCCGCCTGTGCGCGCAATTCGAGACGCATCGGGGTCAGCCCAAGGCCGACCTGGCCTGACAGGACTCGACCACAAATCAGGAACGCGCCGAGAATTATGGTGCGGTTACGGTATAAGTGAGCGTGAGTGTGCATGATGGACTCTGCTTGGCGATGTAACGCCAGCTATCCGCCAGCGTGAAGGTCAGTGTTACGGAGTATGGAGCACCTGCGCTGCTCGACTCTTTGCCGCTAGCCACTTGTGTGCTGGTGGTTGAGAGCGCGAACGGAGCACTACAGGTTCGGGCTGTGCCTCCCGTGACCGTGCTGCAAGACACGGTGACGGCGGACGCGTGCACCGTGGCGCAATTGGCGAAATTAGCAGCGCTGGAACGGACCTTCAGGTTCCAGGTGGAGGCGGTCGAACCGCCGGTAGTCGTCCAGTTGACCGTAGCAACCGAGCTTCCAGCGTCGCTTCCGAGGTCGGGGTCGGTGGCCGTGAAGCTGATCGTTCCCGGAGTAGCCGTAACCGTCCCCATTGTCGCCGCCATGGGCTGAATAGCCTCTGCCTTGGTGACCAGGCGCGGTTTCTGCTGTGCCGGCGCAAGCTGCGCCACGCTGGTGCACGCCCACAGGGCGCAGAGCGTATTCTGCCATCGGCTCATGTGGCGCTGATCGTATAGGTGACGACTCCCGAGTAAGCTCCGGTCTGATACACCGGATCGTTGCTCAATGTCCAGCCCGTTGAGGCAGCGTTGCCGGCGTTGGCGGAGCTGGCTCCGGCGCCAAAAGTGGCAACGCTCGTCGAAGCGGCGGTGCTGGATGTGATCGAGCCGCTGCAACCGGTGCCCGGCGCGGCGACGGTGCAAGTGTAAGTCAGTGCATCGCCGGCTGTCGGCGGAGTCGCCACCGAGGGGCCGCCGGCCGGGCTGAAGTCAGAGGTCACCTTCAAGGTGATGGTACCGGTGCCGGTCGACTTAGTCGTTCGGATCTTGTACACAAGATTGGTAGTCCCGAGGTACGGGTTAAAGATCGTCCCGGCGGCAGCCAGCGTGGTCGTTCCGGTCGTGACCTGCAGCGCGGCTTCCGCGCCGACGGTCACGGAAAGAGTCGTGGTCCCCGTGGCTGCGAACTGCCCATACATAGCGGGGCAGGCAAGAAGTGCCGCCGCCAGGAGAAGCAAAATTGGATGTTGTCGTTTCATATATATTCCTAGAGTGCGCTTATAGTAAACGTCAGTACGGCGGAATACGTCCCGGTGCCATACGCGGGATTGTCTGCCAAGGTGAAGCTCGTCTGGACAGTGTTTGGATCATTCGTGCTGCACGACCCGCCGCCGCCAGTGCAGACACCAGCGCCCACTGTCAACACGCTGGTCTGCGAAGCGGTCGAGAGCGTCAGGGGGCCGGAACAGGCGGTGCCGAGGGTGGCGCCGCTGCAGGTGTAGGTGAGCGTTCCAGCGCCGATCGATGGGCCTCCGGCGGGAGTAAAATCGCTCGTTGCTCTGACAGTGACCGTCCCGCTTCCGGTCGACGCGGTAGTGCGAATCCGATAACTCACGGCTAAATTGCCCCTATATGCGACGAAGGTCGTGCCCGAATTAGTCACGTTCAATGTGGACGGCACGGAAAGCTTGCCGATCGCATTGATCTGCGCGGAAAGCGTCTGGGTGGCAGTTCCCGTGGCAGCGCTCAGGCAGACGGGGAGACAGAGCGACGCAATCGGGAAACGCCAGGCGCGGGTGGAGATCGGAATCATCTTACGCTTCAATGCTCTAGCTAGTCCGGTGGCGGCGTCAACGCTGCCACTGGTCGGTACTGGTTTGACCGTACCGATACCGGGTTTGCAGCTCGCCGGACGGCCGCGGCCTGCCTTGTGCCTAGCCCGTTAAAACAGAATGAGTTACGAATGTTTGGCCGAGTCGGATTCGGTTTCATCACTATTGTTAATAAACAGGTATTTCCGGTACGGCATGCCCCTAAAACAGCCGCGGTTCGGACCTCGATGCCGGCGCACCAAGGCGTCGAACGGAGCGGTGCGGTCGATCCTTTACCGGCGCGCTTCGGGCATGGAAACGCCGACCGATTAACCGCAGCGGCGATGTGCGGCCCCGCAATAATCACCGGATCCCTTGTTCCGTACGGATAATGTCACGGGATGCTAATGAAGTTGAAACATGGGCTGGCTACACTCTACTCTCTATGAAAATCTCCCTTCGCGGCCCTTTTCTGGGCGTCTTGCTGTTCTCTGCGCCGCTCTTTGCCCAATTCGAGTCATCTGAGCTGCTCGGCACGGTCCGCGACCCCGCCGGCCTGGCGGTGCCCAAAGCCACCGTCACCCTCCTCAACCAGGACACTGGCATCCAGACGAAATTGCTGACCGACGATAACGGGAGCTACGACTTCTTCAACGTCAAGGTTGGGCGCTATACCGTCACCGTGGAGGCTACCGGGTTTGTGAAGTTCACGGCGCCGGATGTTGAAGTGGCCGTGAACGCCCGCCAGCGGGTGGACGCCAGCCTGCAAGTGGGCGCGGTCAGCGATTCCGTGGAAGTGAAGGACGCTGCTGCGGCGCTGGATACCGACTCGAGCCAGCGCGGGCAGGTCGTGAACCAGGAGGCCATCCAGGAACTGCCCCTCAACGGGCGCAACTATTCCGACCTGGCGCTGGTGGCCACCAACGTTCACCGTTCGGTCTATGCTTACGCCGTTCCTCCGCGGGAAGGTGCATTTAATGCGAACGGCATGCGCAGCACGTATAACAACTTCCTGTTGGACGGCGTCGACAACAATCCGTACTCTACCAGCAATCAGGGCTACTCCAACCAGGTGGGCCAGCCGTCTCCCGATGCTGTGCAGGAGTTCAAGGTGATCGTGGGGAACTACAGTGCCGAGTATGGACGCGTGGGCGGAGCGATCGTCAACGTCGTTATGCGGTCGGGCACCAACGCGTTTCATGGTGCGCTGTGGGAGTTTGTCCGCAATACCGACCTCAACGCCATCGGCTACATTTTTGGACAGCGGCCGTCCACGTTTCAGAAACCGACTTTGCAGCGGAACCAATTCGGGGCCACCATCGGCGGCCCCATCATCAAGAACAAACTGTTCTTTTTCGCCGACTACGAAGGGCTCCGCAATTTGACCAAGTCTCTGAATTTCGATTCCCTTCCGGACGCGAGCGACCGCGCCGGCCTGTTGATGGGTGGATCCGCGCTCAATATTCCCTTGACGGTGGTGAACCCGCTCACGGGCTCTGTCTACCAAGGTGGGACACCGATTCCAACGTCGGCCATGACGCCGCTCGCCGCCAAGGTGCTAAGCCAGCTTCCCTCTCTCACCACAACGTCGGGACGGTCGAACGACTATGAAGCCTTGCTGTTGGTCCGGGATTACGCGGACAAGTATGATGCGAAGGTCGACTACCAGATCAACGATAAGATGTCGGCATTTGTCCGATTCAGCCAGCGCAAAGATAACCAGTTTTACCAGCCGACCATCGCCGGACCGGACGGCGGCGATGGCAACGGCAACGTGCGAATCCTGGACCAAAATGCAGTTCTTTCGTACACCTGGACCGTGACTCCAGCTTCGCTCCTGGATGTGAGGCTTGGGTTCTCGCACGTTACTGGCGGCAAGTTCCCGGTGTTTCTGGGCGGTCCCAGTGCCCTTGACCTGTACGGGCTCACGGGGCTCTCTACCGCTCCGTTCTTGACCGGCGGTCTGAACACGCAAAACATCAGCGGCTTCACGGGAATGGGGCGCCAGGCTACCAACCCGCAGTTTCAGAATCCGACCAATTGGGACCCCAAGGCCAATTACTCCTGGGCGAAAGGACGGCACGCGCTCAAGTTCGGCGTCGAAGGTGGAATCATTCACACCGAGGTGATGGATATCAACCCCGTCTATGGCCTGCAGGCTTACGCTAGTCGTTTCTCTATGCCGAGCTCATGCGCGCAGATCGGGCAGCCTGCAAATTGCGTCATTCCTGCGGATTCCAACAGCCTGGCAAGTTACAACCTGGCCGACTTTTTGTTCGGCCTCCCGAGCCAGATTCAGCTCTCCAATTACCTCGTAGGCAGCTATCGCCAGCGGCAGTTCTTTTCTTACGTGCAAGACGACTTCCGCGTGAATTCCAAGCTGACTCTGAACCTGGGCCTGCGCTGGGAGTTCGCCACGCCGCGGTGGGAACGGGACAACGTGCTGAGTAACTTCAATCCCGCTACGAATTCGATCATTACCGCGAAGGATGGGAGCCTCTATGACCGGACCCTGGTGAACCCGGACTACAAAGACTGGGCGCCGCGCATCGGACTGGCTTACAGCTTTGACCAGCGGACGGTAGTCCGTGGCGGCTACGGAATCAGCTACGTGCACTTGAACCGGTTGGGCAGCGCCGACGAATTGGGGATCAATGGACCGCAAGTAAACCAGGTAACCATCAATCAGTCCTCGCCGCTGAACAACCCGAATTTCATCACGCAGACGAATTCCTTTCCGCCTGGCTTGAACGGGCCCCAGAACTTTAAACCGGTTAATGCCAACATCGCCTATATTCCGGCCGATACCCGATGGCCGTATGTGCAGACCTGGTTTGTATCCATCCAGCGCGAACTAATGAAGGATACCGTCCTGGAGCTAACCTATTCGGGCAACCACAGCTCTCGCCTGCCGATTGTCTCGGACTACAATCAGGCCGTTCCGAATTTGCCCGGCCAGACGCTCGGCATACAGGCCCGCCGGCCCAATCCGAGTTTCGGAGCGATCACCTGGGTCAATCCGGCTGGCATTTCCAGTTACAACGGATTGGCCGCTCGTCTGGAGCATCGTTTCTCCCACGGTCTTTACTTCCTGAACTCGTTCACCTGGTCCAAAGCCCTGGGCGACTCGGAGCAGGCTCTTGAGACTGCCACCCTTCAGGCACAGGCTAACCCGCAGAATATTTATAACCTCAAAGCGGAGCGCGGCCCTTCCAGCTTCGACGTGCAGTTTATCAATGTCACCACGTTCGTGTATCAACTCCCCTTCGGAAAAGGCCGTCAGTTCGGTTCCTCGTGGAGCCCCGTCGTCGACGGAGTGCTAGGCGGATGGGAGATCAACACGATCAACACGGCGAATACGGGGTTGCCGGTCGATGTGGCTTACACGCCTGGTGCGGCCAACGATGTCACCGGGCGCATTCCCGATTACCGCGGCGAAGCCGTGATGAGGCCCCTCCTGGTGGGAAATCCCACCGACATGCGCAGCGTCAGCATGTTGGATCACTACCTTGATTCGGCGGCGTTCCAGGTGCCGTCTGCCAGCGCGCCCTTCGGCAACCTGGGGCGCAACGCATTTCGCACCCCCGGCCTCTGGCAATGGGATCTGGCGGTCTACAAGGGTTTTCGCATTCGCGAAAACGTGGCGCTGCAATTCCGTTCCGAGTTCTTCAACGTCCTGAATCGCTCGAACTTCACCTTCCCCGACCCCAACATCTCCGATTCCGCCTTCGGCACGATTCGCTCAACCTATCCGGCGCGCCAGATCCAGTTCGCCCTGAAGCTGCAATTCTAGCTAGCTAGGAATAAATAGCTCACCAAAATGTGAATAGTAGGTTCGAGGCCGCCACCGACCTCGACGACAAAGGGTTCGCCGACGAACGGCGTCAAGAGAACTTCGCCCGAGCTTACCAGACGAAGGCCGCTTTGGCGATTGGTTGTGGTATGGTGAATGGTATGGCGACCACGAAAATCACGATCACTCTGCCGAACCGCCAGCTTGAGGAGATCCGCAAGCGCGTCGCGGCTCAGGAATCCCCGACTGTCTCCGGTTTCATTCAGCAGGCGGTCCAAAAATCGCTGGAGAATGCGGCGGCGTTCCGCGCCATGATCGATGAAGGACTGGACGCAACCGGCGGGCCGCCCAAGCCCAGGGAGCGCGCATGGGCGAGGAGGATGCTCTCGGCGCGAAAGCGTGGGGCCAAGCCGCGGAAGGCCGCGTGAACGGAATCGTTTTCGACGCCGGCGGGCTGATCGCGCTGGAACGGAACGACCGCCGGGTCCTTCTGACTCTTAATGCCGCTCTCGAGATGGATGGTCGAGTCATCGTTCCAGCCACGGCTCTGGCTCAAGTCATACGCAACCCGGCGAGGCAAGTGCGCCTTTGGAGGATGATTCAATTTGAGAGGACCGAGATAGTCCCACTGGACGGATCGCATGCTCAGGCCGTAGGCGCGCTGCTAGGGCAAACCGCTACTACAGACATCACCGATGCGCACGTCGTGACCTGCGCGCAGACCTCGGGGTGTGCAGTGGTCACCAGCGACCCACTGGATCTGAAACGGCTCGATCCGAAGCTTCGATTGATAGCGGTTTAGGAGCGCTGCGCGTCGGCCGGCCGTGCCGTTGGAGCCAGAGGGCGGGAGCGGCGGTCCGGGCGGCCGAGATCGATGCCCGCTGGGTGCTGTGGAAAGCCATTGCGGCGGGCAGACAACGGTTGCGCCGTGGCTTATGGAAAGTGAAGATCAGCCCGGGATTCTCTCGGAGAAACACCGCCGTTCTTCGCTTCATGATGCGACTGATGCACCGCCGCGAAGTCTCGAGTGGGCGATCCACCGGGACCTGTCGCGAGCCGGCCTGAACAGACGTTTTTTCCGAGAAACCGTCCATCGGGTATCCTCTCCCTATGCCATCCAATTTCCCGTACCGCTCTCGCGCTGTACGCGCCCTGGTGCTTTTGCACGAGGAACACCTTCGTCGCTTCGTCCAGATCTGGCGGTTGGCGGTGACAACGTCGGTGGGCCTCCCATCGACCGCGGACCCGTCCTATTCCTCGCTGGGCGCATTGGGACGGCATGTGTTAGGCGCCGCCGGCGGGTACCTGGTCTGGACATGCGAGGTGTTGACATTATCTGATCCCGGAGTCCGACGGGCTCCGGACGCGGCTGCCATGGACCGCGAAGCGGACGACTATTTGGAGCACGTTCTCGAGCGGTGGCGGGGGCCACAGCTCCGGGAAATCTCCGACGAACAGTTGGAGGCTCCCGAGTACCCATCGCGATGGGGGACGCGCTACAGCATCGACTCGATGCTCGAGCACGCTGTCGTGCATCCCATCCGCCACGCCTTCCAATTGGACGAGTTGATCAAGCATCGTTAGTTCCTGAATCGGAGGGCGGAGCCGCACCACAACCGAGATCCCCAACCGGACCGAACCAAAATGCCTGCTGCATCGTCCTAACTGTTTAATGCGTATTTCTGCATCAGGAGGCCGTCTTGGCTGATCTGCTCCGCAATTTGCGTTTCGCCTTCCGCCTGCTCCGCCAGAACAAAGGGTTCACCGCGATTGCCGTGCTGGCCCTGGCGTTGGGTGTCGGGCCGAACACCGCCATCTTCAGCGTCATCTACGCCACCATGCTGGCGCCCATGCCTTACCCCAACCCCGATCAACTGGTGATGGCGTGGTCCAAGATTCAAGGCAACCGGAACGGCATCGCGGCCGGGGATCTTCTCGACTGGCAGCGCGAAAACAAGTCGTTTCAGGGCCTGTGGGGTTTCACAGGGTTCTCCGCCAACCTGGGCGGCGCCGAAGGACCAGAGCAGGTTTCGGCGCAGCAAGTCACTCCTGGCTTCGTCACCGGCTGGGGCGCCCGGCTGATGATGGGCCGCGATTTCCGGCCGGGTGAGGATCAACCGGGCAAGGACCACGTGGTCATCCTGATGAACCGCCTGTGGAAGCGGAGGTTCGGCGGAGATCCCAACATCATCGGCCACAGCATCCGCATCAACGGCGAACCGTACACGGTGATCGGCGTGCTGCCTCCGGGCCAGCAGGACCGCATGCCGAACCAGCTCTGGGTGCCGCTGACGCTAAAGCCCGAGCAGATCAATCACGATTTCCACTGGCTGCTGGCGATGGGGCGTTTGAAAGCGGGTGTGTCAATCAAACAAGCCCAGGCGGACATGGACTCGGTGACGCGGCACATCGCCGAGATCTATCCGCAAAACAAAGGATGGGGCGCGAGCGTCGAGCCTCTCCGCAACGATTTCCTGCCGAAAGACGAGATCAAGGGCATGTGGCTGCTCATGGGCGGAGTGGCCTTCGTGCTGCTGATCGCGTGCGCCAATCTCGCCAACCTGCTGTTGGCCCGCGGCACCGCCCGCGAGCGCGAAATCGCCGTGCGGGCTTCGCTGGGCGCCGGCCGCGGCCGCCTGTTCGGACAAATGATCAGCGAGGGCCTGGTGCTGGCCTTGATCGGGGGAGCGGCGGGAGTAGGTTTGGGCTGGGGCATCCTGAAGGTGCTCATGGCTTACATGCCGGAGGGCACGCTACCCTCGGAAGCCGACGTGACGCTCAACGTGCCGGTGCTGCTGTTCACCCTGGGCGCTACGATTGTGTCGGGCATTCTCGCGGGCAGCGCTCCCGCGTTCCAGGCGGCCCGCCTGGATCTGAATGCCGTGCTCAAACAATCGGGCCGCTCGATCGGCTTCGGCAGGCATTTCGTCAGGCGCACTCTGGTGGTGGGCGAATTCGCACTGGCGCTGACGCTTCTGGCGGGCGCGGGCCTGGCCATACACAGCTTCTGGAAGGTGACCCGGCTGGACCTGGGAGTGCGCACCGATCACGTTCTGACGTTCTTCTTGCCGGTTCCGCAGGGGCGGCTCACCGACCCCGACAAGATCCGCGGCTTCTATCGCGACGTGCTGGCGCGCGTGGGCGCCGTGCCCGGCATCGAGACCGTGACCGCCACCACCGGACTGCCGGTGCAAGGGACCGGCTTCGGCATGCCGTTCAGCCTGGCCGGCAAGCCCGTCACCGATCCCTCGGCGCGGCCGGCGACCGGCTTCCAGATGGTCACGCCCGGCTACTTTCAAACCTTCGGCGTACGCACGATGATCGGCCGCGCGTTCGACGAGCACGATGTGGTCGGCTCCACGCGCGTCGCCATGGTGGACGAGACGTTCGCCCGGCGCTACCTGAAGGGCCTCGACCCGCTGCGGCAGCGAGTGGTCATCGAAGACCTGGTGCCCGGCGTCACTAAGCTCGGCGCGCCGGTGGAGTGGCAGATCGTGGGGGTCTTCCACACGGTGGCGGAGGGCGGCCGGCCCAACGATTTCCCGGTGGTGTACGTGCCATTCTGGCAAAGTCCGTGGCCCAGCGCCGGGCTGGCGGTTCGAACCAGGGGCGACCCCGGAGCGATGACCAAGAG
>Ga0335081_10000960_pt1 | contig 46249 bp, 40 predicted proteins | sample Lox_Sample_35_FD_206713 | JGI IMG/M metagenome (GOLD analysis project Ga0335081, IMG submission 206713) | Soil microbial communities from Loxahatchee National Wildlife Refuge, Florida, United States - Lox_Sample_3.5 | ecosystem: Environmental > Terrestrial > Soil > Wetlands | place: USA... | reverse complement strand
TGTCCTTAACGCTTGCTGCCACCGGAACAACCACGCCGCGGTCCACGCCAAGAGTAATCTGGTCAAGTTCCGTCGCCGTCATGGCGCTATAATAGGCGATCAGTTCTTCTTGGGACATGCAGGCAGACGCCTTCTCATAGGAAAAGGAAACGAACCATTTGCCGGCATGCCGGACTATGGTGATGGTGGACGGCATCCCGTATTCGCTATGCGCTTTGAACTTGAGCTCGCCGAGACTCTTTGTTGTCGTGCCCAGAACAAGTCTGTGCTCATAGATGGTTTTCCCCTGCTCTTTGTACTTCGTTCCTGTGACCTTGAACATAAACAGATCATTTGTTAGCCATACTGTTTGCCGGCCAGCTCTCCTTTTAAATGTTGGTCGCTCTGCCAGGCCTTTAAAATATCTCTGGTAGGCACCCATAAATCGTGTTGCACCATTACGAAGCACCTGGGACGGCACATCATACAGGAACGGGGTAAGCTCTTTATTTTTAAACTGTGCGTATTGCTGGTCGACAGTAGTTTGGGTACCAGCCAGGGAAAGCGAATGATTAAGAAACTTCCGGAAATACCGGTCTTCACCGACTTTCGCGTTGTAAATAAAGCGTTGGCAGCCGATCCACTGAGACAGAATCTCTGCTTGTTCATTTGTGGGATAGCACCGGAACCTGACCCCGCTCGACAATTCCATACCTCAATTATATAATAGGCTGCATGATAAATCAACCAGTAAAATCGCTGTCACATGCTGTTTATTTGCTTAGGCTGCATATTGTCCTGGTGACCAAATACCGGAGGAAAGTTCTGACGCCAAAAGTCCTTTCATACGCAGAAACGATATTTTCCAGCATACTCGAGAGTTGGCGGTGCAGATTGATTGAATTTGGCGGAGAAGAAGATCATGTGCATTTGCTAATAGACATCCACCCTGCGCTCAACATATCGGTTCTAATCAACAACCTGAAATCTGCCAGCTCAAGAAGGATCCGGAACAAGTTCCCTGAACATATAAAGCAGTTCTACTGGAAACCTGTCTTCTGGCACCGTGCCTATTTTGCTGGAACCGTTGGCAACGTGACTCTTGAAATCATTCGTCGGTATGTTGAGCAACAGGGAATAAAAGAGCAACTACGGAAGAATTAATCAGAACCGTCCGCTTAACCCCCTCCTGGCGGTTAACGCCTAGCAGGGAGAATGCGCGGACTGGAGTTCAAATCGGTGGGGAAAATCTCAAGGAAGAATGATGGAGAACAATCAAAAAATCGAATGCTCTTAAAAAGAAAGTTTACCGCTAAGTGGGCAAAGGAAAGCATGTTTTTTCGCCTGAACGGTTCATGGTGTTTTCACTTCCGGCTTGTTTTACCACGAAATCACAGGAAGGGGTCACTAGAACAGCCGGTCCATCGCTTCTTCAACGGAGCGCACACCCATAAGTTCCATTGCCTTGATGGCCGATGGCTTTTCCATCTTCTCCACGTTCACGACGGGAAGGATGCAGCGAGTGAAACCCAGTTTGGCCGCGTCCTTGAGCCTCGTCTCGGCCTGACTGATGGCGCGGACTTCGCCGGCAAGGCCCACTTCGCCCATCACTACGGTTGCGGGAGAGATTGGTTTTTCCCGGAAACTTGATGCCACGGCAGCGATCACGCCGAGGTCCACGGCAGGCTCGTCGATCTTGAGGCCGCCGACGATGTTCACGAAGACGTCCATGCCCATAAGGTGCATGCCCATGCGTTTTTCGAGCACTGCGAGTAGGAGCGATACGCGGTTGTAATCCACACCGATGCAGGTCCTGCGCGGCATGGTGAGCTTGGACGGGGCCACCAGCGCCTGGAGCTCGGCAAGGATCGGCCGCGTGCCTTCGAGGGAGGAAACTACGACAGAGCCCGTGGCGTCCTTCGGACGCTCGGCCAGGAATATCTCGGACGGGTTCGCCACTTCGGTGAGGCCGCTCTCTTTCATCTCGAACACACCGATCTCGTTCGTGGATCCGAAACGGTTCTTCACGGCTCGCAGGATGCGGAAGGCATGGCCCCGGTCTCCCTCAAAGTAGAGCACCGTGTCAACGATGTGCTCGAGCACGCGCGGACCGGCGATAGCGCCGTCCTTGGTCACGTGGCCGATGAGGAAGGTAGGGATGCCCGAGCGCTTGGCATGGAGCATGAGCCTGCCCGAGACTTCGCGCACCTGGCCCACGCTGCCCGGCGCGGACGGAAGCTCGGAGGTGAAGACCGTCTGTACGGAATCGACGACGATCACCTGGGGCTGGAGTCCGTCGGCGGCGCGCACAATCTCTTCTAGCTGCGTTTCGGCGAGCACGTAGAGGTTTTCGGCCTTGACGCCGAGGCGCTGGGCGCGCATTTTGATCTGGGACGGAGATTCTTCGCCCGTAACATAGAGTGTTTTCCCTCTGAGTTCTGAAACCTGCCTCAGCATCTGCAGCACAAGCGTGGACTTGCCGATGCCCGGGTCCCCCCCAATGAGGACGACAGAGCCTGCGACGATGCCGCCGCCGAGCACGCGGTCGAGCTCCTTGATCCTCGTTACAAAGCGGTCCTCGTCCCTGGCTTGGATCTCATTCAGGGCGAGCGGCTCGGACCCGCCGTGACGTTTCGAGCTCCCGATATCCTTCGGCTTCTCCACCCGTTCCTCAACCATCGTGTTCCACTGGCCGCAATCCGGGCACTTGCCCATCCACCGAGGCGACTGCATGCCGCAGGACTGGCAAACATAGACGGTCTTGGCTTTTGACGACTTCATAATGAAAGCATTCTATTGTTTCAGTCCCGGAATGTCAAACGCAAATTCACCGGAGTAGTATCGATAGAAGGGGTGGTCAATAATTAAATTCGGAAATCGTATTCGATAACCGGGGCAGTACATGGTGCATCTAACCATGTGAGGTCGGCGCCTTATATCTTCGCCGTGAAGAGACGGGGTTTTTCGGCGCGAAAGGATAAAATAGCTTCCTCATAATTTTCGGTCTTTTTGCTTTTCACCCACCGGCTATGGTCTGAACACTGCCATGCTACAGCCTCGGCATGGGCTCGGTGAGCAGACCGCCGAGAGTGAACTGATAGAAACCTTCGGCATCCCTGTTCTTCAGGAGAGAGAAGATGCGGGCCTGTTCGCGTGCAAGCCGCTCCGAAGGTTTGACCTTCACCAGAAGGTTAAGGGTACCACGCTCGCGCAATACCACGTCTCCGGTAGCATGGATCTTGAGCTCTTTGCCTTCGAGCTCCAGCTTCCTGATCACCATCCGGTCGCCCTTCAGATCCGCTTCCAGCCATCCCTTCTCAAAATCCAGATCAGGGACGGGAAATCCACTGATCTTGAGCTCCCGTGACGTCAGCCCTTTGATCCAGAGACGTCCTTTTCCTGAATCGCCGTCCATCTCGAAATTGCAGCCTATCTTGCCGGCGAGTTTGAGACCAAAGTCCTTCATCATTGGATAGGAAGCGATATCCAGCCCATTTGCGTCGATCAGCAGACGCTGCTGCTTCGGGCTTTGATACGCCTTAACGAGCAGCTCTCCTCCATATGCCACAGCTTTCAAGTTCACCGAGATCCCGCCACGAAGCAGGCTGAAGAGCGAAACAGTGGTCTTCACTGACGGGCTTTCGAAGAGAACCCTGTTTTTTTTGTCGGACACTACGACGTCGACGAGTACGAACCGGTCAAAGAACCGGGGGGAGATACGTGCGACTGAAAGTTCGAAAGGCGTGCGCAACCGTACCTCGGACTCCAGTCTCGACCGGACCCGGTCAAAGGGGAACAGGAGGAGGAGAAAAAGCAGGAATGCCGCAATAAAATAGGCTATGAACGATAGCCTTCGGATGAGCGTATTTTTTTTGACGACCATATGGTCTACCCAGCGCTCGAGACGAGGATCGTTGCGTTTAAAAGTTTCGGGTTGTCGAAACGGGGTTTGAAGTACAGTTTTCTTATGCGCAGCGTCTCCTTCTCAAGCTGGTTCACATAGTTCACGATGTCATAGAGCGTTATATTGTCGAGCTTGATCTCGACGATGCTCTCCTGGAAATTCGCCGCCTGAACGCCGGTTTGTGGTTTGAGCGACACGATCTTGCTGCTCAGGTTTGTCCGTTTGGTGATGTTCTCGATATCCGTGAGCAAGGGGCCGCGCTTCGATGCTGCGATCTGCAGCTGCTGCAGCCGCTGCTGCATCTCGAGATATTGGTCTTTGAGCAAGCGCATCTCCGCGAGGTCACGCTCCTTCTTCGGGATCGCATCCCGTTTATGGGACAGGTCCGCGTACAGCGGGGACAGCACGAGTGCATAAAGCAGGATCACCGCCGCAGCGATGCCGCCGGTGATGAGGACCTTTTTATCTCTTTCTTCAAGTTTCAAGGAATACCTCAATCATTGGGACAGAATCCCGAAAGCTCAGATTATGGCAGGGGACTATCTCACGTTGGCCTTGCCCCCGGCCCCTATTCAGGTCCCTTGTTTCAGCTTGATATCCAGTCGGAACTTGACCTTGTTGTCCGTACCCATCCGCGTGTCCAGCACCGTGACATCGCTGAACAGCGCCGCCTTCTGGAGCTCGGCTTTGATCTTGTCCACTGACTCGAAGGAAGCCGCTTCACCCTGGAGCTTGAGCCGGTCGCCTTCGAGGTTAAACTCCTGAAAACCGACACGGACCTCTTTCGGGATGCCGTCGGTCACTGCTCTCATCGCATCGAGCGCCGAGGTCCCCGTGCCCAGTACGCCGAACTTCTTCCGAGCTTCCTCAAGGCTGCTGCGCAGTTGACGTAGGGGGTCGGCCACAACCTTCGCATCGGGCACAGCCTGCCGGTAGACGTCCCTGATCTCTTTATCGAGTTTGCCATACGACGTCTCGACCACATAGAACTTCACGCCAAGGTTCACCACAAGCAGTGCGGCTGCGACCACTCCGGCAATGATGAGTGTTCGTTTTCTCCGGCGCGCGCCTTCATCGGCCAGGTGGTAAGCGAATTCCTGTTTGCGGAAATTTACCTGCTCGGACAGGGCGAGTCCGAGGCTCACGGGGTCAGCAGCTTTTTTGCCGCCAAGCTCTGGCACGGCCTGTTCTATGGCAATGCCCAGGTCTGCGAATACCGTCTGCAAGTTGTTGTCCGGGCACAGGACCAAAACCTTTTCCACTCGTTCCTTCTGTTCTATCTCGAGCGCCTGGACCGTATGGCGGATACCGGAGGTCGGCCCGGAGCCAGAGAAGCTTCTGAGCCCCTTCACCGTTTCGCCGCTGCGCAGACAGAGGTCACTACCGCAGGTCAGGAGCGTGCACCCCTCAGCCTTTATCATCGTTGAAAGAGCATCGAGACCACTATATGACGGCACAATGACCTGGGGGTCGATCCCTGCGGAGGCGAGAAGCTCAAGGTGTCGTTTCAGAACCTCCTTCGGAAGCATGATACCGAGGACGGCGGCCGCTTTCGATGCATCGGCGCCCTTACCTGTTTTTCCGCCATCAAGCATGACATAATCGATGACCATGTCGTCGAGCGCAAAAGGCACGCTGTCCTCGATCTCGAAAGGCAATGCCTTTTCCACGCGTTTGCGGTCGGCAAAGGGGAATTGCACGAGGCGCTGTGTGAAGAGGTGGCCCGGAATGGACGCAACGATCTTCGCGCCGCTCCAGTCCCTGGACTTATCCACAAGAATATCCACAAGTTCGGCGTCGGTGGAAAACGGCTGGCTGAAAGAGTCAACCAGCTCCATCCGTCGGAAGTCCTTCTGCACCACTGCCGCGGCAACGAGCCCCTTCTCTATTTTAAGACCGACGATCTTCACAGTGCTCTCCAATAGAGGCGGCTGCCTCCCTGGACGATGGCTTCAACCTGTTTCGTATAGCCACCAACCGCGGCATAGGAGTAGACCTTATAAATGTTGCTCGGCGGCGTTGCTGACAAATAATTCGACACCAGCACGCCGTTGATCTTGATGTCTGCAATACCGGGCACTTTCCCAAGATCCGTAAAGGGTCTTTCTTGTAAAATCAAACCTACAGCACCAGCGCTTATGCCGAGACTTTGGAGTACGTCTGCAGAGGCGGTGTTGATATAAATTTTGTCTACCGGCACCGGGCTCGCGGTCAAAGAGTCACACACCTTGTTGAAATCCTCGTCGCTCATGTACTGGTGGAGTCCCGTCAACACGCTAAGCCTATTAATGTCGCTTGTTTGGTCGGTCATTCTGTCATAAACAGCGGTGTCTATGCTTTTGTTTTCGAAGAGTGTTTGTATCATGCTTTGTGTGACCTTGTCTGTCTTCACTTGGGTAACCCGTATTTTCCCAGATTCATCTTCCCACTTGATCCTGACCTCGGCTTCGCCCTCGCCTATGATCGGCAAAACACTCCATTCTCCCTGCGGAATGAGGTCCCGCAGCTTATCGTATCTGATAAAAACGTAAACACCGGAGCGTGCGAGGAAGTATGCGCGCTGGCTGTCGCGAAAATTTATCGCGCTGTTCAGGCTGATGCGCGTCGCGTAGGAGAACTCGAAGATGAGCGCAATCAAGAGCGCAGTCACCAGGAGTACGATCAGCAGCGCAATGCCGCGATCGTTATGCCTCTTCAACATCATCATCCTTTTGAGGTTCACCCGTCATCCATCGTCACTGACTTATACTGCCGACATCCACCTGCGTAACGTACACTTTGCCTGTATCAAGCGTGAGTGTAATTTCCACGGCTGTCGGCACCTTGCTCAACGATTTGTCCCATGCGTCGGTCCAATTAGATCCGTCGTAATACCTGAGTTGAAGGCTCTCCACACGGTCCGTAATCTCGTAATCAACTCCCCCCTCAAGTGCCGGCACGTCCTTGCTCAGTTCCCGTTTTTCTCTCCGGAAGAGGGTGTATCCGCTACCGTCCGGTTTTTCTTCGAAGAAATAGCCCACTTCCCAGAGTTCCATTTCCTGCGACTCCGGCTTACGCCAGTTCGTAAGTGTGGTAAGAGTAATGCTATCATGCCTTATCGTCTCGCCGCCGTTTTCGACCTCCTCTTTTTTGCCGTCAAAGATCGTTATGGGCACTGAATAATTCATGTTCCTATTAACGTAAGCATTGGCAATATCATCTGAAATCCGGGAAATCAGCGTCCGTGCCATGTCGGCCTCGTCGCGGATCGTTTCTGCCTGTTCAACGTCTCTTCCTGCCGCGGAAAAGCTCGAGTAGATGACCGTCATAACGACGGCAAGGATCGCCATGGCAAGAAGCACCTCGATAAGCGTAAAACCTTTCGATTTCGGATTTCGGTCCTTTTCCCGGCTCAGTATTTCCCAATCCGCAAATCTATTCATAACTCACCAGCTCCACCATCTCCTGCCGTTCGCCCTCTTTCCAGAGCACGGCCACGCGCACTTCCAGGAGCTTTACCTCGGTCGGCGTCAGTGAGATCGTCCTTTTCCAGGTATAATCCGTAAACTCATCTTCGGGAAACCCGCCTTCATCTTCGTTCGGGGTTAGCGTACCCGTCAAAAGAGTCTGGGTCATCATACGCTTTGCCAGAAGCGTGGCTGTCGTGATGTGGTCCGCGAGCATCACATCCCGCGAGCTCCCGTTCTTCACTCCCATGAGCGTCACGAGCACCATTGCCATGATGGCCACGGCGACCATCACTTCGAGGAGCGTAAAGCCCCGCTGCGTGCGGTTCAAAGTATTTCCCCTGCTTTCTGCCCCCATGCTCCACGCCAATTGCCGTACTTACCGCTCCTCCACATACCCTTTGCGGAGTTCGGTATCTCCGGTGAGCGGCTTTACAAGCAGCGTAAAATCCCGATCCTCGCCGTCACGAAGGTGGATGGCCGCATTCTCGACCCACCCGTCGGGCGTGAACAGCAGATACGGTTCTTCGCGGTGGCTACCTGCGATAACATCACGGAAGGTCGTTTGGCCGGAGAGGCTTCCCTCGCCGGCTATCACGGACTGCATTCGTTTGAACTCAGTGGTGTTATCCGATGTTGTCGTCAGCGCCTCTGCCCAGTAATGTCCCTCCTGGATGTCGAACCAGAGGCGATAAATCGTCTTTTTCGCCTGCGACTCATCATGCAGGAAACGGATCATGCCCGTAAGATGGCGGGCGCTTCGCTTAAGGTTTACCTCACCCATATCGGCGAGCCGCGGTGCAACGAGCGCAATCATCACCCCCAGTATGATGATGACGACAGCAAGCTCGATGAGGGTGAAACCGTTTCTATATCGGATTCCGGATTGTAGATTGCGGATCATTGTTCTATCTTCTATCATTCCGAAATCCGCGTTCCGCATTCCGCAATGGTACCTCATTTCGCAATTCGCATGCTACTGCATACTCCAGCTTTCGATGTCTGCGTTATTGCCCTCGCCGCCCGGCTCGTTGTCCGCACCGTAGGAGATGATATCATACTCCCTCCCCTCGTTGCCCGGGGAAAGGTAGACATAATCCTTGCCCCAGGGGTCCTTGGGGATGCGTGCCGGCTTCAGGTAGCCACCATCGCGCCATTTGTTCGGGACGCGGCCTGATTCCGGCTTCTTGATGAGCGCATCAAGCCCCTGGTCCGTGGTCGGATAAAAGCCGTTATCGAGCTTAAAAGCGTCCAGCGCGCTCTCCAGCGCCCGGATCTGCACCTTTGCGGCTTCAACCTTCGCTTTTTCCTCCTGGCCCAGGATCCTGGGCAGCACCAGTCCGGCAAGCAAGCCGAGAATAATGACAACAACCATGATCTCAATAAGAGTAAAACCTTTTTCTCTTTTCCTGTATGATGTCGGGATACCCATCCTTACCTCCTTCTATTTCACGCGCGATTTTCTTCGGCCACGGTCTTCAGCTATGAACTGTCTTCGGCTCATCACTTGGCTACCTGACCCCCGAACTCATCTGTAGTATCGGCAGCATGATGGCGATCACAATAAAACCGACGACCAGGCCCATCACGAGAATGATCACCGGCTCGAGCAACGACATAAGGGCCGTGATGCGCGTCTCGACGGTCCGGTCGAACGAATCGGAGATCTTAAGCAACATTTTTTCGAGTTCGCCGCTCCTTTCTCCCACAGCTACCATTTGGATCACGACTGGCGGGAACAGGCCGCTTCTTCTCAGCGGGTCGGCAATCGATTCACCCTCCCGCACGTTTTCCCGCGCCCTATGTATCGCATCGGCGAGCACGGTGTTCCCGACCACGCTTTTCACAATATCGAGCGCCGTAAGTGCCGGCACGCCGCTTTCGAGAAGCGTCCCGAGCGTTCGCGTGAACCTTGATACGGCTATCATCTTGATGAGGTTTCCGAACACAGGGAGCCGCAGGAGCCACGCATCGAGCCGCGCCTTGCCCTCGGGAGCTGAGAAGTACCGCCTGAGATAGTAGCCGGTTCCCCCCAGGACGATCAGGATCGCCCACCATGCTGAAGATATTACCTTCACAACCCAGAGGAGCGCAAGGGTCATAAAAGGGAGCTGCTGTTTCATGTCCTCGAACATGCCGACCACGCGTGGCAGCACAAAGCTGAACAGGAAGAAGAGAACGCCCACCCCGATCACCGACATAAGCAACGGATAGGCGAGCGCTGCCGTGAACCTCCCGCGGAACCTGACCTGCTCGTCGAGGAAGTCGGCGAGGTGGGCGAGGGTGATCTCGAGTGTGCCGCTTGCCTCACCAGCCGAGACCATGTTGACATAGAGCGTCGAGAAGGCCTTCGGGTTGGCTTTGAGGGCCTCCGCAAGCGAGGCGCCTTCGCGGACAGCATCGCGGATCGACGAAAGCGCCGATTTCAAGGCCGGGGTCTCTTCCTGTTCAACAAGCACGGTGAGCGCATCCATGAGCGGCAGGCCGGCTGAGAGAAGCGTAGCAAGTTGGCGTGTCGCATTGGCAAGGTCTCCGAGCCGCACCCTGCCGGTGCCGAGATTGAACTCCAGCGGCCGCCTGGCGGCGCTCAGTGTTCCACCCTCATGGATCTCGAGGACCACGATACCGTCTTTTTTCAGCTTTGCGCGGACCGTCTTCAGGCCTTCGCCATCCTGGGCACCGGAGACCTTCTTGCCCTGAGCGGTAACGCCTTTATATTCGTAGACAGGCATAGTTTCAAAATGCAGAGGACTGGGACCAAGGCTGAGGATAAGGTTGAGAAAATCTAAACCTTAACCTGGACCTCAATCTGCTTTCATCATCTCTTACACTTCCTTCTGCGTCACACGCACGACCTCGTCGACGGACGTAATGCCCTGGAGCACGTTGTCCGCGCCATCCTGGCGGAGCGTACGCATGCCCTTCTGCATGGCGGCGGTCCTGATGGTGGCCGCGTCGGTATTTTTCATTACGAGCTGACGGATATCGTCGTCCACGATGAGCAGCTCATAGATCGCCTTCCGGCCGAGGTATCCCGTGTGGAAACAAGCCTCGCATCCTTTCGCGCGATACACCGTCGCACCTGCCGCGGCCTTGAACTCAAGTTCCGTTATCTCTGCGGGCGTTATCTCATAGGGTTCACGGCACTCCTTGCACAGTACGCGCACGAGCCGCTGGGCCAGGATCGCCATTACCGAGGACGAGATCAAAAAAGGCTCGATCTTCATGTCGATCAACCTGGTCACGGCACCGGCCGCGTCATTCGTATGGAGCGTGGAGAACACAAGGTGGCCGGTGAGCGCGGCCTGAATAGCGATCTCGGCGGTCTCGGAGTCCCTGATCTCGCCCACGAGGATCACGTCCGGGTCCTGGCGGAGCACGGACCGGAGCCCGGCCGCGAACGTGAGCTGGATCTTGGCATTCACCTGAATCTGGCCGATACCTTTGAGTTGGTACTCAATCGGGTCCTCAATGGTGATGATGTTCTTGTCCGGCGAGTTGATCTTGGAGAGGGATGCATAGAGCGTCGTGGTCTTACCGCTTCCCGTCGGGCCCGTCACGAGGATAATCCCGTGCGGTCGGGTAATAAGTTCATTAAACTGGTCGAGGTACTCGCCGGAGAACCCGATCTGCTCGAGTGGAAGCATGGCGCTCTCGCGGTACAGGAGCCGGAGCACGATGCGCTCGCCGAAGGCTGTGGGCACAATCGACACACGGATGTCCACGTCCTTGCCGCCGATCTTGATGCGCATGCCGCCGTCCTGGGGAAGGCGTTTCTCAGCGATGTTCAGGCCGGACATGATCTTGACGCGTGATGCGATGCTCGCCTGGAACCGTTTCTGGATTGTAAGGATGTTGTAGAGGATTCCGTCGATGCGGAACCGGGCAACCACGTCCTTCTCGAAGGGCTCGATATGGATGTCGCTCGCGCGCTCGCGGATGGCCTGCGACAGAAGAGAGTTCACCAGCCGGATGATCGGTGCTTCATCCGTCGCTTCGAGGAGGTCTGTAGGCTCTTCCAGTTCGGCAGCGAGGAATGAAAGGTCGTCTTCTTCCATCTCCTGGGCCGTGTCCTCGGCCTTGTTCAGGCCCTCGCTATGGAGGCGGTTAATGGCGTCAAGGATCGTGTCCGACGGAGCAAGGCAGATCGAGACGGCAGCGTTGAACAATATGCCGAGGTCATCAACAGTCGAAAGTGCGAGCGGCTCGGACGTCGCAGCAATGACTGTCCCGTCCTCCCGGCGGAGCGGAAGTACGACCGCCTTTTTAGCGTACGTGATTGGAAGTTTGAGTGCGAGTTCCCGGTCGATCTCGCCGAGATCGGGAATGAAGGGCAGGCCCAACTGCGTGCCGAGCGCTTTGAGCACCTCAGCCTCGGTCATGAAGCTCAGCCGGACGAGGAGGCTGCCGATCCTGCCGCCCCGCTTCTTCTGAAGATCGAGCGCCTTCTTAAGCCGCTCGGCGGAAAGTCCGGACTCAACGAGTATCTCGCCCAGCAGGCGTCTCACCGCGCGCCCTCCGCCGGAGCGATCCGCGTCGTACCGGTGGGCGCAGACTGCACAGGAGCAGCGGTTCCTGGTTTTTCAAAGGCGCCGCTTTCTTCAGCAGGCTTGGCCGGGGACGGGGTGGTCCCTGTTGGAGCCGTTACTATCGGAGCGGGCCCGGGTTTCTTCGTTTCGACGAGGCCGCCCATCTCCTTCTTCTCGATCTGGTACTTATCACGGAATTTCTCGAGGGCATCCGCTTTTTTCTTCGTGAGCTCGGCCACGTCGGACTCGTTCTTAATGATATACGGCGTGATGAAGATCATGAGGTTCACCTTCTCGACATTGGTGGTCTTGTACTTGAAGAGCCAGCCAAGAATGGGAATGTCGCCGAGGAGCGGCACTTTCGAGGTCGAGGAAGTGACGTTGTCCCGGATAAGCCCGCCGATAACCATGGTCTGCTTGTCTCTGACCACGACTGCCGTGGTCGCCGAGCGTTTGGTCGTGCTGGGTCCTACGATGTTGGGATTCAGTCCCGGTGTTGTTGTGATGTCCGAAATCTCCTGGTAGATGTCGAGACGCACATTGTCTTCCGATGTTATCTGGGGGGTGATCTTCAGATTGATGCCAACATCTCTCCGGTCGATCTGGGAGAAGATCTGGCCTCCTGTCGCAGCGGTCTGGCTCTGGCCGGTGACGAACGGAATGTTCTCGCCCACCATGATTTCGGCCTTCTGGTTGTCTGTGGTAAGGATATTCGGCGTGGAGAGAACGTTCACGTCCGAATCGGACTCCAGAGCGTGCAGGAGCGCACCCACATTCAGGTATTCAACGCCCTTGAACGTGAAGGTGCCTTTGATGGCGCCCACGTTCAGGCCGGTCAGCGTCGCCAGGCCAGCAGGCCCGTTCGCTATTACGTTGCCGATGTTACCGAAGTTCGTGCCGCCGACGGCTTGTGAGGTGTTACTGGTCTCGATATTGTTGAGGTTAGTGGCCTGGAATTCGAAACCGAGTTCACTAGCCTTAGTCAGGCTCATCTCGATAATCGCCGCCTCGACGTAAACCTGTCTACGCCTGATATCGAGCTTCTGGATCACGTCCTTGACGGTCTCATAGTCGCCCGGCGAGGCCACAATGATAAGCGAATTGGTTGCCTTGTCAGCGGTGATCGTGACAGTTCCTTCGAGGATGGTCGCTGGACCCGCCGGCTGGATGGCGCCTGCCGCCGGTGCCGGCAGTCTGGAGACGAGTGCTGACATCACCTTGGCGAAATCCTCGGCGTTCGCGTTCTTGAGGTAATAGACGTTGATCCTCCCCTTGCCCTCAGGTAAGGGGACGTCGAGCAATCGGATGAGGCTTTCCACCTTTCTGATATTGGAGACCGAATCGGTGATGATAAGGGAATTCGTTGCGGCATAGGGGATCAGGGATCCGTCCTTGCTCACGAGCGGGGTGAGCGTGCGTACGATCTCTTGGGGAGCGACAAAGGACAAGCGGAAAAGTTTGGTCACAAACCCCTGACCCCTGAAGTCATCATCCTTGATCACTTTGAGCCCGCTCTGCCGCGCGCTGGCAGCGGGAATGATGCGGATGATCTTGCCGTCCTCCACAGCGGTAAAGCCCTTGATCTCCAGCGCGGATTGGAACACCTGGTAGGCCTCGTCCGGTGATATCCGCGTGGGGGTCATGAGCGTTATCTTGCCGGTCACGCGATCGTCGAGGATGAAGTTCTTGCGCATGAGTTCGCTCATCACCTTGACAAGGGCGGTGATGTCAATGTTCGTGAAGTTAAGGGTTACATAATCTTCCCCGGATTTTATCTTCTGGATATCGGCCTGCTGTTCGGAAGGTGAAGGCGGAGCGCCGGTGGGGGTAGGCAGGGACCTCTCCTGGGCGCTTGCGACATTGACGGCAACAAGCCCCGCAAGCAGAAGGGCCGCTATTTTATTCACTCTCAGCCTCCATGTGCAATCAATGAATTCCCAACGCCCAAAACCCCGTCACGGATCAAGCTCGCATGATCAAGCATCAAAATGACTCCATTGGAAATTCGGATTTCACGTGAACTCGGGAATTTGATACTTGAACATTACGTGATGCGCTTACTGTATCTCGTAGTTCAGTGTTTGACGCTGACCGCCCCTCATCAGGTCGATTGAAATGCTCCGCTCTTCTTTCAGGCTCTGGTACATCTGGAAGAACTTGGCCGGGTCGTCCACATCCTGCGAGTTGATCTTTTGAATTATGTCGCCGTTCAGGAGCCCGATCTTCTCGTAAAGGCTGCCTGGCACGATCTCGCTGATGCGGAAGCCGACGGTCTTGCCCTGCTCCATATAAGGGAGCGCCCGTGCCTGTGTCAAAAGCTGACTGATGTTCTCGGTGCTGGCCGTAACCTCCCGTTGGTCGACCATAAATTTGCCTTCGGCAAGCTTCCGCACGCCCGCACCGTTTGCAACCGGTTTCGACACGTTCACAATCTTCGTGTCATCGACAACCTGGATCTCGGTCGTACTGCTATCCGCCCTTCGGAGTATGATTTTGTCTCGCTGGACCTTGATGATCTCGGATCCATCCGGCAGCTTCTGGTTGATGCGGTAAAATGTCTGTCCGCTCGCGTCTTCGAGCACCGCACCCGAGAAACTGGTACCTTCGATGGTGCCGATCAGGCGATAAACGGAAGACTCGACTGCGGTACTACTGCTTGACGACGGCCCCTTGCCCTCACCAAACAGGCCGCGCTCGAGAATCGTTGAATAGTCGCTCAGTTCGCGCCGCGGCTCAAGGACGGCCCGATCACGCCCGATCGGCGAGGTAAGGGGGGTCGCCGCGGCCAGGCTCCGGCCGATCATCGCGTCCACAGTATCGGCGAGAAAATACGCCGAAACAGTCAGGAGCGAAACAAGGAGCAACGTGTATAAGGTCTTATTCTCTTTCATTGTACGCTGCAGACTTCCACTTTGTGCCCAAGAGCCTCGATCCTCAATAAAAAATTATACTCTTTACAATGTCCGTTGTCAAATGTTAACCGCATGACATCAAAAGGATTTCTCTGACAGTCGTGCCGGCAATGAGGATTAATTTCGAGAATCCTGCGGTTGGCAGTTATTTCGGATCACATTTTGAAGAAGCTCTTGTAAAACTTCATAGCTCTGATTCGGTAGGGGTCGTATATCCTGGCTGATTCAGTGTTTACTTTGTTCAGATCTATCCCTTTTTCATTTTTGAGCCAATCGAGAACGATGCCGGGTGTGACCTCGATATGGAACTGGAGGGCATATACCCGGTCGGAGTAGCGGAACGCCTGATTGGGATAGAGGCCCGATGACACCAGCCGTACAGCGCCCGCCGGCAGATCGAAGGTATCACCATGCCACTGAAAAACCTGGGCGGATCTCTTGCCGTCATAGGCCAACTGCGACACGCAGGGGTCCCGCATCCCGTCATCCGTCAACGCCACTTCGTACCAGCCGATTTCCTTCTGCCCTCCCGCATAGACCCGTGCGCCGAGAGCATGCGCAACCATCTGCGCACCGAGACAAACGCCGAGAACATGTTTGTTCGCCTTGACCGCCCTCTCGATAAGAAGCGCCTCATTCTTCAGAAAGGGATATTGCTCCATCTCGTAGACCGCCATGGGCCCGCCCATGATCACGAGATGAGTGAAGGTGTTTATATGCGGTGCATCATCACCCCTTTTCAGATCGATTATGGAATATGGCAGTTTCTCTGCGAGGAGATGCTCTTCGATCGTGCCCGGGCCTTCACTGGCGATGTTCTTAATGATGAGTATGTTCATACGATAATTAATTTTAACAGTGGGATCAAAAAGTTTAAGAACCCTCGGGATTCAGCTTTCAGCTCTTCTCCATGCTCTTTGCTCACCCGCGGCGAAGTGCTCCCCCATTCTTTTCTTCGTGAAGAACACAAATGCCATTTTCGGCCTGCGGGACGGCTCGGTGGTAACGAATTGTTCCTAAGATTTCGAACGTTGATCGTTGGGTACCGCCAGCATATGCATCGCGAACTGTAGATTTAACGAAACGCATGATCCGGCGTCATAGTTATTTCTTTGTCGGCAGAAGTTTTCCCCGGCAACCTTCTTGCCGGAACCGCATACTTCTGGTTTCAACGAACAAAACAGGTTCGTTTCCCTGTAGTGAGGCTGTTTCCAATGTATCGGATGAGTAATTATTTGTCAAACAGAAAGTAGCGGCCTCACAGGACATCCAGCCATGTTAGATCGGCGTCTTATCTCCGGCTCTCAAGAGACGGGTTTTACGGCGCGAAAGGATAACGTTTTTTCAATGAGCAAAAAGTCCCTTGGTCCCGCAACTTACTGTTGCTATTTGATCTGATTATCACTATAATCTGCGCATGTCGGCGAAAAACAGAGGTATTTTCACCGGACTCGATTTGTTTGAGAAGCTCTGGCCCAAAGACTTGCGAGGTGCCCGCGTAGGCCTCGTGGTACACCCTGCATCGGTCAACCGCAGGCTGGAATATGCGGTCACCGTTTGCGTAAAATCGAAAAAGTTCAAGCTCACTACACTCTTCGGCCCCCAGCACGGCATCCTGGGCCAGACCCAGGACAATATGATCGAGTGGGAAGGATTTCGTGATCCTGTCACGGGTCTGCCAGTCTACAGCCTCTACGGCAAGACGCGTATGCCGCTCCCCGGAATGCTCGCGAATATCGACGTGCTTATAGTTGACTTGCAGGACGTAGGGAGCCGATATTACACATTCATATGGACACTGGAACTCTGCATGCAGGCCTGCCTTGAAGCGGGAAAAACCGTGGTCGTACTCGACCGTCCGAACCCCATCGGTGGTCATATTACTGAGGGGCCGGTACTCCAGCCGGAGTTCGCGTCGTTCGTCGGATTGCGGCCGCTGCCCGTGCGTCACGGCATGACGATCGGCGAGATCGGCCTATATGTTGGAGATACTTTTTATCCTGGCCTTGATTACCGCGTCATTCCCATGAAGGGATGGAAACGAAAGATGTGGTTCGATGAAACAGGACTGCCATGGGTCCTTCCATCTCCCAACATGCCCATGCTCGATACGGCACTCGTCTATCCCGGCATGTGCCTTCTCGAAGGCACGAACATCTCTGAAGGGAGGGGCTCTGCCAAGCCGTTCGAGATATTCGGCGCGCCCTTTGTCCATCCCGGAACCATCGTGAATGTACTGAATGAGTTCAGGCTTCCCGGAGTTGTGTTCCGACCGCTGTCGTTCCAGCCCACATTCCAGAAGCACGCGAACAAGCTTTGCGGCGGCGCACAGATCCACGTCACTGATCGGGAAAGATTCAAGCCCTTCAAGACCGGCGTGGCCGTTTTGAAAGCGATCCACAACACCTATCCGCGGGACCTCGTCTGGAAACAGCCGCCCTACGAGTACGAGGAGATCAATCTCCCGATCGACATACTCGCCGGTACAGACAGGCTGCGCAGGGAGATCGAGGCCTGGACTGAGCTCCCAGCGATGGAATGGTGGTGGAAGGAAGAAGCGAGGCGATTTGAGAAAACAAGGAAAAAATATTTACTATATAGGTGAATATTCTTTTTGGACGGAGATGAACTCAGAAACAGAGGATGAAACATCGCAAAAGGCCAGAAGGGGTCATCGCGATTAACAGGATTTATATGGGGTTGATCAGACTTTATCCTGGAAGCCTGTCAAAAGAGAAAGGTCATCCCGGCGTTTTTTTTGATTCCTCTTCGTCTTCTGTGGCAAAATAACTTTCTAGAATTCTATGCCAAAATTTCCAATCAATATATTTCTTCCCGCCGCTGGTCTCGGCGAGCGTCTCCGGCCGATCACAAATCACCTGCCGAAGCCGCTCCTCCCGATTCTTGGAAAACCGTTGATCGAGATCATCCTCGAAAAGCTCACTGAGGTCTGTTCCGGCATGATCGGCATCAACCTGCATTATAAGCCGGAGATGATCCGTGAATGGGCCGGCGGTTCGCCTTATGCTGACCGTATCGAGTTCTTTCATGAAGACCCCATCCTCGGCACCGGCGGCGCGCTCAAGAACGCAGAAAAGTTTCTTAGGGGCGGTCCCTTCATCGTGCACAACTCTGACATCCTGCTGGATATCGATTTTACTCGTCTGATCGAGACACATCTTTCCTCGGGAAATATCGCCTCGCTTGTCACTCACAAACATCCAAAACTCAGCAATGTCGTCGTGGATGATGACGGCTTTGTGCTCTTCGTGGAAAATCCCGGAGATTCCAGACCAGATCCGAGCACGATAGCAAAAAAGATCGCATATACCGGCATTGCCATGTACTCTCCGGAGATACTCAAGTTTCTGCCCACGGGTGTATCGCACGCAACCATAGCCTGGGTCGCGGCAGCGTCTGCGGGCCATAAGGTCCAGACGCTCGATTACACGGGTTGTTACTGGAATGATATCGGAAACCCGGCAACCTATGCCGCGGGAGTCCTCGATACGCTGAGGGAAAATGGCGAAATGGTCTATCGGTCTCCATCGGCGAAATGCGGGAGCATCGAGGTAGACGGCTATGCGGTTCTTGAATCAGAGAGCGAGATCCGGGACGACGCACAGATCAGGAACTGTATCGTTATGCCAGGTGCCAGGGTTTCGGGCAAGCATGAGGACGGGATACTCGGTCCGGACTACGTCGTCAATCTCAAGGAAACCGACATGCAGCCCAGCCTCCATGCATCCGAGCAAAAGAGCGTTTCTCTGTCAGATCCGTTATTTGCGCACCATTTCGGCACAAGCGGGTTCTCTGTTCCATCGGACCAGAATGATCATGCCGACGCAATACTGATCGGCTTCGGCGGTTCGGACCGTCGCTATTTCCGCGTGAGGAATGATAGCAGGACTGTGGTGCTCCTGGAATGCAGACCAGATGACCCGGACTACGAGCGCCATCTCATTTACACCCGTTTCTTCGCGGCCCACACCGTGCCCGTGCCCGGACTCATCGCAACGGACGATGCGCGCAAGATGGCCCTGTTCGATGATCTAGGGGATACGAGCCTCTACTCATATTTTAAGATGCCGCACAGCACCGCTCATATTTACGATGTCTATTGCAGCGTGCTCGACATCCTGGTCAAGCTCCATACCCGCGTTACCGATCACGTCCATGAATGTCCCCTGCTCCAGACGCGTATATTCGACTATGATTACCTCCGGTGGGAGACATGCTACTTTCTGGAGAGCTTCATTATCGGATTAAGGAGACTGCCGCTGGGCAACAAGCAGCCCTTAGAGGAGGAGTTCCATCGTCTTGCGCTGAAGGTGGACACTTACGCCAAAGGAGTGATCCACCGTGATTTTCAGTGTCAGAATATCATGATCACAGTCGGAGGCATGCCGCACGTCATCGATTATCAGGGCGCGAGGATGGCGCCTGCCGCGTACGATGTCGCCTCCATTCTCTGGGACCCCTATCACCGGCTCGATGATGGCATACGGGAAAGATTGATCGAATATTACATCAGCGAGGTGCATAAACGATCAGAAGCATTCAATGAAAGGTTATTCCGAGAAAGCCTCATCCCCTGCCGTCTCCAGCGTCATATGCAGGCCCTCGGCGCGTATGGGTTCCTGTCCGTGGTCAAGGGGAAAAAATACTTTTTGAAACACATCCCCGAAGCGCTGAGGCTACTGAAGGAAGAGACTGCCGCGGTGAAGGACGAGTATCCGGAGCTTTCCTCGTTGGTACACAGCCTTGAGTGATCAGCATCACAGCGACTTCCTCGCCCTGCGTACTTTTCGGACAAATTAATTATGCGTCTATCGCAGCCGGTAATGCATATAAGAACGTGGAGGTAACATATGATGCTGGAAAAGAGGCGGCATAAGAGATTTAAATTGGATTTAATAGAACTAAACGGGACGTTGAACTTAGCCACTAAAGTAGAAATCATTGATATCAGTTTCGGCGGAGTTGCCCTAAAAGTGGACAGAAGACTTAATATCGGCAAAGAATGTTTGTTCAAGCTCGAAGACGAGAGGAATAGTATCGATGTAAAGGGCGTCGTGGTCCGCTGCAAATTAAGCGGATTTGAAGAAAGATACAACAGGGACAGGGTCTCGATATACACGGCCGGCATGAGATTTCAAGAGGGCTCGGCGGATACGGTTGCCGATTTTATCCGCAGTTCAATTGCGGCATGACAAAAATGGTAGCGCCGGTGATGGTTGGCCAGAGGCCCAATGGGGGGTTTTATATAACAGTAACATTATAGGTGCGGCTGGCACAAGCGCTGGCCGAGATTGTGGAAGATCAAGATAAACTGGAGAAATATGCAGCGTTTGCTTCTTCCCGTAGTCTTTGTGGGTGCCATTCTTATAAACTCAAAAAGATTCATATAAAATTCGTTAGCGCCTACCTCCAAACAAAACCATTTATGTTCTTTGACATCCTCTTTGCTAGATAAATTTTGGCATCCGTAGTAACATGCATACCAAGGGGAAAGTATAAAAGCGAGGGTATTTTTTTTGTTTGCCCTTGTTCTACCGGTACGTGTGAGCAGCCTCACATGGGAGGAGGAGCGCGACGTGGGTGAAGTTGATAAAAAGGAAAGAAAAAGATTCGCTGTACAATTATCCACAGGAAGCCGGGATGTAGGCAAGGTGAAATCAGCGCTTATGTTTGCCACGCTTGCCCAGTATTCCGGCTGCAATACCGTAGTCTATTGCGTACAGGATGGAGCTGATGCGGTCGTCAAAGGGGCAATCAAGGAAAAAGGGACGCTGCCGGCGGGTGTGCCGACCTTTGAGCAACGCCTTGCTGAGGCTCTCGAGGCAGGGGTCAAATTCCAGTTATGCGAGCAAGTGGCGAAGAACCGGAACCTTGCGAAAAAAGACCTGATCGAAGGGGCAGAGATTGCCGGCGGGATACAGCTGATCATGTACGCGCTGGAATACGACGGACTGCTCTTTTTTTAAAGTTCGAATAAACAGAGGGTTTTTTGTTCTGTCAAAAGCAATGGGAGGACTGATGCATCCTTCCCGTACTGTGCACTTACGACCTCTTGAGCAGATGTGCATGTTTCATTCAACATGTTTCATTCAATATTGATTTATAATAGGTATCCACATATATATGCTACGCAAAATTAGTGATCATGGCGCATAGGCAGAAGGAGAGACACGAAGCTTACAATTATCATTAGCACAATACGATTCAGACAAAGTAGCCCTTGGTTATCCGGAGCGATACGATCCCGTCCTTGAACCGTGGGTTGATAAAAAAATTGCTCTTCTCGAACTGGGGGTGAATAAAGGTGGCTCTCTCATGATGTGGCGTGATTATTTCCCTTTAGGCACGATTGTCGGCATCGATATAAAAGTTCCAAAGGGCTTTCAGCCCACAGAGCGAATTCACATTTTTAAAGGTAGCCAGGCTGACCCTAAATTTTTGTCACGTGTTGCAAGCAAAATTGCTCCTGATGGGTTTGACATCATAATAGATGATGCCTCGCATATGGGTGAATTAACTAAAATCGCGTTTTGGCATCTATTTGATAACCATCTTAAACCCAATGGACTTTATGCCATTGAAGACTGGGGTACCAGTTATTGGAATGATTGGCGCGATGGCAAGAGTCTCGACCTACAATCGTATTTTCAGCCATCTATTAGGCTTAAGCCATTTTGGTTGAACCTGGCATATAAATTCCGCCTAAAAACCCCAATGCGATGTCACAGTTACGGAATGGTTGGTTTTATTAAGCAATTAATAGATGAACAAGGGGCCGCTGATGTCACTAGAGCAAACTGGAAAGGTAAACCGAAAAGGCAATCAAAATTTGAGAATATGATTATTACTCCTACCATCGTCTTTATCAGAAAAGCTGATTATCAATCCCGGATTGGCTGATGCCCTTATGCTGGAGCTAATTTTGTACAAGCGGTTACTGCTTTGCCCGTGTCACGATATTTGGATTGGGTGCTTGTAGATGAAGTCAGCAGAACATAAATGCGCTCTATAATCACGACAACGCTTTCATCATGCACTGGGATTTTTTCTGATACCTACTCCCCTTCGAAATCCGTCAGCGCGAAGACTTTATATCCTTTTTCCAACAACTTCTTTTTCCCTCCCACATCGGGCAAGTCCACGATGAACGCCATCTCGACCACTTTTGCTCCGAGTTTTTCAATAAGCGCGGCCGCGGCGAGCGCAGTGCCACCGGTCGCCAGAAGATCATCCACGAGGATAACGCGTTCGCCTTCTTTCAGTGCATCCTTATGGATCTCGATCCTATCCGTGCCGTACTCAAGCGCATATTCCTGGAATTCGACATCGGCGGGGAGTTTGCCCTTCTTCCGAATCGGTATGAATCCTTTCCCAAGCGTATATGCTAGGGCCGAGCCGATAATGAAGCCTCGTGACTCGATGCCCACGATTGAATCGAAATCAAAGTCTGCATGAATATACCGCTGCGTCAGGCTGTCGATGACCAGTCGGAACCCCACCGGGTCCTTGATGAGCGTGGTGATGTCCCGGAACATGATCCCCTTCTTGGGATAATCCGGTATCGTCCTGATTCTTGACTTGATCGTCATTGTTCCTCCTTCTCAATTCTCGAAAAGGCGCAACATTCACAGCGACGTAAATTTTGTATCTTTAATCATTTCTTAACGTTCCTTGCATCTCTCCGGGCAATATTCAGCAGGACTCGTCCTCGAGGCCGGCGACCTCCTTATACTGCTCCACGCCGATTCGGTACAGGTCCGCGCCATGCATGTCGTTCACCACCACGGCCGGGAAGTTCTCAACCTCGAGCCTCATAATCGCCTCGGTCCCGAGTTCGGGATAGGCAATCACCTCGGCCTTCCTGATGGTCTTGGATATGAGCGCACCTGCACCCCCAATTGCGGCAAAATATACAGCTTTGTGCTTCTTGATGGCATCCTTCACTTCCTGCCCGCGAGGGCCTTTGCCGATCATACCCTTGAGTCCCAGCTCAAGCAGCGTAAGGGTGTACTTGTCGAGCCGATAGCTCGTGGTAGGGCCGGCAGAACCGATGGGTTTTCCCGGCGGTGCCGGTGTGGGACCGGTATAATAGAGGATTTGCCCTTTGACATCAAAAGGCATCTTCTCGCCTTTTTTATGCCCTTCGACCATGTACTTGTGCGCCATGTCCCTGGCGGTGTAAATCGTACCTGTGATCACTACGCGGTCGCCGGCCTTCAGCTTCTCGATAACGTCGTCCCTCAGCGGGGTTTGTATTTTAATGGTTTCGGTCATGCTTGATCTTTATGGGCACCGCGCAAGAAGCATAGCCCTCATGCCTTACGTTTTACGGCTCTTACTCTTTACTTTCTCTTCCACGCTCCTTGCTCTAGAGAACGATCGTCTTATGCCTCGCCGCATGACAGTTGATGTTCACCGCCACCGGAAGGCTCGCGATGTGGCACGGGAAGCTCTCCACGTGCACGGCCATAGCCGTGACCTTGCCGCCAAGCCCTTCGGGCCCGATGCCCGTCCTGTTCACGGCCTTGAGCAGCGTCTCCTCGAGGGATGCGAGTTCCAACTTCGGATTCGGACTGCCGACGGGCCGGAGAAGCGCCTTCTTGGCGATGAGCGCGGCCTTCTCAAAATCGCCACCAATGCCCACACCGATCACGACCGGCGGACACGGATTGGCGCCGGCCTTCTGCACGCACTCAAGCACGAAGGTCTTGATGCCTTCAACACCCTCGGTCGGCCGGAGCATCCGGATGACGCTCATGTTCTCACTCCCCGCTCCCTTGGGCATGAACGATATTTTGAGCCTGTCGCCAGGCACGAGTTCGGTATAGATGATGGCCGGTGTATTGTCGCCGGTGTTTTTCCTTGTGATGGGGTCCACCACGGACTTCCTAAGATAGCCTTCCTTGTAACCTTTGCGAACGCCTTCGTTGATGGCGTCGACAAGGAAGCCGTTCTTGATCCGGAGGTCCTGTCCGATCTCGACATAAAAGATGGCGATACCCGTGTCCTGGCAGAGCGGGATGTGGTCTTCTTTTGCGATTCGGGCATTCTCCTTGAGGAGCTCGATGATCTCCTTTGCCCCCGGCGCGGTCTCAGTCTCGATTGCGCGGTCGAATGCAGTGAGCACGTCTTCGCTCAGGTTGTACGCCGCGTCAATGCAGATCTGGGCGACGTTGTCCCTGATTTCGTCTACATGAATTTCGCGCATCCTGCCCTCACTGCGTTAACAGACTTCATGAATGCTGCTTTCTCATCAGCGCTGAGCGTGATCTCGACCACCTGCTCCACGCCTTTTGCACCGAGCTTTACCGGCACGCCGGCGAAGGCGCCTTTCACACCGTACTCTCCATCGAGGTAGGCGGAACAGGGGAGGATCTTCTTCTTGTCCAGGAGCATGGCCTCGACCATCTCGAGCGTTGCTGCCGACGGTGCGTAGTAAGCGCTCCCGGTCTTGAGCAGGGCCACGATTTCGGCACCGCCGTTCCTCGTGCGTTCGACAAGCCGGCTGATCTGGTCCGCACTCATTACCTCCGTGATAGGGATACCCGCCACCGTAGAATAGCGGGGCAGCGGCACCATAGAGTCCCCGTGGCCGCCAAGCACGAAGGCATGCGTATTTTCAACGGACACGCCGAGTTCCATGGCGATAAAGGTCCGGAAGCGTGCCGAATCGAGCACGCCGCCCATACCGACCACCCGCTCACGCGGGAAACCGCTCGCCTTCATGGCCACATAGGCCATCACATCCATGGGATTCGTAACCACGATCATGATGGCGTTCGGAGAACGACGCCCGGTCTCTTGGGCGACTTTTTTCACAATATCTCCATTCGCCGCAAGCAGGTCGTCGCGGCTCATTCCCGGCTTTCTCGCCAGGCCGGCCGTAATCACTATTATATCAGAACCGGCGGTCTCGTCATACCCGTTCGTACCGGTAACCTTCGAGTCGTACCCCAGCACAGGCCCGGCCTCGAGGAGATCGAGCCCCTTGCCCTGCGGCACGCCTTCCACCACATCCACCATCACCACGTCTGCGAGCCGCGTCTCCGCGATCCGCTGCACAAGGGTCGCCCCCACATGGCCCGCTCCCACGACTGTCACTCTCTTCTGCAAACTTCACCTCCTAAACAGCCTCATCAGAGGGCAAAGAGCAACGGGCAAAAACACATGCGCCGTGTCCATGCGCTCTGCGGGTCATAGCTTTGTAACTTTGATCTTGCTGATCTTCCTGCCCTCGAGCTCAAGGATCTCGAGCTTGAGGTTCTTGTACTTGAGTTGCTCTCCCACCTTGGGCATCCTGCCGAATAGCCCAAACACGAATCCGCCGAGAGTATTGAAATCATTGGACTGGAGGCCGGTTCCGAGCAGCTCGTTCACCTCGTCAAGCGCGGACTGGCCCGAAACCACAAAGTTCTTTTCATCCACGATCTGGACTTCTTTCTCTTCGGTCTCAAGCTCGTCATGGATGCTGCCGACGATCTCCTCGATCAGGTCTTCGAGTGTCACGAGTCCCGACGTGCCGCCGAATTCGTCGATGACGATGGCGAGCTGGAACCGCTCCCGTTGCATCTCCGACAGGAGCTCGCTCACCCGTTTGTTCTCCGGGATGAAGTACGCCGGCCTGATGAACTGCTGGATGTCGTCCTCGCGCTTCACTTCACCGGCCGACATGGCAACGAGAATGTCTTTAATGTAGAGGATTCCGATGACCGTATCAATGGTGTCTTCGATCACCGGATAGCGCGAATACCCGAATTCGGACACGAGGCTGAATACGTCCTTGAGTGTAGCGTTCGACGGTACACTCACGATCTCGGTCCGCGGCCGCATGGCTTCCGATGCAAGGGTATCGCCGAACTCGAAGACCTTGTGGAGCAATTCCTTCTCCTCCTCCTTGAGCGAACCACCCTCTTCTCCGAGGTTGATCATGGCCTTGATATCCTCTTCAGTTACCACCGCGGTGCAGGACATGCCCTGTGGACCGGGCCCGGCAAACGAATCCGCAGCCGCGGCCAGGAGGCGCGCGACCGGCGATACGATCTTCATGACAATGAGCACGGGATAGGCGACGATGAGAGCAAGGCTATCGGGGTTCCGCGCGGCAAGCCCTTTGGGCGCGAGTTTGGCAAAGAGCACGATCACAACGCTCATTACGACCGTAGCGACCGCCACCGAAAGCGCCGTCCGTGAAAACAGGTGAAAGGCGGTCACGGTGCAAAAAGACACAGCGAGCGCAATGAAGAAGTTCTCGGAGAACAGAAGCGTACTGTGCAACCGGTCCCGCTGCTGCAGGAGCCGGAGCACGACTGCGGCGCGTTGGTTCCCGCCCTCAGACAGCTGGCGGACATGACCCTTGTTCGCGAACACGATGGCCGTTTCAGAAGCTGCGAAAAAGGCCGCGAGGAGCACGCTCACCGCAGACAGTGCGGCAAGCAGCCAGTGGTCAACTATGAAATCAATTAAATTTTCCATGGGATATAAACTTCAGGGGTCGGGACATTGTTAACGTTTCTCGTCTCTTACCCCTCGCCACTTACGTTTTTTCTCCTGTTACTTTGATAATTTCATCGACGGTGTCCTCGCCACTCGGCATTCTCCGGACCGCGGCCTCGCGCAGTGCAACCAGCCCCTCGGCCACCGCCGCCTTCCTGATAAGCCCGGCCTCCGCCTTTCCCGGATGGTCAAGCAGGAAAATGCGGGCATAAATTGCGTCATAGGGCTATTGTATGATTCTGCATTCTTCCAAACATAAAAGGCCCCCTCTGAGGGGGGCCGTACTTGCTAAAATACCCGGTAACGAGAGCATGACACTTACTTCTTAGCAGGTTTTTCCGGAGCCGGGGCGGGGGCAGGTTCCGGTGCCGGAGCAGGAGCAGGCGCCGGAGCAGGAGCAGCCGGGGCCATTGCGGGTTGCTCAGCCGGTTTCGGGGCTTCCGCCTTTTTCTCACATCCAACGATAGCGACGGTAAAGACGAATAGCAGGGCCACTATGATAGCAATATATTTTTTCATCAACTGTCACCTCCTTTCGCGTAAAGAATAGGAAAGACTAACGATATCGATTGCATCATAAAACAGGGGGTACAAGGCACACCCTTGAAACGCCCTTAGAGAATTCTCGTCGCTATGGAACGCGTGACCGTAAGTTCTTTTACCTTCTGACCGAGTTGCTCTTCCATGACCTGCTGCTGCTCTTCGCTGAGGCGTAGCCGGAAGACCCTGAGCTTATTCAACGATCGCTTCGTCAGATAGATCTCGCGAAGCTCAAAACCAATCTGCTTCTTGATATCTGCGGTCTGCTGCGGGGTGAGCGTCAACTTAACGGTCTCATCCATTGAAAGGACCCTCCATAAATTTTTATTATAGGCCCTTTATTTCTGAAGTTCAAGTTATTTTTAAGATGAAATCATGGCTCCGTTCTGACCACAATGACTTGTTCCACCCAGGGGAATTCCTCGGTCAATTTTTCTTGTAAACCCTGCACCAGGGCTATCCGAGTTATATGTCATCGCCAGCAAAAACCACCAGGTGCGATCTTGACGATGCCTCCCTCAACTCCCACGAACCGTATATCGCCGCCCTGCGCCCGATACTGCTTTGCCGCTGCATTGATAATGCTCCTGATCTGCTCGATATCGTTCTCCAAAAACTTACCTCCAAATATGGTGGTCGTCGTTCCCCCTAAAGCAGGGACTCCGTTTGTATTATTTCACTGTTTTTCCGCCTTCACGGAATGCGTGTCCGGATTTTAGCGCCGGGAGGAACAAGCGCGGCAGCGGCACACGATATGTCCCGCATTCGGCGATCCGGAAGCCGCGATTCATCTATGCTTCCATCACGAGTTTCTTCGCTATCTTCTCCACTGCCTCTTCAACCTTCACCTTTTCCACGTGTCCGGTTTTCCGTTCCTTCAATTCCACGAGACCTTCCTTGAGGTTCTTCTCTCCAATAATGATGCGGTGCGGGATCCCGATAAGATCGGCATCCTTGAACTTGACTCCGGCGCGTTCATCGCGGTCATCCATCAGGACCTCGAAACCTTTCTCCTCGAGTGCCGTGTACATATCCTCGGCAGTGTCCATGGACTTCACGTCCTTGACGTTTACCGGCACGATCAGGATCTGGTACGGAGCGATAGAGAGTGGCCAGATCATTCCGTTCTCATCGTTCCCCTGCTCGATGGCCGCGGCTGCTATCCTGGCCGGTCCGATACCATAGCTACCCATGATGATCGGCTTATCCACGCCATTCTCGTCGAGGTAGTTGGCCTTGAGTGGAACGGAATACTTGGTTCCCAGCTTGAAGATATTGCCGATCTCAATCACCCGTTCGATGCGGAGCGGCTTGCCGCACTGCACGCAGGCATCGCCCGGCCCAGCAAGATGAATATCAGCAAACTCTGCGTCCGCAAAATGTTTGTCCGCTGTCACTCCTTTTACGTGGACCCCTTCCTTGTTGGCGCCGGCGACGTACACGCCCTGCTTAAGCGAGGGGTCGGAGATCTTTCTCAGCTTGTGGCCCATGGGGCCGATGAACCCCGCAGCCACGCCGAGGATCTCCTTTACCTCATCCTTCTGCCCCGGCCTATGCGGACCAATAAGCTTTGCAAGCTTCTTTTCGTGCAGGGTCTGGTCGCCGCGCACCAGAGCGAGCACCGGCCCCTTTTCGCTCATCACGAGGATGGATTTGATGAGAAGGTCCGGTGTCACTTTCAAGTAACGGGTGACCTCTTCAATGGTCCGCTTTTCAGGCGTAGCGACTTCCTCATACTTCCAGTCGGTGAAAATCGGCGTCTTCGGCACGGACAACGCAAGCTCCACGTTCGCCGCATATCCGCAGGTGTCGCAGAGCGCCACCTCATCCTCGCCAGCCGGTGAGGGCGCCATGTACTCGTGCGCCATGGAACCACCCATCATGCCCGTGTCGCTCTGGACCACGTAGAACTTGATGCCGCACCGGCTGTAGATTTTCTTATACGCTTCGAGATGGAGCTGATAGGACCTGTCAAGCCCCTCTTCGTCCCGGTCGAAACTGTAGGAGTCCTTCATGGTGAACTCGCGCGTCCGGAGCACGCCGCTCTTGGGCCGCGCCTCATCCCTGAGCTTGGCCTGGATCTGGTACCAGGTCTGCGGCAGATCGCGGTATGAACGGATATCGTGGGCCGCGAGCCAGGTCATCGTCTCCTCATGTGTCATGGCGAGACACATGTCGCGGCCGCTGCGGTCCTTCAGGCGGAACATCTCGTCTCCGATGGCGTCCCAGCGTCCGGTCTGTTGCCAGACTTCCGCCGGGTTCAGCACCGGCATAGTCACTTCCTGGCCGCCAATGGCATTCATCTCTTCCCGGATAATCTGGTTGATCTTCGCCATCACGCGCTGACCGAGGGGCAGATAGATGTACAGGCCTGCTGCGATCTGACGTACATAGCCTGCGCGTACCATGAGCTTGTGAGAAACTGCCTCTGCATCAGCCGGCGCCTCTTTGAGGGTAGGGATGAAGAGATGGGAATAACGCATGATAACCCCCTGGGGAAAATCAAATTTTAAAGCTCAAATTAAATAAAACAAATTCCCCGAAAAAAGCCATTGGTGATTTGACGATTGACATCTGATCAGATAGTTGGACATCAGGGTTTGGATTTTGCTTTCACAATTTCCTCGACTTCCCTCACAAGCGCATCAGCGAGTTCAGCTTCGGTGAGTTTCTTAATGATGTCGCCGTGTTTGAACAAGAGCCCGATGCCCTTCCCCCCAGCGATGCCCGCGTCTGCTTCGCGGGCCTCGCCCGGGCCGTTCACCACACAGCCCATAACCGCGACCGTAAGCGGCTCCTTGATATGCGCCAGTCTCTTCTCGACTTCCTGTGCCAGGCCGATGATGTCTATCTCCGTCCTGCCGCAGGTGGGGCAAGAGACAATATTGACGCCGCGCAGGCGGATCTTGAGTGATTTGAGGATCTCATAGGCGACGCGTACTTCCTCGACTGGGTCAGCGGTGAGAGAAACGCGCATGGTATCACCGATGCCTTCTGCTAGCAGGATCCCGAGCCCGACGCTCGACTTGATCGTACCGGAAAATAAGGTTCCTGCTTCCGAGATGCCGATATGGAGCGGATAGTCGGACTTTTCCGAGAACAAACGATAAGACGCGACTGAAGTAAGGACGTCCGATGCCTTGAGCGAGACCTTGAGATTCGTGAAGTTCAGGTCTTCGAGGATGCGAATGTGCCCGAAGGCGCTCTCGACGATCGCCTCGGCTGTGGGATGCTGGTACTTTTCGAGCAGATGCTTTTCAAGGGAGCCGGCATTCACACCGATGCGGATCGGAATGCCACGGTCCTTACATGCCCGGACTACTTCGGAAACCTTTTCTTTCCCGCCGATGTTGCCCGGGTTGATCCTGAGACCGTCTACACCCTTCCTCACGGCTTCGAGCGCAAGCCGGTAATCGAAGTGAATGTCGGCGATGAGGGGAATCCTCGTTCCTTTTCTGATCACGCCCAGCGCCTTTGCCGCATCCATGTCTGGAACGGCAAGCCTCACGATCTCGCACCCGGCCTGTTCAAGATGGCCGATCTGCTCGAGCGTTTTAACGGCATCACGCGTGTCCGTGTTGCACATGGACTGGACAACGACGGTCGCGCCGCCGCCGATCTTCACGGTGCCGAGGGTTATTTGTTTGGTTTTTTTGCGGGGGATAAATGTATTCAATTCGCTTCCATCTACTTCGAATATCAAAAGCTCGTGAAACTATCGCGCGGTTCACGAAAAACGCAAAGGAAAGCATGACTTAAGGCTTACAAACTTAGCGTGCTTTGCATCTGCGCGGTTTAGGCTTGTTTGATTATCACTTGCTGAAGAACATTCGCATGATGTCATTATAAGATACCACGACGATCAGCGTAATCAGGACCGCAGCACCGATGCTCTGGGCAATTTCCATGGTCCTGCGCGTGAGCGGCTTTTTCCGGATCGCCTCTATCACGAGGAACAGGATGAGTCCACCGTCTAGTATCGGTATCGGCAGCAGGTTCAGAATGCCGAGTGAGATGCTGATCATAGCGAGCAGCGACAGGAAGGTCGAAAGCCCTGCAGCCGCAGCCTGACCCGACATCTGGGCGATCATCACCGGTCCACCGAGCGTCTTGATCGAAAGGTTGAATGTCAACAGTTTTCTCAGGGTGATGACGGTGAGGTCGATAGCATCGAGAGTTTTATCGAAACCCAGTCTGATGGACTGAAAGAACCCGTATTTCTTGAACACGAGATTGATTACCGGCTCTACTCCGATGACGAACCGCCCTCCATCCTCGATGGGGGTCACGGATTTCTCCATGCGCACGCCATTGCGCTCGACTACAAGCGTCAGTTTCTTCCCCTGGCTTTCCTTCACCAGGGTGGAGAACTGGTTCCAATGATAGATTGTTTTGCCGTCGACGGAGATAATCTTGTCGTGTATCTGGAATCCAGCCTTCTCCGCCGGTAGTCCCGGCCGGAGCCTGCCGATCTCTGCAGGCATGTCCGGGACCAAGCCAGAGGTCCCGATCTTGAGCTCTGTGGCCGTGGTAGGCCTGAGCGTGAGTGTCTTCTTCTCGCCCTGGCGGTCGATCGTCACCGTCACATCCGTGTCCGGATTCACGGCGATCAGGGACAATGCCTTCACCCAGTCGTTGATGCGCCTTCCGTTGATCGCCTCGATAACATCACCCGCCATGAACCCGGCCTGCTCCGCCGGTGATCCCTGCTCGACATAGCCCACCTTGGCAGGGCCTTCGGAATAGGTACCGATCATGAACACAAAGGGCATCACGATAAAGGCGAGCAAAATGTTCGTGAGCGGCCCCGTCGCCGCAATCTTCACGCGCTGCCATACGGTCTTGGACTGGAACTCATCCGGCGACCCCGTGGGCTCTTCATCGGGATTCTCTCCCGCCATCTTGACGTACCCGCCCAGCGGAAGCGCCGAGATGACATATTCCGTGTCACCCTTCTTGTAGCCGACAAGCTTGGGCCCCATGCCAAGGGAAAACTTCTCGATGCGTACGCCGGCCCGCTTTGCCATGACAAAGTGACCAAACTCGTGCACAAACACGAGAATGCCGATAACGATCAAAAAATAAACCAACGTCATTGTTGACTCCTTCTAAAACAAAAGATAACCTTAAGAGAGAAAAAAATTGTTACATGTTGTTTTTCCCCATTTCTTCACATTCTCTCTTTCTCCTCGAGCCAGAAGCCTTTCATTCATCCCCTTGCCACTTGACTTGCGATCAGGGACCGTATTATCTTCTCCGCTTCCTGCCGCGCCCACATGTCCGCCTTGAGGACGTCATCAACGTTCTTGATCGGGTACGGGGCATGAGCATCCATTGTCCTTATAATCGTGCGGGCGATGTCGGGGTACCCGATCTTCTCGTCGAGGAAGTACTTGACAGCCACCTCGTTCGCAGCCGAGAGCACAGCGGGCATACTCCCGCCTGCTTCGAGAGCCTTATATGCGTAGGCCAAACATGGAAAACGGTCTGTGTCCGGCTCCTCGAAGGTAAGCGTACCAACGGATGCCAGATCGAGCGCAGGCGACACGCCTTCGAGCCGTTCTGGATATGAGAGCGCATATGCGATCGGGCCCTTCATGTCGGGCATGCCAAGCTGCGCAACGATCGCCCCGTCTTGATATTCGACCATGGAGTGGATAATGCTTTGCGGATGAACAAGGACCTTGATCTTTCCATGCGTAATATCAAAGAGCCATCGCGCCTCAATCACTTCAAGCCCCTTATTCATGAGCGTGGCAGAATCGATGGTGATCTTTTTGCCCATGCTCCAGTTTGGATGCTTGAGCGCCTGCCCCGGCGTCACCCTTGCCAAATCTTTTTCTGTATGACGCCTGAAGGGGCCGCCGGATGCGGTCAGGATTAACCTCCTGATATCCTTATCAGCTCCCGCATGCAGACATTGGAAAATGGCGCTGTGCTCGCTGTCCACAGGGAAAATCTTGACGCCCACGCTGCGACAATGTGCCATCACAAGTTCGCCCGCAGTCACGAGCACTTCCTTGTTCGCGAGCGCGATGTCCTTGCCGGCGCTAATCGCCGCCATCGTCGGCACGAGCCCGGCTGTCCCCACGATTGCCGAGACGGTGATATGTGCTTCTTCCGCAGCCGCTACCTGGATCATGCCCTCGACGCCGGAGAAGATACGGACGTTGAGGTCAGCGAACCGCAGTTTCAGCTTCTCGGCCGAAGACGGGTTGATGACGGAGACCAACGCAGGCCTGAACCGCCGGACCTGCTTCTCCAGCAGATCGATATTATTCCCGGCCGCAAGAGCAACTACCCGAAACCGGTCAGGGAATTTCTCGACTACTGAGAGCGTGGACTGTCCGATCGATCCCGTAGAACCCAAGATGGAGATATTCTTCAATTCAGTTTAACTCCACATCCTGCAGAATAAGGAGCAAGACACCTCTGTCCTGTGCGAATCTTGCATTCGAGGCTACCCATCACCAAATAGGCGCCGGGAGCCGATTATCAACCGCCTGGAGCGTTTGTGCATCGGGAAATATTTGAAGTTGATTCTAAGTATTTGATCTTATGATCTCTCGTCCGTCATCGGCTATCTCATTCCTAAATAGTAATATAACACCGGTGCGGCGAACATCATGCTGTCCATGCGGTCAAGAATCCCCCCGTGACCAGGGATGAGGTCTCCCGAATCCTTGACGCCCGCAGCACGTTTGAGCAGGGACTCCGTCAGGTCTCCAAGTGTGCCGACCCCCCCCAGGACAAAACCGAGCATGAATGCTTCCGACAGACCCAGGGGAGGCATGAACCAGACCCGGCACAGCAGCGCCATGCCTGCTGATGCCGCGAGCGCGCCGATAAGGCCCTCAATGCTCTTCTTTGGGCTGATCTTCTCATACAGCCGGTGTTTGCCGAACGGGATGCCGATGGAGTATGCTCCGATGTCCGATGCCCAGATTACGAAATAGAGGAACACCAGCCACTGTCTGCCGTTCGTTCCCATGCGGATCGCGATCTGGAAACTGAACAGCACGGCCACATAGAATATTCCCGTGAACGTAGCCGAGATATCCTCAACCGCGCCTTCTACGGGACGGGGCGAGAACAGCCTGATGATCATGATAAGGAGCAGGCCTGCGGCGAGGTAAATCTTTCCCGTGCCGAAGAACAGCGGATGGTACGATTCCAGGACGACCAGCGCGCCTATCACGCTCCCGAGAACGGCATTGGGATTGATCCCGCGTGCACGCGCCATGCGGTAGAACTCATATTGACCAACGGCGACAGCGGCCAGGACCAATGCAGTGAAATATGGCGGCGAAAGCCTCCAGGTGACCAGGTAAAATATGGGGAGGAACAGGAGACCTGAGATAACTCTCTTATAGAGCATTATTAATTCTCCGTATGATCCTTCTCACATCTCGCGGAAAACACAGAAAGGCTTACGTGACGAGCATCATTTCTGCGCCAGCTGATCTTGAGTGAGCCCGAACCTTCTCTGACGACCTTGATAGTCGAGGATCGCGGTCAGAAGGTCCTTCTCATCGAAGTCGGGCCACAGTGTGTCGGTAAAATAGAGTTCTGCGTACGCCGCCTGCCACAGAAGGAAGTTGCTGATTCGCTTCTCGCCGCTCGTGCGTATGATGAGATCGGGGTCGGGCAAACCCGCAGTGTCAAGATACAAGGAGAAAACATCCTCCGTAAGGTCGGCCGTCGAACCGTTTGTGGAACGGATCCTCTTGACTGCTTCCAGTATCTCCCCCCTGCCTCCGTAGGACAGGGCGAGGTTCAGCACCATGCCCGTGTTGTCGGCGGTCTCTGACACGGCCTTCTCGATCCATGCCCGTGCCGATGCCGGGAGTCGCTCTATCCTTCCGATCGTCCGGAACCTGATACCGTTCGTTTTCATGGTCGCGATCTCAGCCTTGAGAAAGGTCCCGAGCATGTCCATAAGAAAACCGACCTCTTGCTTGGGCCTGCCCCAGTTCTCGTCGGAGAACGCGTAGAGGGTCAGGGCCGAGATCCCGAGTAGCCTGCATTTTTCCGTCACACGACGCACGGTATCTGTTCCCTTCTTGTGCCCGGCGACTCTCGGCAATCCCCTGCGTAGCGCCCACCTGCCGTTGCCGTCCATGATGATGGCAACATGCTTCGGCAGACTGTTCATGTCCACTCTCGCGCGAAGTTCCTCAAGCGTCGGACCTTTACTCTTCATACTCTTTCGATTCTCCATCCCGCAACGGCATGGCCTATGGCCAACCGAACTGTTCTTACTTCACTGAAAATAACATCACCTGTTCCCGGTCTTTGCTGAAGAACCCCCCTTTTATTTTAACGAGAGCAATTATCTGCGCAGTGCTTTGATCCTGCCGAATCACTTGAAAGTCGAGCACAGGGCCAGGCAGGTCCTTGATTCCCCATACATCATCGAGTCTCGCACCAGTCCATCTCAGGCCGTGAAGTTCAGCCCCCGAATAGGAGCTAAGAAATGATTGCCCGATGTTCTTCGGAAGAAGGATCTCATCCCTGCCGTCATTGTTGATATCCATGGCCACGATCCTGCCCTGCAGTCGCACCCTCAGGTTCTTATCCGATTCAGCCGCGGGCTTTGACATAACCGCCGCTATCCCTGTCACCGGCTTGTACACGTAAGTGTCGACCACAGTGTACTGCTCCTCGCTCTTCCACAGAGGCGCGTTCTTGGAATAGACGATTACACGGTCTTCGTCACCAAATGCAACAAGGAGCGGGTTCAGTTCTCCGAAATTGGCAAACGTAAACCCGTAGAGTGTCACGCCCCTGGGAAGCGACAACTCGGGGCCGGGCATGTACTTCCCGCCGGACCACGTGTACTGTTTGGGCGCTCCGGCAAAAAACGCGACGGGATCGTAATCCTGGCCGACCAGAATTATTCCGCGGCCGGGATAGTTGATCACTCGGAGGAATCCCGGGATATTGGCAACTCGGCGGAAGGCTCCGTCCTGGTACCGGACCACGTAAGAAAACACCTTGCCATTCAGCATGGCGGTCACGAAGATCTCCGCCTTCCCGTCGCCGTTGATGTCCGCTGCATCGATATTGATGTAGTGGATGCCGGAGGGCGGCGGAATCGACTCCGTCATCTGATCCCGGGGCTCGCTCGCTATCGGGTAGTAGTCCGAGGACACATTTTCTGTCCAGACCTCGTGCCAGCCAGTGGGCTCAAGGCGGTAAATATGGAGCCGTTCAGCGTCCAGGAATGCATACTCGAGGTTGCCGTCTCCATCGAAGTCACCGGTCACAAAATACCTTGCAGCGAATGGCAGCTCTGGCGTAATGCTTTTTTCTTCCTTGATTGGCACGAAGAAGGGCCGGATCTCACCGAGCACCTGTTTGCCTGCCTTGAGGTCAAGCATGGCAACGATCGTATCGAGCTGGCTGGCATCTTCAGTGTAGAAGATCCTTGCAGTAACCATCTGTTTGCCTTCTGAGGAAGGATATATCGCGAGCGAGATGACCGCGTCAAGGCCGAACACGGTCCCCATTTCCTTGACCAGGGCGCTGTCGCGCTGCTTCCTATCTTTGATGAATACTGCCACCTTCTCGTTTCCGAGCACTGAAAACCTGCCGAGCTCACTCAGCCGCTCAGTCAGTCTCTGAATGATCTCAGGATTTTCGGCTCTGAGCGGCAGGATCGCGATATTGATCTTTCTCGGCGTAATTCTCGCCTTGTCACCCGGCTGCGGGTCCTTGAGCTTCTTCTTGACCACCGCGGTCGACGAGGTGTCGGCCACGCTGGTCACTTCAACAGTGCCGACCTCCTCTTCCGTGCGGCCGATGACTGCACCGGTCACGGGGTGGAGAATATCCTTACTATCCCTCCAGAGCGTCAGCACCATACCGGGCATGAGCCCGTCCTTTGTGCTGAGGGCTAGCGTGAGACGGTCACCCTGGACGCCCGTGACTTCGCCCTGGACCTTCGGGAAGTACGACGCGATCGAAACCGCAAGCTCCTCCACAGATGTGAACTCCTCAACCCCGAGCGGCTTCTCTGCCGATGCCGGGACCGGAATTAGCGTTAAGAGAAAGAGTGTCAGGATCAGATATTTTTTCATGGTTTCTCCAAATACCACTTTCATGTGGTCCTCGCGAGGAGTATGAGCGACGACACTAACTCTTTTTTAAGATCGTTACACTGCGCTTGCACGGACAATCCCTTTATCCGTATCAACCCGCGCCCATCCGTGGAAAGAATAATCGTATGTCATTCCACCTTTACCGCGATCTCCGTTTCCCAGGACGTGCCTGGCCCGAGCGAGATACGCCAGATGGGCATCACCAGGGAGCTTTGATACACCCGTTCAAACCCGGATTCTGACTGTGAGACAGTCTCCACGGGTGCACGCCAGAGTACTGCGGGTTGGCTGAAGACGAGCATCAGCTTCAGCCTCAGCCACTCATCAACAAGACTCACCTGGCTCACGTTGTTCGTCTCCCCGCTCGACGCAAGGTTCCGCTTGTCCAGGAAATGTCCCGGGATGTCGTAGTACCGGTCATGCGCATTTCCTGCCAGAAGAGAGAAGTTGAATTCGGCTCCGAAGGACGTATTCAACTCTTCGCTGCTCAGGTTCGTGATCGTGTACTTGACGATAAATTCCGAAGCCGAAGAACACAGGGACAAAGCCTTCCTGAGCTTCACGGCGAGCCCGGCCACATGCCCATCGCGCTCCAGGGTGACGACTGCTGAGCTCTTCGACTTTTTGGAAGCCATGCTGTAAGCGCCGAGCACGAAATCGCCAGCCTCATAGTATTCGTGCTTCATGAAGCTCGCCAGGTCTACGCCAGAACCCAGGAAATGGTCCAGGAGGGCGCCGCGAGTGTACCAGTCGTAGAGGAGATGGTATTCCAAGCCCTCCTCCTTCACCGCCACCCGTTCGTGAATGGTCTTCACGCCTTCCGAAGAACCGGCTGATCTGTCCTTCACCATCTGGAGAATTTTTTCGTGGTAGCCTTCGTGCCGGCGCGTGAGCGTGTTTGTAATGTTGAAGGACCGCGGTTTCCAGTCCACTTCCGTAAGCCTCCCCCCCTCGGCCGGATCGATGAACAAGTTCAGCAACTCGGAGTTAATCATGACCTCTTCGCTTCCATCACTGTCGAAGTCACCTTTTTCGATATCGAGCCAGGATGCCGGAACATTTTTCTTTTGCTTCCCACGACCACTGCCCCTGGTCCCTGGATCCTCTGCTTTTAGAACCGTGTCCGCGAGATACTCTGCCTGGATCAGCTGCTCATAGACCGCAGAACGCAGGTGCGGCAGATAAAGCCCGCCGAATACGCCGTGCCAATACGAGTCGTTGCACTGCGACTGGTAGAGGTGGTCGATCATGCGTGACGTCTCAGCGTTCTTCCTAATGCCCTGAGCATAGAATCCTTCGAGGACATTGCGCACCTTGCGGCTCACCATCACCATACGCTTGTGCATGTGGTTGCTCTCAGAGTACTTCGCGAGGAAGTTCCTCCAGAACCCGCCCTTGATGAAGGGCCGGATGTCCGCGAACTCCGGTGAGTTCTTCACCTTTGCCAGCGCATCGTCGTACTCCTTCATTGCGCGCGTCGGAAGTGACCATTCTCCCATCTCCATATATGATGCAGTCGGAAGATAAATCCTGCCGAGCGGCGGCTCCTTCTGCTGATAGTCGGAAAAGGTCGTGGTTTCGAGCCAATCGCCGTTCTGCTCGATCAGGGCAAAGAAACGCTCGAGCCAGCCTTCCTCATACACGGTGTGGTATGTCTCGGGCCAGACACCGAACTTCTCTCCATCATCCGCCATCACCGCAAGCCGGTTCCTCTCGGTCGAACGGAGGGTGGACAGGTGGGAGATCGTTTCCTCGGGTGGACGGAACGGGATCAGGTACCGAAGCCGCTCGCTTCCCGGAAAGATCCGTACGACACCGTCCTGCTCTTCGGTGAGGTAGTATCCGTCCAGTTCATCATCGCGAAGTCCCGCCATCTTAAAATGGAAATCATCGACCACCACATGGTTGATGCCTGCCGCGGCAATGTACTTCGGCAAATGCGGTTCCCATACCCTTTCGGCAAGCCACATCCCCTCAGCGTCATGGCCGAGAGTACGGCGGATGTAGTCCGACAGCGTACGGATCTGGCCGACCTTGTCATCATCGGGTAGCACCGCGAGGATGGGCTCGTAAAACCCGCCCGAGAGGATCTCGGCACGTCCCTCGGACACGAGCTTCCTGAGCCCGTCGATGAATTCGGGATGATGCTGCTCAAAAAAATGATAGAGAATACCAGTGTAATGCAGCGTAATCTTAATATGCGGATGACGCTCCAGCACTTTGATGAAGGGCAGGTATGACTTCTGATACGCCTCTTCCGCTACGAAATCGAAATTTCCTACGGGCTGATGGTTATGGATTGCGAAGACAAACTGTACTTTCGGCATCTCTTTAAAAACCTGTGTTTTCCGTTCTAAGGTGATGAGAATACAGATGGGAATATTAGCCTCATGTCGGCGAAATGTCAATCGAAAACAGGGGAATAGGGCATGATACCCGTGAAGAAGATGGATATCCCGTTCAGCAACAGGATGTTAATTGTATGGCAGGTTTTGCATCTTTTTCCTGTACAGGCCCACTCCGGCATAAAACAACGTAACGGGAATCCAAATCCAGATGATTTCAGCGGTCAAGACCTCGATGCCTGCATTACTGAAGAATTTGGAGATCTTCATCGGAGAAGCGTATACCGGCCTCCAAGGCATGAAATACCGCGTATTGTCAAAGGGAATGAAGAAACCGACGCCCATGCCTTTATCGGTCATGGAGTCGAGGAAACCGTGCGAGGCCACGACGACAAAAAAGTACCCGAGCAACCCCCACCAGCGCCTGGTAAATCGGGGCACGGACCGGAATGCAATGAACACGACGATAAGGCTCGCTAGCAGGGCAAATGTCAGCGAATGAAAGAAGCCCCGGTGCCCGAATACATCGCCATACTTGATCCCGAAATAGAATCCGGTGATATCGACATCGGGAAGCAGCGTGCACGCAGCAGTAAACACCCAGAACCTCGCAGACATCTTTTCAGGTGCATAGGTCTTTCCCAGAACGCCTGCAACAAATATGTGAGTAAATGCCGATGGCATATTATTGCGTCTTGCAGAGAGCGTCGTGCAGAGGGCAAATGGTCATTAAGGTGATGCAAGCCCATAGCTCGACCCCATGCGCGATGCACACTTCGTACATCACCCCGTCCTCTTCACCAGTATGCCCGCGAGGTAAAAGAACGTCATGGTGTATGCTGCGAGTATGAGCACGGACCCAATCGATGGATTGCCGCCCGTGGCGAGCGCCCGGAGGAGCAGGCTTGCGTGTGTGAGCGGATAGACGAGGATGAGGCTCATAAACGGTTCCGGAAGTTTGTCGGGCGAAAAGAACGTGCCGGACAGGAACGACATGGGGATGATGAAGAAGCTGTTGAAGTTTGCCATGTCCTCATGCGAATGCGCAAGCATGGCCGCTGCCACACCCATGGCCCCGAAACAGAACGCGGTGAACGCGAGCACAATGAAAAATGCCGGAGAAAGATGCATGGGCACGCCGGATATGAGACCGACCAGCATCAGCGTGAGCGCCGAGAACATCCCGCGTATGAGCCCCGTGAGCGTCCTCCCCAAAGCTATGTCCCAGGGGCTGACGGGCGAAACGAGCACTTCCTCAATCGTCTTCGTGTACAGCTTGCTGATATTGAGCGATGTCGAGACCGGGCCAAAGCTGTTGTTCATTGCAGAAAGCGCGAGGATGCCCGGCAGGACGAACTCGAGGTACGTACCTCCGACGACGTTCATGCCTCGGCCGAGCCCCCACCCGAAGGTAACGAGGTAGAGGACAGGCATGACCATGCTCGAGGCCAGAAACCGCCAGGGTTTCTTGCGGATGAGCATCATCTCTTTCCAGATTATGGGGTAGAAGTTCATCGTTACTCCGGCTCACAGCCTCAATTCTTATGTCGAAACTCTAATCATATCCGGGATTCGAAGTCCGGATGTTTTAAACCTCGCTGCTCCCTTAACTTGTGCCCACTAAGGATTTCACATTTCTGATTTCGGATTCGCATTACACTATCCTTCAATCCGCTCTCCGGTAAGACTGATGAACACATCCTCAAGGGTGACGTCGCGGACCATGATGTCCGAGCACAGGATACGGCCCGCATCAATCGCCTCCTCGCGGGTTTGAAAGAACTTGCGCGGATAATCGTGTTTCCCGATACATTCTAGCGAGAACCTGCCTACTCCCTCCTTGAGCACGGCAGGCCTGTCGAGCGCGATGATCCTTCCCGCGCGCATTATGGCGACCCGCTCGCAGAGCGCGTCCGCTTCTTCAATGTAGTGCGTCGTGAGAAGGATGGTGATGCCGCTCCGCTTAAGCGATTCAATGAGCCCCCAGATCATCCGGCGCGCCTGTGGGTCAAGCCCTACGGTGGGTTCGTCCATGAAAACGACCGCAGGACGGTGCATGAGACCGCGCGCGATCAGCAACCTCCTGCGCATCCCTCCAGACAGGTGCTCGACGGGAGTGTCCTTCCTGTCCCAGAGGCCCACGAAGCGCAGAAGTTCCTCGATCCTCGCACCGCGGTCCGCCGGCTGCATCTTATGGAGCCTACCATGGTACTCAAGGTTCTCTGCGCAGGTGAGGTCGATGTCGAGGTTCAGCATCTGCGGTACCACGCCGATCGACCGCTTGACGCTCAGAGGATCGGCAACCACATCGGATCCCGCGACAGATGCCGCGCCGGATGTCGGTGACAGGAGCGTGGTTAACATGCGGATCGTCGTGGTCTTTCCCGCGCCGTTCGGGCCGAGAAGACCAAAGACCTCTCCTTTGCCGACGGTGAAGCTGATTGACTGCACTGCGCCGAGAGTGCCGAAATATTTAGTGAGGTTACGCGTATCGATCATGTATGGATTGAAGAACCGAATGTATTCTCATGGCCGCGTCCCTTAGGATGTGTCACTCTCTGCGAAATGTACACAGGCTGAAGCCTGCGGCTACCTTATATTGAGAAAAGGCGTCAATCCTCGAGCTCGATCCCAAGCGCCTTAATCTTCCTGTGCAGATTGCTGCGCTCCACGCCGATGGCATCGGCTGTCCTGCTCACGTTGCCGCCATTCTCTCTGAGCTTCTGCATAATGAAGTCCCGTTCAAAAGCAGCCCGAGCATCTTTGAGCGTGGCATGATCATGCCCGCCACGGCCTCTAGTCGGTGCAACCGCGACCTGGCGATCCGGCTGCGATGAGTTGATGGGAGGCGGAACATCCTGAACCCGGAGAACCGGGGCGGGGACCATAATGATCAGGCGCTCGATGATATTGCGGAGTTCGCGCACATTACCCGGCCACTGATATCGGACAAAAAGGTCGAGGGCATCATCATCGATGCTCTTCGTCTTCTGGCCGTATTCGGTCGAAAACTCCTGCAGAAAGTGGCGCACCAGCTGCGGGATGTCGTCGGCCCGTTCGCGGAGCGGCGGCACCTCGAGCGGGATCACATTCAGCCGGTAATAGAGGTCCTCGCGAAACGCTCCTTTTTTGATCTCGTCGATGAGGGTCTTATTCGACGCGGCGATGACCCGCACATCGGCCTTGAGTGTTTTTGTCCCGCCTACACGCTGGAACTCCTGGCCCTCCAGCACGCGGAGCACTTTGGCCTGAGTGGCCATACTCATGTCGGCGATTTCGTCGAGGAATATGGTCCCCCCCTGGGCAAGCTCGAACTTGCCGCGTTTCATGCCTGTTGCTCCGGTGAAGGAGCCCTTTTCATGGCCGAAGAGCTCGCTTTCGATGAGTTCCTGAGGGATCGCGGCGCAATTCACCTCAACGAAGGGGCCGGATGATCGCCTGCTTGCTCGATGAATGGCGCGCGCGACGAGCTCCTTGCCTGCGCCGCTCTCACCGTGAATAAGCACCCAGCCGTTTGTGGGGCCCGCGAGCGCGATCTGCTGTTTGAGCATCTTGATCTTCTCGCTCTCGCCGATGATCTCATAACGCCGCTCAATGCTCCGCTTGAGCGACTCGTTCTCCTGGCGCAGACGGGACTCTTCGAGCCCGTGCTTGACAACCAGCATGAGGGGCTCTAGCTCGGGCGGCTTGACGATGAAATCGTAAGCGCCCATCTTCGTTGTCTTGACAGCCGTCTCAATCGTGCCGTGGCCCGTAACCATGATAACCGGCATGTCAGGCATCATCTCCTTGAACCGACGGAGCGTCTCGATGCCATCCATCTCTGGCATATTTATATCAAGCAGAGCGAGCGACGGCTGTGTTTCGTGAAGCAGGCCGATCCCTTCTTTGCCTGACACGGCGGACACGACATCGTAGCCTTCGTCCCTCATTACCCCGGCGAGGCTTTTCCGGACGCTCTCTTCATCGTCAACTATGAGTATGATTTCGCCTGACATAATCCCTTTTGCTCATTCCAAGTCCCAATATAGAAATCCCGAACAAATTCCAAATTCGAATATTCAAACTCGTTCAAGTTATATTTTTTTTGATACTAGTGATTCTTTGTCATTGGGCACCTGGTGAGGGGACGTGTCTTCACTCCCTCAAGCCTTTTTTAAGCTTCTCGATCACCTCGTCGATCTCCGCTTCCGTCGTCTCTCTCCCGAGGCTGAATCGTATTGCGCCCCTGGCGAGCGCAGGGTCCGCACCCATGGCAGCAAGGACATGCGATGGCTCGACAAGATTGCCGTGGCACGCAGCTCCGGGGGATACAGCCACACCGGGAAGCGCTTCCATGACCGATACAGCATCAAACCCGGCAAAGCTTATGTTCCAGGTGTTCGGCAGTTTCTTGTCGGGGTGTCCGTTCAGGTGTACACTGAGCCCCGCCTGCCTAAGCCCGTCGTATAACCGCCGGCCAAGCTGCGTCTGGCGCGGTCCCTCGGTCTCAAGAATCGGCGCCGCGACCTCACATGCCGTGCCAAGTCCGACAATATATGCGGCGTTCTCCGTGCCCGGCCGCAAGCCACGCTCATGTCCTGCGCCGTGCAGAAGAGGCTCAAGCTTCCTCCCGCCCTTGATATACAGGGCGCCGATGCCTTTCGGTGCATAAAACTTGTGGCCCGCCACGGTCAGGAAATCCACACCGAGTTCCTCAACCTGCATACGAACCTTGCCGACGCTCTGGGCGGCGTCCGTATGAAACAGCACGCCGCGGGACGCTGCGATGCGGCTGAATTCCGCGATTGGTTGGATGGTGCCGACCTCGTTGTTCGAGTGCATGATCGTAATGAGGACGGTCTTTGGCGTGATCGACTTCGTGAGCTCCTGGGGATTCACAACACCATATCGGTCAACCGGCAGATAGGTGACCGAATATCCCTGTTTCTCGAGATACCGGCATGGTTCAAGAACCGCGGGGTGTTCTATCTTCGTAGTGATGACATGACTTCCCCTCGGCGAGGCGGTGGCGATCCCTTTGATTACCATGTTGTTCGATTCCGTTGCCCCGCTGGTGAAGATGATTTCTGAGGCCTCGCATCCGAGTAGGCCCGCGACCTGTTCCCGCGCCCGTTCAATGCCTGCCCTGCACGCTACGCCGAAGCCGTGACTGCTCGACGGATTGCCGAACTTCTGCTTCAGATAAGGCAGCATCCCGTCGAGCACCCGGGGATCAACCGGAGTGCTTGCGTTGTAATCGAGATATATCTGTCTCATGTGCATTGTACAAGAAACCGGGGAACGAAAGCAGCCCGGCCCTCAAGAAGCTCCGGGCAAATTCAAATGAATTCGGCCTCTCGGTTTCTATCCCGGCAGGATGAACGTTCTTGCCAGATAGGACTCCAACAGGTATTCGAACAGATTCAGAACGCCGACTATCACGCCTGCAGCCATAAAGGACGTAGCAGCATACCAGGCTGCCTTACTGTGTTCCATGTCCAGAAGAATCCTGATGCCGAGGTACAGAAGGTAGACGCAGTAAAGGACCGCACCATATGCAAGCCAGCCCATTCCCGGAATGGAGACCACTATCCCGACCAGAAAAAGCGGCGTTGCGGAGTATGCCGCGACCTTGATCCCCGCCCTTCCGTCCTGCCGAGATCCGCCCGGGGTGACGAATACGCTGATGATTGCTCCGAAAATAATGATATCGACAACGATCATCACGTACCATAATGCATAGCCCATGAACAGGGAACCTATCGAAGCGAACCGGTCACTGTGCTTGACACCGAGCCCGAAAACGATGGATTCAATCGCCGATATGGCAAGCGGAATGGCCGCCAAGACCGCAACGTAGCCGGTAATGACCTGTTTGCAAGTTGTTGGTTCATCCTTGATCACGTGCCACTCATTCTTTGGGCTGATAAGGATATTTTTCGCGCGAATCAGGAAGGCTTTCACGGATGTAGTTCTTTCGGAGAGCATGTTCGATCACGCTCCGCTTTTTCTCTCGAACATCCCTGTTGACAGGTACCGTTCTCCGCCGTCGGGGAACAGGGTAACGACTCTTTGCCCCTTTCCAAGTCTTGCCGCGACCTGGAGCCCGGCCCAGCAGGCCGCGCCTGAGGAAATACCGACCAGCAACCCTTCTTCGCGTGCGAGCCGCTGCGCCATCTCAGCAGCCTGATCATTGGTCACCTGAATGATCTCACCGTACACCTTGGTGTTCAGGATGGCAGGAACAAATCCGGCGCCGATCCCCTGGATCTTGTGAGGTCCGGGCTGGCCGCCGGAGAGCACCGGTGAGGCAGCGGGCTCAACAGCGAATATTTTTATATTCTTGAACTTCCTTCTCAGCACCTCGCCCACGCCCGTGATCGTTCCGCCGGTTCCCACGCCGGCCACAAAGGCGTCTATTTTTTTTGCGCCCATGAAAGTGATGATCTCTTTCGCCGTGGTCCTGCGGTGAATCTGGGGGTTCGCGGGGTTGCCGAACTGGTCCAGCTTGAAGTATTCCTTGCCTGAGGCGAGGATCTCGTCGGCCTTTGCAATGGCGCCCTTCATCCCTTTGTCTGCAGGGGTAAGCACCAGCTCGGCACCATATGCTTCCAGCAATCTGCGGCGCTCAAGGGTCATGGACTCAGGCATGGTGAGGATAACGGGATAACCCTTGACCGCAGCGACCATGGAAATGCCGATGCCCATGTTTCCGCTCGTGGGCTCCACGATCTTCATGCCTTTTTTGAGCATGCCTTTCCTCTCGGCGTCTTCTATCATTGCGAGGGCCGGCCGGTCCTTCACGCTCCCGCCGGGATTGAATCCTTCGAGCTTAACCCAGACCTCGGCAGAGCCTTCACTTACAAGCCGGCTGAGTCTCAGCATCGGCGTATTCCCAATCAGGTCAAGTATGCTTTTTATGTTCGGCATCAAAGGTTCCTCCCTGCTTTTATTTTGCTCACTTGGGAACAGTCTGTGTCTTAACCCGATCTGTG
>Ga0335081_10000959_pt1 | contig 46265 bp, 31 predicted proteins | sample Lox_Sample_35_FD_206713 | JGI IMG/M metagenome (GOLD analysis project Ga0335081, IMG submission 206713) | Soil microbial communities from Loxahatchee National Wildlife Refuge, Florida, United States - Lox_Sample_3.5 | ecosystem: Environmental > Terrestrial > Soil > Wetlands | place: USA... | reverse complement strand
CAAAAGCCGAATCCGGTTTTTCCGCGCGGACTTAAGCCGGAATAAAGAAGTACAAGCGCTGATCCCGGACATCGTTCAAGCCTTCGGAGGGATCGACATTCTCATCAGCAACGCGGGCATTCAAACTTATGGGTCGGCAACCACAACGACCGAAGAAGAATGGGACAAGACGCTGGCCGTTAACCTGAAGAGCGGTTTTCTGGCTTCGAAATATTCAATCCCCGAAATGATCAAGCGCGGCGGCGGGGCTATTGTCATCACGGCGTCGGTGCAGTCGCTAGCTGGACAGAGAAACTCGCTGGCGTACATGGTGAGCAAACACGGCTTGCTGGGCCTGACGCGGTCTATCGCGCTCGATTATGCGAAAGACAATATTCGCGTGAACGCGATCTGTCCGGGCGCAATCGATACGCCAATGTTGCGCTGGTCCGCTTCGTTGGACGACGATCCGGAAGGTGTAATCGCCGCCTGCCACAAGATGCATCCTCTTGGCCGCATGGGCAAACCGGAGGAGATTGCGCGGGTCATCGCGTTTCTTGCCAGCGACGAGGCATCGTTCATAACCGGAACAGCGGTCGTTGCGGATGGGGGCCTCATGGTTCCGCTGGGCGGGATGGCTTTCCAGGAGTCAGGAACAGGAGCCAAAAAGACCTAGGCCAATTCGAGTTCGCCTCACTTGCGAGGTAGCTTCAATGAAGACTCAATGCCGCGGTTTTTCTCCTTTCACTGTGCTCTTGCCGTTCGCGCTGGGGCTCCTCTTGTCGGCACCCGGCCGTGCTCAGTCACAGGCCATACACGTCGACGCTGGCAAGGTCACGGGCCGCATTCGTTCTTTTCAGGGCGTGAACGGCCAACCGACTCCCGTGATGGAAGGGCTGCCGAATCTGGTCGAACAATATAAAGACCTGCGCATCGACATTGTGCGCACGCATGATTTCATGGGGCCAACAGAAATCGACTCACGATTTGTAGACGATGATCCGATGCTGGCCTGGCTGGTTCCGAACCCTGAACCGCGGGGCAAGCTGGTCGTGGCGGGAAATGCGAGCATCATCTTTCCGGATTGGAACGCCGACCCGGAGAAACCGGAGAGCTACCGCTTCGGACCCACCGATATTGTGATTCAAGCCATCCGCGAAGCGGGAGCCGAAGTTTATTACCGGGTTGGCCGCAGCTTTGGGGCAAACAGGAATCCTCCGGCTGACTTTGACAAGTTCGCCGACATCGTCAAGCACATCGCCATGCACTACAACCAGGGCTGGGATAATGGCTTTCACGACAACATCCGTTATTGGGAGTTCTGGAATGAGCCCGAGTTCTTCTGGACAGGTACAGCTGAGCAGTTCTACTCGCTCTACGAAAAGACCGCACGCGCGCTGAAGTCGGTGGACCCGTCGCTGAAGGTCGGCGGCGACGCCAAAGCAATTCCCATGGATGATGGCCCATACCGCGAGGGCTTTCTGGACTATTGCGCGACGCATAAATTACCCCTGGATTTTTATTCCTGGCATACGTACGCAGATTTCTCCGCCGATCCCTATGACGAGGTTCGCATCGGCAAAGAAATTCGCGCGCTTCTCGATGCCAAGGGATTTTCCAAGGCAGAGAGCATTCTTTCGGAATGGAACTTGAGCGCTGATTTCACCGACGATGAGAAGCAGATCCTTCAGGGTCCGGTGAACGCCGCTTACATCGGAGCGGTATTGACCTATCTCCAGGATGCTGCCATCGACCGCGCCGAGTTTTACCGCGGCGACGCCACCTGGATGGGTCTTTTTGGCCTTCATCGCGAATATTTCAAGACTGCCTACACTTTCATGGCGATGGCTGACATGCTGCAAACTCCGGAACGGCTTGATTTGAAGGGCGGCGACACGTTCGGCTTTACCGCGCTTTCCGGGCGTTCACCGGACGGCAGGACCGTCCAGGTGCTGATCAGCAATTATCAAATTCCGATCGGCTACAAACCGCATCAGATGCCAACTCCGAAAAACGTGCAAGATCTCCTGAACGTAGATTTCTCCAAGCTGAAGTTCCTGCCTCCTCGAACCGGAATTCACGAGAATGATTCCGCATATACGCTCACGATCGAGCATCTCCCGTGGGGCAAGGGACCGTTCTCGATCAAGCGTTATCGGATCGCAGAGACCCAGGACTTAGCACTGGTGGAAGAGAAGACGGGTCGTGGCGGCAAGCTGGAACTGTTGAATTCCCTGCCGCCGCCTGGCGTGGAACTGATCGTTCTCCAGAAGAAATAGAAGGAAAACCCTGGGACTAGTGACCCTTGAAAATTGTTCGCCTCAAGACCGCGGTAGTCGAAGGGAACTTTGACTGGACCTTCGTCCGCATTGAAACCGATGAAGGCATTCAAGGCCTCGGTGAATGTTTCTTTGCGCCCGGCCTGACTTCGATCCTGCGTTCTCTTGAAGCGGTGATCAAAGGAGAAGATCCCCGCGACATTCACCGCCTTTTTCGCAAGCTGCAATTGGCTACCTCCGGTGCAGGTTCAGTGGCAGGCATTGTCTACAACGCAATCAGTGGAATCGAAGCGGCACTTTGGGATGTCTTGGGGCAGTGGCTCGAAGTCCCGATCTATTGTCTTCTTGGAGGCAAATTCCGCCACAAGGTTCGCATCTACGCCGACTGTCACGGCGGCGAGGCGTTGGAAAGTCTTGATGAAGTATTGCGCTCGCGGCCGGCGTCGTGGGCGGCACAACATTCCAAACATGTCGCGAAAGATTATTTCGGAGAGCCTGACTCATCCCCGCCTTCGTCGCCGGAAGACTACAAGAAGCAGGCGCTGGCAATGCGAGCAAAGGGTTTCACGGCGCTGAAGTTTGATCTCGATGTTCCGGGAACGGCAGGTTTCGATCCGCACAACCGCTGCCTGAGCAATCGCGCGATCGATCATATGGTGAGGCTGATTGGCGCGGTTTACGAAGCGGTCGGCAAAGACACCGACATCGCCGTCGACTGCCATTGGCGTTATAACGTGGCAGATGTAGTGAAAATAGCCCGCGAACTGGAGCCGTTCGGCCTGCTCTGGCTCGAAGATCCTGTGCCGCCTGACAACTCAGAAGCCCTGAAAGAAGTACAATCCCGGGTCCGCGTGCCCATTGCGACCGGTGAGAACCTCTATCTTTTTGAAGGTTTTCACCACATCTTGCAACAACATGCTCTGGACATTGCGACTCCGGACATTCAGAAAGTTGGAGGGCTGTCGATTGCGCAACGCATTGCAGAATTCGCCGACGGCCAGACCATCCCGGTTGCGCCACATAACATCAGCAGCCCCGTCGGCACTATTGCCAGCGCACATCTTTGCGCAGCAATTCCGAATTTCTTGGTTTTGGAGTTTCACGCGTCGGATGTGCCGTTCTGGAATGATCTGGTAGAAGGGTGCGCAAAACCGGTTATTCAAAATGGATTCATTGATGTGCCGGAGAAGCCCGGTTTGGGTGTGAAGCTAAACGAAGAGGTTGTGCGGCGCTATGCCCGCAAAGGAGAGCCATTCTTCGAGTAATAGTGCGAGGACATTGCCAAACTTTATGCCGTTGGAAAAGCTGAAGGTTCTCGGGAAGATTGTTGAATCCGGACTGGTTGCGATCGTGCGGGCCGAGAGCTCGGAGCAAGCCACGCGCATCGCGGAGGCCTGCGCGCGCGGGGGGGCAGCGGCCGTCGAGATCACTTTTACGGTCCCGGGTGCGGCCGAGGTCATCGCTCACCTGGCGAAAATCAAGGAGGGTGAAATCTTGCTCGGCGCGGGCACCGTCCTCGATCCTGAGACTGCCCGCGTAGCAATACTTGCCGGAGCGCAGTATATAGTCAGCCCTTCCCTGAACGTTGAGACGTCACGGCTCTGCAATCGCTATCAGGTCCCTTACATGCCGGGCGCCGGGACGGTCGGCGAAATAGTCGCGGCCATGGAATGCGGCGTAGAAATCGTCAAACTGTTTCCTGGCGAAACTCTTGGGCCGGCGTTCATAAAAGCCGTTAAAGGGCCGTTGCCGCAGGCCGCATTAATGCCGACGGGCGGCGTGAGCCTTGAGAACGTCGGGGAATGGATTCGCGCGGGATGCGTCGCGGCGGGTGTAGGAGGAAACCTGACAGCCGGGGCTAAGAAAGGCGACTTCCAATCGATTACTGATCTCGCGAAGCAATTTGTCGAGAAAATTCGACAGGCACGTACAGGGAACTGACCGCTTCAATCTCGTTTTCCCGAGGCAATCCGCTATGAAACTCTGGAAGACCGATGACGAACTCTTTGCTCTGGCCGAGCGCGAATTGTTCACTTGCGTGGTCGGAGATGTGATGGACAAGATGAATCTTCGCAATCAGTTTCTGCCTCCGCAGATTCGACCGTTGCGGCCGGACATGATTGTGGTTGGCCGCGCCATGCCGGTCCTCGCGGTCGATGTTTTCGAAGAAAAGGTTTCCGGCACTGCAAATAAGTTGATGGAGAAGTCATTCGGCTTAATGCTGGAGGCTCTCGACGATCTTCGCGCCGGCGAGGTATATGTGAGCACAGGTTCCTCCCCGCGCAACGCGTTGTGGGGAGAATTGATGAGCGTTCGCGCTGCGAAGATCGGGGCCCGCGGCGCAGTGGTCAACGGATATTCGCGCGACACGAAAGCCGTTCTTAAGCTGAGCTTTCCCACCTTTTCCTGGGGTTGCTACGGCCAGGATTCGGCGCCGCGCTACAAAGTCATGGATTTTCGTCTTCCGCTGGAAATTGGCAGTGTGCGGTTGCGCCCGGGCGACATTTTGTTCGGCGACATCGATGGAGTCTGCGTAGTCCCAGCCGATGCGGCGGAAGAAACGTTCACCAGGGCGCTGGAAAAAGCGCGTGGCGAAAAACTGGTCCGGAAAGCTTTGGAAGAAGGCGGCAGCGCGGTAGAAGCATTCGCGAAATTTGGAATCATGTAGGAGAGCTTTGTGCCCGGATCACTTCACTCCGCAGAGCGCGCTCAGCTCGTGCGGGATTTCCTCCGTCAGCAGGAACTCAGGGCTTGGATCGCCTGGCGTCCGGACGAGCTCATCATGCTCAGCGGCTACGCGACTTTTTGGGGCGCTTCGGTACTGCTTTATCTTGCGGACTCCGATCCGGTTCTCTTCATTCCGGTGCTGGAACCGCGGGACCACATTCCTGCCGGTCTGATCGTGCGCGAATATCCATGGGGCGATCTCAAGTGTTCGGACCCCTTCGCTGTGCTGACCGAAGGCGTTCGCTCAGAGACGAAGAAAGCGGGGGTCGCGCCTGGGCAAGTGGGAATGTTGCGCTCTGCGGCTCGGACGTCACTCCCGATCCAGGCCGCCGAACAGATTCCGCTGCCAGAGTCCTTCTGCGAAACGTTTTCGGCGCTCGCTGCCCAGCCCGATCCGAAGAAAGAAAATGCATTCCTGAATTTATATCTGCAAAAAACTCCTGAGGAAGTGCGCGCGATCCGCCTGGCGAATCACGTGGCCGGGATCGGCGTTCAGTCTTTTCGCGACTCTGTTTCGCCCAGCATTTCGGAGGCAGAGGTTGCAGCAGCAGTTGAGACTGCGATCCAAAAGCAAATCGGCCAGGACGGAATCTTCTACGCTCGCGGCTGGGCCATGGTGCAGTCAGGACCCAACAGCGCGGACTCGGGCCGCTTCAATCGTTCCTCTGGCCGCAGGCTGCAAAACGGCGATCTGGTTGTGCTCGAGCTCGCGACCTGCGTGAATGGGTATTGGAGCGACCTCACGCGCATGGAGGCGGTCGGCGAGCTTAAGCCACAATTAGCCGAACTTCTTCGAGTTGTTTCAGAAGGCCAACAAGCCGCAATTGCCATGGTGCAACCTGGAGTCGCTGCCGGAGAAGTGGACGCAGCCGCGCGCGATGTGATCGCCCGGCACGGACTCTCTGAGTACTTCACCCACCACACCGGCCACCATGTGGGTTTCCGCTACCATGACCCGGGATTTGGACTCATGCCTGGACGAACAGAGAAGCTGGCTCCCGGCATGGTTGTCACCATCGAGCCGGGAGCATATGTGCCGGAATATGGCGGAGGCGCTCGCATCGAAGACGACGTTCTCGTAACTGATTCAGGCAATGAGATTCTCTCGCGTGAATCCAGGACGGCGGTATCGTGATCAAGATTGACCTTTCGGGCAAGCCCATCTTGATCACGGGCGCTCTGGGCGCAATCGCCGAGCACGTTGTGCGGCGGCTCAGTGAAGCAGGTGCGACACTAATTCTGGCCGATATCAAGCCCGAAGCGGAAGCAGAGCGAACGCTCCGTCCCTGGGGAATTTCCTCCTATCTATACTTTTCGGCCGACGTTACCGATTCCGGCCAATTAAATCGCGCAATTGAAGAATCGTTCCGGCGCTTCCCCGGTCTCGATATTGTTCTCGGCCATGCCGGCGGTTGCGGCCTTCATCCCTTTGCTACAACTTCAGAAGCTGATTTCGAGCGCATCTTTCGCTTCAACTACTTCGCTCAAACCTATCTGGCACGGGCGGTGCTGACACAGTGGACCGAACGAAAGATCGCAGGACATTTGATCTTTACTTCCTCTTATGTAGCCCGCTTCCCGCATACGCAGATTTCCGCTTACGCCTCCGCCAAAGGGGCACTGGAAAACTTTACCCGCTGCCTGGCGTTGGAGTATGCGCCTGCTAGCATTCGGGTAAATGCCATTTCTCCAGGAAACGTCGCTGCCGGCAGTTCGCTTAAGGTCTTTGAGGAAGATCAAGCCTACCGTGAGTTCGTAGGACGCATCTCGCCCATGGGCAAACGCAACAGCCCTGAAGCCATCGCCGACGCCTTCGCATTTCTCTGCTCGCCGCTCGCGGCTGAGATCAATGGTCAAGTATTGGATGTCGATTTTGGAATCGGAATTGGGAGCCGGTTATGAAAGTTGGAATAGGCCTGTACCGTCACATGCTGACGCGCGATTATTACGATTTCGCGCGTCAAGCGGGCTGCACTCATGTCGTGATTCATCTGGTCGATTATTTCAAGGACGCCGCAACAAACCCCCGCAACAATCAGCCGACGGGCGCCAAATACGATCCCTGGGGCGTGGCCGGCGATCCGGAGAAACTTTGGACCGTCGAAGAGATGGTCAAGATTCGCAGGGAACTCGAAGACGCGGGGCTGAAGTTGGAAGCCATTGAGAACCTCGATCCGGCCCACTGGCACGACATTCTGCTCGATGGCCCCAAACGGCCTAAACATATCGAAAACGTGAAAACCATCATTCGCCGCATGGGCGAGGCTGGTGTGCCGATTCTGGGTTACAACTTCAGCCTCGCGGGAGTTTGCGGACGCGTGACCGCGCCGCTCGGTCGTGGCCATGCAATCACGCTCGGCATGGATGGCCCGGCGGAAGATGTTCCGGTGCCGAACGGCATGGTTTGGAACATGGTTTACGACCGTAACGCTCCCTCCGGAACACTGGCGCCTATTTCCAACGATGAGCTGTGGCGCAGGCTGCAAAGATTCCTGGAAGAAGTGCTTCCGGTAGCGGAGCAGGCAGGTGTAAAGCTGGCGGCGCATCCGGACGATCCGCCCATGCCGACTATGCGGCGCCAGCCGCGCCTGGTTTATCAGCCGTATATGTATCAGCGACTGCTCGATTCGGTCCCAAGCAGGAACAATGCTCTAGAACTGTGCGTCGGAACGATCGCCGAAATGACCGAAGGCAGCGTTTATGACGCGGTGGATCGTTACAGCAAGCAAGGCAAGATCGCGTATTTGCATTTGCGAAACGTGGTCGGAAAAGTTCCCCACTACCGGGAGACTTTCATCGACGATGGCGAAGTGGATATGCTTCGCATCCTGGCGATTCTGCATCGCAATCAGTTCGACGGCATGGTCATTCCCGATCACACGCCGCAAATGAGCTGCGCCGCTCCGTGGCACGCGGGTATGGCGCACACGCTGGGCTTCATGCTGGCAGTGAAAGCGATGCTGGAATCGCCGGCAAGCAAAGACTTGCTGTTGCAGTCTGCGTAGTTAAGCCACCGGAGGATCTAACAAGTGACTCAAGATAAACCCGCAAATCCCCATCGACGAGAACTGCTGAAGTCCCTTACTGCGGCAGCGGCCATTGCTGCGATTCCTTCGAGCCTCGTTCACTTCATGGCAATGGCCCAGACTGCGCCTTCGCCCAAGTCGCCTACATCTGAGCCCGCAAAGAATCCCTCCTGGTACGGATTCAACTTACTCGAATATTTCTCCACTGATCCTGACTGGATGAAGTATTTCCCCTACAAAGATGACGGCCTGTTCCCTGAAGACGATTTCCGCTGGATTCGCGATTGGGGGTTCAACTGGGTCCGCTTGCCGATGGATTGTCGCTTCTGGACCGGTCCCGATCTCTTCACCATCGATGAAAAAAAAGTTGAGCCGATCGACCGCGCTGTTCGCCTGGGAGAAAAATACGGCGTCCATGTCAATATCTGCCTCCACCGCGCCCCAGGGGAATGCATTCTGGACACGTTGAATGAGTCGTTGACCGGAATCCATATCACCAAAGAAAAGACCAGTGTTTACGACGACGCCAAAACGCTGGACGCTTTCGTTCATCAGTGGTCGTACTTCGCCAAGCGCTATAAGGGCACTCCCAGCGACCGGGTGAGCTTCAACCTGGTGAACGAGCCGCTTGTGGTGCCCACTCCGCAGGAACAAAAAGAGTTGGACCGCATGAAGCCGGAAAACTTTCTCACCAGTGAAATCGGGCGCCGTCACGTCGGGGCATACAGCCGCGTGGCGAAGGCGGCCGTAGACGGAATTCGCGAGCAGGATCCCCAACGCTTGATCATCACAGATGGTTATCCGGTGGCCGCATCTCCCATCCCTGATTTATTCGAGACCGGAATCTTGCAAAGCTGCCACACTTACAATCCGGCTCAGCTCACGCACTATCAGTGCGAGTGGGCGCGCGGATTCGTCAGCAGCTCCACTCCGATGCCAACATGGCCGTTAAGGGACAGCTCCGGGCAAATAATTTGCGACCAGCAGACCTTAGCAAGGACTTTCCAGCCGTGGGGTGACCTGGCCCAGAAAAACATCCGCATTCATTTCGGAGAAATGGGCTGCTACAAACACACGCCGCCGGAAGTCGTCCTCGCCTGGTTCGACGACACGCTCGATGTTCTGCGTGCTCTCAACAGCGGATGGGCACTATGGAACTTTCGCGGGCCTTTCGGCGTGCTCGACACCGAACGACAAGGAACGAAATTCTCGAAGTGGCACGGCCATCAACTAGACAAGCCGCTTTTGAAATTGCTGCAGAGCAAGATGAAGCCCTGATTTCGCCCCGCGTTGGACATGACATGTATCATCAACTGCCTAACTTAGATTCCTCCTCTGCGAAAGGATCTTAATGGCACAGGAAACAACTTCCCCTGCAGCAGTTTCCAGGCCTTCGATGCTGCAAGCGGCTCCGGTTTTTCTGGCGTTTCTTGCCATGGGTTTCGGCGATGCGGCGGGGCCATTCGTAAGCCTGGCCAAACAACAATTCAGTCTCTCCACTTTTACGGCTCAACTCGTCGCCTTTGCCGGTTACGTCATGTTCGGCTTTCTCTCCGTGCCAATGGGGATTTATCAGGACAAAAAGGGCAAGAAATTCATTCTGATTCTCGGTTTATGCATCATGCTGGCGGGCCTGTTGATCCCCACCGTTATGGGCTTCTCGACTTTTTCCATGTTCCTGATCACGGTCTTATTGCTGGGCGCAGGCGCTACTACGCTGCAAGTCGCGGGCAATCCGCTCATGCGTGACGTTTCCGAGGAGGGAAAATATTCGCGCAATCTGTCCCTGGCCCAGTTCGTGAAGGCGATTGGTTCAATGTCCGGCCCCTTGATTCCGGTCATCGCAGCGCGGGCGTTCGGGCTGAGCTGGCGTGTGATCTTTCCCGTGTACAGCGTGGCGGTTCTTTTTACGCTCCTGGCCGCGGCGACATTGCGGCTGAAAAACGCTCCCGTCGCGAGTCATCAGGCTGCGAGTCTGCGCTCCTGTCTGGCGCTCCTGAAAAACGGCTATGTCGCGATGATGGTGCTGGCAATTTTTCTCTATGTAGGCGCGGAGGTTTCCGTCAGCGCGAATGTTCCGCTTTACCTCAAAGAGCGCTTCGACATCGACGTGGCCAAAACTGGATTGCTCGGTACCGGGCTTTTCTACGCTGCTCTCACCATTGGCCGCTTTTCCGGCGGCGTGATTCTAAACTGGGTGAAAGCCAAGAAATTTTTCATTCTCACCTGCCTGCTCTCAATCGTCGGCCTTCTCGGTTTGTTCCTTCCTTCCCAAACTGTGGCTGTAGCAAGCTTTTTTATCGTCGGCCTGGGATTCGCCAACATTTTTCCGCTGGTGTTTTCGATCACGGTCGACCATATGCCCGAACAAAGCAACGCGCTCTCCGGATTGATGGTTACCGCGATTGTGGGCGCTGCGTTCTTGCCTCCGCTCGCCGGATTGCTGGCCGACACCGCGCACTCCATGCAGATGGCGTTCCTGGTCCCGCTCGCGGCCCTTTTCTATATCACTTGGGCTGCGCTGGCGAATCTCAGGTCCGCGGAAGCGAGTTAAGCGCTGGCACGCGTTTGTGATCTGGAGTAGAGTCGCAAGGCTGTGCGTCTTTCGAGCTTCTGATTTCTAAATCCCGAATGCAGGAACAGGCATGAAACTCAACGCGACCCTGATCAAGAGCACGATCGTTGCCGCTCTGGGGGGTCTGCTTTTTGGATTCGACACCGCTGTCATTTCTGGAACCACCTCGGCTCTTACCCAGGTCTTCAGCCTCACCCCCAAACTCCTGGGCATAACGGTTTCGATGGCCCTCTGGGGAACGGTTGTCGGTTCCCTGCTCGCAGGTATTCCCGGAGAACGTTTTGGACGTCGCAATAGCCTCCGCATTCTGGCTGTCCTCTATCTGATTTCCGGAATCGGCTGCGCCTTTGCGTGGAGCTGGAGTTCTCTGCTGGTCTTTCGCTTTCTCGGCGGATTGGGAATCGGCGGTTCGTCAGTTCTGGGCCCGATGTACATCGCTGAAATCGCCCCAGCACGCCTGCGAGGCCGGCTGGTTGGAGTCTTTCAGTTCAACGTAGTCTTCGGAATTTTGCTGGCATATTTTTCCAATTATGTGATCGGCCTTCAGGGCTTCGGCGCCTCGGAGTGGCGTTGGGAGCTTGGCGTGACCGCCATTCCTGCGGCATTTTTCTTCCTGATGTTGTTCACGATTCCTCGCAGCCCGCGCTGGCTGGTGAAGAAAGGCCGGCTCGACGAAGCCCGCGCAGTTTTGGAGATGACTGGCGAAGAAAACTACGAGCAGGAATTGCAGGAGATCGTTGATTCGATCAAAGTCGAGCAACAACAGGCGGGCGAAAGGCTGTTTACGCGCAGGCACCGCTATCCGATTTTCTTGGCGGTGATGGTCGCCATGTTCAACCAGCTCTCGGGCATCAATGTCATCATCTACTATCTCAACGATATTTTCGCGCGCGCCGGTTACAGCAAGGTCTCAGGCGATATACAAGCGGTCGCAGTCGGAGCCACGAATCTGGTTTTTACCATCCTTGCCATGTCGGTCATCGACAAAGCCGGTCGTAAGACCTTATTGCTGATCGGCTCCGTAGGCACTGCCATTTGCCTGGCAGGAGTGGCGGTGATTTTTCTCACCTACCAGCACCAGGGTCTTCTCGTCTGGATCTTGATCGCTTACATCGCTTTTTTTGCATTCTCTCAAGGTGCTGTGATCTGGGTTTATCTGGCAGAGGTTTTCCCCAATAACGTGCGTGCCAAGGGACAAAGTCTTGGTAGTTTTACTCACTGGTTTATGAACGCGCTGATTTCGGGAACATTTCCCCTGGTGGCGGCACGATCCGGCGGTTATCCCTTTGTATTCTTTTCGGCAATGATGGTTCTGCAGTTCTTTGTCGTTCTGTTCTTTTTCCCGGAAACCAAAGGGCTCACGCTGGAAGAAATGCAAAAGAAGCTGGCCGCAGGTTGACAGCCTGTTTTGTGTGGGACAAGCATCTATAAAAGAACCATGGCAGAAGGAAAACAACCTGCGTTATTCGTTGGCGTGGACGTCGGGGGCACTAAAGTGGCCGCCGGCCTGGTCGACGGCTCAGGCGAAATCAAAAGCCAGACACGCACTCCAATGAACGCCAACGGCACGGCTGAAGAGGGCCTGAAGTCCGTAACCACGGCGATCGATTCGCTCTTCGACGCCGATCCATCTCTGAAAAGCTCGATTCGCGGCATCGGAATCTGCTCGCCGGGGCCTCTCGATCCAAGAGCTGGTGTGGTGGTGAATCCTCCCAACGTTCCCTGCTGGCGCAATTTCCCACTGGCTTCCGAGCTTGAAAAGATCTATCGCGTGCCGGTGAGGGTTGATAACGACGCCAACGCTGCCGCCCTCGCCGAGGTGAAATGGGGAGCGGGCAAGGGTTATCACTTCGTTTTTTATGTGACCGTTGGAACAGGAATTGGAACGGGCATCGTATTTGATGGAAAGATCTACCACGGCCGCACCGGCGCCGCAGGCGAAGGCGGCCACGTCAGCGTCGATTATCGCGGCCCGCGCTGTGGCTGCGGCAAGCCGGGATGCATCGAAGTCCTGGCCGCAGGCCCGGCCATCGCGAGAAGGGCGCAGGCCAAATTGAACGCGGCTACAGAAACTCACTCGAAAATGCTCGACCTCGCCGGAGGAAACATTCAGGCTGTAACCAGCGAAATGGTTGGAAAGGCTTACGCCGAAGGCGACCCGCTTGCCAAAGAAGTGTTGCTTGAAACCGTAGACGTCTTTTCGCTCTGGTTGGGCAACGCGATCGACTTCTTCGATCCTGACGTAATCATTATCGGGGGCGGCGTGTCCTCCATGCTCGTACCGTTTTTCCCCGAGATCAAGAATCTGCTGCCGAAATATTGCGTGAACTCGCGCTGCCAGGAAGTTCCCTTGCTTCAGGCCCGCTACGGCGCCGATTCCGGGATTGCCGGCGGCGCAGCGTTATGCGCCGACATGCCTGGCTAGCCCGGCAGCACGAATGTCGAGCTTATTGCTCCGGCAGGAATGACTCGGTCAAAGATCTCACCTGTAACGCACCCTTCAGCTGGTCAAGTGTCGAGGCGCTCTTGAGCGTGACCGTAACCGGCTCTCCGGGAAGCAAGTCGAAATAATTGTCCCCTGCTTGCACATCCAAATCAGCAAACGAAAAATACACATTGCGGGCCAAAACTGAACTTCGCAACGTCAGAACATACCCATCGGCGGTTTGGCTCAGATTTGCTTCGATCTTTGGCGCGACCGGCAAATCAAGGTCGTGCATATGTCCGAAAAAGACGAGGTTGCGTGAGACGGTTTTCCCTCCGACCTCGAGGTCAAATACCAAAAAACTGCGATGCGGGTCAGCCTTGGCGGCCAACGTCGCTTGGTCGAGTGAGAGGTCGAGTTGGCTCGACTGCGGCGGAATCTGAACTTCCTGAGTTTGCTCCAACGCAGTGTTCCCAGAGAAATCCAGCAGCCGGATATGAATCTTTCCGGTTAGCGGCTCCAATTTATCCGATACGACGTACACCTGAACTTTGCCGTTTTCCAGGTAAGGCGAAATCAATACATCGTCGTAGAAGCGCCGCGCATAGTATTGCAGTGCCTTCCAGCGGCCGAAGTAATCGATGCTCGCCCACGAAGCCACCGGCCAGCAATCATTCAGTTGCCAGTAGAGCGAGCCCATGGTGCGTGGGCGGTCCCGCCGCAAATGCTCGGCGCCGATTTTGATGATCTCCGCCTGTTGCACCTGGCTGAGATAAACGTAGGAGGCAAAATCTTTCGGCTCGCGATACTCGCGAAGCATGTAGGTGAGAATGCGCTCGTTCCCGCCTTTATTCTTCTGATGAGCTTGCATGACGACCGAGCGAATATCGAAATCCGAGGGTTGGGCAAAGGAGCGGATCGTGCGCATCTCGGGAAAAGACTGAAACCCAAATTCAGTCATGAAGCGGGGATCCTGCTTCAAATAATCCTCGGCCGGCGCTTGAGCATGCCAAACCTGCCAGTAGTGCATATCACCGTTGTGTTGATTGTCGGGCACTTCTTCAAAATTCGCGCTGGGCGAACTGGGCCAGTAAGGCACCGGATCGGTATATTCGGTCACCGCGCTCTTGAGAATATCGGCAAACAAAACCATGTAGTCCTGCCAGACTTTTTCCCGAATTTCCGGAGAAACCGATTCTTTGAACGTCTGCCGCTCTCCCCAGTGGTGCCATCCGGTTTCGACTTCGTTATTGCCACACCAAATCACGATGCTGGGGTGATCACGTAGGCGCTTGATCTGATCGATGGCCTCCTGGCGCACATTCTCTTGCCATGCCACGTCACCGGGAACCATGTCCCCCCCGAAGGCGAATTCCTGCCAGACCATGATGCCCAGTTCATCGCAAATATCGAAGAAGTCGTCCGATTCGTAATAGCCGCCGCCCCACTCCCGCACCATGTTCATGTGCGCATCGCGCGCGGACTCCAGAATCTTGCGATGAACATCAGGCGTGACTCGCGGCGGGAAGCTGTCGAAGGGAATGACATCGGCGCCCTTCGCGAAGACGGCTATCCCATTTATGACGAATTCAAAGCTCTTGCCCCATTGGTCAGGAACGCGGCGCAATTCCACTGAACGCAGACCGGTTTTCACTTCGGAGCGAGCAACGATGTCTTTTCCCTGCCGGATGGTGGCTGAGAAGTGATAGCGAGGCTGCCCGCCATAGCCAAGCGGATACCAAAGTTGCGGCTTGGCAATGTGAATCGGGAAGGAAAGCTCGTTCGTCCCGGCGTCGAGCTGGAAAGTTCGCGTTCCATCGTTGGTTTTTAGACCAGGCAACGCATCGTGAGCGTAAACAACACTGACCGTGGTCGGGCGGGCGGCTTCAATTTCAAGTTCAGCATTGAGGCTTGCGTCATCGCCGGTAATCCGGATTTGATGAATATGAAAGCTCTCCACGCGTAAGCCGTCCCAAGTCTCCAGAGCGATCGGCTGCCAGATGCCTTCCGTGACGAAGCGCGGCCCCCAATCCCAGCCATACTGGTAGGGTGCTTTGCGTGTGTAGGGCGCGGTGGGGATATTGTCTTCATTCCCGCCGTTTTGGGTCGAGATCGCTGGCAGCACATAAGGCAACGACGTCACGTAGGGCAGCATTTTCTCCACCGCTGAATAGAAGACGATCCGCAGCGTATTCGCGCCAAGTTTGAGCTGCGCTTTCACCGGGACTCGCCAACTCCGGAACATATTGTCAGCGTGCAGAATGGACTGATCGTTGAGGTAAACGTCGGCGAATGTGTCCAAACCTTGAAAAACCAGATCGACGTGCTCGTGGGTCAAAGTCGCAGCATCGACCTGAAACGAAGTCTGGTATTCCCAATTCGTCAGGCCGATCCATTGCAAATGAAATTCGTTGTCGCGGGCGAAGGGATCAGGGATAAGGCCGTCTCGCAGCAGATCAGTTTGCACGACGCCGGGCACCTGAGCAGGATGCCAATCCTTCATTTCCGCCCGATCGACATTTCCAACAGCTCGAAACTGCCATCCTGAATCGAGCAGACGCGGCGAAGGCTCGCTGGCCGCGAGAGGTAATACGCACGCCAAAACCAGCAAGGCGCAAAGTTGAGCGAAAGGAATTCTGAACCTGGAAGACAAACGAATATGAATGCTTCGCATAATCTAATTCTCCTTTCCGTCGTTTTCGGAACCAGAAATCGTCTCCACGCCGAAGGTTGCCAACGCAATATCTTCAGCCGATGGAAGCCCGCTGACTGCTACCGCGCCCACGACTTCGCCATCCCGCCAAACCGGAATTCCGCCACCCCAACCAACAAACTTGGGATCGCCATAGTAGGCGATGTCGAATCCCTTCTCCGGATGCTTGACTTTATCGCCGATCTCTTTGGTTGGTTTGCGTTCGCGGGCAGCCGTCCAGGCTTTGTTGGCTGCGATGCGAATGGAAGACACCGGGGCTCCATCCATGCGGGCGAGAGCAATCAGTTCGCCGTGGCAGTCGGCCACAGCAATGACCGCGGCCTTTTGCATCTGCCTAAGCTTCCCGACAATCAGGTCGATGGCTCGTTTCGCTTCTGCATATTCGATTGTGTGAATTGTGCGCAAAGGCTTCTCCAGAACTTCTCGACAAAAGCAACGAAACGACGGATGCCTTAGGGCTGAGAGCCCTGCTGACGCAGCTTCTGGAACTCTTGCATTTCGCGCTCAGCCTCAGCCGTCTTTCCTTGCTTGCGATAGATACCTGCCAGTGCAAAGTGGGTCTGCGCCGCCAGAGGAGTCTCTTTTTCTATCTCAAGCAGCTTCGTAAATGCTTTTTCGGCAGCGGTGTTATCACCATCGAGTGCAGCCGCTTTACCTAAAGCGTACAAAGTCTCGGGCATATCAGGCAGAAGGCGATCGGCGCGCTGCAATTCGGGTCGCGCTTCTTTCGCTTTTCCTTGCTCCAGCAAAGCATTGCCCAGCCGATAGGCGGCTTCGGCATTCCCCGGCTGTAGTTTCGTTTGTGCGCGAAATTCCTCTTCCGCTTTTTGCCACTGGCCAGAACTCGCATACACTTCGCCCAGTTCCATGTGAACTTCCGGCAAATCCGGGCGGAGCTTTAGAGCTTCCTTATAGTCGGCCTCGGCTTGCGGCATTTGCCGCAAGACATAATAGTTTTCCCCCATCGCCTGATGAGCGCGCGGGGAATCGGGATATTGCGCCAGAAGCGTATCGACGGCCTGCTTCGACAACAATCCGCTGGCGCGCCCCAAATAGTAGAGCAGATCCGGATCGCTGGGTTGGCGCTCAAGCGCCCTTTGCAGATTCGCGACGGCCCCTGGAAGGTCTCCTGTTTGTAGTTGAGCAATTCCGAGAGCGCCCGGATCGTCCACACGTTTGAGGTGTGGTATGGCTTCCGCGCTGTAGCCTTGAGCCAGCAGCGCGTACCCCAATAACTGGTGTGCCGCTCCCAAATTCGGATCCAGTTGCAGCGCATGTTTCAGCGACGTTACCGCCGCGCCGTAGTCTTGCTCTTCAAGTAAAACTTGCCCCAGGCTGACAAAACCTTGAACGAATCCTGGATCCAGTTCCGTCACCTTCCGGAATTCCGCGGCCGCAACGTCAAAGTGCTTCTGTCTCTCCGCTTCCGTGCCGGCCTGGAAATGTTTCACGGCCTCGGGCGAAATCGCTTGCCAGGCCAGCCAAAGGATCAGCGCAGCTCGTATCATGAACGTTAATGCTCCGGTTCCCGCACTTCGAGAAACTGATCTGCGCGAACGTTATTCAGGGTCTGATGAATCCCGGATGGCCAGGAAACCTCGATATTCGCCGTAGTGGCGCTGCCCAGGCCAAAGTGGAGGCGCTTGTCGTTGGCTGATTCATAGCTTCCCGCTGTCGTCGCAAAGCGAACTTGCCCGTTGACCTGCACGCGCGCTCCCAACCCATCCCGGTTGCTCCGCGTGCCCCGCAGGGTAATTGTCAGCCAGTGAGCGCTTCCGCCGCGGTTCATGAATACCTGGGGATGTCCTCCAATCACGGAGGTCACAACATCCATCCAGCCATCATTCTTCAGATCGCCAAAGGCAGCTCCGCGCCCTGCGACGAGCGCGTTCGTTCCGGAATCAACCTTTTCGAAGCGTCCGTTGCGATTTAAAGCCACGAGGGTTGGCTCAAGGTAGCGCAGAGAGGGATCGATTTTCTCCACATTGTCGAGCACGTGACCTTGCGTGATAAACAGGTCCTTTTGACCATCGTTGTCGAAGTCCTCCAAGCCCACGCCCCAGCCCGAGGTTACGCCAGACATCATGGCGATTCCAGTCTGCAACCCCTGGTCGGCGAAGGTGCCCTTGCCCTCGTTATGAAAGACTCCGTACGTCTGGCGCGGCAGAGTCGTCACAATGACATCCGGCCGGCCGTCGTTATCGTAGTCTTGAAACACAACACCCATACCAGAAAGCGGACCACCATCGAGCGACAACCCTGCGCCTGCTTCTAACCCCACTTCTGAAAAAGTCCCGTTGCCATTGTTATGCCAGAGATACTGCTGCATGCCGTCATTGGCGACAAAGATGTCGGTAAATCCGTCGCTATCATAATCGGCAAATGCCACTCCCAAGCCGTGCCCCTTCTTGGCGGCAATCCCCGATTTCTGACTTACATCCTCGAAGGTTCCATCCCCGCGGTTGTGGTAGAGAATGTTTGTTGTGCGGGGAAACTCGCCCGGCGGGCAATAGGTGTGATAAGCGCCTCCGCAATCTTTGCTGTGCTGCGTGTCCCATTCCATATAACGAGTCACGAACAAATCCAGCTTGCCGTCGTTGTCATAATCAAAAAACCCGGCTGAAACCGACCATCCGCCCGCCGCCACTCCTGCTTTGGCCGTTACGTCTGTGAACGTTCCGTCGCCGTTGTTGTGGTAGAGAATGTTTTTTCCGTAGCTGGTCACGTATAAGTCGGGATAGCCGTCGTTGTCATAGTCGCCGACCGCGACTCCCTGACCGTAGTTTCCGTCGCCAGCGTTCGCTAAACCGGCCGCTTCCGTCACGTCAGTGAAGCTGCCATCTTTGTTTTGCCTGAAAAGACGATTCCAATATTTTGGGTCGTGGCGGTCGAAGTTGTCCGGTGAGGACATCGGGCTCGTAATCCGCCCACCGTTGACAAAGAAAACGTCCAACAAGCCATCGTTGTTGTAATCGAGTAGGGCCACGCCGCCAGGCATAGTCTCAATCAGATATTTTTGTGGCGTGGGCGAGTTTTGCAACGTGAAATCCAGGCCGCGCGGCAGCTTCACGTCGAAGATAGGCGCCGCTGCGAAACCCATGCACACGATGACGCATGCAATGCCCGCGAGAAGTGGGAGTCTCTGGAACAACCCTGGGTTCCCTTGCCACGTAAGCATATCGCGATGACCGATTGATTGCACTTCAGGGTTTCGCCAAGGAAGTCGCTACGGAGTCCGAGTTATCGCTGGGTCGACTGCCTGAAGACTAACCGGGGTGGAATCAAAATCACTTTCGGACGCAATGCCCGCGGAGAATCTATCCGATCCAGAAGTAGCTCCGCGGCGCGAGTACCCATTTCCGAGGTTCCCTGATCCACGGTGGTCAGGGGCACTGCCAGCACCGCCGAATAACGCACGTTACCCGCCCCGACCACCGACACGTCTTGGGGGATTTTGAGCCCCTCTTCCTGAATCGCTTTCATAGCCCCAATGGCGATGGGATCGTTGTAGCAAAATACGCCGTCCGGCCTGGGGTAACGTTGAAGTAAACGGCGCATTGCCTGGTAGCCGGATTCATCGCTATGACCCGCAGTCATAACGAGGTCGCTCTGTGCGCTTAAGCCATGTCGAGTTAGCGCGCGACGAAAGCCTTCCAACCGGGCCTCTGCGGTACCAACATTCGGGCCGCGCAGGTGCGCAATTCGCTGGCACCCTCTCGCAATAAGGTGTTCCGTCGCCAACAAGCCAATTGCCTCATTGTCGGCGCCCACAAACGGCGCTTGCAACCCGGGGATTGGACGGTCAATCAGAACGTAGGGAACCTGGCGCGAACGAATCCGTTGGAATAACTCAACCTGTCCGTGCGGCTGCACTGAGGCCAGAATGATTCCGTCTACTTGGCGGGCCAGCAGGGATTCCGCCTCGCCCGCTTCCACTGCTGGGTCTTCCTCAAAATAGGAGATGATCACGTGATAGCCGTGAACCCGGACTGCCTGGGCCACAGATTTGGCGATTTCGGCGAAGAAGGGATGGGTAAAGTCCGGCAAGAGCAGGCCAATGGTAAAGGTCCGGCGCGTTACCAGGCTGCGCGCGACCCAGTTCATCTGATAATTCACCTGGCGCGCCCGCCGCAGCACCCGTTTTCGGGTAGCCGGGCTGATCTTGCCTTGGTTGCGCAGGACCTTGGACACGGTTGCCACCGAGACCCGCAAGTCGCGGGCAATGTCCATCATGGTGACCGCCATGGGCCGGAAGAATACCACGCCGGGCGGTCGAGGTAATCGTTAACCCTCGAACAAAGTCCTTTTTTTTCTTGACAACACTCGCTCCCCTATTCCATTATTCCGCAGATTTTTCCAACCTGCGTGGGGGTGGATATGCTGCACTGCAAGTTCTGGACGGTAGTCCTGTGTCTTGTATTGGTGTGCTCGACTTCCTCTCTTCTCTATGGCCAGACCGCTTACGGATCAATCAATGGCTCGGTTGTCGATGCTTCCGGCGCGGCAATTACTGACGCTCAAGTAACTCTCACCAACTTGGGTACGTCGGAAAAGCGTGTCCAGCCGAGCAGTTCTGACGGCCTGTTCCTTTTCCCGAACCTGGTTCCTGGCCAGTACCGGATTGATGTCGAAAAGGCAGGATTCAAGCACTTCACTCAGCAGCCCGTGACGGTCGACGTGCAGCAGACCTCGCGCATTGAGGCTGTCATGAGCGTTGGCGAAGTGACTCAAACCGTCGAAGTAACAGCCGAAACACCTCTTCTGCAGGCTGAGACCTCTTCGCTCGGAACCGTGGTCGATCAGCGTGAAGCCAACGAACTGCCGCTCAACGGACGCAACATTTACAACCTGACGACGATCACCCCGTCGGTTGTGCCCCAAGGAAATACGCTGGGTACAGTGGTCGGCAAGAATCCATTTGATTTTGCTAACTACCAGATCGGCGGCGCGTTCGCCAACGAAGGCGCCATCTACCTCGACGGCGAACCGCTAAACACTGGTTATATCAACCTGCCGATACTGGTTCCAACACAAGACGCGGTTTCCGAGTTTAAGGTGCAATACAGCAACCTTGGCCCTGAGTGGGGCAAGTTCGCTGGGGGCGTGATCAATATCAGCACGAAGTCAGGCACGAACACCTGGCACGGCGAGGGCTACGAGTATCTGCGCAACAAGATTTTTAACTCAAACGAGTTCTTCCACAAAAATTCACAGATTCTAGCGACTCCTCCGGAATCCAACGAGCCGCCGCCTTTCACGCAGAACCAGTTTGGTGCGACCATCGGCGGGCCCGTAATCAAGAACAAGACCTTTGCCTTTTTCAGTTATGAGGGTTTCCGGTTGCGTACGGGCACTCCGTTTAATACGACAGTTCCGACGGCCAACGAGCGAACGGGAGACTTTTCTGACCTTTGCTCAAGCGGTTTCACGGCCACCGATCCCGGCGGTTCTGGAGTTCCAATTTGCGCCGACACGAACACCACGACCGGTGCCTTCGTTCACCAGCTTTACAATCCGATCGCGTTCACCGGCGGAACGACGTCCGGCAACCGGATACCGTTCGCTAACAATGACATATCAGGGGTCATCAATCCTACTTCCGCGTATCTTTTGAATAAGCTGATCGCCAGTCCGACAAAGGCCGGAACTGTTCTGAACTTTCTCAAGGATGCGAGCACCGGCGGCGACACAGACGCGTATACGGCGCGAGGAGACCAGACCATCAACAGCAAGCAAACCCTTTTCGGCCGATTCGCTTACTGGAAGCTGAAGAGCTTGGCGCAGGATCCGTTTGGCACCGGTATGTGCAAAGACCGTTGCGAAGAGGACACCAAGAGCAAGTCCATTGCGGTGGGCTGGAACTATGCCATCGGCCCCACCACGATTCTGAACGTCAATGCGAGCGCCAGCCGGTTTACCTACCTGCGAACTCCGATCAATGACAACTTCGACGTTACACAGGAGGGTTGGCCAGCCGCCTACAACGCCCTTGTCCCGGACATTGAGCGTACGCCGCTTACCCCCTGCTTCGGCCAGAACGACAGCTTGGTTACTTGCAGCCAAGGGCAAAGCGCGATCAGCGATGCTGACACGATCTGGAACCTCTCCCCGCAGATCACGATGATCCGCGGAAAACACACTTTCGTCTGGGGCGGGCAGCTCGAAGAGACCTACGATAACTATCTCCAGACGAATACCGGTGGCGGTCTTATCTCTTTCACCGGATCTTGGACGTCCGCAGCGCCGAGCGTGGTTGGAGCGGGCAACGTGAGCGGTTCAGGGGCTGGCAACGGCGAAGATTTTGCCGACTTTTTGCTGGGGTATGGCAACGGCCAAGGTTCGGCCTTCGGCAATCAGACTACAGGCTCCTTGGTAATTTCGGGCCCAGTCTCCGGAAAAGAGACTTATCGCGGTCTCTACTTCGCAGACAACATTCACGTAACGCCCAAGCTTACTCTGAACTTAGGTGTGCGCTACGAGCTGCAGGGCACATGGTCAGAGCGCTATGACAAGATGACGTATTTCAACCCGACGGCAGTGAACTCGTCGGTGACCGGCTGCGCTGGAGTTGGTACGCCCTGCCCCGGCGATCTCTTCTTAGTAAAGACCGGGGTCAACACCACCCGCAACAATCTGCCCCTTCAAAAAGACCAGTTTATGCCCCGTTTGGGCTTTGCTTACTCTCCAGATGCCAAGACCGTGATTCGCGGTGGGTACGGGATTTTCTACATCCCCAACTTTGTTGCTTTCAATGCCAATCCTTACGTCGATCCGGTCAGCAGCTCCACCAATAACTTCTTCGCTAGCAACAACCAAGGTGTAACTCCGTCTGCGACCTTGAACGCCAACACCTGTTTGTGGGCGAGCAATAACAATCTTCCCTGTACCGGGCAAGGGCCATTCAACGAGAACAGCGCAAACAACCTGATCGCCGTGCCGGGCCGTAATCCCCTTCCCAACGTTTCGCAGTACATTCTGAACCAGAGCAACTTTTCAGCAACGGGATACACGGTTCAGAAGTGGGGCTACACTCAGCAGTGGAACTTCGATATCCAGCGTGAGTTGCCCGGAGGCTTCTTTGCGGATATCGCCTATGCGGGCGCGCATGGCGTCCATCTACCGCAATCCAATCCCAATATCAACCAAATCCCAGACGGATTTATCAATCAGGCGCGCTCGCAGTTTGATCGCTCCTGCCAGGAAGCAAGCCCCGGACCCCAATGCTTCCCGGGTACGCCTCCCGTGACCAAGCCGGATCCCAATCACGCAGTCACGATAGTCCAGCCGGTCTGTCCAGCGGGGGGAGCCGTACCGTGCGCCGCATATCCTTTCAGCCAAAACCTCCCCGGCGCGCTTGGCGCCAATACCGCGACCGCTGCCAGCGGACTGATTCAAGGTCAGCTTGACCGTCCGTTCCCGCAGTATGCAGCAGTTAACCTGAATGGGCAGGGTTGCTGCAGCAGCAACTACAATGCGCTTCAGGCAACGGTAACCAAGCGGTTCAACGGCGGTGGAACGATGCTGCTCGCGTACACCAACGCCAAGTTGATGTCGAACACCGATACGTTGACGTCTTGGCTGGAAGGCAGTGGCAATGGCGGCACCGGCGCGATTCAGGATTGGAACAACCTTGGCGCTGAACGTTCGCTTTCGTCGCAAGATGTATCGCAACGCTTGGTTATCAGCTACGTGCTCGACTTGCCCTTCGGTCACGGCAAGAGGTTCGCAGGTGATGTAAGCGGCGTCGCCAGCAAAGTCGTATCTGGATGGGGTATCGATGGCACGACAACCTTCCAGACCGGCTTCCCCTTGAAGATCAGCTGGGGAGGCGCTAACGCACTAACAGGCTCAGGTCTGCTTGGGCAAAGCACCTTGCGGCCGGATTACATTTCCGGATGTGACAAGAACACGTCTGGAAGTGCGGTGGATCGCGTAAACAGATGGTTCAACACTTCTTGCTTCACGGCGCCTGGCGGGATTGATCCGAATGCGGTGGCACCCTTTGTGGGAGCTCAGAACAACCCTTGGATCTTTGGCAACGAACCCCGCGTAGATGCGTCACTGCGTCAGCAAGGCATCAGGAACTTTGACTGGGCTGTGTTCAAGAGAACAAATATCACGGAGCGGGCGAACATCGAATTCCGGGCAGAGTTCTTCAATCTGTGGAACCATCCGCAATTCGGGGCACCCAATACGACTCAAACCAGTCCCACGTTTGGTGTGGTCTCGCAAACCGTCAACAATCCGCGCTTGATTCAGTTCGGATTGAAGTTCGCGTTCTAAAATTCCTGATTTGGACTCCTGGGCAGGCTCTCGGGCCTGCCCAAATTTTTTGTCCGGCGCTGCGTATATCGCTCCATGGCTTCCGCTGCTAAAATGCACTGTCCGGCAAAGACAACTCACCCGCCGCATCTTTGCCTGGAAACACGAAGAAAAATTTCTAAGGCTTCAGGCGCGGTCTCAGCGTCAGGCGGCTTCAGGAACAATTCAATCCGGTCCGTAACTGGAGAACCCTCATGCGCAAAGCTACGCTTCTGGTTGTAGGCGTCATGCTGTGCTGCCTTTCTTCTTTTCTTCTGGCTCAATCCGCCGTTTCATCCTCTGACGTCGATGCCCGCGTCGATTCCATCCTTCGCCAGATGACGCTGGACGAAAAAATCGACTACATCGGCGGTGTAAATGATTTCTACGTGCGCGCCGTGCCCCGGCTCGGGCTTCCAGCGCTGAAGATGGCGGACGGCCCCGTGGGCATTCGCAACTATGGGCCGTCGACAGCTCTGGCCGGCGGTGTCGGTTTGGCCGCCAATTGGGACCCCGAGATAGCCCGTCGCGTGGGCGAAATTCTCGGTGAAGATGCCCGCGCCCGTGGCGTGCATTTTCTGCTTGGCCCCGGCGTGAACATTTATCGCGCTCCCATGAACGGCCGCAATTTCGAATATTTCGGCGAAGACCCGTTCCTGGCCTCGCGTACCGCCGTCGCCTACATAGAAGGGCTGCAATCCAAAGGCGTCTGCGCCACCATCAAGCACTTTATGGGCAACAACTCGGAATACGATCGCCATAACGTCGACTCGATCATCGACGAGCGCACCATGCGCGAGATCTATTTGCCCACCTTCGAAGCCGCCGTCAAAGAAGCCCATGTTTGCTCGATCATGGATTCCTACAACCTGACCAATGGCGAGCATATGAGCCAGAACAGCTACCTTAATAATGAAGTGGCAAAAAAAGGCTGGGGATTTGACGGCATCATAATGTCGGATTGGAATTCTACCTACGACGGAGTTGCTGCAGCCGATGGCGGCCTTGACCTGGAAATGCCATACGCCAAATTCATGAATCGCGAAACCCTGCTGCCAGCGATCAAGGCAGGCAAGGTGAGCGAAGCTACGATTGATGACCATGTGCGGCGCATCTTGCGCACGGCGATTCGAATGGGATGGTTTGAAAACGGCTATCAGCAAACCGATCCTTCGATTCCCCTCTACAACCTCGAAGGCCGGGCCGGCAGCCTTGAAGCCGCGCGCGCCGGCATGGTTTTGCTCAAGAACGAGGGCAATTTGCTCCCACTGGATAAATCTCAGATCAAGACTCTCGCCGTGATTGGCCCGGGCGCCTACCCGCCTTCCCCCGTGGGCGGCGGCAGCGCGCAAGTCCGCCCATTCAGTTCGGTCAGCTACGTCGAGGGAGTGGCAAATTATCTGGCGGGAAGCGCCAAGGTGGTCTACAGCACTGGCGTCCCCACGCTCACCGAGATTGCTGATGCCACTGCATTTGTTACCGACACTTCGAACAACCAGCCCGGATTGAAAGCCGAGTATTTCAATTCTCTGGATTTGAGCGGTCAGGTTCGCGACACCCGTACTGACAAACATCTCAACTTCAGTCCTGATCATCCGTTAGGCGATGATTTCGAATCTGCCCGTTGGACTGGCTATTACATCGTGAACGAACCCGGCCCGTTCCATGTGTTTTTTCAAAATCTGGGTGAAGAAGGCGGAGCGCGTCTTTTTCTTGATGACAAGTTGATCTTCGACGAATGGAAAATCTGGCGCACCCTGTTGGACGATGAAATCATTAATTTGAGCGCCGGCCCGCACAAGATTCGTGTCGAAGCCTATCGCAAGGACAATTGGAACGGTCCCGGCCTTCGCCTGGGCATCGTGAGTCCGTCGTCTGTCGTGCTTCCCGAAGCTCGCGACCTGGCGGCGACGGCTGACGCCGTCGTCCTAACCGTGGGCTTCGATCCCATGATTGAAAGCGAGGGCGCCGACCGGTCATTCCATCTCCCGACCGGGCAGGATGAACTTATCCAAGCAATGCTGGCGGCCAACAAAAACGTCGTCGTCGTTGTGACGGCGGGTGGCGCGGTAGACACCAGCGCCTGGATCGATCGCACGTCCGCGCTGCTGCAAGGCTGGTATTCCGGCCAGGAGGGCGGCACGGCCCTGGCCCAGTTGCTTTTCGGAGACTACAGCCCATCAGGAAAGCTGCCTTTCACTTACGATCGGAAGCTCGAGGACAACTCCGCTTACAACACCTACTATTACCCGAGCCCAAGCGACAAGCGAGTCAAATACAGCGAAGGCATTTTTCTCGGCTACCGGGCCTACGACAAATCTGGAACCAAGCCTCTTTTTCCGTTCGGCTACGGACTTTCCTACACCACTTTTGCGTATCAGAATCTTTCCATATCCCCGGAGTCGTTTTCTGGAGATCAGCCGGTGACTGTCAGCTTTGATTTGACGAACACGGGGAAAAGGAAGGGCGCCGAAGTGGCAGAGGTTTACGTCGGCGACAAAAACTCGAGCGTTCCGCGGCCAGTCAAAGAACTGAAGGGATTCGCCAAGGTCGAACTCGATCCTGGCGAGACAAAACATTTAGCGGTAACGCTTGACCGCCGCAGCTTTTCCTACTATGACGTCAAGAACTCGCGATGGATTGCACAGCCCGGTGAGTTCGACATCTACGTCGGGCGATCGGCGGAGCAACTCGAGTTGACGGGCAAAGTCACGTTGCAATGATTTGTGGATAAGTGTGGGCCCGCGCCTCACCTGAACTCTAGCCGATGTTTACCCAGTTCTTCGATGCGGCCGAACGCTCTACCGCATCCAGCACTCGCTGCACCGCGACGCCATCTTCAAAGTCAGGATGGAACGGTTTCCCATTCCCGACCGCCTGCAAAAAATCTCCCAAAGTCGCAATGAACGTATGTTCGTAGCCAATAATGTGACCTGGCTTCCAAAACACGTCCGCATAGGGCTGGTTGGGGCCGGTGACCATGAGCTTTTTGCGGTCGCGCAGGTTCGGCACCTCGGTCGCGTCTGTGAACTCCAGCGCGTTCATATCTTCGAGATTGAATCCCAGCATGCCTTTCGCGCCGTTTATCTCAAAGCTATTGCGGTTCCAGCATCCGATCCCAAAACGGCTTGCCTCGAACGTGCCGATGCTGCCGTTGGCAAAGCGCGCCAGAAATAAATCCGCATCATCGACGTCGCGGCCAGGGAAAAAAGTCTGGGTGAGGGCTGTAAGCTCGGTCATCGGCCCGTTGAGGTAAAGTGCTTCATCTACCGAATGCGAAAGCAAGTCTCCCATCACGCCCGATCCGGCTTCTGATTTTTTGTAACGCCATCCCCCCGCTTTGGCCGGATCGTTGCCTGATTGATTCAAATACAGCGCGCGATAGTGAAACACCTGCCCGATGCGTCCTTCATCAAGTAATTGTCTGGCAAATGCCACAGCCGGAACGCGCCGGTAATTGAACCAAACCATATTCGGGACATCGTGGGCCGCCTTCGCCATCGTCTCTGCTTCTTGCAGCGAAACAGCCAGCGGTTTTTCGCACAAGACCATCTTTCCAGCCTGTGCAGCAGCCATGGCAATCGGAGCATGCAGCCCATTCGGCGTGGCGATATCGATCGCGTCAATATCTTTTCGCGCGACAACTTTCCGCCAATCAGTTTCTACTTCATCCCAACCCCATTGGGCAGCCGCGGCTTCGGCTTTGGTGCGATCCCGCCCGCACAAAACCTTCAGTCGAATGTCGTAGGGAATCTGAAAGAAGAACCCCGTCTGACGAAACGCATTGGAATGTGCTCTGGCGATGAAACCGGTACCGACCATGCCAACATTAAGCAGTCTCTTGTTTGTCATCGAGGTCTCGGAGTCGGCATTGTACGCTGGAGAGCACACCACTGTCGCTCGCCGTTGGAGAGAAGAAAGATGCAGATCGGCTATCGCACTACAAGCTCGGCCACGTTGGCCGCCGGTTCAGAAACCACCGGCAATTCCAGCGGGCAATTCGGCGAGAGCAACGTCAGTTTCCGCTGAATAATCTCCGGGGAATACTTGGCCAAATAGTGAACGATGGTTTCGACTCGAATCTTGATCGAGCCGGCAGGCTTGGTCGAGTCGAGATCGCCGAACTTAAAGAAAAGTGTGCCCGTAGCTTCGATGATCTTCTGTGTCGGTGTGTAGGTCGGTTGGTCCATGCCACATTCGTAGCTGGAAAGCCGCACCACGCAGGTGATCCATGGGCAGCGGGTCGCAACTTTTGCGCCCCACATGATTTCGTTCGTGTTGCTGCTGTAGGAGGAAGCCCAGACATCGGAAATGTCGAAGGGACTCTTGATCCGCTTCTGGCGCAAGTCTTCCTCAAACAACCAGTTCATGAGGTCGTCATCGTTCGGCAGATATTGCAGCCATAAAATCGGATAACCGTGCGCCTGCAATTCGCCTTCAATCTCATGTCCGATTCCTGTATCCATGTGATAAGGCCGGGCCAGCACCAGGATGCAGGGTTTCTCGTTCTTCGCGCACCAGTTCAGGATTTCCCGGCTGCGCGCCCGCGCTTTCGCCGTGAAATTGTCAAGCGCGGCAAACCCCGCCTGCACCGCCCGCTCCGTCTCTTCGGGATCAAGATCGAAAATATCTTTCAGCCCGAGATGCAACTGGCCCGCAACCATGTGACGGTCGCCGAGGCTCACGAACGGCGAAGCGTAGACAATTCCGTTGTCTTTAAAAACGTCGCCTTCTTTGAGGAATCCTGACTTGATATTTTCCGGGCCGGCCATGACGCGCGTGCATGTCACCGTGTCGACCACATGTCCGTGCAGCACCGAAGGCAACGAATGGATCATCGGACAAAACAAAATGTTGATCTTCTTTTTCTGCCCGAACACCAGCTCGCCGTAGTGCCCGCTCATGCACTTCACCGGATAACAGCAATCGACCGTGCCCCGGCCTTTCCCAAATTCGCGTCCCTGTTCTTCTGAAGTGTCCGAACTGAAGATGATATTTTCCGGCGCCACGCCCAGCGCCTTCAAAAAGCCAACCCAGAACTGGTGCGTGCTCCAGATGTTCAGTATCTTTGGAATGCCGACGCGCAGCTGGGAGCGGTCTTTGATTCTCGGCACTGCCGCCGGTTTTTTCTTCGTGATCCAGTTGGGCAAAATCGAAACTAGCATTCTTTGGCTCCTGGCGCGAGATCTACACGCCCACTCGACGAAATCCTTCGGTGCGAATCAAATCGGCAACATTGGGAAACGCGCTTTTCGTTTTTTCGATTCCCGCTTTGATGACCTTCATCTCATTCAAGTCTTCCACCAAACCTTTGGGACACGAGTTGTTCACAATCACCCGTTCCCATCCCTCTTGCAGCGGAACCTTGCTCCAGGTGCGTCCCTTGCCGCCGAGCAGTTGCACATCAATGAAACTGCGCTGGCAGTTCACCGGGCACCAGTGGCAGACCGTATCGACCGAAGTCGCCGTTTTGTAAGATAGATTCTCGACTTCATCGAATCCACGGAACTGGGTGCTGCGGCCTTGTTCCGCGTGATCGAGGGCGACCAAAGCGGCGCCGATCGCGCCCGCTTCTCCGGAATAAGGATGCACGACAACTTCGGCTTCCGGAACTTTCGACAAGATGAAATCAACCTGCGTCTTCACGACCGCAAGGTTCTTGTGCGTGCCGCCTTGCAAAATAAATTTCTTGCCCACTTGGCGCAGATTGTTCAATCCGCCGGCATAGATCCACACATTCAGCGGCAAAATCGCGCACAGGCCCGCGAGAATTTCGTCCGCCTGCCAACCCTTGCGCTGCTGGTTGACGATATCGCTTTGCAAAAATACTCCGCAGCCCATGGAAAGCTGCGGCATGGCCTCTGCGCGGAATGCACCGTCCGCCATTTCGCTCATCGGGATGTTGAAGCGCTCCGCTACCCCTTGCAGAAACGCACCATTGCCGGATGAACACTGCGAGTTAAGCCGGAAATCTGTGACGGCGCCATTGTTCAACAGCATGATCTTGACGTCCACGCCACCCACGTCGCAGATGCAGTCTGCATCCGGAAAATAATGTAGTCCCGCGCTGGCGTGCGCGATGGTCTCAACTACCGGACAATCCGCGCCGAGTATATCTTTCAGCAAATCTTTCCCGTAGCCGGTGATTCCCAGGCCAAGAATTTCCCCGGTACCGAGCGCGGTGCGAATCTGCCGGAACAATGCCTTGGCATCTTCAATCGGATTGCCTTTGCTCAAGGCATAGCACGAAAACAAGAGATCTTTTTCGGGCGAGAGACAAACCGCCTTGGCCGTCGTCGAACCAAAATCGCAACCCACTGCGACGGGGCCGAGGCCAGTCCGCTCGGCCTCGGTGACGGCAATCGCTTTGTGACCATTGCCTTGGCCGTTCCCGTTCCCGTTACTCTTCCCGTGTCCATTGCCGTTTCCGGCGTAACGCGCCTTGAAAGACTGTAGTTCTTCCACGTCTTTCCACAAACCGCCGCGGCCCATTTTTTTCTTTTCTTCGTGCTGGCCTTCTTCAATCCACCAGCGCAATTTCTGAATTCCCTGATAAATTCCCACACTCGGAGGCTCCCGCCGCGCCACTTCAATGCACCCCTGCGCCGCGTAATACAGAGCATCCGTCGGAACCTGAATGAAAGACGCCGCATCCTTGTCGCCCGGCAATTCGACTTTTCGTTCTTTCCAAAGCTTGATCAGGTGATGACGCCAGGCTTCCTGCAATCCAGTGAAGAACAAATTCGGCCCGCCCAGCAACAAGACTTCGGGAACCGGAGTATTCCCGCGCGTTAGCGTGGCCAGATTCTGATAAACCACGGCTTCAAACAACGAAGCGATGATCTCGGGTACCGTCACTCCCGCTTTGAGCAGGGTGTTAGCGTCCGCCTCCGCGAAAATCCCGCACTTGCTGCTGATCTTATGCAGCGTGTATCCCGAGTAGCGCATTTTGGAAAGCTGCTCAGGGGGGATTTCGAGTTTGCGCGCGGTCTTCTCAATGAACGTCCCCGTACCTCCTGAGCACGCGCTCTGCATCAGCACTTGCTTGCTTTTGCTCGGGCCATTGCCGTTGAAGAAGATGGTCTTCATGTCCTCGCCGCCGATTTCACTGACAAACCGGACGCCGGGATGCAGCTTTTCGACCGCCGCGGCAACCGCGACCACTTCCTGAACTAATTTTGCTCCGACCAGCGGGGCAATCAGACCTGCCCCTGAGCCGGTGAAAAAAATGCGGTCCATCCCCGGAGCCAGCCCATTCTCGCTTTCTAGGCGGGTGAGAAACTCGAGCACTTTTTCAGCTTGCTTGGTGTTGTGGCGTTCGTAGGCTTGCGCCAGAATGTCACCCTTCGCGGAAGCCAGCACGTACTTGCACGTCGTGCTCCCGACATCGATGCCGCAGAACTTGGCACGACCATCGCGCACGGGAACTTCGGCGGAGGCTGCCGGTCTCAACGCCACCAGCAGCCCATCAGGCCCGGACTGTATTTGCACCAAACTGGCCATGGTTGTTCGCCTCGTTTGTCTCTATCAGCAATTCTGCGTTCAGGCTCTTGCCAGACCGCAGTTCTGCGCCAGATGGTAAATGTAGTTGGTTGCATGCCCCGGGTGCCCCATATGCGGCACGCGATACGTGGCCCGCCGCACCTCCGGATGCCGCTCCTCGTAAGCCCGGATCGCCTCCACGGTCAGCCCGGTGTTGGACAGCGCTTCGTCGAAATCGGTCTGCGCCCGCTTTTTCGCTTCCGTCAGAATCATCTGGCAGCGCGACAAAGCGTGCACTTCCGCATCGCCTTTCACTTCGATCGGAGCGTAAAGCAGATCGGGATACTTCCCCGTCACATTGGCCATCGCGCCGATGGACATGGTATTGGGCATGCACGAATACGGCGAGAGCTCGCAGATCATGTGCGCTTTCTTGTGATGATAGGCATGCAGCGCCTTGCCGATGAGCATGTGCCCTTCGCCGCCGCGCAACTCGAAGTGATAGAAGGGCTCAGCCAGCCGCAGCAGCTCGAGTTGATCAGGAAGCTCATTGGGCAAACTGCCCAGTGCCTTGCGGAAACGGTTGTACGTCCCGCGATAAACCCGCTCCAGCGTGTGCAACAGCATTTCCTGCGCTCGCGGATGCTTGGGTGCTCCGTGCCGGTGCTCCAATTTGCGGATCGCCGGATGCATCAGGTAATGCAACCACACCGCGACCGGCGGTGCGATCACTTCGCCCTCTTCCGACTCCAGCCAGCGCTTGATGTTGTAATTTCCGTCGCCTTCGTGCGTCTGTAGCCAGAATTCGCCGGTGACTTTCACTTTGGCTTTCACGCGAAGATGATCAACTTCGATCGCCCTCCACTTCTTGTAAATCTCCTTGAGTGCGCTCGTGAAATAGTTGCCGGCCAGATGCCATGCCAGCGCGCCGAACTTTTCGCCACGATCCGGCCGTTCGAGAAACACCTGATACATGTACTCGATGCACTCTTTCAAAACTTTGTCGGTTTCCCCGGGATTCACTTCGTACGGACGAGTCAGATATTCAAGATCGGTGATCACATCGCCACAGAGAATTCCCCAGATGATCCCCAGGCTCATCGGCATGTTGATATTCAGACCCCCGCCTCCGCTTTCGCCCTGATCGAGCTCGTCTTGAGCAAGGAGAAACATGCGGAAATCGCGCAGGCCAAGCCCGTCCAAAGCCATCGAATACGACTCATGATACTGACCAAAACGGCAAGGCCCGCAGGCACCCGCGGTCAGATAAACGTATTTCTTGTTCACCTCGTCTTTGCCGTGCGCCGCCACTTCTTTCTTGAGGAAGGTGACAAGATTCCCTGTGGTGAAAATTGTCGGACAGCAGGCGCCCACATCAATCAGCTCTTTGCCCGCGTCGAGGTCTTCGCGGGCGATGTTGGGCAGCGGCTCGCACTTGTATTTCATGTTGTGCATCGCGCCCTGCACCAGGCGCTCATGCTTCCACGTAAGGCCTCCGAACAAGATGGTTACCTTCTCTCGCTCCTCGCGGGTAAACGGCCGGGGTTTGTAGGCGGTGTAGTGGTTAACGCTCGGCGCGGGCGACGGTGCAATCTGTGTTAACTGTCCCATTTTTCTTCCTCCTGTGCGGCGAAAGTCTTTGTAAGTTCTCTCTTGATTCTCAAATCTAGGGATTCTCAAACCCCAACGCGGCCGCGGGCGCCAAGCCAGTATCAGGCTCGGTCTCCCAATGGCGCGCCAAAACCGGATGACGAAGACCACTTCTGCGAATGCAAAAGATCACAATGCCAAAGAAAGCAGCGCCGATCAGCTGCGCCGCAATCGGAATGTGCAGCGCGGTAATGAGATCGTAGCGGTCCGCGATTTTTCCAACGATCAGCGGCGCCACCGCCATGGCAAATAGATTCACGAACAGGTAATAGAAGCCCAACGCCGTCGCATGCCCGCGCGGAGGAACCAGATCATGGATCGTGGCCGTCAGCGGCCCGTGGTACCAGCTCAGGAAGAACGCGCCCAGGCCAAAACATAATAAGAATAGGGCCTTGCCAGAAGAGTGAAGAGCGAAATAAATTGCCGGCGCTCCCATGACGAAACCCACAGGAACAACCGCCGCTCGGCCCCAATCCCATATTTTTGCCAGATGATCTGCCAGGTACGCTCCGACTGCAATGCCGCAAGTTCCACCAAGGACAATAGTTATCGCGAGGGCCAAGCTAGCCGTGCGCGCGCTGAAGCCCTTGTAATCCTCCACCAGTTCCGGCCCCCAGGCCACGTATGCATATCCCGCAAAGCTGCAAAACCAGCCGCTGGCAAGAAGCGCGAGAAACGCTGGCACGCGCAGGAGATCCCAGATGGGCATATTTTCTTTCGCCACACTAGGAGCCGACTTCGGCAGGCGCAAGGCGCTCAGGCCCAGGATGACTCCCGGGACGCCAACCAGCATGAATGCCGCGCGCCAGCCAAAATACGCCGCCATAACGCCGCCTAGGGCAATGCCTGTCGCTCCCCCAGCGAACATCCCAATGTCGAATGCACCTTGTACCCGTGCCCGAACTTCCTGTGGAAAAGTCGCAGAAATCACCGCCGCCCCAGCGGGTGTATAAGCCGCCTCTCCCACTCCAACTAAACCTCTTGCCATCAATAAAGAGCGGAACGATCCCGCCAGTCCACTGAAAAATGTGGCTCCGCTCCAGAAGAGCACGCCGGCTGAAATCACCGCACGCCGCGATAGACGATCGGCCAGTATTCCCAAGGGCAGGCTGCTAACCGACAAAACTACTGTGAAAGCAGCGGCGAGGTAGCCAAGCTGTTCAAAACTAAGGTGAAAATCGTGACGGATTGCCGGGAAGAGGGCGAAAATGATCTGCCGGTCAACATAGTTTACGAAATTGACCAACATAAGAACTATAAGGACTTGCCACTGCACACGGCTGAAGTTGGTTAATTTCATGCTGATGCGGCGTGGCGTCCACCTAGAATGAGCTTGTGCCGGAGACTTGTCGTTTTCCCCACGGAGTGATTCAATTGTTGAGTAATCCCTAGCATGGTCTCAAGCGACAAAGCCCGACATTTATAGAAGTCGTGCCCTAAAGTTCAAGGAGTTGGACAAACAACCGCAAAGGCCATAAACTCTGCCAACATTCCCAGCCTGAGGAACCCATTTAAGGAGCCTCGAAATGGCGTCGGAAGGTCTCCAACCCAAACCTGAACTCGACGAGCGCCGCGTCTCGGATCTCTTGGAGGGTTGGAAGGCGATTGCTGACCATTTGGACAAAACTGAGCGCACAGTCCAGCGCTGGGAGAAGAACAAAGGGCTTCCTGTCAGAAGGTTAAGGGCAGATCCGCGCGAGGACCAACCTCGCGTTTATGCCTACAAATCCGAAATCGATGCCTGGTGGAACCGGAACACAGAACTTGAAGATGAGAGCAAAACAGACTCAGGTACGCTCGGCCCGGTGGTTCTGGAAAACCAGCAATCCGGCGAAGAGTCCAGAACTGCACCATCGTCAAAGCCCTTCAAACGATTGATCTTGCCGGCGGTCGCATTCCTGCTGGGTGCAGTTGTCGTTGCTGCCCTGGTTTGGCCGCAGATTCGCAATCGCTTCTGGCCGCCGGAGACAAGAATCGTCCTGGCGGTTCGGCCCTTCAGAAACTTGAGCGGCGATCCCAGTCAAGATTTTATTGCCGTAGGACTTACCGAGGAAATGGTGAGCCGGCTCGGCCAGCTCCATCCGCAAAAAATGGCGGTGGTTTCTCTCACACCGGTGTACGCCGATGCCGATGCGGCTCGTTTGGGAAAAGATATCCAGGCAAATTACATCCTCGAAGGTAGCGTGCGGCGAGTGGGTGACGAAATGGCCATCGCGGCGCAGCTCATTCAGGTCAGCAGCCACAATGTTGTTTGGGGACAGAATTATTCACGTGACGTGAGGGACTTGCTCCGGGTTCAGCAAGAGGTAGCCAGCGCGATTGCAGGTGAAGTCCTGAGCAAGCTGCCTCACGACAATGGATCTGAGCGGCAAGTGGATCGCGATGCTTATTTAGCTTATTTAGAGGGACGCTATTTCTGGAACAAGCGCACTCCGGATAACTTCACCCGTGCCATCAGCCGGTTCCAGAAATCGATTGAAATCGACCCCACGTATGCGCCGCCCTATGCCGGCCTCGCCGATTGTTATGAACTTCTGGGATCAGCGCCTTACACGGTCATTCCTCCGGAAGAAGCCTTCCCAAAGGCTGAGGCTGCCGCGCGACAAGCGCTCAAGTTGGATGACAGTCTGGCAGAAGCTCATGTTTCACTCGGCTATTCCTATTTCGTCTATGAGCACGATTATCCGAAAGCCCGCACCGAGTTTCTGCGAGCCATTGACCTAAGGCCCGATAACGCAACTGCTCACCAGTTCTACGGCTACTACTTGACCACCATGGGCAATCTCGAAGAAGCAATTGCGGAGCGGAAGAAAGCGGTTGAGCTTGATCCGCTCAATCCTTTGATGTCTTCTGCCTTGGGCGAGGCTTATTACCACGCGCGGCAATTTGACCTGACCATTCAGCAAAATTCAAAGTCGCTGGAGCTCGACCCTGGCTACGCGGTGGCTTTGGTCAATATTGGGCGGGCGTACCAGCAAAAAGGCATGCATAATCAGGCGCAGGAAGCCTTTGAGAAAATCCTGGCGCTTTCGCCTGACAACCCTGCCGTGCTTTCCCTGCTCGGCCATGAGTATGGAGTCTCTGGCAACCGGCCCGAAGCAGAGAGAATCATCGCGAAATTGCGTGAGCTTTCGAGCCGCCGCTACGTTCCCGCCGTCTACATTGCTTTGGTCTACACGGGACTTGGCGACAAGCAGCATGCTTTCGAATGGCTGGAAAAAGCCTACGCCGAGCATTGCGAGTACCTTGTCTATCTTCCTACCGAACCTCTCGCCGATCCTTTGCGCCGCGATCCCCGCTTCCGGCATCTCCTCGATCAGCTCGGTCTGGCCGCACAGGGCGCTTCCGGGGAGTAACCCGACAGCTTTGTCATTGCGAGCGTGCTTTTAGCGCCGAGGAATCTGCTTTTGGATTGAACAGCAGATTCCTCACGGCTGAAGCCGTTTCGGAATGACAGCCTTAAGTTGCGAAGGTTACTTCAAAAGGTGGGGAGTGAAGAAGTAAACGAATCCCGCCAGACCAATCGTCGCCAGGCCCAGCACCGCAAGCACAGCACGGAGCTTTCCGCGCGGGGCAGGCGCGTCCATAGCGGCGCGGTACTTCTCGATCCATATCTCCTCGCCTGCGGCAGCGGCGGCGGGGGCCGGACTCGACTCGGCAGCAGGAGCGGCAGGAATCAGAAAACGCGGCGAAGCCAGACTCGGAACAAAAGTGGGAGTGGGTGCGGCAGCGACGGCGGCAACAGTAGTGCGCGGCGCAGCCGGCGTGGACGTGAAAGGCGGCGCAGGGATCGCCGGCAGCGCGGCAGCCGGCACTGTCGCCTGAATAGCCGCGCGCAACCGGCGCTGGTCGTCGGCCTGGAGCGCAACGAAACGAAACGGCTGTTCTGTCCACGACACCGGATTCAGTAGTTCCGCCTGGCCAATCACCGGACCTCTGTGAGTCAGAAACATCATGCTCACTCGGGCGCCGTGGGCCACGGGTTTTGGCACGCGCAGCAAGCCGCCAGTTAGAGAGACGATGCTCAGCTCGACGGGGGCGCGGTGACCGTTGGAAAAACGAAGTACGACTGGAGTGATATCAGGCAGCCGCACACGCTGGCTGCGGACGAGTGGCTGGGGAAGGGATGTCATTGCCTGCTCAGTATGTTGCGAGCGCAGAACCAACTGAAGATTACGGAAGTGCAGTTACCAGGTACGGAACCAAACGCCAGTCACGTCCTGCAAGGCAAACCGCTAGAAGCCCATGGCTGACCCTGATATTTGGAGACCTTTGATATCATGGGGCGAGTAGTTTCCTCCCTTCGCCTGAAATCCGGCTCTCATCCCTGGTTTAGGCCGCAGAGTTACGGCCGCTCTGTTATGAGAAAAGGACGCCAAACTGAGATCACCAAGAACGCAGGGGGATCTCTGCACTGGGTCCAGCGCTTGCGGGGCGCTCGTTTACCACTGACGGTTTGCGGCCTGGCGTTACTCGTATATTCCCGTTCGCTCTTCTGCGGATTCGTGCGCGATGACACCCCGCAAATCGTTCACAACCGGCAGGTGCAGTCGTGGGAGTACCTGCCCCAGCTTTTGGGTTCCCATCTCTGGAGCCAGTTGGGACATGACGTGAACATGATTTTCTATCGGCCGCTGTTTTCCGTCTGGATGCTCATCGTCCACACTTTCGGCGGGCTTGAGCCCTGGTTCTGGCATCTCTCGAGCATCCTGCTTCATGTTGTGGCGACATATCTGGTTTTCCGGCTTTGCCTCCGGCTAACGAACAGCCAGATCGGGGCGGCCGCGGCGGCCGCGATTTTTGCAGTGCACCCAATTCACGTGGACGCCGTGACCTGGGTCTCCGCCAGCTGTGAAGTGCTCTTTGCTATTTTTGCTATTGCGGCAATCCTGGCCTTGTTAGGCGCCGACGAGTCGTCGAAACCCCGTTTCTGGCTAAGCGCGGCGTTGTATGGCGCTGGCTTGTTGGCGAAGGAAACGGGAATTGCCATGTTGGTGATCCTGGTGTCTCTGGCTTGGGTGAACTTGAAAGATCAGTTCGAGACCAAGAAGTTCAAGCGGGTTTGGGCCGCGTTTTACCCTTTCGGCGCAGTAACTGCTTTCTATCTCTTGGTTCGCTCCGCAGTAATGCACAGCCACGTGGGTGTGGAGACCGGCGAACACACCTGGGCAGAGACGATCTATAGCAGTCCTTCCATTTTCTTCTTCTACTTAAAGAAGTTGTTCTTGCCGTTGCGTCTAAGCGGCTGCTATGTGAATCCGATCACAGCGTCTCCAACCGGTACATTCTGGCTGGAAGTAGCTTTCATCGGGATCGGCGCTGCTCTCATCGCCTGGGCCGCAGTGCGCTACAGCCCGCTCCTGGGGCTTGCGGCCGCCTTGATCGTAGTTCCCGTCCTCCCTGCCCTTGCCGTGATCCGAATCTACCCACAAGGAGACATGACCCATGACCGCTATCTTTATATGTCCTCTGTGGGGCTTTCCTTACTGATAGCGATACTGGTAAAGCAGGCATGGTCCATGCAGAAATCGGCAAGAATAGCGGTGACGGCGCTTGTGATTGCGAGTTTGATTGCGTTCTCAGTCGAGACCTTTTCACAACAATGGTTCTATCACGATGAACACGCTTTTTACTCGCGCGTGATCAAAGTCAGCCCTTCGGACGCGATCGCGCGCGGCATGCTGGGCAATGTCTACCTGGATGATGGGCGCGTCGATCTTGCTCTCGAACAATTTCAGAGGGCCAATCAAATCGACCCTGAAAATCAGAAAGTCAGCTTGTTTCTTGCGCGGGGTTTGTATCAGGCGGGAAAACTTCACGAGGCCAGAGAGGTTCTAAACAAGCTTCTCAGCAAGCCAGACCTAACCGCAAAACGGCGCGACGCCGCTCTTCTATCGTTGGGGAACGTTGAGATCAGTCTGGGCAATCTTGACGCGGGGGAGCAAATGCTCGATCAAGTGAACCAGAATGATCCAAAATTTCCGGAGCTGCATTGGGCCCTCGGAGTGTTGCATGAAAGGCAGGGTTTGCTTCCCGAGGCAAAGGCGGAATACGAAAAGGAGTTTGAGATCACGGGAGACGAGCGTGCGGAGGAGCAATCCGAAACGGTGGCTAAGATGATCTATTCCCAATCCGCACCACAGCCCACAACAGAAAGCAACGGCCACTAGATTCCCCAGGCTCAATAGCTTCAGGAGGATTTAGTAACTCTAACGCTTAGCAGTTGGAACCAAGTCGACGATTGGCTTATTGAAACGAATCCTCTCTATTTGTTCGCCTCACTCTGAATTCCCCGTATAACCAAAACGGGACAGTGAGCGCTAGCGACAACATCATAGGCCGTCGGCCCCGGCAGGTGCGCAGCCACCTCAGGATAGTGCGCGCCACGTGCGCCGATTACAATTAGCTCGCTTTGCAGTTTGGCCGCGACTGCGAGAATGCTGTCGGCTCGGGGACCGAATTCGACGTAGTACTGCAAAACTACTCCTTCTTCATCCAGAACCCAGTGCTTTTCCATCAGCTGTTCGCGAAAAAAATCCTCCGGTCGCAATCTGGTTGAGAGTGGCTCTCGCCAAACATCTTCGGCAACGTGCAATAAAGCCAGCGAAGCACCATATTCCTTTGCTAAAGAGCACGCATAGTGCAGCGCGGGCTCGGACTGGGGAGAAAAGTCCGTGGGGTGAAGAATCCGGCGCAATCTAAGCTCGGTTTCCGGAGGGACCGAGGAGAGTGGCCCAACCATCAGGACCGGCTGCGGGGCCAGCCCGAGTATTTTTTCGGCAGTCGAACCGAGCAGCAGTTTCTCGATGCCCTGGCGGCCACGCGAACCGACCACAAGAAAATCGATCGCGTGCTTTGCCATCATCGCCGAAAGGGTTGGCCAAATCTCGCCGTAATCGATCAGCGTTTCGTAGGTGATGCCGCTCAGAAGCGACAATGCACGCAACCCAGCCATCTGCTCTTCCACGTGGGCTTTCATGTCTTCCATTGCCTCGGGCTCGATTGGGGCCGCGACAGAGCTTGGCCGATCCTCGATTACATGCGCGAGATAGAGTTTCGAGTGAAAATGACGGGCGAAAGCCACTGCGTAGGGTAGGGCGGCCATGGCGCCGGGGGAAAAATCAGTTGCCAGGAGAATCCGTTGGACGTGGACTTTTAGCATGAATGCGTTGGTCTCAATTTGGCATCTGGTTCTGTATGACAGACCACATCGATACAATTATAGGGTCGCTGAACTTGATTTTCTTACGGGAAGAAGCATTTGATTTGCGGAGCTGATCGACGTCCGGTTTCCCGGCTTCTTCGTGTGGAGGCGCTTTGCTAAGGGAGAGCGAACCGCGTCTGATTGCCGAATCCGTGGTTCTTGGAGTAGTGGGAGCGCTCGCTGCGCAGCTCTTCACATGGACATTGCGGCTTTGCGAGCGGTTCTTCTTGAGTTGGCTGGCGGGCTATTCTCCGCCGTCGCTGGCAGAAGAGGGCGGCAGGCTTGCGCAGGTGATCGGGCCTCATGGGCTGTGGTTGGTCCCGTTGGCAACAACTCTCGGCGGTTTGCTTTCGGGCTTTCTGGTCTACACGTGGGCCCCCGAAGCGGAGGGCCACGGCACGGATACGGTGGTCAGGGCTTTCCATCGCACCGCTGGCTTCATCCGTGCACGGGTGGCGCCACTGAAGCTTATCGCGTCGGCAATCACCATAGGTTCGGGCGGCTCTGCCGGTCGTGAGGGTCCGACCGCCTTAATCGGAGCCGGTGTCGCTTCAACCTACGCGACCCTGGCTCATCGGACAGACGACGAGCGGGAGATTCTGGTCCTGGCTGGCATGGCTGCCGGGCTCTCAGCAATTTTTCGCTCACCCATTGGGGCTGCATTCTTTGCCGTCGAGGTGCTCTACGGGGCCATGGAGTTTGAGACCTTGGGTCTCCTCTATACCATGCTTGCCTCCGTGGTTGCATACGCGGTGAATGGTCTATTCGTAGGCTGGCAGCCGTTGTTCTACTTCCCCCCTGCATCGGGCAGCGTGCCCGCCTTGGATTATGCCTGGTTGGGAATTCTGGGCATTGCTGGCGGTCTCACAGCAACGCTGTTGCCTGTCGTTTTCTATGGCCTGCGCGACTTTTTCCGCTCATTGCCTCTGCCTCCCGCTCTGAATCCGGCCATTGGAGGCCTCGGCGTTGGGCTGATCGCGCTGAAATTCCCGCAAGTCCTGGGTGGCGGTTATGGCTGGATGCAAGAAGCAATCGACGGTCGGCTGGCGCTCAAACTTTTGATAATTTTGCTTTTTCTCAAAATGATCGCATTTGCGTTTACCGTCTCTTCGGGCGGATCCGGCGGGGTTTTCGCTCCCACGCTTTTTGTCGGGGCGATGCTGGGCGGGGCAGTCGCTGCTATATCTCATCTGCCGATCGCGATGTTTGTGGTCCTTGGAATGATGACCACGTTCGGGGCCGCTGCGCACGTTCCCATTGCCTCTCTTTTGATGGTCACGGAGATGACCGGCGGATATCGCTTGCTGGCTCCTGCTGCGTTTGCGGTGATGATCAGCTACTGGGTCCAGACTCAACTATCAAGACACCTCAAGTACAAGAGTTTGTACGAAGCGCAAGTGCCGGGGCGTGCCCAGTCTCCCGCACGCTACGTCGAAAATGTCCAGCTGGCGCTTCAGCTTCTCGGCACCCGCCGGATTCCAAATGTTGCCACCATTGGACATTTAGATCTGGTCACGCTGCTGGATTCCGGAGTTGCCGTCAAGCTGCCAGGCCGGAAAGAACTGAGCCTGGGTGTTCTTCGGCCCGAGAGCTTTTTGGTGGGAAAAAGAATTCAGGACTGTTATGTGGCAGCCGCCGGAACCGCTCTGGAAATTGTCGCGATTTTGCGAAATGGAGAGGTAATTCTCCCTCAAGCAGACACAATACTCCAGCAGCACGATCGTCTCCTGATTGTCGGTTCCAGCAAAGCACGGAGCCGGATCGTGGAACACCTCCTGCCGCTTGACGCCGCCAGGGGGTTGCCTGCTCAATCGACGGCGGGAAATCGGCCGGACAAGTAGGCTCTACGCTCAAGCCGTTGATGCTTTTCAACGAAGGTTAAGACGGAAGGCTAGTGGCGATGGCTTTGCCGAAATGTAAAACTAAACGCTCTATCCTTCTCGCGGTGCTATCGTTGGCTGCCGTCACCGTTTTGGGTGGATTGTTTGGAGTCTATGTGACCCGCAAGTGGCGTGAGAGAGAAATTGCGCAAGGGGAAGCCCTTTTCCGGATGTCATGCTGCTCTTGCCACAATGGACGAACCTCGGGCACTGCTAAAACACCGCCAAACCTTGCCGGGATTTTCCGGCGGCCACAACTTCCCAGCGGCGCTCCGGCGACTGACGAGCAGGTGCGCTCCACAATCCTCTCCGGGCGTTCCGATATCATGCCTTCATTCAAAGGCGCTTTGAGCGATGAGCAGATCAGCGATATCACCCGCTATCTCCACAGCGTAGGCCCGGAAACGACTCTCTGCGCCGCGGAGTGATGCGCGCTTCATAAAAGATTGGCTCTGAGAAAAGCAGGAGGCGGAGATGTCCCAGGAAGCGCACGAGGACAAAATCAGTCTCATACGAGGCCCCATCAGCCTGAGTGGAGCTGCGCTCGCCGCAACCAGGTGGAAAAGACGCAAGTGCGAACCGGCACCGGCCGCGTGATTCGACCTCGTGCGAAATGCGTTATTCCCCTCCCTCTCGTCTTCCCGGGAGCGCACTGGAAACGTCGTTCAGAATTCCCAGGCGAAAGGTTGGAGCTGAGTAGGTCCTGGGGCGATACTCCGCGGGAATCGCTATCGAGTTTCCGTCACGTACCGAAGAATAATGCGGTGACATAATTTCCACCCCAGCCTCATAAAACTTGTCCTGGATGTTCTGGTGCAGATCCGAGTAAATGTTAGCCATCTTGCTGGGCTGGTCGGTATAGGCGTTTAACTCGTAGTGCACGTAGAAATCGTCGAGCGCCGTTTGAAATATGAATGGCTGCGGCTGAGCGAGCACGTTCTCAGTGGCCAGCGCGGCCTCGGTAAGAAGTTTGTGAACAGTTCTCCAAGGCGCGTCGTAGCCAATGGTCACGGTGGTGTGAAGAATGAGTCCCTCTCTTTCGGCTGAGGCGCTGAAGTTGATGATGTGGCTACCCAGCACCATTGAATTAGCGATTGCGATCTCCACATTCTTAATACTTCGGATGCGAGTCACCAACAGTGTTCTTTCGATGATGTCTCCTTCGGTGTCCGCGATTTTAACTCGGTCGCCAATCTTGAACGGCCGCATGTAGGTCAGGATTACGCCGGCCACGACATTGGCTACCGCGGATGTGGAGCCCAGGGAGAAGAGCACACCCAGGAAGATGGAAACACCACGAAATGCCGGCGAGTGCGAACCGGGGAAGTAAGGAAAAATCACGACCAGCGTGAGCACGATGATCAAGAAGCGCACTATCTTGTAGGTGGGCTCGGACCACTCCGGGAAGAAACTGGGGATCGTGATCGTTCCCCGTTCCAGTTCCATAAAGATTACTTTCACAAACTTGGTCAGGTAAATTGACAGAAGAGTGAGGACGGCGATGAAAAAGAGGTTGGGAACAAAAGAGACAATCGCGTCGCCGATTGCCTTGATTGGGGACACCGCGTACCCGACCAGGACCTGCGCGTAGCCCCGAGTCCACGGAAAGAAACTGAGGACCACTGACGCATAGAAATACAGAGCAAGCAAGGAAATGACGAAGCGTACCAGCTTGGCGACTGCTACGGCCACCCTGGTGATCCTTTCGGCCGGCAGGAGCTCAAACCTCTGAATCTTAAGAGAGCGAATGCGGACGCCCTGCCAGCGATGCAGGGTTGCATAGAGCTTGGAGAACATAGCCGGCAATATGCGAAAAAAGAGAAGCAAGATGACAGTGGCGATCGCCGCGTAAAACACTCCGAGCAGCATGCTCCTCAGGCTGTATTCTTTCCGCATGGCAACGACTGCGGCACGAATACGCAGCATGTAATCCCTGGCCAAAGCTTGCCGCGGCTGCCCTGCGGCCTTGGCATCCTGATCGGTGACGCTCATGACCACCAGATCGTCCGCAACGATGTCCGTGGCGGACTCTGAATCGGCCGTGGACATGGATTCCGGGTTGAAGGCAATGTCTTTCGAGAGCCGTTCGATTCGCTCGCTTATGGCCTCAGCTCGAGCCGCGGCGGGGAAAGACAGAGCCCCTGGTACCGTGAACAGAGTTTTGTGATTTACTTGAACGGGCGCCTGAGAAACCGGGCTTTGCTGTGCTGCCTGCGCCTCGGACAGACCGATCAGCGACGCGAAAATCAAAACTAAGCTGTATCCGTATCTCAACGCGCGGTTTCGGTGCTCGATGCGATTCATGGCATTGGTCCTCCAAGCAAACTGAAGCCAATTCTATTGCAACTAAGTGGGATAGAGACTGACCATGCATCTTCGAGCGTTTAAAAGTGCTGGCTTTTTGCTGTCCGTCTTCTGGACTCTCACCTGCTACGGGGGTGGGCCAGAGGACCCAAAAACGATCATCCAGCGCTCCGTGGAAGCCAACTCCGCGGACTGGAACGCAGCACCGGAATACGATTATCTGGAGCGTGACCAACAATCCCGCGGAGGGACCAGAACCTATCAAGAGCTGATGATTCTTGGCTCCCGCTATGAGCGGCTCATTGCGGTGAATGGCAAGCCTCTATCGCCTGATCTCGAGGCCCAGGAACAGCAGAAGCTGCAAGCAACTATCAGCCAGCGACGAAACGAGTCTCCCTCGGACCGGGCAGAGCGCATTGCGAAGTACGAGAAAGGCCGGAAGCGAAACCGGCTATTTATGGAGCAATTGACCAAGGCTTTTGAATTCAGCTTGCTGGGCCAGCAGAAACTCAGCGGCCGCGACGTCTACGTCCTCAAAGCTACGCCCCGGCCCGACTACCAGCCGCCAAACATGGAGTGTGAGGCACTGAGAGGAATGCAAGGCAAACTCTGGATTGACCAGCAGACATTCCAGTGGGTGAAAGTTGAGGCGCAGGTCGTCCAGCCCGTTTCCATCGAAGGGTTTCTCGCGGAAGTAGAGCCAGGCACGCACTTTGAATTGGAGAAAATACCGGTAGCGGACGATATCTGGCTGCCCAGCCATTTCGCCATGAAAGCACGGGCAAAAATCTTCTTCATCTTTCCTCACAGGACCCAGGAAGACGACACATACTATGGCTATTACAAAAACAGGCCGAGTCAATCAGGCGTCGGCGAGAACTGAACACATGGGCTGTTTCACTGGCAGTCGCAAGCTCGGGTTTGCAAGAAGGGATAATATGTCTGTGGGCGGTTTCGATTCCTGAAGGTATTAGCGCCTCTTCTTCGCTCGATATTCGGACGTGATGCCCATGGGGTGAACGCAACCAGCCGGATACTCAGTATTGCCGCTGCTCTCGGGATTATCGCGGGAGTCGTGGCGCTATGCGCCTATCTGCCACATATTCATGTGGCCACGGTGGTCCTCAGCCTGCTCCTGAGCGTTCTGCTGACTGCTCGTCGCTGGGGCTTGGCCCCCGCCGCTGCGGCAAGCGGCCTTGGGGCTTTGCTGCTCGACTATTTCTTCCTTCCGCCAAAAGGCCTAGGCATCGATACGCTCGAACACTGGTTAATATTTTTTTCGTTCATCGTGATTGCGCTCCTCACAAGCTACTTCACGGCGCAAGCTAAGCAACGGACCGAGGAAGCCATCGCGCGCCGCGTGGAGGTCGAACGGCTCGACGCGCTGGGACAAGCCCTGCCGGTACAGGGCAATCCTGGCGCGATCGTCGCCGCAAGCCTGGACTCACTGGTGCAGACGTTCCGCCTAGAGGCCGCGGCATTCTATGATTCTGAAACCGGCCAGATCACTCGCTCTGGACCCTGGGCAAGCGCGATTTCTGGAGACCGATTACGTGACGTTGCCCGTGGTTCCGCTCTCGAGGCGGAAAGCAAAACGGCGGCATTTTGCCTTCCCTTGCACGCGGGAGATCGACTAGCGGGTAGTTTGGCCGTTCGTGGATCTATTTCGCGGGCCACTTTCGCAGCCATCGTTGAGCGCATCGAAAGCAGGCTGGAGAAG